>Ga0187780_10004814_pt1 | contig 10095 bp, 9 predicted proteins | sample 1015_Q2_SP10_20__FD_132429 | JGI IMG/M metagenome (GOLD analysis project Ga0187780, IMG submission 132429) | Tropical peat soil microbial communities from peatlands in Department of Meta, Colombia - 1015_Q2_SP10_20_MG | ecosystem: Environmental > Terrestrial > Soil > Wetlands > Peat | place...
ATCGGGCGCTGGCCGCCTAGACTCGTGCCTATGCTGAAAGTGAGGCCAAGGTTTCTTGCTCGTTTTAAAACGACGGATGGTCCCAGAACGGAACCAATTCAACCATCCGCCCATTTGCCAAATGGCGTGGGCTCATGCGCCGAGTCTCTTGAGCGCAGCGGCCAATCGGACGCGCGTCGCCTCGGCCTGGCGGCGGCGCTCGCGCTGCTCCTCGACGACCTCTTCCGGCGCGCGGTCGACAAAGCTCCTGTTGCCGAGCTTGGCGTCGATCTTGTCCACCTCGTCGGCGAGCTTCTTGATCTCCTTCTCGAGCCGCGCGACCTCGGCCTTGAGGTCGATCACGCCGGCGAGCGGCGAGGCATAGGTTGCCTCGTCGATCACGATCTGCAGAGAACCCTTCGGCGCGGCGGACGCGGTATCGATCCGCTCGACCCGGGACAGAAGTCTGATGGCGGCGGCGTTGGCGTGAATCCGCTTTGTGGTCGTTTCGTTCGCGCCGATGACGTGGAGTTCGATCTTAGCCGACGCCGGCACATTGAGCTCCGAACGTGCCGAGCGAATGCCGGAGATCAGCTTCAACAGCCATGCCAGCTCGTCGTCGGCATCCCTGTCGACTTCGGGCGCGGCCGGCCACGGCTGCCCGATGAGCGCGCCGTGCTCGCGGCGATGGCCGAGCTTGTCCCACAGTTCCTCTGTGATGAACGGCATGACCGGATGAAGGAGCTTGATCGTCTCGCGCAGAACGTACGCAGTGACAGCGCGCGTCTCGGTCTTGTTGGGCCCATCCGCTGCTTGCAAAGTCGGCTTGGTCAACTCGACGTACCAATCGCAAAGCGTGCCCCAAATGAACCCGTACAGAGTCATGGCGGCGTCGTTCAGGCGATATTCTTCGAGCGCCCTGTCGATGGCGGCATTGGTCCGGCCGAGCTCGCCCAGGATCCATTTGTTGACAGCGAGTTTCACCGAGGCCGGATCGAAGCCCTTCGGCATGTTTGCGCCGTTCATCTCGGCAAACCGCGTGGCGTTCCAAAGTTTGGTGGCGAAGTTGCGCGAGCCCTCGACGCGCGCGGGCGAGAGCCTCAGCCGGCTTGCCTGGTTGGTCGCGATCGAAGCCATGGTGAAGCGCAATGCATCGGCGCCGTACTTGTCGATCAGCTCCAGAGGGTCCATGGCGTTGCCCTTGGATTTCGACATCTTCTGGCCGCGTTCATCGGTGATCAGGCCGTGCAGATAGACGGTGCGGAACGGCACGTCCTCCATGAACTGCATGCCCATCATCATCATGCGGGCGACCCAGAAGAAAAGAATGTCCCAGCCGGTCACCAGAACGTCGGTCGGATAATACCGCGCAAGCTCCGGCGTCCGGTCGGGCCAGCCGAGCGTCGAAAACGGCCACAGCGCCGAGCTGAACCAAGTGTCGAGCACGTCGGCGTCCCGCTCCAGCGCGACGTCGCGGCCGTAATGCCGGCGCGCATCCTCCCTGGCTTCGTTCTCGGATGTCGCCACGAACACCTTCTTGTCAGGCCCATACCAGGCCGGAATCTGATGGCCCCACCAGAGCTGGCGCGAGATGCACCACGGCTGGATGTTCTCCATCCAGCGAAAGAAATCGTCGCGCCCACGCTCCGGAACGAACTTCACCCTGCCGTCGCGCACTGCGGCGAGCGGCTCCCGCGCCAGCTTCCCGGCATCGGCGTACCATTGTTCGGTCAGGAAAGGCTCGACAGGCACGCCGCCGCGATCGCCATAGGGCACGCTATGGGTGTGCGGCTCGGTTTTCTCGACCAGCCCCAGAGACTCCATGTCGGCGACGACCCGTTTGCGCGCCTGGAAGCGATCGAGGCCGCGATATTTTTCCGGCGCGTTTTCGTTGACGCGGGCGAACTTGTCAAAAATGGAGATCGCCTCGAGCTTGTGGCGCCGGCCGACCTCGAAGTCGTTGAAGTCGTGCGCTGGTGTGATCTTGACCGCGCCAGAGCCCATTTCGGGATCGGAGTATTCGTCGGCGACGACCGGAATCCGCCGACCGACCAACGGTAGGATGGCGTGCTTGCCGATCAGATGCTTCCACTTGGGGTCTTGCGGGTGCACCGCGACGCCGGTGTCGCCCAGCATGGTCTCCGGCCGGGTCGTCGCGACCACGATGTGCTCGCTGCCGCCTTCGATCGGGTACTTGAAGAACCAGAGGTGCCCCTTGACCTCGCGCTGCTCGACCTCGAGGTCCGAGATCGCCGTCAGCATCTTGGGATCCCAATTGACCAGCCGCTTGTCCTTGTAGATCAGGCCCGCCTTATAGAGATCGACGAACACCTTGAGCACGGCTCGCGAGAGGCCCTCATCCATCGTGAAGCGCTCGCGGCTCCAGTCACACGACGCGCCGAGGCGACGCAGCTGGCCTGTGATCGTGCCACCGGAGAACGCCTTCCACTCCCAGACCTTGGCGAGGAACTCCTCGCGGTTCAGCAGCTTGCGATTGCCATCGGCCTTTGCGCCCTCGACGGCGAGGCCGATGCCCTCCTTCTCGAGATTTCGCACCACGACCATTTGAGTGGCGATGCCGGCATGATCGGTGCCGGGCTGCCACAGCACGTCGTCGCCTTTCATGCGGCGCCAGCGGATCAGAATATCCTGCAGCGTGTTGTCGAGCGCGTGGCCCATGTGCAGGCTGCCGGTGACGTTGGGCGGCGGAATGACGATGCAGTAAGGCGGCTTGCCCGACTTCGGGTCCGCCTTGAACGCGCCAGAGCTTTCCCATTCCGGGTACCGGCGGGCCTCGATCTCCGCAGGATTATAGGTCTTGTCGAGCATCTCCAGCCTTTAACGAAAAACGCCACGGAATGGGCACCGTGGCGTCCTGACTCTGCGGTGCCTCCGGTTCAGCGGCGGGTCAGCCGTGCAATCTCACGTTCGACCAGCCGCTCCACCAGCGGCGGCAGGTTATGGTCGAGCCATTCCTTCAGCATCGGCCGCAGCGCCTCCTTGACGATGTCCTCCAAGGTCTTGCCGCCACCGGCAAGCGACGGACCGGGACTGATTGCCGGCGGCGCCGGCGACCGCTCGCCCAACGCCTGGTTCAACCGGTCAAATGCCGACGAGGCGGCGCCCGCGACCGTCGAGCCGACGAGCGACTGCTCGGGTGCCGACGGCGGCTCGCCAATTGTCGGCTGCGGCATCTCGGAGGCGCGCACCGGGTCGATTGCTGGCGACAGGGGTATCGGCATCGGGGGTTCGGGCCGTGCGCCGGTCGGACTGATATTGGGTTCCTCGATCAGGTCGGTAAGCAGCAGCACATCCTCGCGGCTGGCGCTTGGGCCGGCCTTCGACGTTGTCGCCGGACGCGGTTCGCCCGGCGACGCGGCGCCTGGCGCCGCGCCGCGTCCGACCTGGGCGCGCGCTTCATCGTCGGAAATGATCTTCCTGATGGACGCCAGAATATCGTCCATCGACGGATCGTTGTCCTCGCTCCTGGGATCGCTCATTTACCGCTCCCTGTACTGCTCCAGTCACCAAGCCACCGGGAACCCACATCTTTATAATACTTCTCTTCGTCGTAATATTCGACCGGCAATCCGAGCGTCCGCGCCGTCAGGCGGCCGATGCCGGCCAATACCGTGTAGTAATTCACCTGCAGGTCATGCCGCGCCTGGAGCAAGCTGACCTGAGAGGTCAGGACTTCCTGCTCGGCGTTCAGCACGTCGAGCGTCGTGCGCGAACCGACCAGGGCCTCCTGTCGGACGCCGTTGAGCGCGACTTCGTTCGCCTTGATCTGAGCTTCGAACGAGGCGACGCGTGCGCGAGCCGCATCGAGGTTGCGCCAGCCGCGGATGACGTTTTCAGCCGCCTGACGCCGGGCGCTGTCGAGCTGGTTGCGGCGCTGCCCGACCAGCTCCTTGGCCTGGCGGATCTGCGACCACTCGGAGCCGTTCTGGTAGATCGGCACGGTCGCCTGCACGCGAACGCCATACTGGTAGAACTGGTCGGTCGGTGTCTGCAGATCGAACTGCTGCTGGACGAAGCCGATAACATTGACCTGCGGCAGCAGCGCGGCATTGGCGCTGTTCACTCCGTACATGGCGGCGCTGATCTGGTATTGCGCGCTGACCGGAAGCGGGCTGGCATCCATTGCGAGCGCCACGGCCTCCTCCTCGCTCGACGGCAATGCGCCGACCAAAGGCAGCTCGCCCAATTTGCCCGGCCTCTCGCCGACGACGTGCACGAACGCCGCCTCGTCGATACGGATCTGGGCCTCGGCCTGCACCAGGTCTGCCTTGCCTCCTTCCAGCCGCGCCTCCGCCTGCGACACGTCGGTGATCGTGAGTTCGCCCACCCTGAAGCGCTCGCGCGTCGAGTCGAGCTGCTCGATCAGCACTTTGACGTTGTTGCGGCGCGCATCGACGATGCCGAGGTCCTGCAGCAGCGTGGCATAGGCGGTGACGGCGTTGAGCAACGTCGCTTCCTCGGTGTTGGCGAGCTGCGCGCGCTGCGAGCGGATATTGGCTTGCGCCGTCTTGGTGGCAGCCACCGTCGCGCCACCGCGGAAGATCGGCTGCGTCACCGAGAGCAGAGTGGTCTTGCCGTTCAGAATGAAGAAGGTGTTCGGATTCCTGACCGGAAAGGAGTCGGCCTCGATCTTGTTGTACTCGACCGAGAGAGACACCTTGGGCCGCCAGTTGGCGACCGCTTGCGCGAGCTGCTCGTCGGTCTGGCGCAGCAGCGCACGGGCGGCGAGCAGGTCGGGGTTGCTGTTGTAGGTCGTGGCAAGCGCCTGGATGAGGCTCTGTGCGTGTACCCCGGAAGCCGCGCCCAGCCCAACCGCCAATGCGCAACTTACCGCCGCGCAGGCGTGCCTCAGCACTGGCCGGATACGCATTTTAACAACCTCATCACCACATGCAGAGTAACATTTAGGGAGCGCGCTGTGATAGCCCCGAATGTATCCGGCAACCCTGCCATGCCGGCCCTAGAAGGTGAATCGGGACGGCGGGGCAAAACCCGGCAAGGCGGGCGTTCCCGCCTCGAACAGCGGCCGCCCCGAGGTTACGCCGCCCTCCTTCACGACAAGTTGCGCGACACCTATTGCTCCCGTTGCGCCGGCGATGATCGTCGCCAATCGGCCACCCTCGGCGAGTTGATCCAAGATCGCCTGCGCAATCTGGCGCACTGCGCCTTCGATCAACACGAGGTCAAAGGGACCCTTAGACGGTGCACCGGCCTCGAGCTGTCCAACGACCTGGGTCACGTTCGAAATTCCGAGGCTCTTGATTGTCTGCTCCGCGGCGCTGGCCAGTGCAGAATCGCACTCGATCGCCACGACCGATTGCACCATCCGCGCCAGCAGCGCCGTGCCGTAGCCTCGGCCGGATGCGACGACCAGTGCCCGGCCGTCCGGTCGCGGCTGCAGCGCCTGGATCAGGCGGGCCAGCACCATGGGCTCGATCATGACGCGTCCATTGCCGAGCGGAACATCGTCGTCGGCATACGCGACCGGCCTCAACTTGTCGGGCAGGAAGCGTTCACGGGGCAGTTCACCCATTGCCGCGAGCAGCGCGGCGTTGGTCACGCGATTGGGCCTCAGCTGGCCGTCGACCATATTGCGACGCGCCTGGGCAAAATCCGTCATGAGCCTGACCCCAATTTGTTGCGGCGCTTTATAGGGTGCAGCCGGCAAGAGCGTCAAAGGACCCCTTGGCGCGGGTTTCTCGCGCCTTGCGGCGGCGGCTTGACCCACCTCGGGCGGCATGCGTATAGCACCCCGCTTCCGTGCGGCGTGGTGGCAGAGTGGCTATGCAGCGGACTGCAAATCCGCGTATGCCGGTTCGATTCCGGCCCACGCCTCCAAGCCGTTGCGTTAAAATCATGCCCTTGCCTCGCCTGGGAGGCTCTGCCAAAAGACCGCGCCTTCGCGGGGCCGTGCCGCCAGCGCCGCAGATACCGTGTTTCATTCCGGAGTAGCTCAGCGGTAGAGCAGGCGACTGTTAATCGCCGGGTCGCAGGTTCGATCCCTGCCTCCGGAGCCAATGTTGGGGCCGCTCTCGACGGGGAGCGGCCCCGCTTCGTGTCGAGGGGACCACGATGACCGAGACCAAGCCTTCCAATGAGACGGTCGAGCTCGTCCGTCACGAAGTCGTGTTCCAGGGATACTTCAAGGTTGGCCGCTATTCCTTCCGGCACGGGCTGCACCGTGGCGGCACGAGCGACATCATCAATCGGGAAGTGTTCGAACGCGGTCAGGCAGGCGCGGTGCTGCTCTACGATCCAAAGCGCGACGAGGTCGTGCTGATCCGTCAATTTCGTGCCGGCGCCTACGTTGCCGGTCACAATCCGTGGACGTGGGAAGCGGTGGCCGGAATCATCGAGCAGGGCGAGACGGCTGCCGAGATGGTCCGTCGCGAGGCGATCGAGGAAGCCGGCCTTGCCATACGGGAACTGACGCCGATCCTTCGCTTCATGCTGACGCCGGGCGCCTGCTCGGAAGCGTGCGAGCTTTTCCTCGGCATCACCGACACCAGCAAAGCGGGCGGCGTGTTCGGCCTCAAGTCGGAAGGCGAAGACATATTGGTCAAGGCTATGCCCTTCGCTGAAGCCAGGGCGATGTTGGAGCGCAACGAGCTCGACAATGCCGTCGTCCTCGTCGCCGTCCAGTGGCTTACGCTGCATCGCGAGGAGATACGCCGCCGCTGGCGCTAGGCGAGATCATTGTCTACCGTTCGGCCGCGGGGAAGCGCACTGGGTCCAAGAAGGCAAGCAGGTCATGAACGTCCGCTCGGGATTCATCGACAGTATCGGCAACACGCCGCTCATCAGGCTGCGCGCCGCGTCGGAAGCGACCGGTTGCGACGTCTACGGCAAGGCCGAATTCCTCAACCCGGGCGGCTCGGTGAAGGACCGCGCGGCGCTGGCGATCATTCAGGACGCGGAGAAGACCGGGAAATTGAGGCCCGGCGGCGTCATCGTCGAGGGCACGGCGGGCAACACCGGCATCGGCATTGCCCTGGTCGCCAACGCGCGGGGCTACCGATCGGTGATCGTCATGCCCGACACGCAAAGCCAGGAAAAGAAGGACATGCTGAGGTTGTGCGGCGCCGACCTGCGTCTGGTGCCGGCGGTCCCCTACTCCAACCCCAATCACTACGCCCGTTATTCCGGCCGGCTCGCCGAGGAGCTGGCGGCCAAGGAGCCGAACGGCGCGATCTGGGCCAATCAATTCGACAACACGGCCAATCGCGACGGCCACTATCACACCACCGGCCGCGAAATCTGGGAGCAGACCGACGGCAAGGTCGCCGGCTTCACCTGCTCGGTGGGCACCGGCGGCACATTGGGCGGCGTGGCGCGCGCGCTCAAGGAGCGCAATCCCAAGATCAGGATCGCGCTCAGCGACCCCATGGGTTCGGGCTTCTACAACTGGCACAGCAAGGGCGAATTGAAGGCGGAAGGCAACTCGATCACAGAGGGCATCGGCAACAATCGCGTCACTGCCAATCTCGAGGGAACGCCGCTCGATGCCGCCTACCAGATCACCGATCAGGAGGCCTTGCCCGTGCTGTTCGACCTGGTCGAACACGAAGGGCTCGTGCTGGGCGGCTCGACCGCGATCAATGTCGTGGGAGCCATGCGGCTGGCGAAGGAGCTCGGACCGGGCAAGACGGTCGTCACAATTTTGGCCGATGGTGGCCAGCGCTATCAGTCGAAGCTGTTCAATCCGGAGTTCCTGCGCGAGAAGAAGCTGCCAGTGCCGCCCTGGATGAAATGACAGCGACCGGCGCCGCCGCTGTCGTCGTCTGCGGCAGCCTCAACATGGACATCATCGTGCAGACCAAGCGCCGCCCCTCGGCCGGCGAAACCATCCTCGACGGCAAGGTGTCTCTCCTGCCCGGCGGCAAGGGCTCGAACCAGGCGATCGCCGCGGCGCGTCTTGGGGGCCAGGACGGCGATGCAGGGGGTCGTCGGCGACGATGCCTTCGGAGTAACGCTGCGTGATGTACTCTTTGCCAACGGAGTCGACGCCTCGGGTGTGGCGATCCTGCGCGGCGAAGCGACTGGCGTCGCCGTCATACAGGTTGCCGAAGGCGACAATGCGATCACCGGAGCCGCCGGAGCCAACGCGCGCTTCGCGAAGGCGATGATCCGCCGATGGCCGCGCCGGGGCGAGACCTGGGTGGCGCAGTTCGAGACGCCGGTCGCCACGACCGAGGCCCTGTTTCGCAAGGCACGCGCCGCCGGCGCACGCACGATTCTCAACCTCGCGCCGATGGTCCGCTTCCCCTCGAGACTGATGCGCCTGGTCGATATCGCCGTCCTCAACGAAGTCGAGCTGGCGCAGGCCACCAGGCTTGATATCACGGGCCGGAGCCCCCGGGCCGCCATTGCCGCCGCCTGCCGCAAACTCGGTGCGCCGGTCGTGATCGCCACCCTGGGGAGCCGCGGCGCCCTCCTGGTCACTGCCGAAGGGGCGGCCTCCCTGCCGGCCTTCAAGGCCAAGGTCGTCGACACGACCGGTGCCGGCGATTGTTTCGTCGGCGCGCTCGCGGCGCGACTTGCCGGCGGGGAGAGCCTGATCGACGCCGCGCGCTATGCCAACGCCGCCGCCTCGTGCTGCGTCGAGCGGCTGGGCGCCGCACCTTCGATGCCGACGCCTCGGGAAGTTGCGGCACGCCTGGCGAGAGCCTAAATCCATTGCCATGGTCGAAGAGCTTTTCCGCCAGGACGCCTATCTAAGGGAGGCCGATGCCATCGTGACGGCGGTCGAGGAGCGCGGCGTGCGCCTTGACCGCACGGTGTTTTATCCGACCGGCGGCGGCCAGCCGGGTGATTCGGGCGTGCTGCGCTGGGATGGCGGTGAGGCGAAGGTCGTCGATGCCGTGAAGGCGGGCGGCGATGACGTGCTGCACGTGCTGGCGCCCGATGCGTCGAGGCCTGCCATCGGCGCCATGGTCCACGCCGCGATCGACTGGGAACGCCGCTACCTCCACATGCGCATGCACACGGCGCTTCATGTCATGTCGGCGGTGATCAAGGGAAACGTGACGGGCGGCCAGGTCGGCGCCGACAAGAGCCGACTCGACTTCAACCTCGAGGGCGAGGTGCCTGCCAAGGAATGGGTCACCGCGGAGATCAACAGAATTCTCGCCACCGACCACGCGGTGGTGCCGCAATGGATCACCGACGTGGAACTCGACGCCCGGCCGGAGCTGGTGAAGACGATGAGCGTGCGTCCGCCCATGGGCGCAGGCCGCGTTCGGCTCCTGTCGATCGAGGGCGTCGACCTGCAGGCCTGCGGCGGCACGCACGTGGCGCGCACGTCGGAGATCGGCCGTGTCGAATGCACCAAGATCGAGAACAAGGGAAGGATGAACCGGCGCTTCATCATCGCGCTGGCCTGAGAGGAAACGCCGATGGCTTATGCAAGACCCGATGCGCTGGTCAGCACCGAGTGGCTGGCAGCCCACCTTGACGCGCCCGACGTCCGCATCGTCGACGGCTCGTTCTACCTGCCGGCGCAGAAGCGCGATCCAAAGTCGGAATTCACCGAGCAGCACATTCCGGGCGCGGTTTACTTCGACATCGACGAGATCGCCGACACCGAGAGTCCGCTGCCGCACATGCTGCCCTCGCCCGAAAAATTCTCCTCGCGCGTGCGCAAGCTGGGACTGGGCGACGGCAACAAGATCGTCGTCTACGACACCACGCCGATGACGGGCGCCTGCCGCGTGTGGTGGATGTTCCGCACCATGGGCCACAAGGACGTGGCCGTGCTCGACGGTGGCCTGCTCAAATGGCTCGCCGAAGGACGTCCGGTGACCGACGACGTCACTTTGCCGAAGGAAAAACACTTCACCGCGCGTCTCGACAATACGCTGGTGCGGTCGCTCGCAGATGTAAGGTCGCTTCTGGGCAGCAGGCGCGAGCAGGTCGTCGACGCGCGCGCCGCCGCGCGCTTTCGCGGCGAGGCGCCGGAGCCGCGCGCCGGCCTGCGCTCGGGCCACATGCCGGGCGCCTTCAACCTGCCCTACACCGACCTGCTCGACGCCAGGGACGGCACCATGCTGCCGGCCGACAGGCTCAAGGCGCGCATCGCCGCCTCGGGCCTCGATC
>Ga0187780_10004815_pt1 | contig 10095 bp, 10 predicted proteins | sample 1015_Q2_SP10_20__FD_132429 | JGI IMG/M metagenome (GOLD analysis project Ga0187780, IMG submission 132429) | Tropical peat soil microbial communities from peatlands in Department of Meta, Colombia - 1015_Q2_SP10_20_MG | ecosystem: Environmental > Terrestrial > Soil > Wetlands > Peat | place...
AAGTCTTGGGAGATCCTTCTTGTCTACCAGAACCGCCATCATGTCATCAGCTTCAACCGCCCTGTGGTAGTTTACATCCTGAAGTACTGGGTATTCTTTCTCTAGCTCCACAATTTTCTGTATCACTTTGAGGTCTAATTGAGAAATCTGACCTTTCTGCAGTTTCTCCTCGCACCGTCTGCAGAGGATCCCTGATTTGACGCAAAATGCGTCGAGAATCGTTTTTACCATTAGCTTCCTTCCATTGACCTTCTTTTCCGGACATAGATCGCACACGAGAGCTCTTGTTACATTTCAGCTTCAGTGCGTTCCAAGTGCGAGGCGTTTTGCATACTGAGCTTGTGCTGCTTGAAAGCTTTTCTTTTTGAACTCCTCACAAGACTAGACTCAGATCTAACTTTCGAACTAACTTCAAAGAGTATTTTATACTCCGTTAAACGTTTCTCAGCTACACATTTCCGTGATTTACACTTGAAACTGTTCGAGTTTGAAGCCAAAGAAATAGCTCGCCGGTATGGAGTGCCGGTTCCTACGGGAATAGTCGCATCCACCCCGCAAGAAGCAAAGGCAGCGTTCCAGAAACTGAATCAACCTGCAATGATCAAAGCTCAAGTCCTAGTGGCAGGTCGAGGGAAAGCAGGCGGCATCAAACCGGCCTCGACCGCTTCAGAAGCGTTCGATGTTTCCAAAACGATCTTTTCGACGCCGATAAAGGGGGAAAGTGTGGCGAAAATTCTTGTCGAGCAACGCCTCACTAGCAAACACGAACTATACGTGAGCATGGTGGTTGATCGCAGTTCACGGTGCTATACAATCCTGTGCTCAACGGAAGGAGGCGTTGATATCGAACAGGTCGCTGATCGTTCACCTGAAAAGATAATCAGTTACAAGATCGACCAACTTACGGACCTTCAAGATTTTGAAAGTAGGATAGTTGCCTGCCGTCTGGGATGTTCTGGGAAGCAGATCAATGAACTCGCACGCATTATTACGAAGCTCTTCCAGATTCTGCTGGACTACGACGCCGAACTGGTTGAATCCAACCCTCTGATCGAGACTGAATCGGGAGAATTTATTGCGGGAGACTTGCGCATTCTTATGGACGATAATTCGCTCTATAGACATCCCGAGTTTCTTGCAAGGATGAAGACGTTCGAGCCTGACATGACACCTCTTGAGGTTGAAGCTCACGAAAAGAACCTCGCCTACGTAGAACTTGATGGTGACGTGGGAATAATTGGAAACGGCGCGGGCCTAGTGATGGCAACTTTAGATATGATCCTGGACTGCAAAGGCAAAGCAGCAAACTTTTGCGATGTAGGCGGCGGCGCAGACGAGGAAAGAACCGCAGCAGCACTCGAAATAGTCCTTGCGAATTCAAAGGTCAAAGTTCTACTAATCAACATTATGGGAGGCATAACCAAGTGCGATGACGTCGCTCGAGCGATCCTTGATATTCAGAGGAAGATGGGAATTTCGAAAACGATGGTCATACGACTCGTAGGCACGAATGAAGAGGAAGGACGCAAAATCCTCACCGAAGCCAATATTCCGTCACTTAACAGCATGGAGGAAGCGGCAGCAAAAGCCGTGGAAATCGCATCAAAGGTGAAGTAGGATGCCGATTCTAATTGGGAAAGAAACACGCGCCATCGTTCAGGGAATAACCGGATCACAAGGAACCTACCACACGCAACTGATGCTTCAGTACGGAACCAAGATTGTCGCAGGCGTAACCCCCGGAAAAGGAGGTATGTCAGTTCAAGGCGTTCCGGTATTCGATACGGTTGAAGAAGCGAAGAAACATTTCAAAGCTGATGCCTCAATAATTTTCGTACCCGCCCCCTTCGCTAAGGATGCAGCTCTTGAAGCCATCGCATCAGACCTTAATCCGGTCGTACTAATTACTGAAGGGATTCCGGTAAAAGACGAAATCCAACTAATGGCGACCGCAAAACGAAAAAACACAATAGTAATCGGACCCAACACACCTGGCATCATAACTCCATCCGAGTGCAAGCTCGGAATAATGCCAGGACACGTATTCAAATCAGGCAGGATCGGACTCATATCTAGGAGTGGAACGTTGACGTATGAAATTGCCGCAAGCCTGACCAATGCTAACCTAGGCCAAACAACCTGCGTAGGAATAGGAGGGGACCCCGTCGTAGGTCTAACATTCGTCGACATGCTTGAAATGTTCAGAAACGATCCGCAAACTTCCGCTATAGCAATGATAGGCGAAATTGGAGGCGACGCAGAAGAAAAGGCCGCCGAATACATATTGAACACGAAGTATCCTAAACCAGTCGCGGCATACATTGCCGGCAGAGCCGCTCCCCCTGGGAAGAGGATGGGCCACGCCGGGGCAATAATCATGGGAAAAACAGGAACAGCAGAAACGAAAATTAGTGCACTCCGAAATGCCGGCGTCAAGATCGCGTTAAGACCCAGCGAAATTGCTGCACATCTCAAATCGCAATAGATAACTTTCGAACACAGAGCGATTAATAGCAGCCAGCAATAGTGCTTGGTCAGGCGCTGTTACATGCTTAAGCGAACACACTACACCAACCAATTGGAAAACACAGAGGGACCCGTAGTCCTTGCAGGATGGGTTCACGAAATAAAGGACTTGGCGCGAGCTCGATTCATCTGGTTAAGGGATCGGAACGGAATCGCGCAGATCACGATAATCAAAGCGAAGATAGACCCCGCGATCCTCAAACTGTCTGACACTCTGGGAAACGAAGATGTGATCACCGTGGAAGGGGTGCCGGTCAAAGAGAGAATCGCAAAGGTTGGCGCAGAGATCATACCATCGAAGATCGAGCTAGTTACCAAGGCGCAAGCAGCAGCACCATTAGACATAACAGGCAAGATCGAATCGAACTTGGACGCCCGACTGGATTGGCGCGTGATCGACCTCAGAAGAAGAGAGAACCTCGCAATCTTTCAAATTCAATCGAAACTGGTAGAGGGGATGCTCGACTACCTTCGAGCGAATGATTACCTGCAGGTGTTTACCCCCTGTCTGCTTGGAGGCGCCTCGGAGGGAGGAGCAGAAGTCTTCAAAGTGGATTATTTCGGAAAGGAAGCTTTTCTGAGACAGGATCCTCAACTGCACCGCCAGTTATGTATTGCTGCAGGATTCGACAAGATATACGACCTTGGACCGAACTGGAGAGCGGAGACCAGTCATACACCTCGACATACATGCGAGCATCGTGGACTGGCCGTAGAATTCGGCTTCATGCATGACGAACGTGACATGATGAGAGTTGAAGAAGAGACAATCACCACAGGTCTCCGAAAGGTCAAATCTGAATGCAGCCGAGAGCTCGAACTCCTGAAAATCTCACTGGAAATCCCGAACACACCCTTTCCAGAAGTAAAGTTCCCTGACATCTACGATATCGTCAAACAATACGGGAAGGATCTGCCGTTCGGAAGTGACATCGACAAAGAAGCTGAGACTATCCTCTCGAAATATGTTTTGGAGAAGCATAAGTCTGAAGCATTTTACATAAACCGCTTCCCGTTCAAGGTTAAACCGTTCTACGTGATGCGCGTTGACGAAGAGCCTCAGTGGGCCAGAAGCGTGGACTTGATCTACAGAGACCTTGAGCAATCTTCAGGTGGCCAGCGAGAGAACAGGTATGAGAAGATAATGGAACAGCTCAAAGAGAAGAACATCAACCCAGAAGGAATGGCGTGGTTCACTGAACCATTCAAATACGGCGTACCCCCCCACGGAGGGTACTGTCTCGGAATCGAACGATTCACAATGGCGATTCTACGGAAGCAGAATATTCGAGAAACAGTGCTCTTTCCCAGAACTCCTGAACGTCTCCTTCCCTGAGTTAACTAGATTACATCACAAGGCTTGCAGCTTCAACACGCTATTAATACGTGGGCTTCTCTGGTCCTATTCGCCTAGTTCGAGGAAAAGGAATCATGGTGACCAAAGAAGACGTGATGACCGCTCTAAAAGACGTCATGGATCCTGAGCTTCACATTCCAATAGTAAACCTGCAAATGATCAAGAACGTGGAGATCAAAGGAGATAGAATCAAAGTTCTGGTCGCGCTAACAGTGGGCGGATGTCCACTCTCCAAGACAATCTCCGACGATGTCCAACACGCAGTAATGAAGATCAACGGCGTCAAAGCGGTTGATGTCGAAACAACAGTAATGACAAAGCAGGAATTGGAAGAGTTACGCAATAGTATCAAGACAAGGATGTCAACTCAATCTGTCAAGCAACAATCTGGCGCGATGCCACCTGGAATTGACCGCCTTGAAAGAAAGGGAGTGAGAAACGTAATCGCAGTGATGTCAGGCAAAGGAGGCGTTGGAAAATCATTTGTAACCAGCTTGCTAGCAGTCCAACTCAACAAGCTTGGCTACAAAGTTGGTATACTTGACGCAGACATCACTGGACCAAGTATCGCAAAAATGTTTGGCCTGAAGGGTCCACTATTTGTCAGCGCAGACAAACATGTCCTGCCAGCGACCACGAAGACCGGAATCAAAGTCGTTTCTATGAATTTGATCCTAGAAGAACCACAAATGCCAGTCATCGTACGAGGCCCAATCGTAAACAGTGTGATACGACAAATGTTCCAGGACATCGATTGGGGAGAATTGCACTTCCTCCTAGTCGACCTACCGCCCGGAACAAGCGACGCACCTCTCACCGTGTTCCAATCCCTCCCTCTACAAGGAGTAGTTGTCGTCACGACCCCGCAGGATTTGGCCCTAATGGTAGTCGGAAAGGCCATCAACATGGCCAAGACCCTCAGCGAACAGATAGCTTCTGTCAAAATTTTAGGATTAATCGAGAACATGAGCTACGCAGTATGCCCTCATTGCGGTGAGAAATGGGAAATCTTCGGCCACGGCAAGAGCCGAGAGGCCGCAAAGAAAGCCGGTATCCCATACTTAGGATCCGTGCCCATAGACTCGGAAATTGCGAGGCTTGCAGATGAAGGAAAGATTGAGGATTACAGCAACTCGGTCCTCGAGGAAGTGACTAGAACAGTTCGGTTGAGCGCAACAAGGCTCCTTGAACCCATACCTGGGGCCATGCCTATCGCATGGTCACAACAAAAGCCCTAGCTATCTTAGACCGATTGAAACTAAGATTAATAGGCAGCAACAATCGAAGAATCAATCACAAATGGCGTGTGCTGAAATGGTTACCAAAGAAGAAGTCGTTACCGTCCTGAAGGATTGCTACGATCCTGAGATTCCGATCAACATTTGGGATCTTGGATTAGTTTACGACATCAACATACAGGAAGGAAATGTCGGAATTAAAATGACATTAACCGCGCCTGGATGTATGATGGGTGGAATGATCGCCGATGACGTTAAGGCGAAACTCAAAGCACTCAATGGAGTTAAAGACGCCAAAGTTGACCTCGTCTTCGACCCCCCCTGGACTCCCGACAAGATGAGTGAAGAAGCCAAAGCACAAATGGGAATTGCTTAGCAACCCATTATCTCGCTCGACATTATTCTTCTCAGGCATATTCTGACGCTCACCGTAAGGTACAATCCCGGCGAAGCGAACCACCAACCCAACCCCAATCTCAAAAACCCTAAGCGGACTCTTACTGAAAGCCAATCATGGCGCATAAATACGTAAACCTGTTCTGCATAGGCACGATTGAGGGACGTAAGTTGAAAGAGAATTGGGCATCACTCATCGATTTGAGCATAGTACACTTTATGGCATATCCTGAAACAATGAGTGGTTCAGGACCAATTGCCGAAACAGTTTCCAGAATCGTGAGCGACGACTTCTTTTCAATGATTGAAGTGACCCACATAAACGATCCTGCAGTACGAAAGGAAGTTGCAGGCTTGATTGAAACTGCTCATGCTCGCGTTGCTTTCGGCGCGCAGCCCTGCATTCTAAGAGAGAAGCTTGACATCAACTCCTTTGACCCTGCTAAGCGGAAGGAATCCGTTGACAAACTGCTGCCCCTTATAGACGAAGCAAAAGAGTTGGGTGCCAAGCGGCTCACGGTGCTTAGTGGACCCGACCCAGGAAACAAACGTGAAGAAGCCGGAAAATTGCTCGTTGATTCACTCATGACGCTTTGTTCCTACGCTAAAGATCGTGGAATAAGCATGACCCTCGAGACATTCGATCGCACCGTGGAGAAGAAGAGCCTTATGGGCCCTTCAGAAGAATCTCTCCTAATCTCAAAGCAAGTGAGAAACAAGTTTCCAGACTTCGGACTGATGTACGATATGGGTCATGCACCGCTGCTAAACGAGGACCCAGCCAAAGCACTTCGTCTGCTTAAGGATCACTTGGTTCACATACACGTCGGTAATTGTGTGAAGACCCCTGGATCGCTTGCCTACGGGGACCAACACCCACGCTTCGGATTGAAAGGCGGAGAGAACGACGTGCCCCAACTTGTATACTTCCTCAAGGCCTTGATTGACATCGGATACATACCATCAAGTCCTCAGGAGACTTCACCTGTTGTTGGGTTTGAGCTCAAACCGGTCCCAGGTGAAAAATCCGAGATGATTATAGCAAATTGTAAAAGGACATGGGAGAAAGCTTGGGGTCTACTGTAAGGATAGATGGTCAATGAAACCACGAGTATACGTCACACGAATATTGCCCAAAGAAGCTATGGACAGGATAAACGCATCCTGTGACGCGAAAACCTGGGATGGCCCCCTACCTCCCCCCAGGGACGTACTTGAAGAGAACGTCACCAACATAGACGGTCTCCTTTCACTCCTAACAGACAAAATAGACGCCCCCCTGATGGATAAAGCGCCGAAACTGAAAGTGATCAGCAATTACGCCGTGGGATTCGATAACATAGACATACCAGCAGCGACTAAACGCGGTATAATAGTGGGAAACACCCCGGGCGTGCTGACGGAAACCACAGCCGACCTTGCATTCGCGTTACTTATGGCAGCTGGAAGACGAGTCGTCGAAGGAGATAAAGAAGTACGCGCAGGAAAATGGAAGACTTGGGGGCCAATGATTCTTCTAGGACAGGACATTCACGGCGCCACGTTAGGAATAATTGGCTTAGGGCGAATCGGGGCCTCTATAGCTCGACGTGCGAAAGGCTTTGGAATGAAGATACTCTATTACGATATCATACGAAACGAGAAAGCAGAAAAAGAACTTGGAATCCAATATACTGATTTGAACAGTCTTCTCTCGCAATCAGATTTCATCACGATCCACACGAACCTCACTAAGGAAACGCATCACCTGATCGGTGCAAAGCAGTTCGACCTCATGAAGAGAACGGGCATAATAGTGAACACCTCCCGTGGGCCAATTGTAGACAACATGGCGCTGTACGAAGCTCTTCACAGCAAGAAGATAGCCTACGCTGGACTCGACGTTACGGAACCAGAACCGCTTCCCGCGGACCATCCACTGCTAACCCTCGACAACGTCATCGTCGTACCGCACATAGCCAGTGCATCGGTCGCAAGCCGAACTAAAATGGGCTTGATGGCGGCTGACAACCTGATCGCCGGATTGAAGGGAGAGATGCCACCTAACCCCGTCAACCCTGAAGTTCTCAAGAAGAATTAACCAGCAATAATGGAAAAGTGTGGGGGATACGCCCCCTTCGTGAGCTACGCGGAACTTCCATGCATGGAAATTTAGTACAGGCTACTAGGTATCGGCATTACGCCAGTGAACACACTGCCCTGTGGCACTAGTATCGTAGGGTAGAAGTTGTGTAGTAAGGGAATCAGCCCCACGAGCAAGTCAAAGAAGAAAACCATCCGTCTTTTCACCTCACATTTGTTACGAACGGTAACATTTATGCCGTAGGTAATAAGTTGCGCTTTGATCATTAAAGGGCACATGAAACGCGAGCGAGGCCGCAGTTAAACGCTGACTACTAAGTACATGTCACCAACATTCGTGCCCGTTCGTCCAGTCATTAGATTGTCATTCAGCTTTCTGAAGAATGTGAAAGAATCGTTTTGATCTAGGAATTTTCTCATGTTGAGTCGCCTTATATTGGCGCGCTCGTTTGTGCGACCGTCTACGATTGCTCCAGCTGCAGTACTGTGGCCGTCGATTCCGTCTGTTCCCATGGCGGCGACGGCAATTCCATCTAGACCTGAGATTCTCGCAGCTGCATAGAGCACAGTTTCCTGGTTTCTTCCACCTAGCCCATTCCCATGCACCTCAACAGTTGTTTCGCCTCCGAATATTGCTGCGCTCCGTTCGCGCAAGCCCACCTTGTCATTTGCTATTGATGCGAGAAGCTGAGACATGCATTTCGCATCCATATCAATAGTAGATGAAACGATATTTGCATGGATGCCTAACTTCTCAATGGCGTGCTTTGCGCCTAGGCAAGCAATGTGACTGTCTGCGATGATGAAATTGTGAACTCGACGGAAGATTGGGTTGTCTTGCTTCGGGGTATCGGGCAGCTTACGTTCCAATCCTCTGGTTAGGTGTGATTTTACTGTGAGCGGAGCATCCTGCCATAATCCATGATTCTTGAGAACCTGCACAGCGTCATGGTAGGTAGTTGGATCGGGGGCTGTAGGGCCTGAGGCGATATCGTGGAGTGGGTTCCCTGTGACATCTGACATTATGAAGGAGATTATGGGTGAGGCTTGACACAATTCTGCGAGTCGGCCTCCTTTGATTCGTGAAAGATGTCTCCGGACCATGTTGATTTCATGTATCGTTGCCTTGCTTCTGATCAAACGTGAAGTGACGGCTGTTTTGTCCTTTAACGGGATGCTGGGCGGTGGAGCAGGCAGCATTGCTGATGCTCCGCCAGAAATCAAACAGATCAGTAGCTCGTAGAGCTTCATGTTCTGAGCAATCGATATCACACGCTCTGCCGCTTTTTCACCTTCTTCGTCCGGGAGTGGATGGCCCGCGAAGAATATTTCTACCCTATCGTCGAATTTAGGAATCTTCTGCCCTATTGGTACGACGAGTATTCCGTGTACGTTCCAACTGCGCAGCGCGTTTAAGGTGGTCGTCATCATGGAACTACTAGCCTTACCAACCGCCACGACAACTATCCGTTTGAATCGCGATAATGTGAGAGTAAAGTCTTGAACATGCATCTGACCGTTCGATATTCGTAGCGCGGATTGGAGGCATGATGAAGGGTCCACGGCGCATAATGCGGCGTTGAGGGCAATGAGGCTGATTTTTCGCGCCTTTCGGTTCTTTGGGCTGATCCCGTTTCTTATGACTTCGTCGTATTCTTGAAATGTAGATTTAGGAGTGCGGTTAGGTGCAGGTGACATTTGGACGACACTTCATTCAGTCAACTGTTTTCTCAACAGTAACTGTGTCGCCGTCGCGGACGTTGCTGAAGATTGCCGGGTCACCTTTGACCTTTGCGAATGTGTTGACGGGGCTGGCAGCTCGAGGTTTCTCGTTTCTGCTTGCTGGTGTTCTACCGAAGAAGATGCATAATGCGTTTCCCGGTGGCCAATATGCGACGGCACCTACTTCAACGTCGGCTTTCGCGTTTTCCTCGTCCGCCTTCACTGGGATTGAGAAGTAGATCTCATCACCCCACCGATTCGCTTTCCCTTTGATTGGCAGAGCAGCCCAGATGCGTTCTGCGGTTTGTGGGTTCTCGTTCGTTAATGTGGCTTCAATTGTTCCGGTAGCTTTTGTTGAAATTTTGATCTGTTTTTCCAAGATTATCAGGACTTGCATTGGAGAATTCTAAAGATAAATAAGACTATCAGGCACCGTTTGAAGTTCCTAAAATTCCTTGGGGCTAGCTGTATTGAACTGATCCTTCCCCTGCCTTGATTGTAATGTTACTCAGAAGACCGCCGTCTATAACTAACACGTGTCCATTCACGTAATCAGCGAGTGGTGAGGCTAGGAAGAGTGCTCCACCAGCGATCTGTTCTGGTTTCGCCATGCACCCTGCTGGGATCCGTCTCTTCAGTTCTTTCTCTAAGGGCTCGTTCAGATACGGGACCGTCATATCAGTCTCCACCCATCCAGGGGCAATAGCGTTTACGTTGATCTTGTGTGGGGCGAGCTCAACCGCCATGCATTTCATCATAAGGATCAACGCAGCT
>Ga0187780_10004817_pt1 | contig 10092 bp, 14 predicted proteins | sample 1015_Q2_SP10_20__FD_132429 | JGI IMG/M metagenome (GOLD analysis project Ga0187780, IMG submission 132429) | Tropical peat soil microbial communities from peatlands in Department of Meta, Colombia - 1015_Q2_SP10_20_MG | ecosystem: Environmental > Terrestrial > Soil > Wetlands > Peat | place...
GCTAGAGGCGGCGACACGCCGTTTCCGCGACTTGATTCGTGGCCCGCCGGCCGCATCATCGAATAATCTGCGCGCCGTGGAGGCTGCCCACCGAATGAACGGCATCTCATTCATCGTCCCGGCCTATAACGAAGAGCGGGTGCTCGGGCGCACGCTCGCGGCCATCACCCAGGTCTCCCGAGCGCTCGCCGAACCGATCGAGGTCATCGTCGTGGACGATGCCTCCACGGATCGCACGGCGGAGATCGCCCGTGCGCACGCGGCGCGCGTCGTCCCGGTGCGCCACCGGCAGATCGCTGCGACGCGCAATGCCGGTGCACGCGCCGCGAAAGGTGAGTGGCTCGTGTTCGTCGATGCCGACACGATCGTCTCGGAAGCGCTCGTGCAGGCGGCCATTGCCGCGTTGCGTGCAGGTGCCGTGGGGGGCGGATGTGCGGTGCGATTCGATGATCCCTTGCCCCGCTATGCCCGCCCGCTGCTCGCCATCGCACTGCCCGTCTATCGGGCGCTGCGGCTCGCCGCCGGCTGCTTCGTGTTCTGCACGCGCGAGGCGTTTGCGACCGTCGGCGGTTTCGACGAGACGCTGTTCGCCGCCGAGGAGGCGGCGCTCAGCATCGCGCTGCGTCGGCGCGGCCGCTTCGTGATCCTGCGAGAGTCGGTGACGACCTCCGGGCGCAAGCTGCGCACCCACTCGGGGCGCGAGATCCTCGGAACGCTGGTCCGTCTGGCGCTCGCGGGCCCGAAAGGCATGCGGCGCCGCGACGCACTGGATCTGTGGTACGGACAGCGCCGTGCTGATCCCGACTCGGACGGCTGAGCAGCCTCCCCCGCGCTAGCACCCCTGCCGCCGCATGCAGGCGTGGATGAGTTGCAGCAGATAGCTCTGTATGATAGAGTATTCTGTGTGAGTCTTAACAAAGGACACGGAGACCCGCCATGACCCTGACCCGCGCCGAAGCGCAGGACACGCTGCGCGCCATCTCGCACACCGAGCACCGCAGTTCCGCCGCCTACGGCTACCAGATGAGTGCTCCGCACCTGATCCTGTGGGGCGTGATCTGGGTCATCGGCTACGGCTTCAGCTATTGGCAGCCCGAGCGCTCGCAGATCTGGTTGGCCCTCGTCGCGGGCGGCGTGCTGGGCAGCATGATCATCGGGCGACGCCTGCGCCCGGCTGCAGCAGGCTCGCGGGACTGGCGCTACCTCGCGACCGTTGCCGCGCTCGCGATCTTCATCACCGTCCTGTTCGTCATCCTGACGCCCCGCGGTCCGCGAGGGGCCGGCGCGTTCTTTCCGGTTCTCGCCGCGTTCTATTACAGCCTGATCGGCATCTGGACGCGCGGCTCACGCATGACCGTCCTCGGCGTCGCGCTCGTCGTTCTGACCTTAAGCGGATTCGTCTTTCCTCCGCAGTTCTTCACCTTGTGGATGGCGATCGTCGGCGGCGGCGGGCTGATCCTGGGCGGCCTGTGGCTGAGGAGCGTGTGATGGACCAGCCGGACCCGATCATCCATCAGCCGATGCGCCTGAGGATCATCGCAGCACTGAAACCTCTCCCCGCCGCCGAGCAGCTCGAGTTCGTGCGTCTGAAGGAGATCGTTGGCGCGACCGAAGGCAATCTCGGCGCTCACATCACGACGCTGGAGGAGGCGGGCTATGTGAAGGTCGTCAAGGACTTCAACGGCAAGCGTCCGCGCACGCGCGTCTCGCTGACCAAGACCGGTCGCCGGGCCTTCGAGGACTACGTGGCGTACCTGCGCGAGATCATCGATACCGGCGCTCCCGCCTGAGAGGCACACGACACCGCCTCTGCGTATGGGCTCGCGATCGAGCTCGTGAGGCTCGATGCGTACCGATGAATGTCGCGGTCGACGCGCTCCCGAGCGACTGAATTCGCTCTCCCCGCCCTGCTATGCTCTCCCGGCGGGGCGCAAGCCGCCCGCCGGGAGAGGCGCCCATGTCGACGCTCAACTCACCCTTGGTCACTCGAGTGCTCGATGAGCTCTACGCGAGCGCCGAGCGCGAGGACAAGCCGCTGCGCGAGCGCACTGCGCACCTGTCTCCCGAGGAGCGCAAAAAGCTCTTCGAGGTCCAGCAGGCCGACTACCGGACCACCTATGAGCGGATGGGCGGGGCATACATTCCCATCGATCGCGAGTTCGGCGCCCTCATCTACCTGCTCGCCCGTGCGCGCGGCGCGAGCACCATCGTGGAGTTCGGCACCTCCTTCGCGCTGTCCACCATCCAGCTCGCCGCAGCACTGCGCGATAACGGCGGCGGGCGGCTGATCACGACGGAATTCGTCGCCTCCAAGGCAGAGGCCGCCCGCAGGAATCTCGAGGCCGCAGGGCTTGCCGATCTGGTCGAGATCCGCCGCGGCGATGCGCTCGAGACACTGAAGAGCGGTGTCGGCCAGCCCATCGACCTGGTGCTGCTCGATGGCGCCAAGAATCTCTACGTGCCGGTGCTCAAGCTCCTCGAGCCGGCTCTCGCGCCGCGTGCCCTCATCGTCACCGACAACACCACCGACGAGTCGCCCTACGTGCATTACGTGCGTGCCGCCGGCAGTGGTTACGTCTCGCTCGGCCTGCCGTACGAATCCGGTAACGAGCTGTCGCTGTGGGTCGGGCGATGAAGATCCGGTGGCTGCGGGTGGCGGTCGCCGGCGTGCTCGTCGAGGTCGCGCTGCTCGCGATCGCGATTCCCCTCAACATGACGCCCCCGGGCCGGGCCGTGCTGCTCTACAGCGTGATCCCGCTGTGTATTGCGGGAACCCTCATGGGTGGCTGGTGGGCGGCGCGCAGCGCGGACGGCCACTGCGTGATCCACGGCCTGCTCGTGGGCGTCGTGGCGGGGCTCATCTACGGCGTGCTCACCTGGCGGATCGCCCTGCCACTCGCCTACATCATCGGCAATTACCTGAAGCTCGCCGGCGGTGCAGCGGGCGGCTGGCTGGCGCAGCGTGTCCGGGTCAACGGCGTGCCGGCCTCATGATCCGCGTCCATCACCTCAACAACTCCCGCAGTCAGCGCGTGCTGTGGCTGCTCGAGGAGCTCGGCACGCCCTACGAGATCGTCCGCTATCAGCGCGACCCGAAGACGATGCTCGCCCCGGCGTCGCTGCGCAAGATCCACCCCCTCGGCAAGTCGCCGGTGATCGAGGACGACGGCCGCATCTACGCGGAGACGGGCCTCATCGTCGAGTACCTCGTCGAACGCTACAACCCGGCGCTCGCGCCCCCGCGGGGTGCAGTGCTGTACTGGCGCTATCGCTACTGGCTGCACTACGCCGAAGGATCGGCGATGCCGCCGCTGCTTTTGAAGCTCGTGATCGACCGGCTGGGACTGCTCGCCTATCCGGCGCGGGGCTTCGTGGCGCGGCAGCTTGCCCTGCACATCGAGTATCTGGAGGGCGAGCTCGCGGCGAGTCCGTGGTTTGTCGGCACGGAGTTCAGCGCGGCTGACGTGATGCTGAGCTTCCCGATCGAGATTGCACGAGCTCGCGGGGGACTGACGCAGCAGTCAGGACCGCGGCTGATGGATTTCCTGAACCGCATTCACGCGCGCCCCGCCTACCAGCGCGCTCTGCAGAAGGGCGGTCCCTACGCCTACGGGAACCCCTGAAGGGGCCGCTAGACTCGACTGCCGATCGGCTTGCCGTCGACCGAGATGCGGATCAGGCTGCCGCCGTTGTCACCGTTCTTCAGGGGATGGATCACGACCTCCACCTGATCCCCGGCCTTCAGCGAGTTGCGGCTCCAGCCCTGGCGGCTCAGCGCATTGGGGCTCGCCCCTTCGATCGACCACTCGACGTCCTGTCCCGTCGCGGGGTTCTTGACCAGCACCTGAACCCAGATGTGCGGGTTGGTCCACTGCACTTCCTTGATCGTCCCCACGAGCGTCTTCTCGGCTACCTGATCAAACATGGCGAACGAGTGATGCGCCGAGGCGACACCCCCGGCAAGGGCCAGAACGGCGGCCGTGATTGCGAGTTGGGGCTTCATGGCATTCCTTCTATACGCGGCCCGCACAGCCTACACCGGCTGACGGCGTCCGACATCATTGACATAGATCGGTCACACAGAACGACGCGAGCGTGCGGCCCTCGGGTGGCACGGGCAGTCCGCGCGCAAGCATCAGCTTGCGCAGCATCGCCGCGTCGGCGACGGCGCTCGCGGCCGGGGGGCGCCCCGCCGCGAGCCCGAGCAGTACACCGAATCCGCGGCCGATGACCCCTGCGCGCCTCATGGGCTCACATCTGATGGGTGTCCATGCAGACGTTCTCCTTGAGGGTCATGCCGGGCTGCCGGTGCAGCGCGAAGGACGTCCTCCAGGAGCTTGCGTAGTAGTCCGGATCGGTGATCGTCACCGTTGCACGGATGGTGTCCGGGCCGGCGAGCGTGTAGCGCTCCTCGACCTTCAGCTTCTGCCCGTGCGGCAGTCCCGAGTAGTCGAGCCAGGTCTTGTCGTTCATGCCGATGGTGTCGATCACGAGCGTCGGCCCCTCGAAGCGGGCGATCGAGTAGCCGAGGTAGTCGGGGTCCGGATCCTCCGGGAGTGTTTGGTCCCAGTAGATGATCCGGAACGTGTGATTCACCTCGTGCACGAAATTCACGCTGCGTGAGGTCTGCAGGATCAGAAACGGATACGGCGCGTACAGCAGCCGTGGCGTGCCGTGCATGAGGCAGTCGCTCAGCGGGTCGAGGCGCCGATCGCCCGCCTTGAGCGCCGCCTGCCGGCGGGCGTATTCGGTCTGTCCGGCCGGCGTGAGCGGCGGCTCCTTGCCCTCGATGGTCTTCAGGTGCGTGATGCGCGCAGTCATGGCCCACTTGCCGGTGAAATTCGGGACTCCGGCGGGGGGTGACTCGAACACCGGCGCATCGGCGGCGCCGACCCCCGCGGCGTGTGCCGTGAGCGCCCCGGCCGCGAGGAGCGCGAGGCCCGCCGCGAGCGCCGGCGCGCGGCTCACTTGGACCTCTCCACGCCGTTCACCACGGCATTGCGGTTGTTCTCTTCGCACGAGTACTCGGCCACACGGATGTCACCGCGCCACGGGAACAGCCGTTCGGCCGTCCACGGCTGGGTGAAGTGCTCGGGGTCCTCGATCGTGATCAGGTTGCGCAGCTCCGTCCCGCCGTACTTGTTGGTGAACTTCGTGATTCGCTCGGTGACCTTGAGCTTCAAGCCGTGCGACAGAGCCTCCTCGTCGATCTGCGTGCGATCGTTGAAGTGGTCGGTGACCACGACCAGTGTGTTGCCCTCCCAGTGCCCGACCGAGTAGCCGAGGAAGGTGCGCGGCGTGTCGGCGGGTGCGGGCTTGCCGTCCATGTGAATGAAGCGCACGTTGTGCGCCGTCTCGTGCAGGATGGTGATCAGGCCCGGCGTATAGACGTACTGGATGGGATAGGGTGAGGCGATGAGCCGCGGCACCCCGTGGGGGAAGCACTGGGTCGGCGCATCCGGAATCGGCGTGCCGGCCTTCTCCATGTCGAGGTGGTGCTGCCGGCTCGCCGCCTCCGCGGGGGTCAGCGGCAGGAGCTTGACCGACTCCGAGGGCGGCAGCGGCGGGTCGGTGACGGGCCGGAAGGTGCGGTCGTAGCCGCGTGTCCACCACACGCCGGAGAAATCGCGCGGATCCTCGGGCGCCGGATTCTTGTTCCACAGCGCGGAGTTCTCCGCATTGCGCTTCTCGCGCGCCGCGATCTGCTGCGGCGTCGGCGGCGCACGACGCGCCGGTGGCGCCTCCTCCTGAGCGAGGGCAGCCGCGAGCGACAGCAGCGCGTTCGCCGCTACGAGCACTGTGCACGTGAGCCCCCTCGCCATCGTAAGCCCCTCAGACGACGCCGTTTGGTTCATGATACCCGGCGCGCGGCCGGGGTGCTGCGGCGGAGCATGGCGGCGGGGCGATGGGGTCCGGCGTTGCCGCCGCGACAAGATTCCTGGTCAGGATAGTCAATGACACAGATCGGTGGCTTCCCGCTTAACCGAACCGCGCTCGGTGAGCACTCCGAGGCGATCCGGCGGGAGTTCATCCTATCGGCATGACCCCCACAACCCGCGTGGAATTTGCCATTCTCGGCGCCGGCGCAATCGGCTCGGTTCTGGGTGCGCATCTTGCGCGCGCGGGCCATCGCGTGGCGATGCTGGCGCGCGAGCCGCGCGCCAGCCTCATCGAGCGTGAGGGCTTGAGGCTGCGCGGGCTCGTCGAGTTCTCGACCCCCGTCACGGTGCTGCGCGAGCCCGCGCGCCTGGCCGGCGCCGAGGTCCTCATCGTCGCGATGAAGACGCCCGGAACCGCCGCAGCGCTCGCGCCGCTGCGCGTCGCGCGCCCCGATGCGGCCTTCTCGATCCAGAACGGACTCGCGAAGAATGCCCAGCTTGCGGCGGCGTTCGGCGCGCAGTGCGTGCTCGGGGCGCTCGCCGACCTGAGCGGCGAGCTGTGCGCCGGCGGTGAAGTGCTGTTCACACGCAACGTAAGACTGTATCTGGGCGAGCTCGCGCCCGGCGGCCGGGACAGGGCCGGCCGCATCGCGGGGGTGCTGGAGGCCGCGGGCATCCGCGCCTCCGCCACCGCACACATCGAGAGCCTTGAGTGGTCGAAGTTCTGCGCCTGGGTCGGACTTGCAGGCGTCTCCATTGCCACGCGCGCGCACACCTGGCGCTATCTGTCCGATCCGGACACGGCGTGGATCGTGCTGCAGCTGGTGCGTGAGGCGGGCCTGCTCGCGCGCGCCACGGGCGTCGCGCTCACCGATGAGTCCGTGCTCCCGGCCGCGCTGCTCTGCGAGCGCCCCGAGGATGAGGCGCTGGCCGCGCTGCTTGCGGCGGGCGAGCGCTTCCGCGTCAACGCGCCGGAGCACCGAATGTCCTGCCTGCAGGATCTGGAGGCCGGGCGCGCGCTCGAGGTCGAGGAGACCTTCGGCGAGGCGCACCGACGCGCGCTGCGCCTCGGGCTGCGCCTGCCTCTCATCGAGGCCTTTTACCGTCTGCTTGCCGGCCTCAACCGCAGGCGCGCCTGAGCGGCGGGCTGGCGCTCGAGGGGAGGCTGGTTGCGGTATTGCCGTGACCTCTGGCAGGCTGGCACTTGAGTCCCCCAAGCGCCAGAGGTCTCCCGTGCGTCACCTCCCACTCGGGCTGATATTGCTTACGGCCACGGCCCTTGCGGGCTGCACGCAAGCACCGCCGCCGGCGGCGCCCTCGCCCTATCAGACCACCGCCAGCATCCGCGAGCTCATGGATGCGGAGGTCGATCCGTCAGCCGATGCACTCTGGGACGCGGTCGTCACCACGATCACGGTGAGCGGCGAGGACGACAAGCGCCCGCGCACGCCCGAGGAGTGGAAGGCCGTGCGTCGCAGCGCGCTCACGCTCATCGAGGCCACCAATCTGCTGGTGATGCCCGGCCGGCACATCGCCCCGGCCAACATGGCTCCCGTACCCGGGGAGCCGGCCGCGAGCGTGCTGCAGCAGCGGCTCGATGCCAATCCCGCCGCGTTCGCGGGCTTCGCTCAGGCGCTGCGCGCGACGGGCCTCAAGGCACTCGCGGCGATCGACGCGCAGGATGCGCAGAAGCTGTTCGACGTGGGCGGCGAGATCGATGAGGCCTGCGAGGCCTGTCACCTGGTGTACTGGTACCCGCCCGAGCTCACGCCGAAGAGCTGAGGTTCGCGAGCCGGCCGTGCTGTCGCCGAAGCTCGCGAGCCCCGCCCCGAACAGATCGCTGCTACTGAGCAGCAGCTTGCCGGTGGGCACCGTGCGGCTCGCAATGGCAAGGTGCCGGTCACCCTTGAGCCGGCCAGACGCCCCGCCGATCCGCACGTCCGGCACGTCATGGTGCAGGTGCCGATTGGAGTTGCCCATATTGGAGCCGTACAGAACCACCGAGTGATCGAGCAGCGTGCCCTCGGCCTCACTCGCCTTGGAAAGCTTCTCGAGCAGGTAGGCCAGCATCTGCACGCGATAGCGGTTCAGGCGCGCGAACGGCGCGATCCGCAGTGCGGATCCTCCGCGTGATGCGACCCCGGGCGGGAGCCTCGATCGGCGTCCGCTGCAGGGTGTCCTCGTCAGTGTGAACTGCAGCTGACGGGGCGAGACATAGGTTGGACTCCCAGCGGATCAGTTGTTGATGCTAATCGGATCATATCCCGGTTTGCACACGTCGACGATGCACAGCGATTCGAGCGTACGGCCTTCGGGCGGTACCTTGAGGCCGGCTTTCAGCATCAACTCACGCAGCACCTTAGAGGTCTGCGGATGCGGAATCGCCGATTGCACGCCAACACGCACAAGACCGTCGGCATAATCGATCGGCAACCAGGTGTGGATCGACAGGGTCGGGCTGCCGCGGTTGTCGGTGTTGCCGAAATCGCGCACATCCATCCTGGCGCCCGCTGCCACCAAAACTCTCACCACCTCAGTTGCCCCCTTATGCGCGGCGCCGTGCAGTGCGACGCGGCCAGTGTCAGCCTGGAAGTTGGGGTTGATGCCGAGCGACAGCAAATACTTCACGACCTCCACCGTCTCCTCGGGGGAGCGCTCCTTGGTAATGCCTTCCACCCAGCCGATGCCGGCAGCCGCCGCCAGCGGCGTTACTCCCAGCTTGGTATTGATCTTCGGATCAGCACCACGCGCGATCAGCAGCTTTAGCAATTCAAGATCGCCTGACTGCGCTGCACGCAGGAACGCAGTGGCGCCGTCTTCGTTCAACCATTGATTGGTGAACACCGTGCGCGTTTCCGTGCTCTCGGTGATACGCCAATTGACGTCCGCGCGCTTGTCGAGCAGATACGTGATGTAGGCGAGGCTGTCCATGTCGGCAGTGCGCACCGGGTAGTCGCCGCCCTCGATATTGCGGTTGTCTACGGCCAGATACAGTGGCGTCCAACCCCCCTTGTTGGCCAGGTTCACATTGGCGCCGCGCTCGATGAGGAACTTCGCCATTTGATAGTTGCTGTTCTGCGTGGCAGCCAACAGCGGACTCCAGCCGTAGCGAGTGGTCTGGTTCACATCGGCGCCACCTTCCAGCAGGGCGCGCGCGGCATCGATGCTGCCGGTACGCGCGGCATAGACCAGCGCAGTCAATCCCCCACCGTCAGGTTCACGCGCGGGGAGACGGCGGTCCCCGGTGCTTACAGGAACCTGATTGCCATCCGCGCCCTCAGGCACTTCCCCACCCACACCGGCCCCATGATTGCCGCCGGCGCCGGCGATGGTAACGAAGCCCAGGCCCCGGCGTTCTATCCCTTTGCACAATTCAGAGTCCGGAGTATTTTTCGCGCTGGTGCCAAACAACAATTCGCGCTGGGTTCTCACCTGTTGCAGATCAGGTGCTTTCTCATCGCACAGCACCGCGATGGCCTGCTGACGTACGGCGCGGCGGGGATCTTCGGAGTTGCCCAATGCTGCCGTGCGCCCATCGCGCATCACCGGCTTGGACACAGCCGCCACGTTGGCGCCGTGCTGGATCAATTCCTTCAGTACGTCGGCGTGGCCCTGGTCGGCAGCCTGCATCAACGCCGTGGTACCACGTTTGCTCTCACTGGCATTCACATCGGCGCCGTGGTCGAGCAATGCACGCACGGCATCGACATTACCCGAGCGTGCGGCCAGCATCAGCGCACGGCGGCCGAGCGGCAGCTGTTCGTTGGCATCGGCTCCGCCCTTGAGCAATGCTCGAATGACCGCGGCATCACCGCGCGCCGCTGCCAGCCACAGCGGTGTGGCGCCATCACGGTTGGCCAAGCCCGGTTTAGCGCCGGCCTTCAGCAGCAGTTCGGCCAGTCTTGCGTCGCCGCGATAGGCGGCCCATTGCAGCGCGGTGGCGCCATCGGCCTGTTGTGCATTCACGTCGGCACCGCGTTTCAGTAGACGCTCGATTTCCGCTTTGTTGCCCTTGCTTGCGGCATCGGCAATCTCCGCTTGCGGGAACGCAGCGCTTGCCATTGCCGAGAGCAGCACGGCAGTGAGAGTTTTCAACGCAAAGCTACGCATACTGCTTCTGACCGAGCCCATCACACCAGGCCGGGCAGAGGTCCGGTGCTATCGCCAAAACTGTCGCGGTGGATGTCGAACTGGTCGAGAATGCTCAACAGCA
>Ga0187780_10004818_pt1 | contig 10090 bp, 15 predicted proteins | sample 1015_Q2_SP10_20__FD_132429 | JGI IMG/M metagenome (GOLD analysis project Ga0187780, IMG submission 132429) | Tropical peat soil microbial communities from peatlands in Department of Meta, Colombia - 1015_Q2_SP10_20_MG | ecosystem: Environmental > Terrestrial > Soil > Wetlands > Peat | place...
GCTACCATGCGCTCGATATGGGAACGCGCCGATGCAACCTGCTGATAAAGTGCTCGATCAATTCGACGAACAGCTACGTAGCATTCTCAAAGAAGTTCAACATACAACCCCGCAGCCAGGGCCCGTAGACGGTTCAGCTGATAAATTAGCGGAGCAACTCGAAGACACGCTAGGTCCAAGCCCTCAGCCGGAGCCCGTGGAGAATTTGCAAGGCCTTGTTTCGGAGCTCGATCACCTCGACCAGGAAAACTCGGAGCAAAAGGAAATTCAACATCGTCTGGTAGCAATAGAACGCGAGATAGGAAAGCGACGCTCGCGAGGGCTCGCCAGCTACCTGGTCGCGATTGGTATTGGCGTTGCAGCCACCCTGGCTTGGCAATCTTATGGTGAGGCAACCAAGCAGATAATCGCGATAGAGACCCCGGAACTCGGCTGGTCACCGGCGATCAAGCAAATGATCGCGAGCTGGATGAAGCAACTTGGCTGGACGAAGCCGCCAGCAGTTGAAAACACTGCTGTTCAGTCGCCTGTGCCGGAAACACCACAAGCGGTCCCCGTTGCGCAGACTGCGCCAGAGAAGATCGTGCCCAGCGCGCCCGCCGTCCCCTCCATCGACCCAGAGCAGGTGCATCAGATAGCGTTGGATCTCGCCGCGCTGCGGCAAGCCGTCGGACAGGTCCCAGAGCAGGTGCATCAGATAGCGTTGGATCTCGCCGCGCTGCGGCAAACCGTCGGACAGGTCGCCGCCACTCAAGACCAGATGGCGCGCGAGATCACTAGTTTGCAAACCTCCGACCAGGAAATGCTTGAGAAGATCCCAGCGCGTCCTCCGCCGCCATCCATTGCGGCCCCCGCGCGCAAGCCCGCGTCCGTAGCACCGCCATCGTCGCGAGCAAGTCCTAATCAGCCCCAAAAGCGCCAGCGGCCGGGGGCATCGTGATTTCTTTCTGAGCCGGGCCTCACCACCACGTTTGCGTTTCATGTGAAAGCTGATGGCGAGAGCAAAGCGCAGGAAAGCGAGCGATGTGGTTGCACTCGGGCATCGGTCATCACCTGACGCGACCAACTTTCTTCGTGCGCCTCAAAGTCAAGCTTGCTGACAGAATCAGCCCGTGGTAAATCCTTCATCGCTTGTGAACCCCCTGCCGCGTCCTTTTATGGCGGGGCATTTTTTTGTTGCTCGAAAGCTACTGGCAGCCCCCTCTTTTTGTGCGCGCCATCTCATCCAGCGACCTAACGAGGCTCTCCGCGCGCTTTACGATCGTTGTCGCCTCTACAGCCAGTGATTTGGCTACTGCACTCTCCGGCTCATGCCCGCGTTGGTTGCCCGAGCTCTCGCTGCCGTGAGCGCCGATGTGGCAAGCTTAGACGAATGCTCGCCCTCAACGACGATCAGCTTGCGACCATGATGGCCGCCGCCAACAATTTGCCGCAGGACAAGCGCTCGGTCTTCCTCGAAAGCCTCGCCGCCCCGGTACAGCAGCGTGGCTCGCGCTTCACCGCCGCTGATCTGGATGACGCCGTGCGCCTCGCCCTGCACGGGCCGCTGCACCACACCGCCTGATGCAGCGTCCCCGCTTCCCGCCGCCGTAGACTGTCGAGGCACAATCCGCGTGCACCGTGCCTGACGCGAGCGGGCAGCAGCTTGGCTCCTTCCATTTCGAGGGATGAGCCGGGACGATGATTGGCGTGCAACTGCATCCGATATAATTAGGTGCGAATTTGTCACAGCCGGGAAATTTGTCACAGCCGCGACGACTGTCCCCGATCAATTGTATGCTGGCGTGCGAGCCGGGATAATGTCCTCCCGCCTGTGCCACCCTGGGAACGTCATCCCGGCTCAGACCGACCACTTGTTAGTTGCGGCGGGGTGATCGGCCCAAATATTCAAGCAGAAATGCATGGCTGGGTCGGTATCTAGAATGTAACAAGGGCACCGCTATCGGCGCGTATTGCGAGTTAGATGTTGTTCAATTGCTGAGAGCCGCAATCGAAATGCACCCGATTGACCAAAATAGGGGCACAGGTCGCCGCGCGCTTTATCGGTCTTGGCGGCCGGAACTTGCCGGTTTTCTCAGCGAGATACGGCAATATTGGTCCTTTCCGATGAATACTAGCATCTCTTACCGCGCCGCTGCGCTGCAGCATTTTCAGGGAAACGTTCGCGCAAATATCTTGGGCTGAACTCACAAAAGCAATTGGCGTCAAAGATATTGGAATGTTGTGAAAGAAAAGGGCCACGAAGTTTCTTCTTCATTCATGACTCGACTCTCTAGGCTGCTGTTCCTATTAAATCCCTATGTCGCGTTATGCGTAAAGGACGGTAGTCGCACGGGCACTGGGGGCCACAGCTGGGCGTGGTGCGGCTATAAGGAGCGTCCGATGCCGCGTGGACTACTTCTTGGGACGCTCGGAACACTGCTGTTTGCTGGCCCGTTCTTGGACGTGTCTTGGGCTCAAGACAAGGCACCCCCGTTGCCGCCATTCCTGGATCGATCAGATATCACACTTCAGCTGAGCTATTCCTGCCCAACGAACACAGCTTGCTCCTTCGCTTGTCCGAGTGGCATAGGAGGAGGAGAAGCAGCAGGAGCAGGAGCAGCCGCGGCAGGACCCGGAGCGGGAGGAGGACTAGGAGCAGTAGGAAATTTCTTTGGAGCGGACCACGTAACTAAATTGTCAATCTATCTAGGAACAATGCCCCTCGGCAAACGGGATGTTCCCGTTCTTTTTTATGTTTTTTCAACGCGAGAGAGACCAAACTCCAGCGGCTTCAGCATTAACGCTGGACTAAGCGCAACGTCGTGCCAAGTAAATGGACTGACGCTAGATTATTCTGGCCGTCCGCCACCGACCGGGCGGGGACTCTCGCCACAAATGAGCAAGTGATTGGATCGCACCACACTCCAACCGTTCGGCCCACCACTTTCAACTTGATCGAGTGCCCTGTCGGCAACCAAACTTAGCGGCACAAGAGCGCGCCTGGGAGTTCCATCCCCCGAAGTCATCACCGAGGAGCACACGCCATGATAGCGTTCAACTGCGATGACGGTGATCGCGCGCCAAGATTATCTAGGACGATCTTGGCATCGAAAGCGACGACGTCGCCAATTACTGCTTCCCGAGAGCTTGACCGAACGATCGGGGGCAGTGCGCCGCTGTCATCGGCGACTGGCTCAAAGCCGAGGCTGATGCCGGATCGCCGCTTCCCGCCGCTTTGGCGCGTCGAGGAACAATCCGCCTGTTTTGTGGTGCGCTGCGCCAACAGGCAGGCGCTCAGTTATTTTCTATTTCCAGGAGAAGCCGGGACGCCGCTCAGCTGCCAAGCTGCTCAGACGAGGCGTGGCGCATCACGGCCAATGTGGCCAAGCTGACGGAGCGATTGCGGAAACCTTAGTCGTGGGCAACACCGTGAGCAGCCAAGAAGCTGTGAACCTTCCGCTCCGGCTGAGATATCGCCTGCAGAGCGCCAGAAGGTCTGTTTTGCCGTCATCGCTCTCAAAGAAGAACAGTGGCCTGCGGCTTGAGCGTTGTTGCTCGTATCTCCTGCACTCCGTTATCTTTGTTTGAAGTTCATCCACAGCCTCTCCACATATTTTCCCCGCGTTCGTTTGTTGCAAGACAGACGGCGCCGCTAAACTGCCCATTTGCGGCTCCAATTTTGGTGAAAATTAACGCTTCCATGAGCTACAGGACTTAAGGCTAATAAAAGCAGTAGGGAGACGAGCATGTCAGGGGGCAAGCATGTCGCTCATAGCAATAGCGCTCTTAAATGGTCTGCTCGGTGCGATCTGTGGAGTTTGGTTCCGAGCCTACATTTTGATTCCTCTTATCACCGTGGCATTTGTTGAGGTGGCCATTCTTAAACAAGCCGAAATTTGGTCGAGTGTAGTTTGGTCCTCGCTTGTGCTGATAACCTTGCTTGAGATTGGCTATCTGATCGGGTCCTCGCTCAGCGCTCTTTGGCTCTATCCTGACCCTGAAAAAAGGGCTCTTGCCAGGCCTGGTCACGGTAGATTGTCGCATCATTGGTGGGCGTGAGCCCCAGCGCACCGCTGTTGCCGTGTCGTCCGTTTGGGGCGATTAGCGCTCGCGTGAGGTATTTAAGACAAGCGTCATCAGAATGATCTTGATGTCGAGCCACAACGTCCAATTTCTAATATAGTACAGATCGTCGTCGATGCGCTGCTCCAGTGTCCAGAACCCTTCACGAGATTCGGTGATCTGCGCCCAACCGGTCAATCCCGGTTTGACGCCGTCGAGCAACGGCATCAGACGATTCTCGAACAAATCCTGATGGTGGGCATGGGGACGCGGGCCGACAATTGACATTTCACCGCGTAGGACATTGAGGAGCTGCGGAAGTTCATCAATACCTGTCTGGCGTAGGACTCGACCGACCCGCGTCACGTGCGAACTGTTTCGGTCGGCTTCTGCGCAAGCCGCTACCGATCGAAATTTGATGGCTCGAAATGCCCGATTTTTATATCCGTATACGATCTTACGAGAAAAAATCGGACCGCGAGAGTCAAGTTTGATGGCGATAGACGCAACCAAAATGATCGGTGCAAGTAGGACAAGACCCCCGGTCGCCACGACTATGTCGAATACGCGCTTAATGCGCCCGCCGGACTCAAACGCTGGTGCAATATCATCTAGAACTCTGCGACGACGCTGCTTGCCAATCGAACTGTCATCTTGGAACGCCATGACGCCACTCGTTTTTTTTGGGTTCTTAACTTCTTGCCAATCTGTAGTACTTACGAGACGCCAATCTGCCACCGGCTCCGCTTCTTAAAAGTACCTCCTCCTCTTCCGCGGTGCTTGATGTGACGCACGGCACAAATTTGCACTTTGTCGCGATTTTGACGTCCTCCTAGTGGCGATTAGTACCACGACGACGCCCACCCGCGTCTTTGATCTAAATCATACCAGCGTGCAGCAAGGGACAGGCGTGCCGGCGTAACCTTAATTCCAAGCTGGGCTAGAACTAGGCAGAACCGCTTGCTCAACTAACATCAGGGCGGCGCACCTTCACGCCCCAATGAGGTCACTGCCTATGCCCAAGAGTGCCACCCCTTCTTTGGGCATCGTGGCCCCGGCTCCCATCCCAAAAGCGCAGAGGTCGGGGCCACACCGGGGCGAGCGAAATCGCCTTTTGGAAGGGCGACGCACCCTGCGCGACGCAATTAGCCTGCCGCTATGACACATCTGTGACTCGGCCGAATCTGATCGCCGCGTTTAACGATTGCTGCCATGGCCCTGCAATGAGTTTCGGTAGGCGTCGCATTCGACCACCATGCCGACCGTGACGATGGCAAACGTCGTCAGATGGCGCACAAAAGCCGAGCAGCTTACCGCTCACATTACGCGCGATCCTCGTCGCGGCCGCCGCAGCCATTTGATCCGCGAGTGGCGCTCGGCGGCCCAAGCTGCTCAGCAAAGACGAGGCGCGGCACATTGCCGCCAACGTGGTGAGGCTGCCGGAGCTATTGCCAAGCCTTGAATTAGGGAAAACTGTAGAGGGGTGATTATTTATCCAGCGGCTTAGGGAATTAAGAGCAGGATGGGAGGCGGAGATGTATAAGCGCATTTTGGTGGCGATTGACGGAAGCGACACTTCCGACCTTGCGTTGCGAGAGGCCATAAAACTGGCGAAGGAACAAAAAGCGATGCTTCGACTCGTTCATGTAGTCGATATGACACCACCACCCTACCCACTACCTTACATGACGACCGAGATTACTCAGTCACCATCTCCGCTCGCGACACAATATTCGCTCGCTGACTATCAAAAAGCATTGCAGGAGGGAGGAGAAAACCTGCTCGCGACTCGCGTCACTACTGCGCGTGAGGCCGGGGTCGATGTCGATTCAAAATTGATCATCATCGAAATGTTCGAAAAGCGCATTGGTGATGCGATCGAGGAGCAATCAAAACAATGGCCTGCCGACCTCATCGTGGTCGGAACCCATGGCTGGCGGGGGTTTCAGCATCTGATGTTTGGCAGCGTAGCCGAAGGGGTGATCCGGGTCGCAACCAAACCAGTCCTGCTCATTCGCAGTAGCTAAATCAGGAGGAGGGCAACCGCGCCACCGCTTAGCAGCCAAGCTCTCAGAAAGATGCGGATTGCGGCCAACGTGGCGAAGCGGTGCTCCGCAAAACGCGATCCTAAAGCGGCGTCATTGTGCTAGTGTGATGTGGGCCTTGGGCCAGGAGTGATCCCCACGGTGCCAGCCAAACTGAAACATCGGATTGCACTCGTCGCGCTGATCTTTCTTTCAGATGCGTCGACGGCGCAAAGCGCGTTGGCCATCACCGTCGAGCTCGCAAAGAAGTGCCGAGCTCTAACCGCAATGGCTTATCCGCCACGCGTACCTGGCAATCCTGCGGCAGGCCGCCTAAACGGAACGTCAGAAGACGTCCGCGATTATTTCGACAAATGCGTGGCCAACGGAGGACAGGTCCCTAACGGTCAGGCTCCCAAAGAAACGAAGTGACCGCAATTTTTGCTGTTTTTGTTCGAGGAAGAACCTGGGCGGCGATCAGCGGTCAAGCCATGCTCACCAAAGATGAGACAGGGAGGATTGTTGTAAACTTTGCGAAGCTGCCCGGAGCACTGCCTTTATTCGGAAGATGTTTTTCGACGCAGGCCAAACCAATCTCTTTCCCCTTATCCAGAGGAATTGATGGATGGTTCGATGTGGCTCGATCAAGCGCAGTCCGAAATTATGTTTCAGGCAGCGCGGGCAAACTCTAGGCGATCGATAACGCGGTCGCGGACCTTTTCGATCGGTTTGCGAAAATCGCAAACGGGCGCGAGTGCGCTGCGGATATACGATGCTAACTCTTGGCGGCTGCTCTTGTAATGGACGATTGGCGCAAACGGCGTCAAAGGCTCCCCGAACGAGCCATACAATCTGACATACTCGTCTGCATTATCTAATGCATGTAGATTGTCGCGCTGAAAACTCTCGACCGCCAAACCTTCCGCCAGAATGGCTTCGTGCGTGTCCAATTCAATGTGCAAATAGGTCAGCGCTAGCGCCTCTGGCTTAGCATCAGCCACGATGGTGACGCCGTTAACCAAATCACTGGCGCGGATCAGAATACCATCTATGTAAATCGCGTGCGCGGGTGAAACGTAGAGGTCCGAATGCGGCGCCTTGCCGTCGATGGCACAGCGCGAGATTTTCACGGGGCCGTCACCATTCCGACGCCCAGCGCGCTCGCGCGAAACCTTCCTGCGGCCGATAAATTTGATCGGCTTTGCGTCGCCTGATGCCGTCAGCACCTTATCGCCGATCCGAAGCTCCTCAATGTTGATTTCGCCCTCGGTGGTCGTTATTCGCGTCCCTGGGAGGAAGCAGCTATAACCTCCGCCTCCGCCTCTGCGCCACGCAGTGGACCCCATAGCGTGTGCTGACGAACTACGCCCCGCCAAACACAATCCCAATGCCACCCCTGCACAGAGTTTCCAACCCGCGATAAAGCTTCGCCGCGACGTTGCCAGCGTGGCCTTTCGATTGGCGCAAGCATCCAGGGTTCTTCTCTCATCCATTATCAAAAATCTCCCTACGACCGAAAATTCTATCACCTTAGACAAGAAAATTCTATCACCGTGACGTGATCTCTACAATCTTTACAGCCAGCCATGTGCCCGAACGGCACGCTCGACTCGTCCCAATTTGGGACCTACCACTTTGGGACTACCTCCCGCATCACAGCACATAATACAGGTGCGACAACGCCAGCGACGAACACCATGCCGTAGATCGGGAGAGCAACGCGATCCAAACTACTCCGTCGTCGGCAGCGTCGCAGGGATGTCCGCTCCGCTGTGACGCGCGGCATACATAAGCCTAGTGCTCCTTGCCCACTTTCTGTGAAGATTGTGCGACAATCGCAGCCTTGGCTGTCTGTGCGGATTGCTCCGACGCGACACGAGACACCTCAGCCGCGGGGGGTTTTGACTCAGACCAGCAGAAGTAGACCCAGCCCCGAGTTGGCGTCCATATCCAGCAGGGTCCGCTGCAGCCACCGCAGGCAGTGCAGCCGCCGCAGCCTCCAAAGAAGAAGCCTCCGCATCTGCAGCCACGGCAGGCTACGCGGCAGCCACTGCAGCCTACATGGACACTTCCGCAGCCGCCGACACCGGCCCGGGCGCATCCGCACCCGCCACAGCCACCGCAGCCTGCGGAGCCGGCGCCGGCCAGTCTTAGGTGTTGGGCGAGCTGGGGCGCTCCGGCGTTTTCCTTGTCGAAGACATAAAACGTTGCCAAGCTGACGTCGGAGATTTCCTCCTCACCGAGAAGGATTTCGTGACTCTGTGAGGTCGACGGTATGTTCGTCGTCGCTTCGCTGTTTGATGCGTTCGCTCCGCTTGCCAGCGAGAGGGCCACGCCGGCGACTCCCAACGCCGGCAAGGTTTTGCTCCGACGCTTACTCTTCGAAGCCCGCGTCGACATGGCACAATTCTCTCATCCGTTTGGGCATATTGAACTAATTAATATCTTACGCCCCGCATTAATGCCGGGGCAAGTGTCAAAATTTAAATTCTGGCTTTCGATCAGCGAACTCGCGGCACGTCATCAATGAGCCGCCGCATTCGTTTGTCGGAAACCATCGTCTTGCAATTCAGTCGGCATCGATTGCAAATATAGATAAATCTCTGGGCCTCAATCATCGGCCTAATTGTGCAACAGTTGCACGATCATTCGGAGACTAAGACTCTATGGGTAGATCTTACAGGCCGCATTTCGCAAAAACATTGGCGGTCCTGGCATTCCTCGGAGCGGCGACCATCTATGGCTTTTTCCTGCACAAAAACCAGATCTTCCCCTATTCCATGCTGGACGAGGTACTGGCAGTAAATAAAATGGATCCGTGGCAGTCACCTCACTTCCGATTACGTTATAACCTAATTTCAGCGTTCCCAGTCAGCGCCAGCGTCGTCATGGTTGGCGATTCGATCACCGAGTTAGCGGACTGGCGCGCACTTTTGCCTGGGCTTGATGTTGTCAACCAGGGCATTAGCGGAGACACGACGGTCGGCCTTCTGAAACGGATCGAGTTGGTAAAGCGCACTGGTGCGCGGACAATAGCGCTCATGTTCGGCGTCAATGACTTACAGCAGGGGCAAACGGTCGAGCAGGTGAATGCGCGCTATCTTCAGGCTATTGATGAACTGTCCGGACCTGGCATATGCCTGATCGTGCAATCAACTTTGCTAACGCGAAGGGGTGCGCAGCTGAACAGATCAATCGCGGCACTCAATGAAAAGCTCATCGACGATTGCAAGACCGGCAAATGCACATTTGTTGATCTGAACGCGAAGATAGCGCCGGACGGGGAGCTACCCACAGAGGCGACGGTAGATGGCATTCATCCGACCGCCATCGTCTATAAGATCTGGCGCGATGTACTCTTCAAATATTTTGCTGCTTGCCCCCACTAGGGGAAAAACCGTTGCCCACAACGATCGATGAGATCGAGACACCGGCGGATAGCCGCCGAACCTTGCGAAGTTACTCGACTTGTTGGCTGAAAGAAAAAACACCGGAGAGAATGATTTATTGAACTTGCTGCAGTTTGCTGCGTGCGGGGCCCCAGAGATGCGCAGCCAACCGTCGCGAAGCTGCGGGAACTGTTGCGAAGCGCGAAAAAGGGGTGAAGCTCAGTACGACCAGTTCGAGTACGAAGGCCAGCCCCAGCATCGCGACCGTCTTGCCGCATGCGCATGCCTCCTAGGCTCATCCAAGCCAAGGCATACACTGCGACCGGTTCCGAAAGCGACGCTCGCTGGGCACGGATGGTACCGCCCCGGTTCTGGCCACGCTCTCGGGGCTTCTTCAGACGAAGATTGAGACGAAGGCGCCGGGTTGGGCGTAGCGCCAGGGCCGAGCATAGGACCCGGGCCGGGCTGAGCGCCTTGAGCGAAGGTACCGGAGTTGGCGGATAACAGAGTAGCAACAGAAAACACCGCAGCAATCAAAGAGCGCATGACGTTCTCCTAGGTCCACCAGACCCCAACCTACGTCTTTGATCTAAACCATGCCAGCGTGCGCTAAGCGACAGGCGCGCCGGCGTA
>Ga0187780_10004820_pt1 | contig 10088 bp, 9 predicted proteins | sample 1015_Q2_SP10_20__FD_132429 | JGI IMG/M metagenome (GOLD analysis project Ga0187780, IMG submission 132429) | Tropical peat soil microbial communities from peatlands in Department of Meta, Colombia - 1015_Q2_SP10_20_MG | ecosystem: Environmental > Terrestrial > Soil > Wetlands > Peat | place...
GAAAGCCTGCGCCGGCCCGACGCCGAACGCCACCTGGCCTTCGGCAAGGGCCTGCACTTCTGCCTCGGCGCGAACTTCGGCCGACTGGAAGCGCAGATCGCCATCGCCGAACTGGCCCGGCGTTACCCCCGCCTCCGGCTCGCCCCGGACCAGGAGTTCACCTTCCACCCCAACATCTCGTTCCGCGGCCCCCAGACCATGAAGGTCTGTCCCCAATAACCGCCACCGCACCCCAACCACACCCGTCCCGCGTCAGCCCGAACCCGGGACCAGTGGATGTGGCGGGTCATGCACGGCCGCGGTCAGTCACCCACGGCGCGCAGCTTGGCGTCGGCGTACTGGTCGTAGATCTCTTCCGGGTCCGGCGCGGCCGGGATGGCGATGATCCTCGCCTCGGCGACCCGGGCCGCCGAGGAAGCCGGGGCGGCCGCCTCAGTGACGGTCGCCGCGCCGCTGACCGTCCGACAGCTCTCGGTCCAACCGAATCCGGTGACGCCGGGAACCCCCGTGACGCTCTCCGGATCGCTCGTCGGTGGGAGCCCCCCGTACCAGCTGCGCGTCGCGTGGGGTGACGGCAGCGTCACCGACGTGAACGTGACCGGGGCGGGCGGCTTCTCCGCGGTGTTCACCTACGAAACCAACGGTTCGTACGCCCCCAGTGTGGTGGCCGACGATGCGGCGGGCACGCACACCACGGCGACCGTCCCGGAACGAGTCAACGTCAGCGCGGGGTTCGTCGCGGCGATCGCGGCGTCGACGTTCGTCGCTGAGGTCGGTGTCCCGGTGGAGTTCCACGTGCAGGTGCTCGGTGCCCCCGGGAACTTCTCGACCCTGTTCGGGTGCGAGAACTCCGCGACGATTGCCAGCACCAAGGGCTCCGGGCTCTCCTTCGACTGCGTCTTCGACCGGCCGCAGCCATCCTTCGTCTCGTTCGAGGCCGTGGGAACCCGACTCCCGTTCCCGGTGGCGTACGCGGCCCTCGAGGAGTCGGTCGCCCCCGCCCTACGGACCGCCCTCGGACCCACGACGGAAGGAGAGGTCGGAGCCACCGTCTACTCTGGGATCACGGTGGGTGGGGGCGTCCCTCCGTTCGTCCTGCACTGGGGGCTGGTCGGCACCGAGGCGAACGGCTCGATGACCCTGCCGTCGGACGGGCCCGGCCTGTTGCCGCTGTCCGCTCCCCGGCCCGGGTCGTTCGACCTATCGGTCACGGTCGTGGACGCCCTCGGCGCGGAAAGTCTCCCGGAAAGTCTGCCGGTGGCGTTCCTTCCCCCACTGGCGTTGTTGAGCGCAGCGGCGGAGGCAGTCACCTCAGACCACGGCATGCGGCTCAACGTTAGCGCCAGCGCCTACGGAGGCGCCCCGCCGTACGACTGGTCGATGGTCCCTTCGCTCCAGGCCGAGAACGGGTCAGCCCCTGCGGGGACCCTCGTCGGTCCCGGAGGGTTCGGATGGAACGGGACCTATCGCTCGGACGGGACCGTGGGAATCACGGTCGTCCTCGTCGATGCTCTAGGGGGTTCGGTCACCGTGAACCTGACCGCCGCGGCCGCTCCCGTTCTGGCAGCCACGGCGGTCGCCCAAGCGGTAGGATCGGATCGGGTGACGCTCGAGCTCACGATCAGTGGCGGGGTCGGCCCGTACGTCTACCGCTGGTCCGACGACGCCGGGGATGCCGGGAATGGGACCACGGCGACCGGCGGCACTCTCACCCTCCAAGAGCACGTCGATAACCAGGGCGCCCTCGAGTTCGCGTTCTCCGTCACCGACGCGGTGGGGGCCGTGGCCACGACCACGGCCAACACGTCGTTTCTGGTTCCGGCCAGCCCTGCGCCTGCCGCGTCGGTCCTGCCCCTCGCCGCGGCGTTACTGGGGCTGCTCGGAGCCGGAGCGGCAGTGGTCGTCGGCCTGCGCCGTCGCGACCGGCTCCGGGGAAGAGCGACCCCCTCGACGCCGGACCCGGTAGCGGTCCTCCGCGAGGTGATCGAACCGTCGGACGGGGTGGACCGGGCCCTCGTCGAGATGCTCGCTGAGGAGCGGGGCCTCGGCCCCGAGGTGGTCCGGGAGACCCTGGAGCGGCTGAAGGCGGATGGCCGGGTTCGGACCGGACGCGGCTTCGATGGCGAGGAGGTGTTCGCATGGGTCGAGCACACCACGTCCTGAGGCAGCCTCGCGCGGCCACGCGCCCGGTCGCCGGGGCTCTCGCCCTGGTCGTCGCGGTCGCCTTCGTTGCCACACCGGTGCGGGCCGCGCCGACCCACCCCGGACCTTTGGTCACGGGGAAGACCGGCGGGCCGGTGGCGAATTTCACTGCCGCCGTCAACCGCCTCGTGGAGCTCGTGGGTTTGGCCGGCGGCGGGATCCTCGCGCTCGTGTGGGCCCGGGTCGCGCTCAGCTGGTTCTCGAACGATGTGACGAAGAAGATCCAGGCGAAGGACCGGGCGCGCGATGCGCTGATCGGAACGCTCCTGTTCGTTGCCGCAGTGAGCGGGCTGATCTACGGCCTGGCCCACTGGGTCGTGACGGGCGCCTAGGGAGGGAGGATGCCGGCCGTGGACCTTCCCCAGGTCGTCCAGTCCGTCCTGTTCCTCCTGTTCGCGGACCTGACCGCGCTCGTGGCGGCCGTGATCGGCCCGACGTACGACAATCTCCTGGTGCCGGAGCTGGCTCCCCATGCCCTCTACCCGGCCGTCCTTGCCGGAGCGCCAGCGCCCTCGGACTTTCTCGGGCGGGCCGCCGAGTTCTCGGAGTACCTGATCGCGGGGGTCGTCGACCCGCTCGTCGCGCTCCTCGCCCTGGGGGTCGCGGGGCTCTACCTCGCCCGCGCCAGCCATTCCCGATGGGCAGCGACGTTCGACGGGCTGCTGCCCCGGCTCGTCCTCTCGGTCGTGGCGGCGAACTTCACCGTCCCGATCGCTGCCGCGATCCTCGCGCTCTCCGGCGCGCTGTACCCCGTTGCGGCCGACTGGGACGGCGGCGCCTGGCACCACTGGGTCGCCCTAGCCGGCTACGGCGAGTTCCAGCTCTCGTGGGACAACGGTGTCCTCGCCTTCGTGCTGTCGCTGGTCGAGTTCACCCTCGTACTCGCGCTCGTGCTCGCGATCGGGCTGCGGGACGCGCTCCTCGCCGTTCTGATCGTCCTGCTGCCGCTAGTGACCCTCCTGTGGCCGTTCCGTCCCCTCGCGGCGCTCCCTCGGCGCGCCTGGCTGCTCTTCGCCGAACTCGCCTTCCTTCCGTGCGTCCTGGTCATCCCGCTGGAACTCGCCGTCGGCTCCCCGAGCCCCGTGCTGTTGGTCGGTTATCTCGGGGCGGCGGTCGCTTCCCCGTTCCTCATCAGCGTCGCGGGAACGCATCTGGTCGCGGTCGGCTTCCCGAGCAGCGGCACCCTCACCCAGGCGGCCGCGAGCCGGGGCCTCGCTGGCGCTCCGGGGGCCGCCTCGGGCCTCGCGGCGCCGGCCGTGTCGGCGGCCCGGGACTCGGGCGCGGTGGGCCGAGCGGTCGCTGGCACCCTGCGCTCGGCCAGTACCGCAGGGGGACCGCTCGCGGTCCCGGCCGCGATCCACGAGCTCCTCGGCCACGGCACGGCGTCGCTGGCCCGGCACATCGGGCAGCGCACCGGCGGGAGAGGCGGCCCGCCGCGCTTCCCGCCGTTGCGCCCGGAGGCGGGCGGAGGGGATGGACGGCCGTGAGAGCCCTCCGTGGGTCGCCATCCCGGAGCGTCTCGACCGGCCCCTGCGGTTCGGTCCGTTCGCCAGCGGCCGGGACCTCGCCAAGTTCCTCGCGGGAGCGGCGGCAGGTTCGATCGTCGGTCTTGCGGTCGTCCCTTGGGTCGGTCTCCTCCTCGTCGCCCTCGGCGCGGTCGTGGCGCTCTGGCACCCGGACGGCGAGCCTCTGGACGAGCGGTTGGCGTCCCTCGGCCGGTGGGCGGTTCGCAAGCGTCGCCAGGGGACCGCCGTGACGGGCCCGGCCGCTCCCCCGGCGCCTGTCGGCTCGCGATCGGTCGTGAAGACGGCGGACGGTCGGCTCGTCGCGATCGTGCGGACCGGAGGGGTCCCGCTCCAGTTCCTTCCGCCGGCCGACCTTGCCCGCCAGTTCGACCTCTACCGGACGCTGCTCCGCTCGCTCGAGTTCCCGATCATCCTCCACGCCTCGTCGGTCCCGATCTTCGCGGGGGCGATCGCGCCCCCGGACAGCCTGGGGACGGACGCCGAGCGGGACCCCAGGGCCGGCTATGCGGAGCTCGTCCGTCTCATCGCCCGGCGGCGCGCGGTGCGGAGGGTCCACCTCGCCCTGCTCGGTTCGGATCCCACGCCGGAGGGACGGGCCCGGCTGGAGACGGGCATCTCGCTCGTGGGCGATCGTCTCCGCGAGCTCGGTGCGCCCGTGGAGCGCCTTCGGGACCGACCGTTGCGGGAGGCCGCCTGGCGCACCGGGATCCTCCGGGAGGATGCCGCGACATGACCGACCCGAAGCGGCCGACGGCTCCGCTCGGGTTCGAGGCGTTCGGGACCGCCTGCGGGCTCGCGATCGTGGCCGGAGCGCTCTCGGCGCTCGCACCCGCACTCTCGATGCTAACGGCGGCCCTGGCGGCGCTCGCGGTCGCGGGGTGGGCCTCGCTGCGACGGTCGTCCGGGCCCGTCAAGGCCGCTCCGACCCGCCTTGCCAGGGTCTATCTGGTTCCGTTCGGGGCCCTCGCCGCCGCCGGGGTCCTGTTCCTCGACCCGGTCGCACCGGTCGGCCCCTGGCGGGCCCTGGTCCTCGGGCTCGGCCTCTTACCGCTGTGGAGCACGGAACGGTTCCGGCCCCGAAGCTCCCCGGCCCTGGAGAGGGTCCCATGAAGCCGCTCCCGGCGGGGGTCCGTACGGACGAGGGTCCCGGTTGGCGGACGACCGGCCGTCGCACCGCCTGCCCCCTGCTCGTCCGCCAGTTCCCCTCCGAGCTGCCGTTCGGGTTCCTGGCGAAGGTCGCCCCGGCGTCCGCTTCGGTCGAGCTGTCGGTCGAGGCCGATCGGATCCCCGTCGCCCGGGCGCTGGCGATCGTTCAAGGGGCCCGGGCGGTCGCCGAGGCGGAGCTCGCTGCTGGCGGGGGCGGGACCGCTGTGAGTGAGCTGGAGATCGAACGACGGTCGGCGGAGACGCTCGGCCTCGCTGTCGCCGGCCGTGCCCAGGAGCTCTGGCGCGTGGGTCTCCGCTGGGTGGCGGTCGCATCCTCCCATCCGCGGGCCGAGGCCGAGCGCCAGCGGCTGGCCGAGCGCCTAGCGACGTTCGGGTTCCGCAGCCGCGTCCCGCGGTTCGAGGTTGCACAGGCGCTCGCCCCGCTGGACGAAGCGGGGGGCGGCCGCCCGAGCGGCTACTGGCAGACGCTGACGACCGATGGGCTCGCTGCGCTCTACCCGTTCGGTGACGAGACCGTGGTCGAGCCGGGCGGGGTGCTCGTCGGCCTCGCCCTCTCCGATGCGAGCCCAGTGTTCCTCGACCGCTGGAGCCACGCGAGCTACTCCTGGGGGATGTTCGGGACCACGGGCGCCGGGAAGTCGTTCGCCACGGCGCTCACGTTGCTCCGGAGCCGATGGATGCGCCCGGGGGTCGAACTGACCGTGCTCGACCCGCTGGGAGAGTACTCGTCGCTCGTTCGCGCGCTCGGGGGATCGGTCGTGCGCCTCCATGAGCCCGGGGACGGTCGGCTTAACCCGCTCGACCCGGTAACCACCGCGGGCGATCTTCGGGAGAAGGCCAGCAGGGTCGCGACGATGCTCCGGGCCCTGTGGCCGAGCCTGAAGGACGAGGAGGCCGCCAGCCTGGACGCCGCGGTCAGCCACCTCTACGCTCGCCCCGGGACCGAGCCGACGTTCTCTCGGCTGGCGGAGGAGGTGGCGGCCTCCGGTCCCCTGGGGGGGCGCCTCGGAACGCTCCTGGAGGTGTTTCGGACCGGCTCGCTCCGCTCGGTCGACGGGCCCACGACCGTGGTGGCCAATGCCCCGGTCGTCTCGATCGACCTCTCCGGCGTGCCCGAGGAGCAGCTGCCGTTCCACCTCACCTACGTCCTCGACTGGGCCTACCACCGGCTCTCCCAGCGCCCCGGCCCGAAGCTCCTGCTCCTTGACGAAGCCCATCTGCTCGCCCGCCACGACGGAACGACCGAGTTCCTCGACCGGGTCGTCCGCCACCTCCGCCACTTCGAGGCCGGGCTCCTCCTGGTCAGCCAGAACCCGGACGACTTCCTGGCACGGCCCAGCGGTCGGTCCTTGCTCCGGAACCTGTACGCCTGCGCCTTCCTGCGGCTGCCGGAGGTCTCCGAGCCCTGCCGGGCGTTCTTCGGGATCACGGGCGCCGAGGCGGAGTGGCTGGGAAAGGCACGACTGCCGGCCGAGGCCGGCTACGCCGAGTCGCTCTGGAGGATAGGGCCCTGGCACCTGCCGCTGGCGATCGTCGCATCGACCCCTGAGTACGAGCTGATCTCCTCCGCGCTGCGTGGGAGGCCGCCGGTCGCGAGGGAGCGGGCCGATGCGCCTCGAAGCGGAGGTTTATAGGGCGCCGGGCGGCCGGTCGTGGCCGTGAGCGACGGGGCGACGGCCGACCTGCCCCCCCGCAAGAGGTCCAGCTGGAGCCTCAAAGCGATCGTCGAGGACGTCTCGGGACGGTCGATCGATGATTTCCAGGACCCGGGCAGGCCGACCCATCCCTACCTGCGCGCGAAGGCGGCCTACGGCCCGATGCCCCCCGCTCGCCCGCCGGTGGCTGGGGGCTCTGCGCCCCCGCTGTCCAAGCCTTCCTCGACGACCCCCCCCGCCGAGCCTTACGACCCGGTCTCGCGGCTGTACCCGCCGCTGGTCGGTGCGCCGGCCCGGGAGTTCCACGGCCCGGAGCACGAGCATCACGAGGAGACCTTGGCCCGGCACCCCACCGCGAGCCCCGGGGTCGGCGAGCGCCCCCGCGGGCCCGGCCCGCTCCACCGGCCCGAGCGGCTGTACCTGCACTACCTCCTCCTCCACCTTGACCGGCTGAGCGACGCCGCCCTCGCCTACCTTCGGGCGGCCGTCGAGGAGGAGGCTGCGCACCGCACCCGGTCTAGTGCGGCTGCCGCGGCCGCCGCCGCGGCCGCGTCGGCTCCCCCGGCCGCCGCCGCAGCTCCGAGCGCCTCGCCCGGCCCCGAGGCGGAACCCCCTCGGCTCCCTCCCCCGCCCCTTCCCGCCACGTAGGCGCCCCACGACGGGCGGCCTCCTCCCTGAGGTGCTCGAAAACGCCCGGGTCGAGCTCGACCCCGATCGCCCGACGGCCTAGGCGGCTCGCGGCCCAGAGGGTCGTCCCGGTGCCGGCGAACGGGTCGAGAACGGTGTCCCCGACCACCGAGAACATCCGGATGAGCCGGGCCGCGAGCTCGGACGGGAAGGCGCCGGTCCTCCGACCGGGAACCTCCTGACGGGCGCCTCGCACGTCGTCCCAGACCTGGGAGAACCAGCGGTCGCGCTCGACCCGGGAGAAACGGCTCGCCTCCCGGCGCGGGTCGTGCGCGGGGAACCGCCGCAGGTCGCCCTTCCGGAACAGGAGGATGAACTCGCAGTCCAGCGTCACGTAGGCGTTCGGAGGCAGGAAACCGGAGCCGAGGTAGGCGTTCGGACGGTTCATCGGCTTCTTCCACAGCAGGTAGGGGAGGGGCCGGAAGCCGGCGCGTTCGGCCGCGATCAGAGTGACGGCGTGGTTCGGCCAGAGGCGGAACCCCTCCTCCCCTCTACGGAGGGCGTCTCCGATGACGACCGCGAGGATCCCTCCCGGGACCAGGACCCGATGACACGCGGTCCACGCCTCGGCCAGGATCCGATGCATCTGGGGGTACGTCCGCGCGCCCAACGATCGGAACTGCGCGTCCCACTGGGGGATCATGGGGTACGGTGGGCTGGTCAGGACGAGGGCGACCGAGCCCCCCGCCACCCCCTCGAGGCGACGAGCATCCCCTCGCAGGAGTCGGACCGGCCCGGGGACCATCGGCGGGGACACCGTCCTCGGGCGAGCGGGGATTGGGTTATCAAGGGCCCCCCCCTCGACGCGCTGATGCGGCTCGAGCGGCCGGTCCTCCAGGTCGCCCTTGACTTCGAGAACCTGTCGCGGGCGCTCGCCGCGGCCCGGGAGGCCGTCGAGGGCGGGGCCGACTGGATCGAGGCCGGCACCCCGTTGATCAAGAGCGAGGGACTGGACGCGGTCCGCGAGCTGAAGAAGGCGTTCCCGGACCGTCGCATCGTCGCCGACATGAAGGTGATGGACACCGGTGCGTTCGAGGTGGAGCTGGCCGCCAAGGCCGGCGCCGACCTGGTCAGCGTCCTGGGCGCCGCGGACGACGACACGATCGCGGAAGCGGTCCGCGGCGGGGAGCTCTACGGCGCGGAGGTCGTCGTCGACCTCCTCGGGGTCGCCGACCCGCTCGCTCGGGCCCGCCGGGCGGCCCAGCTCGGCGCCGCCGCGGTCTGCTGGCACGTAGGGATCGACATGCAGATGCAGGCGCGCACCCCGTTCGACCTCCTCGCGAAGCTCGTCGGGGTCTCGCCTGTCCCGGTCGCGGTCGCCGGGGGCCTGACCAGCGAGACCGTCGCGGCCGCCGTGAGGGCGGGCGCCGAGATCCTGATCGTCGGTGGCGCGATCACCAAGAGCGCGAAGATCACGGAAGCGACGCAAGCGATCGCCCGGGCGATCGCCGAGAGGAAGGAGGTCCCGAGCGAAGAGTTCCGCCGCTACAGCGGGGACCAGATCCGGGAGGCGTTCCTGAAGGTTTCCACCCCGAACGTCTCCGACGCGATGGCGCGGGAGGGCGCGATGCATGGAATCCTGCCGCGTCTCGCGAAGCCGAGCCTCCGCGTCGCCGGCCCGGCCGTGACGGTCCTCACCCGGGACGGGGACTGGGCGAAGCCGATCGAGGCAATCGACCGCGCCGGCCCGGGCGACGTGATCGTGATCGACGCAGGCGGGGGTCCCACCGCGATCTGGGGCGAGCTCGCCAGCTGGTCGGCGCGGGGCCGCCAGGTCGCTGCGGTCGTCGTCGACGGGGCGATCCGCGACGTCGACGCGATCCTGGAGCTTGGTTTTCCGGCGTTCAGCCGCTCCACCAGCTCGGACGCGGGCGAGCCCAAGGGCCATGGCGAGATCGGGGTCGAGGTCAAGGTCGGAGGTCAGCGCGTGCGTCCCGGCGACTGGATCATCGGGGACGCTAGCGGCGTGGTTGTCGTCCCTCGGGAACGGGCGCAGGAGGTCGCGAACCGGGCTCTCGACGTCCTCGAGCACGAGAACCGGGTGCGGGAGGAGATCCGGCGCGGCTCGACCCTGGCGGCGGTCCAGAAGCTCGAACGCTGGGAGCGGGTCGGCTAGCCCGCGCCGACGCGGGGCTCCGCACGCTGCCGTTCGCCTGGCCCCTGCCGGGACCTCACGAAGGACGTGCGGGAGCCCCTGCGAGGAGCAGCGAGTCCGGGTCCCCCCGGGAGCGCAGGAAGCGTTCGGCGACCGCGAGATGCCGCAGGCGGGCGGACTTCTTGTCCTGGTGGGCGAGCATCCGCCGGACGATGCTGTCGAGCACCCGGACCGCCGGCACAAGATAGGGGCCCTTGTTCAGCATCACGCACTCCGCTCGCTCGCCCATCGCCGCGTCGGTGACGTCGGCGCGGGAGGGGATACCGCTCTTGGCCAACCCCTCGAGCACCTGGGTCGCCCAGACCGTAGGCAGGTGGGCCGCCTCGCAGAGCCAGAGCATCTCCTCCTGGACCTCGGCGAGCCGTTCGAAGCCGACCTCGACCGCGAGGTCACCGCGCGCGAGCATCACCGCGCACGGTCCCTCGGCCAGCGCCGCGAGGAGGATCTCGGGAAGCTGCTCGAACGCCCGTCGCGTCTCGATCTTGAGCACGATCCCCATGCGGGGTCGGCCGAGGCGGCGAAGCTCCTCCCGCAATCGGCTCACATCGGCCCCCGACTGCACGAACGAGTAGCCGACGAGGTCGGCGTAGCGCACGACGAAGGAGAGGTCGGCGAGGTCCTGGTCGGTGAGCGACGGAAGGCCGAGGTCCGTGTCCTGCAGATTGATCCCTTGGTCCCCTCGAAGCCAGGCGCCCC
>Ga0187780_10004822_pt1 | contig 10085 bp, 6 predicted proteins | sample 1015_Q2_SP10_20__FD_132429 | JGI IMG/M metagenome (GOLD analysis project Ga0187780, IMG submission 132429) | Tropical peat soil microbial communities from peatlands in Department of Meta, Colombia - 1015_Q2_SP10_20_MG | ecosystem: Environmental > Terrestrial > Soil > Wetlands > Peat | place...
ATAATATTAAATGAAGAAGCATAGTACGGAAGTGGAGGGAGAATATTGACGTCTGATGCTGCAACAAATATTAATGAAAAAGCATATGATTTATTAAAAACAGATGCTGATAAAATTTTAAAATTAATCAATGTTCAACTTGAAAATTTAACAATGCCACAATGTCCTCTATATGAAGAGGTTTTAGATACTCAGATGTTTGGACTTTCACGTGAAATTGATTTTGCTTCTAGATTAGGATTAATACGTGAGGAACAAGGTAAAGAATTATTAACTGAGCTTGAACAAAGATTATCTGCATTACATGAAGCTTTTACAAATCGTAAAAATAAATAAGAAATCACGAATGCTCAAACTAAGTATGGTTTGAGTTTTTTTGTAAAAATTTTTGGCTTTTATCTATAAGGTGTTTCTTTTGAGATTTTAAATTTTTAAAGACAGAAGTTGATTCGGGCGGAAGGTGTGATACTCCTGGGGATAGCAGGAAGGCTGAGACCCCACAGGTTTGTCAAGGAGGCTCAAGGTAAGCCCAACGGAAAGGGAGCATCATGGAGATATAATCAACTATCGCATTCTAAAATAACAACAAAGTATACGAAAATAGCCAAATTTTTATAAAGAAAATTAGAATTTTCATAGATTATTAGTTTGATACAAAGCTGATAAATAGTATGTTACAATTATAGAGAGAATAAAAGGAAATATCGTAAAAAACTGGAAATGATGATTACGAAAAAAACGATATTTACATAAGGAAGATGATTAATGTTAAAAAAATATATAAAGAATATGGATTACATGCTATTTGTTCCATTATTAATCTTATGCACATTTGGATTAGTAATGGTCTATAGTGCGAGTTCTGCATTACCGAGTATCCGCTATCAAAACATGCATTGGAGTAGCGATCATTTTTATGTAAGTCAGTTACATGCTTTAGAACTTGGGATTATCGCATTCATTATCTTATTATTTGTACCTACGTGGGTTTACAAAAAAAATATTATCATAATATCTAACGTAGCGATTAGTATAGGTCTCTTAGTAGCAGTACTATTATTTGGTAAAGTAGTTAATAATGCAAAAAGTTGGATTTTCGGTATTCAGCCTGCTGAAATCATTAAATTAAGTACAATTCTTTTCCTTGCAGGTTGGTATGCAAAAAATCAAAAAAGTGTAACAATTAGTTTAAAAGCCGTGTTAAAACCTTTGATTGTTATTGCGATTTATTGTTTTCTGTTAAAGAAACAACCAGATACCGGAACAATGATGCTCCTTCTTGGAACAGTTTTTACTATGGTATTTTGTAGTGGATATAAGGTGAGACGTTTTATTGTCCTGCTCCTTGGTGGAGGCATCATAATTTCTCCGGTAATATTATTATTAGTATTCAATCCGACGCTTATTTTAACTAAAGTTCAGATTAATCGATTTTTAGCCTATAAAAATCCGTTTGATTACGCTCAAGGCATAGGATTTCAATTAGTTAATTCTCTTGTAGGGTTTGCTCACGGTGGTTTTACAGGTGTTGGATTAGGGAAAGGTATCCAGAAATTAGGTTATTTGCCTGAACCTCATACTGACTTTATCCTTTCAGTAATTGGAGAAGAGACAGGTTTAATAGGAGTTCTCGTTGTTATTATATGTATTTTCTTAATTGTGTGGAGAGGAATTTTAATTGCTCATAAATCAAAAGATGCTTTAGATAGTTTGATTGCAATTGGTGTTACAGCAAGTATTGCAATACAATCTTTTGTTAATATAGGCGGTGTCACATCCCTAATTCCTTTAACTGGAGTACCTTTACCATTTGTAAGTTATGGAGGAACTTCATTAATTGTAATGATTTCTATGATGGGGATATTAATGCAAATTGCTATAAGAATCAAACTAGAGGAAACTCAAAAACAAACCAATTTGAGTGTAATTTCAAACAACGCTTTATAAATGATTGGGGGAAAATGATATGAGTCAAAGAATAAAGAAAGTGTTAGTTGCTAATCGTGGTGAAATTGCAATTCGTGTTTTTCGTGCATGTACTGAATTAGGTATACGAACAGTTGGAATTTATTCAAAGGAAGATGAAGGCTCATATCATCGGTATAAAGCAGATGAGGCGTACATTGTAGGAAAAGGAAAAAAGCCGATTGAGGCTTATTTGGACATAGAGGGAATTATCGAAATCGCTAAAAAAAATGAAGTAGATGCCATTCATCCAGGATATGGTTTCCTATCAGAAAATATTAGATTTGCAGAAAGATGTGAAGAGGAGGGGATACTATTTATAGGTCCCTTTTCTAAGCATCTGGATATTTTTGGAGATAAAATAAAAGCAAAAAAGCAAGCTCTATCTGCTAATTTGACAATTATCCCAGGTAGTGATGGTCCTGTTAATAATTTAGAAGAAGTAAAAGAATTTGGGAATACAGTTGGATTTCCTATCATTATTAAGGCTTCACTCGGTGGTGGAGGACGTGGTATGAGGATTGTTAGAACACCATCTGGGATAAAGGAAGCTTATGAACGAGCAAAATCAGAAGCGAAGGCTGCTTTTGGAAATGATGAAGTTTATGTAGAAAAATTTATTGAAAATCCGAAACATATAGAAGTTCAAATAATTGGTGATCATGAAGGAAATATTGTTCATTTATTTGAAAGGGATTGCTCAGTTCAAAGGCGTCATCAAAAATTAGTTGAAGTTGCCCCTTGCACTTCTATTTCAGAAAATTTGCGCGAAAGAATATGCAATGCTGCAGTTCAACTAATGAAGCAAGTAGATTATGTAAATGCAGGAACAGTTGAATTTTTAGTATCGGGTAATGATTTTTATTTTATTGAGGTCAATCCTAGGGTACAAGTTGAACATACCATTACTGAGATGATTACAGGTATTGATATTGTGCAAACTCAAATTTTAGTTGCGCAAGGACATACATTGCATAGTGAGAACATAGCTATTCCACAGCAAGATCAGATTCCAAAAATGGGTTTTGCTATCCAAGCTCGTGTCACAACTGAGGATCCATTAAATAATTTTATGCCTGATACAGGTAAAATTATGGCTTATCGTTCCGGTGGTGGCTTTGGAGTTCGGTTAGATACTGGAAATAGCTTTCAAGGTGCAGTGATTACGCCATACTATGATTCATTGCTTGTGAAAGTAACAACACATGCACTTACTTTTGAAGGTGCGATAGCAAAGTTAAATCGAAATTTAAAGGAGTTTCGTATACGGGGTATAAAAACAAATATTCCATTTCTTGAAAATGTGATGCAACATCCTGACTTTCTTTCGGGTGAATATAATACATCCTTTGTAGATTCATCTCCAGAACTATTTGTATTTGCAAAAAGACGTGACCGTGGAACTAAGTTATTAAACTATATTGGTAACGTCACTGTAAATGGATTTCCTGGTATTTCCTCAAAAGAAAAACCACTTTTTGATGATGTCATCATACCAAATGTTAATAATTTAGAAAGTAAACCTAAAGGAACAAAACAACTTTTAGAAGAACTTGGACCAGATAAATTTTCTAAATGGATTAAAGATGAAAAGCAAGTTTTATTTACGGATACTACTTTCCGGGATGCACATCAGTCGTTATTGGCAACTCGAATTCGAACGAAAGATTTAATTTCAGTTGCAGAGCAAACTTCAGTAATCCTTCCTAATTTATTTTCAATGGAAATGTGGGGTGGAGCAACATTTGATGTAGCCTATCGATTCTTAAATGAAGACCCATGGGAACGCTTATTATTACTTAGAAAACAAATTCCAAATATGTTATTTCAAATGTTATTAAGAGGATCAAATGCTGTCGGATACAAAAATTATCCTGATAATTTAGTGAAGAAATTCATCGAAGCATCTTCACAAGCTGGTATAGATGTATTCAGGATTTTTGATAGTTTAAATTGGATAAAAGGAATGGAAGTTGCAATTGAAGCTGTAAGAGACAATGGAAAGCTTGCTGAAGCTGCTATTTGTTATACAGGTGATATATTAGACCGGGCTAGAACGAAATATGATTTGAATTATTACAAAACGATTGCTGTGGATTTAGAAAGTGCAGGTGCCCACATCCTTGCCATTAAAGATATGGCTGGATTATTAAAACCTCAAGCAGCTTATCAGTTAATAAGTGAATTAAAAGAAACTGTCAATTTGCCAATTCATCTACATACTCATGATACGAGTGGTAATGGTATTTACACTTATGTAAAGGCAATTGAAGCTGGCGTAGACATCGTTGACGTAGCTGTAGGAAGTATGTCTGGGTTTACCTCTCAACCAAGTGCAAATAGTCTATATTATGCTCTAGAAGGTTCTGATCACAAATGTGATTTGAACATAAAAGGATTAGAACAGCTTTCAACTTATTGGGAAGGTGTAAGAAAATATTATTCAAGTTTTGAATCTGGAATGATGTCATCTCATACTGAAATCTATCAGCATGAAATGCCTGGTGGACAGTATTCAAATTTACAGCAGCAAGCAAAAGCTGTAGGTTTAGGGAACAGATTTGATGAAGTAAAACAAATGTATGGTAGGGTGAATATGTTATTTGGTGACATCGTAAAAGTGACCCCTTCATCAAAAGTAGTTGGAGATATGGCTTTATTTATGGTTCAAAATAATATAGATGAAGATACAATTTATGAAAAAGGAGAGCATATTGATTTTCCTGATTCAGTTATTGAGTTCTTCGAAGGCCAATTAGGTCAACCGCATGGTGGTTTTCCGAAAAGCTTACAGCGAGTAATTCTTAAAGGAAAACAACCATTAACAGATCGTCCAGGTGAATCATTAAATCCAATTGATTTTAAGCAGGTTGAAGAATATTTATATCAAACCCTGAAGCGGCAAGTTACATTATTTGATGTTTTATCTTACGCTTTATATCCAAAAGTTTTTATGGACTATCAAAAGAATGTTGAAAAATATGGTGATGTTTCAGTATTAGATACACCGACTTTCTTCTATGGTACAAGAATAGGGGAAGAAGTTGAAATTGAAATAGAACGTGGAAAAACATTGATCGTAAAGCTTGTTTCAATTGGGCAACCACAAAATGATGGAAATAGAGTGATATACTTTGAATATAATGGTCAACCAAGGGAAGTGGTTGTTAAAGATTTTTCAGTAAAATCTACGGTTGTTCAAAAGCTTAAGGGAGATACTAATAATTCGAACCACTTAAACGCAACAATGCCTGGAACGGTGCTTAGTGTTCTAGTAAAGAAGGGCGAATTGGTAGAAAAAGGTCAATCATTAGCTATAACAGAAGCGATGAAAATGGAGACAACTGTTCAGTCACCATTTACAGGTAGTGTAAAAGAGATATTTATTACTACAGGAGAGAGTATTTCAACAGGAGATTTATTAATCGAACTTGAACAAAAATAGGTTTAGAATAGGATTTCTCGAAAAAAATGAATAAATTCAATATTTGAAATGACATCTATGTATGAAATGTGTACTAGATGTCATTTTTTTTTCTTTTGAAAATATCTAAAAAAGGTAATAGAGAGGAGATGAAAAAGTGGATCAAAATAATATTGTTAAAGTTCTAGAAACAGCTTCTAAATTGTATAACGCTAATATAGAAGAGATTAGTAAACTATCGGGTGGATATCAAAATGAAGTTTATGAGTATAAAGTAGGAGAAGCACATCGAGTTCTTAGAATTACTAGGAGTAATCATAGAGAAATTGATGAATTAAAAAGTGAAATGGATATTATAGAGAGTTTTTATCAAGCTGGAATATTAGTCTCAATTCCTATTTATTCAATTAACGAGAAAAAGATAGAAGAAGTTTTAGTAAATGATGAAAAATTTTATATTACATCATTCACTAAAGCTGAAGGACATCCTCTAAATGTAACTGATCCAAGTAAATGGAATGAGAAATTTTTTCAAAAATGGGGCAAAATAATGGGGAAAATGCATACCCTAGTTAAAAATAGTAACTACCAAACCTACAAAAGAAATCATTGGGGATCGGACAATAATCAAATTAATGAAACAACTAATTTTCTGTCACAAATAAGTGATCAAATGACAAAAGCTTATGAATGCTTAATAAAAGAAATCAGTTTGCTTCCAAAAGAAAATGATACATATGGACTAATTCATAATGATTTTCACCAAGGAAATTTCCTTGTGAAAGATGGAGAAATGACAATTTTTGATTTTGATGATTGTTCTTTTAATTGGTTTGCACAAGATATAGCAGTTTCGTTTTATCATGCGGTATGGCAAGGAATGGCGTTTAATCCAGAAAACCAAACTTTTCCTTATGAATTTATAAAGAGCTTTTTTAAAGGCTATAGAAATGAATGTGAACTAAAAAAAGAAACGATCGAACAAATTCCACTTTTTTTAAAACTTCGTGAAGTTTTTTTGTATAGACTCTTTAATGAAAAATGGGACATGGAACAACTTGAAGAGTGGCAAGTGTATACTTTAAATGATTTGAAATATCGTATTGAAAATGATATTCCGTATAGTGATATTAATTTCTTATTATTTACTTAAAACCACGATGATAATTTCTAAGTTAGAAAAGTGCACTACTGAAAAAAGCAAAGAGTACATTTTTTCTATTGTTTTTTTATAAACGATTATTGCTTTTCAGATTTTTCATTTTAAAGACAGAAGTTGATTCGGACGGAAGGTGCGAGACTCCTGTGGGAATAGCGGGAAGGATGAGACCCCACAAGGCTTGCCGAGGAGGCTCAGCTCACGCCCCACGGAAAGTGAGCAACCTGGAGTTGTAATTAACTAACGGAATCTAAAATAGCAACAATGTATACGAAAACAGGCTATCCATTAAATATATTAAATAGTACAGTGCCTAAAAATAAAAATCGTGTGCATTATTGCTATCGAAATATTGATAAAAGAGGAAAAATCATCATAAAAAGAGAAAACTTATTTGTTATAACAAAATGGGGGGATTAAGTGGAACAAGATAAATTAAGTAAGATAAATCAACAAGGATGGAATCAAGCAGCATATCAAGCGTGGATCAATCGACATGGTCTACCAATTGAATATGCAAAAGAACTAAAAGAAAATCCTGAAAAAGCTGTTTCACATTATTTACAGTATATGGGGGACGTTAGAGGGAAAAAAATAGTGAATTTTTTAGGTTCGAAAGGTAGTAAAGCAGTTTCTTTGGCACTTCTAGGGGCAGATGTAACTGTTGTGGATATTTCTAAAGAAAATAGAAGATATGCAATTGAGTTAGCTAAAGAAGCAAATGTAAATATTCATTATATTGTATCGGATGTGCTAAACATTCCAGCAGAAAATATATTAAAGGAATTTGATTATGTATTATTAGAGAATGGGGTTTTACATTACTTTATTGACTTACTTCCACTTTTTACTCTTGTTTCTGAAACCCTAAAAAAAGGAGGAAGTTTGATATTAAGAGATTATCACCCATTTGTTTCAAAAATTATAAAAGTGAATAATCAGCAAATAATTGCAAATGGTAACTATTTTGATAAAGAACTAATAGAGGTTGATGTTGCATATAGTAGCCTATTAAATGAAAAAGACCGTTCCTCTTTAAAGAAAAATAAAATACGAAAATGGAACATGGGGGAAGTAATAACAACAATTGCTAAAACAGGACTTCTTATAACTAGTTTGGAAGAAGAAGAAGGAAATAGATGGGTATTTCCTAAGGAATCACCTGAAGGGATAGAAAATAGATTGCCGGGATTATACACTCTCACTGCTAAAAAATAGATTAAAGTATAAACAATTGAGTGTGTTAGTAAATACTGATCCTAATAAATAATTGACAAGTAGATTCCTACTCATGGATTCTTGAAACAACATTCCTAAAGAAAAGAGCCATAAAAAATAAAGGAACTTTTCTAAAAGATTGTTGCTTTTGAGATTTTTAATTATAAAGACAGAAGTTGATTCGAGCGGAAGGTGCGAGACTCCTGTGGGAATAGCGGGAAGGATGAGACCCTGCAAGGCTTGCCGAGGAGGCTCAGCTCACGCCCCACAGAAAGGGAGTAACCTAGAGTTGTAATCAATTAACGCATTCTAAGATAAAGAAAACACCGAATTCCTTAAAGATGAAGGATAACTCGGTGTTTTCTTTTTTTATCATAATTTTAATGAAGCTTGTTGGAAAGATAAACTGCTTCGAGTACATAACAAACATTGGAAACATAAAATAGCAAATAAACAAGATATCAGAATCACATGTATTAGAGCAACATACAGATTTAAATTTGTTAAAACAATTAAAGCCCCGCAAATAATTTGTAAAATAACTAATATAAGGGAAGAAAGCCAACCGATATAGATACCACGTTCTCGCTGATAATGTTTAAATGCATGGATAAAAGCGATTACAATCCAAACGAATAAAAGAAATGCCGCCATTCGATGGCCCATTTGTACCCATTCGTGAAATTGAGTTGGGAACCCATGATTTGCTTTACTACATAATGGAAAGCTTGGACAAGCTAAACCAGCATTTTCGTGTCTTACTAAGGCACCGGTATAAACAACTAAATATGAATAAATTGTTAGACCAAAAGTGTGGAATTTCATTTTTGAATCGACATAGAATGAATTTTTTTTATAATTTTCTTCTTTTTCAAAAATTAAAAGCGTTAACATAATAACTGAAGCAAAAGATACGAGAGAGATACCAAAGTGAATTGCACGTACTGCTGGAATTTGTCCCCATACAACCGCTGCTGCCCCGATTAGTGCTTGAGCAATCAAAAAAATAACAGAAATAATGGCAAGGAACTTTGTTTCATGTTTATGACTGATCAGTTTCCAAGAAAGGATTGCTAACAAAAATACTAGAATTCCTGAAATACCTGAAGCAGCTCGGTGCGATAGTTCTATAACGGTATGGAATGTAATATGATCTGGAATAATTTGTCCATTACAAAGTGGCCAAGACCTTCCGCAACCTAAAGAAGAATTTGTTTTTGTAACTAACGCTCCACCTATCAAAACAATTAAAAGTGCAAAAGAGGTTAGAATGGAAATCATTTTTAAAAAACGTAACAATATGTACACCTACTTTAACAAAAATGAATTTGATTATTTTCGACGAAATAAAAAGTTAGTTAAAATGATACTACTATATCATATAAGATAACATCGCAAAATTCAAAGAATTGTTACTCATCAGTCTTTAATTTCTATCATTCTATTTAATATAAAAATAAGTAGGAAGTAACAATTTTATCATTAAATAGTTTTTGGTATTGAAAAGGATAAATATTTAAGTTAAAATTTTTACGATGTGACACAAATTTTTCACATTTAATTCACATAATCTTCAATATTTTTAGTTTAATAGAAATAGAGATAAATCATTAGAAATGTCTCAGTAAACGTGTTATGTTGATATAGAAGTGATTTAATTTTGTCGACAAGGAGGATTTATATGGAACAAATTTTAGATAATGCCAAAAAAGATATAAATTTAAGCGAACTTCCTCCAAACTCATTGAAAAAAGATCTATTTTCTTTAATGAAAATTGGGATTGTGAATTCAAATATATTAACTACTTTCACTGGTATTTGGTTAGCTATTCGCTTAAATAATTTAGATATGTTACAAAGTTTACCAAAGGCATTGTTAGCACTTATAGGATCATCATTAATTATCGCTGGATCATGTGTAATTAATAATTACTATGATAGAGATATTGATCCATATATGGAAAGAACTAAAAATAGACCTACAGTAACAGGTAGTATTAAGCCATTAAATACAATATTACTTGGCATAGCGTTGCTTATTGGAGGGTTTATTACTTTAAGTTTTACAACATTGATGGCAGTTGTTTATGCATTTATTGGTGCATTCTCATATATCGTTTTATATACAATGTGGACAAAACGCCACTATACGTTAAACACAGTAATTGGCAGTATTTCAGGTGCAGTACCACCATTAATTGGCTGGGCAGCAATTGATCCACACCTGCATTTTGTTGCATGGATGCTGTTTTTAGTTATGTTTATCTGGCAGCCACCACATTTTCTTGCATTAGCAATGAGAAGAACTGAAGAGTACCG
>Ga0187780_10004823_pt1 | contig 10085 bp, 5 predicted proteins | sample 1015_Q2_SP10_20__FD_132429 | JGI IMG/M metagenome (GOLD analysis project Ga0187780, IMG submission 132429) | Tropical peat soil microbial communities from peatlands in Department of Meta, Colombia - 1015_Q2_SP10_20_MG | ecosystem: Environmental > Terrestrial > Soil > Wetlands > Peat | place...
ACCCAGGTCTGACCTGGGATCTTTCCCTTAACACCGTTGTTTCGTTCGCGACAAACACCAACCTTCAGCACTACGCGGGGGAGCTCAGCCTCTCCTACCTCTCACAGATTGGTGCAATCCAGTTCTTGCAGTTCACCTCAGCTGCCACCGGGATATGTGCGCTCGTCGCCCTGGTGCGGGGCCTGCGCGCCGGCTCGACCCACATGGGCAACTTCTACGTCGACTTCGTCCGTACGCTGACGAGGATAATGTTGCCACTTTGTTTCGTTGCAGCCATAGTCCTGGTGGCTTTGGGGATTCCGCAGACCCTCGGAGGGTACAGCGCCTTCAAGACGGTAGAAGGCGCGTCACAGGTCGTCTACGCCGGTCCTGTCGCTTCACTCGTGTCAATAATGCAACTAGGCACGAACGGGGGTGGATACTTCGGCGCGAATTCCGCCTATCCCCTCCAGAACCCCACTCCCTTCACGGACATCATCCAGATCTATCTCATGCTCCTCCTTCCTACAGCTCTCGTCTTCGTCTTCGGCCGACTGCTCGGGAAGGTCCGGGAAACCAGGCCGATACTCATAGCGACCTACGGGCTCTTTGCGATCGATCTCATGATCGCTTTCGTCCCCAGCCTCCCGACGGTCGGCCCCGGCTTGGAAACCCGGTTTGGAGGCTTCTTCTCGACATTCTGGACGGTCGTCACAACCGCTGTGACTACAGGCTCAGTGAATGCCTCCCTCTCCGGTATTCACCCTCTCGGGATCTTTTCCGCATTCATGGGGATGCTGATTCAGGCCACGCCGGGTGGAAAGGGGGTGGGCGTGATGTACATGATCATGTACATCATCATTACGGTGTTCGTGGTCGGCCTCATGACGGGGCGAACGCCGGAATACCTCGGAATGAAGATCAACGCCAAAGATGTCAGACTGGTTATGGTGGCCTTCCTGATTCATCCCATCATTATCCTGATCCCCACTGTGCTCGCCTACGCGAGCCACGCCGTGGACGCCATTCCGGGCTTCGGTTCCCTTCCCAGCTCAGTGGGATTCACCGAGATTCTCTACGAGTTCACGAGCGCGGCTGCCAACAACGGGTCAGACTTCCTGGGGACGGCAGCCAACACGCCCTTCTTCAACGTCGCTACGGCCGCTGTAATCTTCGTCGGGCGCTACGCCCCCATCGCGATTCTGCTTGCCCTATCGGGATCCATGATGGGGCGCAAGAGAAGCAGCCAAGTCAGCCTGAAGACCGACAGCAAGACCTTCTCGGTGGTCCTGATTGGGGCCATATTGCTCCTTGTCGTCCTCACATTCTTCCCATTCCTGATCCTCGGTCCCCTTCTGGCCCTGTTCCAGGGCATGGTGAACTTCCTTGGCTAATCAGGCCCAAGGTCTGAGCAGGGTCCTAGGACGGGTCAGGCTCCCGAGAAGGCCCCCGCTCCTGAGCAGGAAGACGCTCGTTGACTCCGTGGTGAGGCTGAGCCCGGTGTCGCTGCTGGCGAACCCGGTCATGCTCATAGTGGAGCTCACCTTCTTCATAGTAACCGCCATGGCCATCGATCCACGCGCCTTCGCGGGCGTGGCGAGCCCGTCCGAGCGCGTCTTTTATGTCGAGGTCGCAGCGATACTCCTCATCACCGTCTGGTTCAGCACTCTATCAGATTCGCTTGCGGAGCAGCAGGCGAAGAATACGGCCAGCAGCCTGAAGCAACTCGAGACGGAGGTGCCCTGCAAGAAGGTGGTCACCGAGGGATGGGAGAGGCGCGTAGTTCTCTCGACGTCAAAGGAGCTTGCCAAGGGGGACCTGATCCTTCTTGAAAGGAACGACGTCATCCCCATCGACGCTGAGGTCCTCGAGGGGATAGCGATGGTTGACGAGTCGCTCGTCACCGGGGAATCCGCCCCGGTGAGGAAGGCACCCGGGGACAGCCTGATCGGGGGATCGAAGGTGGTAAGCGACACGATCACCGCTCGCATCGTGGTGAACCCCGGTGAGAGCTACCTGGACCAGATGGTCCGGATGGTGGAGGCTTCGAAGCGGCCGAAGACCCCCAACGAGGTAGCAATCACAATGGTTCTCTTCGGCTTGTCGGCGATATTCACAATACTGATAGTGACGATGCTTGGCCTTTCTGTGACGCTTGGCCTTGGCGCAGACCTCTCGGTCCTCATCGCGCTCTACGTATGCTTGCTTCCAACCACCATCGGCGCTCTGCTCCCCGCCATTGGGCTCTCAGGAATCACGCGGTTATACGAAAGAAAGGTGGTCGCCAAGTCTGGAAAGGCAATCGAGACGGCCGGGGACACGGACGTCATCCTGCTGGACAAGACAGGGACGATAACCGTAGGCAACAGGCAGGCGGTTGAGTTGATTCCATTTGATGGGCACACTGAAAGGGAATTGGGGGAAGCCTCCTTCCTTTCGTCGTGGTACGACGACACGCCCGAGGGACGTAGCGTGATCAGGCTCGCCTACGATAGGGGCTACGTTCCCAGGGAGTTGAACGCTCTGAGCCTATCGGAGATTTACGAATTCTCCGCCAACACGCGGACGAGCGGCGTGATGCTCCGTCGCGGATCCAGCTTCATTCTACCCAAGGGGGGCCGGGCAAGGGTGCGAAGGAAATTCTTCCTTGAGGACGAGAGCGAGAGAGGGATGCACCTTTCGCCGGAAGAGACGGAGATTATCAAGGGAGCGCCAGACTCGATGGCCAGGGCGGGATTCATCGTCCCGGACGGCTTTACCAAGACCGTGGAAGGCATCTCGGCCCAGGGGGATACCCCGATGGCGGTGGCACGCGACCACAGGGTGATAGGCGTGATAAGGCTGAAGGACGTATTGAAGGTCGGGACGAAGGAGAAGATTCAGGCGGTCAAGGCAATGGGGATCAGGCCGGTGATGATAACGGGGGACCAGCCATTGACGGCCCGGAGCATCGCAGCCGAAGTTGGCATAGACGAGTTCGTCCCCCAGGCGAAACCGGAGGACAAGTACGGTATAGTCCTGAAGGAGCAGGCCCAAACCAGAATCGTGTCGATGATCGGGGATGGAACGAACGACGCGCCGGCCCTGGCAGTTGCGGACGTCGGGCTCGCCATGAACTCGGGGACCGAGGCAGCTAAGGAGGCAGCAAACATGGTCGACCTCGAATCGAACCCCGCCAAGATAATAGACGTCGTGCTCCTAGGGAAGCAGCTCCTCATGACCAGGGGGGCTGTCACGGCATTCAGCATATCGAACGATGTCGCCAAGTACTTCGCTATCCTCCCAGTGATGTTCGCAGCGACCATCCCGTCGCTTCAGTCTCTGAACATACTCGGACTCGGCCTCCAGACGGCGGTCCTGTCGGCGCTCATCTTCAACGCCGTCATTATCCCAATGCTGATCCCATTGGCGATGCGCGGGGTCGCCTTCAAGCCCTCCGACACGATGACGCTTTTCATAAGGAACGTCCTTGTCTACGGTGTCGGTGGGGTCATCGTCCCCTTCGTCGGAATAAAGCTCATCGACCTGCTGATAGGAGCGCTATAGGGGGTAGGTGCCATGTCCTCAGAACCAAAGAAAGGTAGCGTCTATCGACCAGTAGTGGCAATCGCAATACTATCCATGGTCGTCTGCGGGCTGCTGTTCCCTCTCGTGGTAACTGGCATAGCTCAGGTTGCTTTCCCCTACCAGGCCAACGGCAGTCTCGTCCAGCTAGGCAACAGGACTGTGGGTTCATACTACATTGACAACGGGTTCACCCTCCCTGTGTTCTTCCACGCGAGGAACGAGAGTAACCCCCTCAATGCGTCTGCCTCAGGGGTCGACCCAGACATACCGCTCCAGGACGCACTGTCCCAGATACCTCGCATTCACAACGCGACGGGCATTTCAAGCGGCGCTCTGACCGAAATCGTGAATGCCCACGTGGAGTATACCCTGGTCGTAGCTGGGGACCCCTACGTCAACGTCCTCTCGTTGAACCTAGATCTCATATCCGACTACCCGGGCGTCTACTCCGCCTACCGATAGGCCGCGACTCTACTTACCTAGGCGCTTCTTCTTCTCTTCGTTCCTCAGTTTCTTTTCAAGGGCTTGACGCCGCTGGCGGTCGTACTCTCCAAGGGGGCCCTCGTGCTCGGCGAAGCCGTGATACATCTCCAGGGTCCGCTTCACGAGCTCCTCAGTCTCTTCGTCCCTCTTGTCGAACCTGATGGAGAGATTCCTCCTATCTAGCACAGCCCACTGATATCCCTGGTGCTTCTTCAGCTCCTCGATGGCCTGCTCCATGGCGTACTCGTTACCGAAAAGCCCTCTGATTTCCCACATCTGTGACGCCGAACCAGCGCCATCCTCAGGGGCGTTAAAACAGTAGCCCCTTCAAGTGGCCAGCTGGCTCAGGAGCGCCTCGGCTGAATCGACCGGGAGCTTGCATGTGAAGTTCTGGCAGACGTATGCCCTAGTCTTCGACCGAGGCTCGCGACCTTCGAGCAGGGAGCTCGCCCTTGACAGTCTCCTGAATGTCCTGGGGGTCGCCGCGAGAATAACCTTGTCGGGGATGAACGTCCTGTATACGGCCGCTTTCATTTCCTCGGCTGCCTTCACAGTGAGGGCGCTGACCACTATTTCCTTGGAGCCGTTGAGGATTAGGTCCAACCCCTGGAGCATCACCACGTGAGCCGAGGGTTGTCTCTCGATTTCACCTGCGAACGCCCTAAGCGTCCGCTCGGCAACATCTCTGAAGTTTGCGTTTCCCGTGAGCTCCGATAGACGGATCAGGTTGAGAACCGCGACCGAGTTCCCGGAAGGCATCGGACCATCGTAGCTCTCCTTGAGCCGAACAGGTTCAGCTGAGATGGTCAGGTAGAACCCTCCCCCTTCCCTGTCTTCGTAGTCGTCTAACATCACATTCGTCAGCCTGATCGCTTCTTCAAGCCATTTCGGTTCGGAGGTGGCCTCGAACAGGTCGAGCAATCCTTGGACGAAGAAGGCGTAGTCCTCAAGGGTACCTTCGAGGGCTGCGTCCCCCCCTGCGTACCTCCTGAGCAGCCTCCCTTCAGCGTTCATCTTCTCCAGGACGAACTCGGCGGCCTTCGTCGCGTCGGCCGCAAGTTCCGGTTCGCCAAGGACCACACCGGCAAAGGCGAGGGCAGAGATGGCCAGCCCATTCCAAGAGGTGAGCACCTTGTTGTCCGTCGCAGGCCTCGGGCGATTGTTTCTGGCCCCGTAAAGCGCCTCCCTGGCAGTGGCTGCTTCCCTTTTCTCTGCCACAGTCGCCGATGAGCCCGCCTCAAGATGCGGGATGGTCCTCCCCTCAAAGTTCCCTGTCCTAGTGATTCCATATAGGCGACAGAATGCGGCGCCTACTGTCCTACCGGACGCCTCTTCCACCTCTTCCGGGGTCCAAGTGTAGAACACGCCTTCGCCTGCAGGGGTATCAGCGTCCTGGGCCGAATAGAACCCCCCTCCACCGTCCCTCATCTCTCTCCTGATCCATTGCAGGGTCTCCCTCACGACGCCTGCATACTCGTCTCTCCGCGTGACCTGGTATGCCTCGGCGTAGACCTTTGCCAGTTGAGCGTTATCGTAGAGCATCTTCTCGAAGTGCGGCACGAGCCACACCCTATCGGTCGAGTACCTGTGGAACCCTCCGCCAATGTGGTCCCGTATGCCCCCAGCCATCATCCCGTCGAGGGTCTTCAGGACCGCCCTGAGGGCGAGTTCCTGCCCCGTCCTTCGATGATACCTCAGAAGGAACCCGAGCGTGCCTGGGAGGGGGAACTTCGGTGCCCCCCCGAAGCCGCCGTTCTCAGGATCAAAGGAGGAAACCAAGGTGGAATAACCTTCGTCCAAGGCCTCTTTCCCCAGCTCCGCCTTCTCCTTGAAGGTCGGGGGTGTGATTGCTTTGAGCACCTGTTGGGCATTAGACATGACTTCGCCCCGCTTCTCCTTCCAGAGGTTGGAGACGAATTCAAGGACCTGCATGAAACTGGGCATTCCGTACCGGGGGGTCGGCGGGAAGTATGTGCCGCCGTAGAAAGGCGCCAGGTCAGGCGTGAGAAAGACGCTAAGAGGCCAGCCCCCCCCGCCCGTCATAGCCTGGACGGCTCCCATGTAGTAGGCGTCGACCTCCGGCCTTTCCTCTCTGTCGACCTTGACTGGAATGAAGTTCCTGTTGATGAACGTGGCTGTCTTGGTGTCTTCGAAGGACTCCCTGGCTAACTGATGGCACCAGTGACATGTCGAATAACCGATGCTAAGGAAGATCGGCTTGTTGTCGTTTCTCGCCTTTGAAAACGCCTCCTTCCCCCAAGGGTACCAGTCAACTGGGTTCATTGCATGCTCCAGGAGATAGGGGCTCTTCTCCTTCAGGAGGCGGTTCGGCTTGGTTCCGTCCAACCTAACGGATCGATTTCACCATCAGTAATTGAATTTTCTTGAGCAAGCAATGCTTAACACGGCTTGGCCGGGGCTGTGTGTAGAATCAATCACTGGGGGGCTTTGTGATTTGCAGTACAAGTGGACAGTGCTAACCGTGACAACAGTCGGCGTACTGATGTCAGGTATCGACAGCAGGATCGTTGTCATCGGGCTCCCCACCGTTGCCGCCTCTCTGAGGGCGGACGCGGAGCAGGCAATCTGGTTCACACAGGCATACACCATAGGGAGCACGGTAGCGCTGCTCTTCCTCGGCAGGATCAGCGACATGTACGGCAGAGTGAAGGTGTACAACATCGGTTTCGCAATCTTCACCGTAGGGTCCCTACTCACATCCCTGTCCCCGTCCCCCAACTTCTTCATCGCGTCGAGGATTTTCCAGGGGCTGGGGTCAGCAGCCCTCTTTTCAAACAGCGCAGCAATCATCACAGACGCGTTCCCGAGGGGGGAGCTGGGGACCGCACTGGGAATCAATTCTGTGGCCTTCCGGGCGGGTTCCATGTTCGGCCTGACCCTCAGCGGCCTCATCCTGGCTTTTCTCGATTGGAGGTTCCTCTTCTACGTCAACATACCTGTCGGCATTTTCGGCACACTATGGGCGCACGTTCGGCTCCATGAGCAGAATCAGCCGGAGCGCAGAGCGCCCATGGACTGGGCAGGTTTCTTCACGTTCACCGGCTTCATCACTTCGCTTCTGCTTTCGCTCACAACCGCAGCCTACGGAATCGGAGAATCTGCTGCGACGGCCGCCCTGGGGCTGATCTCGGCGGCGAGCCTCGTCATGTTTGTCTGGGTCGAGCGAAGACGCCCGGCCCCGCTGCTTGACCTGAGCCTGCTGCGCATACGAGAATTCACAGGCGCCGTGACAGCCCAAATGATCAACTCCATGGCTTGGGGCGCTTTCCTGCTGCTGATTAGCCTGTATCTCCAGCTCGTGAAGGGGTTCAGCCCGCTGCAGGCCGGCATTTCCATCGTTCCTTTCGATGTGGCCATGCTACTCCTCGCACCCTTGAGCGGGAGACTTTCCGACAGGTACGGGGCACGCCCCTTCGCAACTGCAGGGCTTGCTGTGTTCAGTGCCTCGTTGATTGCGATGTCGACCCTCGCCCCGGACACCCCGTATCCCACCCTGCTCGCCTTCTTGGTATTGGGGGGAGGGGGGATGGGGCTCTTCAATTCCCCGAACATGAGCTCGGCCATGGGGTCTGTACCCGCCCACCGCCGAGGCGTAGCATCTGGGTTAAGGGCAACCTTCTTCAACATCGGGTTCGTCCTCAGCTTCAACATCGTCATCCTTGTCCTGACATTCTATCTGCCCTATGGGCTGATAACTCAAATCATCACCTCCGAGGGCGCCATCAACACCATCGCTGCTGACGCGGCGAGATTTTCCTCGGCCCTGGACAACCTCTTCCTTGTGTTGACTGTGATCAACACCGCAGCCATCGTTCCTTCACTTCTGCGGGGGACGAGGGTAGAGTCGGGCCTCAAAGAATCAGAGACATTCGGCCATGAGCCCGACTAGCCGAAATCTATCTTCAAATATCGGCTTCAACGGATGGGGATTTCTCATCCATGGCTCTTGAAAGATTCGACAGCGTCAGGGAGACCATCGAGACTCCTTCGGGCAAAGCGGCAGCCTACAACATCCTGAAGCTGAAGGATCTGGGGTACGATGTTGATGGGCTCCCCTACTCGATTCGTGTGCTACTGGAGAACGCCGTGCGTCATTCTGGGCGTGTCCCTGGCGCGCTCGAGGCAGCCCATGCCCTCGCCAGGTGGCCGAAGTCGATAGACTCAGAGACCCCCTTCATGCCTCAGAGGGTCCTGCTCCAGGACTACACCGGAGTACCGCTCGTAGTCGATCTGGCGGCTATGAGAGACGCCGCAAGAAAGAAAGGACTGGAGCCGAGAGCGATAAACTCGAAGGTCCCGGTCGATCTGGTGATTGACCATTCGATACAGGTCGACGCCTGGGGGAACGACATGGCATTCTCAGTGAACCTCGAGAAGGAGTACGAAAGGAATTCGGAACGATATTCGCTACTCAAATGGGCACAGTCCTCGTTCAAGGGGATGCGGGTCTTCCCCCCTGGCAAGGGGATCTGCCACCAGTTCAACTTGGAGTACCTTTCGCAAGTGGTCACTGCAAGGGACGGGGAAGCGTTCCCTGACACCCTTGTCGGGACGGACTCCCACACCACGATGGTCAACGGCCTCGGTGTTCTGGGGTGGGGGGTCGGGGGCATAGAGGCAGAGGCGGTCATGCTCGGGGAGCCCTACCACATGCCGATCCCAAAGGTCTTCGGTGTGAAGTTGACGGGGAGCCTGCGCGAAGGGGTCACTACAACGGACCTGGTGCTCTCTGTCACCGAGAGACTCAGACAGAGGAATGTGGTTGGGGCCTTTGTCGAGTACTTCGGCGAGGGCTACGGTCAGCTCTCGGTGCCTGACAGGGCTACGATTGGAAACATGTCTCCTGAATACGGGGCCACGGCGGGTTTCTTCCCCGTAGACGACGCCACACTCGCTTACCTCGCGGGAACGGCCAGGCCGAAGTCGCACATCGAACTGGTCTCGACGTACGCAAGGAGATTCGGGTTCTTCGTCTCCAACACCGACCCCCGTTATTCGGAGGTCATCCAAATAGAGCTCGACAAAATCGAGGCCTCCATCGCCGGCCCGAGGAACCCGGAGGAGAGGCGCTCGCTAACCTCGGTCCCTGGCTTCACACGTTCGATGCTAGACCAGAGAAGGGCTCCGGGGCCGGGTCCTGGCTCATCGGGAGTGGCGCGTAGCCAGCTGATGCTCGAAGAGGACGGCCCGATTCATTCGGGGTTGGCTGATGGCTCAGTGGTAATAGCCGCAATCACAAGCTGCACCAACACCTCGAACCCCACTGTCATGGTAGGCGCGGGCCTGATAGCGAAGCGCGCCGTGGAAGCCGGACTAGCTGTCAAACCCTGGGTCAAGCCTAGCCTTGCTCCCGGTTCGACGGTCGTCACCGACTACCTCCAGAACTCCGGACTCCTCCCCTATCTGGACAGGCTGGGATTCGTCCTGGTCGGGTATGGTTGTATGACCTGTATCGGTAACTCCGGTCCCCTGGCGCCTGACATCGAGAAGAGTATCAAGGAGAGGGACATCTACGCCGTGGCCGTCCTCTCAGGTAACAGGAACTTCGACGGGAGAATCCACCCGCTCGTCAAGGGGGCTTTCCTGATGTCTCCGATGTTGGTAGTCGGGTACGCCCTTGCGGGCAGGATTGACTTCGACTTTGCTTCCACTCCTCTGGGCAATGCGAAGGACGGGAGGCCGCTCTTCCTCAAGGATCTATGGCCCTCCCTCAACGATGTGAGGAAGACTGTGCAATCTTCACTTTCCCCCGAACTCTACGCCAAACGCTATGCCGACGCCATGAAAGGCGACGCGCGCTGGGAGGAACTGACGTCCTTCGAGGACGAAGTCTACCACTGGGATGGGGCCTCCACATACATCAGGAGCCCTCCCTGGTTCGAGCCTTCGCTGTCAGAGTCTTCAAAGAAAGACATTGCTGGTGCTCGCGTCCTCGCCGTCCTCGGTGACAAGGTCACTACAGACCACATCTCCCCGGCTGGGACCATCCCTGTCGACAGCCCTGCCGGCGCATACCTGAAGGAGCAGGCCGTTGG
>Ga0187780_10004824_pt1 | contig 10083 bp, 5 predicted proteins | sample 1015_Q2_SP10_20__FD_132429 | JGI IMG/M metagenome (GOLD analysis project Ga0187780, IMG submission 132429) | Tropical peat soil microbial communities from peatlands in Department of Meta, Colombia - 1015_Q2_SP10_20_MG | ecosystem: Environmental > Terrestrial > Soil > Wetlands > Peat | place...
GACGAGGTCGTCTGGGGTGGTGCGCTGTTGGCGGTCACCATCGTCATCCATGGGGTTGGCATGCTCCTCACCCTGCGCGCAACCAATGCCATCAAGGATAGGGCGACGGAACCCCGGTCCCGATACCCTGCGGTGGCTATGGGTATCCTCATTCTCGCGGCGTGGATGATCATCCTCACGAATCTGTTCGAGGTGATGGTATGGGCCGGATTCTTCGTCTGGAAGGAAGCGCAACCCAACATCTTCAGCGCCTTCTATAACGCCCTTTTGAACTACACGACTCTGGCGGCTGGCTATCTGCCGCTGCGCTGGCGGCTGCTCGAAGGCATGCTCGGCATGGGAGGCCTGATCACGTTTGCCTGGTCCACCAGCGTCCTGTTCACCCTGGCACAAGAATTCATGGAGCTCGCATTGCTGCCCGCCGCGCAACGACGGGAAAGGGTACGGTCGAGGCCGGCAGCAGCGGCGCACGATCGGCCGGGCGACTCGGGTTAGTTGTGAAGGTGATCGGTTCGTCGACGACATGAAAGTCCTGGAGCGCCTTCTCGAAGACGATCTGCTCGGGGTGCGCTTCGCCGTCAATGTCGCCATCGGTACCACGCTCTTGTGGGTTCTGCTACGACTGGCTGCCGACACCAACCCGATCTGGGCCATCGCCTCGATGATCGCGGCGAGCGAGCCGCGCATCGAGAATGCGCTCCGCATGTTCCGCGCCCGCATCATCAACGCGCTCGTGGGTTGCGTTGTCGGCCTCGCTTTCCTGCTGATCGGCCCGGAGGATGAGTGGAAGCTGCCCGTCGCGCTGGCGGTATGTGTCCTGCTCTCGTCTTATGTGATCCGCATACAGACGATGTGGCGGCAGGCGCCCATCACGGCCGCGATCGTCATCGCCGCAGGCCTGACACACCATTCGAATATGAGCGCGGCTGAGCATGGGCTGCACAAGGTCGGCGAGGTCATTCTGGGCTGTGTGATGGGCCTGGTCGTCGCCTGGCTGATGTCGCGAATCTGGCCTGTTCCGGAGGCCAAGAATGTGGCGCCGGCAACGAAAGGGTAATGCCGCCCATATTTTGCCTAGCGTTTGCGCCTCGCCGAGAACGCCTCGCGCCCAGGCGCGCCACGAAGGGACCACCTTGGGGGATTGAATAAAGAGCCTGTCGACCCTTGTTGGCGGCCTGTGCCTAGCGGCAGGCCTGCGTGTACATGCCACCGTCCAAAGCGATTCCGATACAGCCCCGGGCGAGATGCTCCTGTCCAATTCCTTAGGCCAGGCGGTCAAGGCACCCGTGGATAGTGTGCCGCGGGGGCTGCGGCCGCCTTCCGCCGTCGGACTGAAGTATCAAACGCCCAACACGCATAAGGGCGTCAAAGTGTCGAGCGAGGTGTTGGACAAGCTGGAGTCGATATGGGAGGGCTTGCCGAAGTTCGAGATGCTCCCCGCCACTCCGGCGCGTCTGATGCCCTACCTGTATAACAACGACGACTTTGGCAACACGGCCGTTCAGCCTGGGGCGCTGATCGACGTAGCGCCCGTTGAGCCCGAGGTGCAGGGAGCAAAGTACTGGTTGTCCAACCACGGCCTTCGCTATTCGCTCCAGCAGACCTTCACCTACGCCGGCATGAGCGACGCGATGCAGGGGAACAGCAACCTGGGCAACTACAACTTCCACTTACCGCTGAAGTGGACTGTCTTCGAGGCGCGTAATGCTGGCACCGCCGGGTGGCTCAGCGCCGAGATCTCGTACCAAACCGCCATCGGCAACTCCGGTCCAACACAGACGCCCCAGACTAACCTAGGCACGCTCACTAATCCGACGGACTTTTGGTTGACACAGAGCGGGTTCCGCGTGCCGGAACTAGCCTGGCAGCAGTCCTTCGGCGCAGGCCATTTCGTGGTGCTCGCGGGCGTGATCGACCAGGGTAACTACCTCGACACCAACGCCTACGCCAACAACGCCCGCGGCCAGTTCCTCAATTCGGCGTTGGTCAACAGCATGGTGCTGCCGCTGCCGGCCTTCAATTACGGGTTTAACCTGCAGTGGCAGCCGAGCAACGAGTGGTACACCGTGCTTGGTTACTCGGTCGGAAATGCCGGCCCCGGCCAGAGCCCAGACACAAATTTCAACTGGGAAAGCTGGTCGCTAGAGTGGGAGATCGGTTACGCGCCAAGCGACGTGCTCGGCCTGGGTCCCGGCGTGTACCGTGTCCAGCCGTTCGTGGCTCGCAACGGACCGGTAGAGGGCGGGCTATGCTTCAACCTCCAGCAGCAGTTGGGGAAGAGCTCGCCGTTCGGCTGGTTCGGGCGCTTCGGGTCCGGCGGCTCCCACGCGTCCGGCGCCTTCAGCGTGGAGGGCGGCGCGAAGGCGCAGATCGGCACTGGGTTTGTCTTGCAGGCGCCACTCCAATATGCCGGCTGGGTCCCACAGTTGAACAACGATTTGCTCGGCGCTGGCTTCGTATGGAGCCAGCCGTCCGCGACTACCAAGACCGTGTATCACGAGAACGAGTACGTTCTCGAAACGTTTTACACCCTGCAGCTCTCGCCATTGAGCCAGCTGCAGCCGGACCTGCAGATTGTGTGGAACCCTGCCTTCAGTCCTAATCCCGGACCCGCGGTGATCTTTCAGTTTCAGTTCCTGCTCAAGTGGTGACAGACCGCAGGGACCGCGCGTGTGATATCCCCGCAGGCTCCGGACAGACTCACCCACGGCACGGGAGGCCTCCCATGAAAGAATACGCTCGCGTTCACGCTCCAGCTTGGCTGCGCGTACTCGATTTGTGCTTTCAGTCAAAGTCGGTTGCACGGCAAGCGAATGCGTGAAGGTGTTTGCGGAAACTGCCAAACCTAAACCGACAAAGACGACCGCGCCCGTCGAGATTGATTTCCCAGTTCCGGGTCGACGCGGGTGGCCGCTTTCGGGGATTTTCTTAATCTCGTCCTGACTGACGGCTTCTGGCTCGATCAGAGAAGTCGGCCAAGCTCGGGTTCCATTCCCAGACTGACGCAGAGATCTGCTTGTGATGCCAACACTGCAACAGTCAGAGTGCCCCTAATTTCCCATCACTTCGCCGAACAGTACCCAGCGCCTGCCGTCGAAGCGCATCATCTGCAGCTGCTCAATGGGAGAAAAGTCGGTTGGACTGGTGTTGATGCGGATACCAGGCAGCAGCATTGGCAATTCCAGGTCGCGGATGCTCGCGGCCTGCCTCATGACGTTCTCTCGGGTGAGCTCATCGCCGCACTGCTTGAGAACATATACCAGCGTTTGTGCGGCGCTGTAGCCGTACACATTGAAGACCTCTCCGAGATCGCCTTCGGGGTAGTATTTCTTCATCCACTCGACCCAATCCCGGTAGGCCTTGTCGTGTTGCCATTGCGGATCACTCGGCTCCTTGATGTAGGCTGAGCTCACCAGTCCAGCGGACTTATCTAGCCCGGCTGGCTGCAGCACCGACGCGATCGACGTGGACACGTTGGTGAGGATTTGAAGTGGCTTCCAGCCGATGTCATAAGTTTTGCGAATCGCCTGAGCGGCATGCTTCGGCCCCGCGAAGATGAACAGCACATCGGCACCTGAGGCGCTCAGAGTCACGATCTGCGAATCGATTGTGGCGTCGGTCGCCTCTAAGGTCGCTTCCTTGACAATCAAAGAGACCTTGCTGCCCAGCCCGTCCTTCAAGCCCTTGAGACAGTCCTTGCCGTAATCGTCATTTGCGTACAGCACCGCGATCTTCCCGTTTGGCCTGTTCTGAAGCACGTACTTGGCGTAGATGCGCGCCTCGGACTGATAATTCGGCTGCCAGCCCATGGTCCAGGGGAAGTTCTGCGGGTCCGCCCACTTGGTGGCCCCGGTCGAAACGAACAGCTGTGGTACTTTCTTAGCGTTGAGATACTTTTGGATAGCCGTGTTGGTCGCAGTCCCCAGGCTCTGGAAGATAAGCAGCACCTCGTCTTGCTCGACGAGCTTGCGGATCTGTTCGACCGTCTTTGGCGGACTAAAGCCGTCATCGACCGAGATGAGAGTGATCTTTCGGCCGTTGACGCCACCCTGCTCGTTGATCATCGCGAAGTATGCCGCCTCGGCCCGGCCGATGGTGCCATACGCGGAGATGGGCCCGCTGTAGGGCATTGTCTGCCCGATCTTGATCTCGGTATCCGTGACGCCCGAGCCATATTTCTTCTGAGCCAGCACCACGCTCGCCCCGACCGTCAGAGCAATCATCAGCACAAAACCCGATCGAATGATTGCAAACGTCATTTCCTCATCCTTCTCCTTTGCTTCGTCGGGGATACTCTAGAAGGGCGAAAGTGCCGCCCCGTCTTCGTAACAGGAAACCATCAGTGTAGTCGCATTCCCGCGGGCCGGCTTGCCGTTCGCGAGCGGGGCGGCCGGCATCTGCGACGAGAAAAAATGCTCACGGGCGCTTGCGCGGACCTCCATTCGATCAGGGTTTCGCCCCTACACTTGCGCCTACTGCTTAGCCGCGCAACAATGCGCTGGACCGCATGCGCCGTTTGAGCAGGCGCCCGTCCCATGTACCGCTTCTTCCACAAGCTCACCTGGACTTGGCTGCTGGCCGCGCTCGTTGTTCTGCCTGGGTGCGCGAGCCAGCATTTCCGTGCCGCCGGCTCGACGCCGACGGAGCCGGTGCGCCATGCACTGACCGACCTGCATTGGCACGAATACTGGACGGGTCTCATGATCAAAGGGGACAAGGTAGGCTTCACTCACACCGTCGTTGGCCCGATTCCCGATCAGCCGGGGCGCTATTTGATCCGCTCGGAAGCCTCGCTACTCATCCAGGTGCTCGGCTTCGGCAAGCGAATCCAGATGCACGCCGACGACGTGGTGAACGACGATCTAACGCTGGTGCGCTTCGATTACGACTACAACATCGACGGCAACGCCTTACAGATTTCCGGGACGCAAGATGCCGGGTCGCTGCGGACGACCATCCGCAACGCCGGCCGCTCGGCCGAGCAGGTGCTGCCGGCGAAGAGCGCCATTTACCCGGCCAGTGCCATCGACCTGTATCCCGTGGTGACCGGTATCAAGCTGGGAGCGCAGTATCGGTATCAAGCCTACAGCGGCGAAACGCAGAGCCTGCTCGACGTGCGCCAAAGCGTGGAGGGCTACGAGAGCAGCGACCTGTTCGTGGGCAACGCGTTTAAGGTTCGCACCTCTGTCGCGGGGCACGATCAGACGACCTGGATCGACGAGTCGGGCAAACCGCTGCTCGAGCTAGCGCTCGGCGGCGTCATGATGTCCGCGCTGGAGGGCGAGTCCGAAGCCAAGCGCTATCTGGCGCTGGCCGCACTCAACAAGCGCGAGACGCTGATCGACTTCAGCCTGGTCAAACCCGACCGGCCAATCCCCGATCCGCGCCGCACGACCCGCCTGAGGATCGGCATTGCGGGCGTGAACGCGCCACCAGTCGCATCGGCGGCGCAGCGGTGCGAGGCGGCGGGCAGCAGTTGGGTGTGCGAGATCTCGGCGGGTGTCGATGCTGCGCCACCTGCCACGCCGCAACCGGAAGATTACTTGAAGTCCTCGGCCACCGTGACAAGCGACGCCCCTGCGATTCGCGACCTGGCGCACCGGATTGCCGGCACGTCGTCGGGTCAGTCCGAACAAATCGGGCAGCTCATAGCTTGGATTCAGTCGAACATCAAACGAGTGCCGGTTGACAGCTTTTCCGCGCTGGATGTGCTTCAGACCAGGCAGGCCGAATGTCAGGGGCACGCTTACCTGTACGCCGCGCTTGCCCGCTCGCTCGGCATTCCGACGCGGGTGGTCAACGGGCTGGTGTACTCCGAGCAGCTCCAAGGGTTCCTCTATCACAGCTGGAGCGTGAGTCTGGTGAGCGGCCGGTGGCAGGCGGTGGATCCGACCTTCGGCCAGACCCAGGCCGACGCGACACACATCGATGTGGCGGAAGGCGAGCATATGGCCGACGTATTGCCGCTGATCGAATGGGTCGGCAAGGTACGCATCCGCGTCCTGGCGGTGGAACCTAGCGTGCGTTCTGCGCGCCGCGGCAGCGCGGGCGCGCGGCCCCTCCCAACGCAAACTGCGGCGCACCCATCTGGACCAGCGTCTTGACCCGGGCGATATTCGTAGCGATCAGTCGATCGGATGGTGGTTATCGGGCAAGGTCGCGTGCGTCGGCTTTTAGCCCGCGAGCAGTCTGACAGATAACGGATGCTCGACCATGGGTCAGAGCGCGTCTTCATTGACCCCAGATCGTCTTGGATTTCCGCCAAACCCTGAGCAGCAAGTAGAACGCAAGTCCGGCTAGCAACCCAGAGCCGAGATAGTTCAGGGTGTCGAACGCACCCGCGTGCGCCCACCGCGCGCTGTTGAACGGCGTCGCGAATTCATACCACAGAGGCAGAGCGATCAGCGCACCCCCGAGCGCAAACTGCCACCACTGGGATAGACGCAGGCTTCGAAACAATAGATATGCCGGCAGGCCTGCTACCAGAGCGCAGGCGATCGCGATCGGTGTGCCGACCAACGGGGTAAGCATAGAGCACCACGTATCTGTCCCTGTAGCCAGACCGACAGCGCACGTCAGAGACGTCGCTGCAATGACGCCTGCTACCGCGGCAATGCATAAGAGTCCGATGATCGTCCACATGGCACGCTCTAACGCGATGGGCTTAACCGGCCGCCGGCAGGAGCGTGAAGGGTAGCGAGCCGGGCCCGCTGCTAGGCGATCCGGTTGGAGCCCTGGTTGGGCGTCAGAGACTGCCTGGGTGATATTTTGGCCATACCTTCCCCACTTCGCGAAGACAGCAATTGAGTTTCGTCACCGTGGACCTAGAGAGATCAGCACCGTGACGAGCGATCAGATCGGTGATTGCATCTCCCACCTCGCCTAACCACTCTGAGGAGGTCGTATACGTCGCGAAACACCGCGCACGAACCTCGTCGACTACAGACCCAAAGCCGGCACCTTCAGCTTCATTCAATGCTTCTCGAAGCAACGACCTAAAGTCCTCAACGCTCGTCATGCGCTTTCCTTCATGACGCCCAACTTTGCATTAAACCAAAATCTTCCACGTTTATTTCCGGCTCAGCCGCTGGGCCAGTGGCCCGTTCAGCAAGCCAGCCAAGGAGTCACCATCACGAGGTGGAGTTTAGTTCCTTCCGATAAATAGAGAATTGCTACAAAGTCTGTGCCAGGGCGATCCGGTTTTCAATGTCTGCTCTCCGGCCCGCCGGCCAGCCCGCTCGAAGGGCCGGTCATGCGCGCTCGGAAAAGTCGGCGAAGGTCCGCTGAGGGGGCAGAGTGGGATCTAAAGTAAGCGATCCGTATGTCATCAGTAATCGAGCATCGGATAAATTGGCTGCCATGGAAGGCGTTCGCAGCAATCCGACATCAGCAAGAGCAAGGGCTAGCAGCGCGCTGTTTACCAGACATGCACTGCGAGCGACCGTTGTCCTGGGAACGGTGACAGGAATTGCTTCCTTGCTTGCCCTCTTTGTTGGCGATGTCTCGCCCATAGACGGCTTTCAAGTTGAGGGGATGATTGGTGATGACCGATTGTCGGTTGCGCCTGCTGTCCTCGTGCTACCCATCGCACTTTGCAATGTCGGTAGATACGTATTTCCAAAGGGCACACGACCGGCCCGAAGCTGACGGACGAGAGAGATGCGAACGCATGCCTTGTGCACGCTTACGCTGTTCTTTGCCACTCTGGTTGGGTGCGCGAATATGCAGGCTACGGGTGGCCAAGGACGGCCGGACTTCCCTCTCCACCCTTGTCAGTCGCCAAAGCAGACGGGTTGCGTGGAAAGGATGTTCGCCTCTGATGAGGGCATCGATAGTCGCGACCTTCACCGATTCCCAAAGAGATACTTGGAGCTATGGGACAGCAGCGTCCGTCAGGAAGAGTGCGAGCGACTCAGTAAGGCATCACAGGCAGAGTCTCTGAGCGACTGCGTGCGTCGGCTCACCTCCCTGTCGGACTATTTCAATCCGAACGATCAACGTCCCAGTGATGACGTCATTGGTGTAGCTCTCGAAGGGGGCGGAGGCAAGAGCGCACCGTTTGCGCTGGGCGTCCTAGCCGGTCTACAACAGCTCGGGCTATTTAGTCAGGAGAAAATCGGCGCGATCGCTTCGGTCTCAGGCGGTAGCTACGCAGCGAGTTTTCTATTCAATCGCTTATTGGACGAATATGAGCGACGTCCGATGGCGGGTGACTTTGAACACTGGTTTCGGTCTTGTGTACCGGACGCATATGGGCAGTTGCCTTACCTGGCGTCGTTAGCCAGCCAGGGCCTGCCTTTGTGCGGGGAGCTGGCAGACAAGGCATACACCTATAACCGCTTCAAAGATGAGTTTGCGTTCCAAGGTCAGGTCTGGCAATACCCCAAGATACTCTTCCACGATGACGCAAACCGCCTCGAGGCGGATCCGGCGACAACTCTGCCAAAGAGCGTCCTAAGCACCGGCATCCTCCTGGGCGAAACGGGGCTCTCGTTACCTTTTCAGCATGTGGGGCGCGGGATCTTCCGCTGGCCGTACAACAGCGCGCCGTCGAAGGTCGCCTATATGTACGGCCTCGAACGCGAGTATGGTTATTCCCCGCACGATTGGCTGCAGGCTGAGTGCGCCCCGGAACAGAAAGCTCGAACAGCTTCTACCTTTGCACAGCCTTCGCAATGCACGCCTGTGCAGAAGGCTCGCACAACGCTCAGGGCCAGGCAAGCACGATCGCTCGCTGCACTATCTGAAGTAGTCAAAAACGGCAAAGCTCCGCGGTGGATCATCGTGTCCAGCACGCCGGGCGCTGCCTCTCCTGTCGGCTGGTTCACAGCATTCTCCCGAGACCCTGTGCGACACCAGTTCGAACTCACACCGGAGGGCTATGGCTCTGGAATACACGGCTATGCCCGCATGGCTCCCGAGTCCCTGCCGCGTCTGGTTGGAAACTCAGATGCGTCGCCCGAGCAGATGTCCATTATCGACGCAGTCGCCGCCTCCTCAGCCTTCTTCGACGAGGAGCAATCGCTCTATAGCCAACAACCCAAGAAGGCGGCATTTGCGGCGACACAAGGGCTGTTGAACATTACGTGGTTCACGGAAATCCGAAACTTCAACGCCGGGACCGCTGACCGGAGCACGCAAAATGTCCTGCCCTGGCCGTTTTGGGCAATCACGGCAGGCCGGACTCGGACCACGCCATACATTCACCTGCAGGATGGGGGAAACAGCGAGAACACCGCCATTCTGCCCCTCCTGCGTCGAGGCTACAGGACAATCGTCTACGTTCACGGAACCGAAGACCGGAGGGCGGAACTCAAAGACATCTGTCACCTGAAGAATCAACTCGAGTTTGATGCCACATACGTAGTGCGCAGTCCCGAGTTTGACGCAATGGCCATACCTATGTCGACGTCGACGACAGGCGATAGCTCTCCGCGATTCACCTCTTACCTGGATCAGTTGTGCAGCGAGGAAATCGATGTGTCGGACCTGGCGACGTTCGACGGAAACTCGGCGCGCAAGGGCAACGCCCGCACGCAGGCTGTGGCGAAACTATATTGTGGGCGCCTCGGATATCCTATCGGCCGCGCGGAGCGTACCGAATACGACCCGGGCTACAAGCCGTGCGAGGAATATGTACAGCGGTTTTCAGGCCCGCTATCCATTGTGTCTTCTGCTCCGGTCCCGAGGACTTTCCTTCCACTTCCTAGTCTATTCTTCGAGCGGTCGTTGCCGGCAATGAAGTTCTTCGTATATCGAGGGGACGCCCTCGCGTTTCGGCGACAGTCGCTGCCCGAGCAGGATCTGCTTAGCACCATCGTCTTCATCGTCCCGTCTGTATCCTTCGATGATTTTCGTAGTCAGCTTCAACACAGCCCGAGCGAAGCGGAACTGGGGATAACTTCTTGGGCAGACTACTGCCAGCTTTCACAACGCGAACGCAACTCCCTGCGGGTTGCGACCTGTTTTGGTCCAAATGGTCAGCTGTTTGATGGGATGGGCACCAGAGTGCTAGTAAGTCGTCCTGTGATATCGTGCACCGCAATGGCGCATATCCTCGCGGACAAGTGCGCAGCCGACAAC
>Ga0187780_10004825_pt1 | contig 10083 bp, 12 predicted proteins | sample 1015_Q2_SP10_20__FD_132429 | JGI IMG/M metagenome (GOLD analysis project Ga0187780, IMG submission 132429) | Tropical peat soil microbial communities from peatlands in Department of Meta, Colombia - 1015_Q2_SP10_20_MG | ecosystem: Environmental > Terrestrial > Soil > Wetlands > Peat | place...
AAAGACATCGTCTAGGCTAAATGGATGGCCAAACTGTCCCATTACGGCACAAAAGGCGAAGTTCGCATGGTGGACGTCTCTGCAAAAGCCGTAACGACGCGGACGGCCGTCGCGCAAGGCTTTGTAAAGATGAAGGCGAGCGTCGTGCACGCTGTGCGTCGGCTGAAAAACCCCAAGGGGAATCCGCTGGAAGTGGCGCGAATCGCGGGAATCGCCGCAGCAAAGCGGACCGCCGAGTGGATACCTCTTTGTCATCCTCTCCCGCTCACGCACATTGATGTGACCGCGCGGCTATGCAAAAATGGCGTGGAAGTACGATCCACGGTGACTACGGCCGCGCAAACAGGCGTCGAAATGGAGGCCCTGGTTGCCGTTGCCGCTGCGGCCCTCACGGTCTACGACATGTGCAAAGCCCTCGATAAAGGGATGGAAATTACTGACCTTGTGCTCGCCGAGAAGACCGGTGGGAAGAGTGGGGATTACCGTCGAAAAGCGCAACCGAAGGGGCGCTCGCGATGAGCACGGCAGGCAGCAAAACCGTCAAACTGCTGCTGGCGGACGACAATCCGCTGGTGCGCGACTTGATTGTCAAAGGGCTCGAGCCCTATTGCGAAGTGGAGGCCTCTACGGATGGTGCGGATGCCCTCCTGAAGGTGGTCGACGCCCCTCCCGACGTGATTCTGTGCGATTACAAAATGCCAGGGTTGGACGGGCGGCAGCTTTTCGAAAAACTGCGCGGGCGCGAGGCTACACGCCACATTCCATTTCTGTTCATGGCCAGCCGACCAGACATCGAAGAGCGCCTGCGGCCGCTGGTGGACGGCGTCGAAGATTTCATTCCCAAGCCGTTCCTCGTCAAAGATCTCGTCCGAATCGCAAAAAAGGTCATCGACCGCCTCCATTTGGAGAAGTTGCAGAAACGTGCCAAGCGCCCCGGCGTCATTCAGGGCAGGCTCGAAGAAATGAGCATGATCGACCTGATGCAGTCGCTTGAGATGGGGCAGAAGTCCTGCCGCCTCGTGGTGCAAAGCAGCGGTGTACAGGGCGAATTGTTTTTTGCGAGTGGGCAGTGCCGCGACGCAAAAGTGGGCAATGTCGAAGGCGACGACGCGGTTTACAAAGTCGTGCTGTGGACCGCCGGTGAGTTTGAGATCGACTTCAACGCCGCCAATGCTTCGAACCGCACGACCACGACGAAAAACACCACAGGGCTTCTCATGGAAGCCATGCGGTTGATGGACGAAGCCAACCGCGACGCTGTCACCACGTAGTGAATTTTTGGATCACTCCTTCCTCATGCGCGTAGCGGTCCTCACGATCAGTGATAGCGTCGCCAAAGGCGAGCGGGAAGATCTTTCTGGCCCGGCCGTCGTGGCTGCATGCCGTGGGCTGAGCTGGGAAGTAACGTCTGCGCTACTTGTCTCTGACGACGCCGCAAGCATTCGCAACCAATTGTGCGAGCTGGCCGATTCTGGCCGGATTGATGTGCTCCTGACCACGGGAGGAACCGGAATTGGCCCACGCGATAACACTCCGGAAGCGACGCAGGCGGTCGCCGACCGCATTGTACCGGGCATCTCCGAAGAGATGCGCCGCAAGGGGCTGGAACACACGCCAACCGCGGTTCTTTCCCGTGGAACCGCCGCCGTGCGAAGCAAAACCCTCATTGTCAACCTGCCCGGAAGCCCCAAAGGCGCAGCTGAATCCCTGGATGCCATAGCTCACCTGCTGCCCCACGCCGTAAAGGTTTTGCACGGCGCCCGTCACGATTAGGTTGGCTGGCATGGTTGCGACTAAACTCCTTCTGCATCAGTCGAGGCGTTTCGCCGCCCCCGAAAATCACGGTCATTCCGCATGTACATGAAACGACAATTGGTTAACAATGGAGAAACCTCTGGAAAGCTGCCTGCGTCTCATGAGCAGATGTTGATCACTCCGGTTTCGGAGGTGACCAGCAATGCGACGGACCGTAGCGACCGTACTTTTCAGTGTTCTTCTAGGTCTTTCCCAGGGGCAAGCCACGGCTTCACCGCAAGCTACTCCCTATACGCAGTCCCCAACCAATAGCACCAACGATACAACGAAGATTATCGTTCCCGACGAAACCAGCGTTGTTCTTTCGCTTACGAGTCCTCTGTGGGCAAGAAGCGTCAAGGTCGGAGACACTATTTACGCAGCAACGGCTTTTCCCGTGGCCGTGAACAATCAAATGGCAATTCCGCCCGGCACTTACACGGAAGGCGTCATTGACGCCTTGACGCGGCCCAGGTTGCTCTCCAGCCACGCCGAACTTCAGATCCACTTTACGAAATTGATTTTTGCGAATGGCTACACGGTTGAGCTAAAGCCCTCTGCAGCAGAGGGCGTCCCAGTTTCTCAGGGAAGCGAAACGGCTAGGGGCGCTACGCCATTTCCTGACGTTGAGCCTGCGGTCGCGTTCGTCTACGCGGACGTAAGCGCAAGGAGCGACGTGCTCTTGGACAACGGCGCGCAGTTCGAGATGATTTTGCAGACCTCGCTTGTGCTCGATGCGAAGAGCGTTGCCGCAGCCGTTCGGCGTTCTGCACCGCTTCAATTTTCCGCGCTCAAGTCGTCGACGCGCTGCGTTCCCACTCTCGGCACTCCGGGCACTTCGGACACGGTGATTCCCGGCACTCCGGGCACTCCAGGAACGCCGGACACCGTTATTCCGGGTGCACCGGGGATGCCGCCTACCATCATACCCGGCACTCCCGGGACACCGGGCACGCCGCCGACGATCATTCCCGGAACCCCGGGTACCCCTGGAACGACGTGTCCTGGCCCTCCGATCGTGACCTCGCCGCCGGCCAACAAAGATCAGCATACGAAGAGCTTTGCGCTTGCAAGCCTTCTCTGGGCCGGCGGAGTGCAGCTTTCTCCAGGAACGTATCAAGCCGCGTGGACCGGAATGGGTCCTCGAGCGCAAATAGAAATCCTGCAGAACAAGAAAGTTGTCGCGCGCGCCCAGGCAAGAGTCCTCATTCTCGCGGGCAAGTCGCCGGACAACGCGGCGCTGCCTCGGGCCAACGCGGATGGAACAAATTCCCTGAGTTCGCTCCGGTTTGCTGGAGAAGATCTCGCGCTGTTTTTTGATTGAGGCTCTGTTGAACTAGGGCCTCTTGCAGTGGATCCCACAGCCACGCGGTCGGGGGCGGTGTGTCATCGCACTGCCAATGCTGCTCGTGTGCCCAAAAGGAGAAATGAGTATGCGATTGTTCGCCCTAGCAGCACTACTCGCGGCGGCTACGGGAAACTGGGCACAGGAGCCAAGCCCGATTCCTCAGGCGTCAGAACCGCAGAGCCAAGAACAGACGCCAGCGCAGAAACAGACTATCACCGTGCCAGCGGGAACACGAGTGAGCCTGACCCTGACTAATCCGATCCGTTCACGAGCGACACGGAAGGGAGACGCCATTCGCGCGGTTACTTCCTTTCCCGTAACCGTGGGAACTCAAGTAGCGATTCCTGCGGGCACCTATCTCGAAGGCGTGATCGACAAGGTCACAAAAAGCGGTCCCTCCGGGCACGGTGGCCTGCAAGTGCATTTCACGCGGATGGTATTCTCGAATGGCTACAACGTCGCTATGGATGGAGCGACTGCTCAGGCCAGAGCTGCGAATCCTGATATGGACCGTCCCGCGGCTTCGGCCCTGGGGGCTCAAAGTGCGGTCAGCGGCGCGATGGCGTTCCAGCAGCCCACTCAACCGCCTCCTCCACCCAAACTGGGGCCGAGCATTGGCCTCGTTACGGGCATCAGCCTAGGCGTAACCGCGGCCGCAACCGTCGGGTTCATTCTTCTGGGGCGGCACCGGGCAGGGGACGTGATATTTGACGCCGGCTATCAATTCGACATGGTGTTGGAGAACCCGGTTATCCTGGACGCGGACAGCGTTGCGGCTGCGCTGAATGGCACGAATGCACAATAGCATTCATCAGGCCATCCGGGCCCCTCAAAATGTCGCGAATACTCCTTTGTGGAGTGCGGCAGCCTTGCTGCCGCTTTTCCTAACCTTGTTTAACCCATTTGTATGCCTCAATGGACGCTGAGGTCCAAGGTACTTGCCAATCTTGGGTTGACCCGCGGCGGAATCGCGTCAAGAATGTTTGCATCATGGCGCAAAAGCTATCGGACAAAAAACTCGCTGTCTTAGGAACGGGAAAACTCGGCGGCATCTTGTTGCGGGCCTACCTGAAGCAGGAACTCTTCTCGCCCAAGCGTGTGACTGCGACGGTAAAACACGCCGAAAAAGCGGCGGCGCTCGCAAAAGAACTCGGCGTGCCCGTGACGACAGACAATCGCAAAGCAGTTCAGGGAGCCGACATTATTTTGCTGGGCGTTAAGCCGCAAGTCGTCGGCGAAGTGCTGAAAGAAATCGCGTCGGAACTCAGTGAAAAGACGCTGGTGATCTCTGTCGCGGCTTCCGTGCCCACGAGCTACATCGAGCAGCACCTTGGAGGGAAAATTCCTGTCGTACGCGTCATGCCTAATACGCCGTCAACGGTCGGCTGCGGCATGACCGGAATTTGCCGTGGCGCGCATGCTGGTGCCGAGCATCTCGAGATGGCGCGCGCGATGTTCAATGCCGTCGGCCGCACCGTGGTTGTGGACGAAAAGAACATGGACGCCGTGACCGGCCTTTCCGCGAGCGGACCGGCCTTTGCTTACATCATTCTCGAGTCGCTGGCCGAGGCAGGCGTAAAGGTAGGTTTGCCGCGCGATGTGGCAACTTTACTCGCGGCGCAAACGATGAAAGGCGCAGCAAGCGTCGTACTCGAAACTGGCGACCATCCTGCGCTTCTGAAAGATGCCGTCACCACTCCGGCTGGCTGCACCATCGATGGCATTCTTGAACTCGAAGAAGGCAAGCTTCGAGTTACGCTCATCAAGGCCGTCGTGAAAGCCACCAGCCGCGCCGGCGAACTGCTTTTTGAAAAGTAGAACGCTCCCACAGCAGCGCGATTGGTGGTAGGATGCTGCGCGTGAGGATGTCATGCCCCGTGCATACCTTCCCGTTCTGATCTACGCCGTGTTGGCGATGGCCTTTCCCGCAGTGACCATCATTCTGGCAAAGTTTATCCGCCCGGATTCGACCTCCTACGGCGCAAAACTCAAGCCTTACGAGTGCGGCGTTCCTCCTGAAGGTGATTCGCGCGGCCGTTATTCCGTTCGCTTCTACATCATTGCCATGCTCTTTGTGGTGTTTGACGTGGAGACCATGTTCCTTTTCCCCTGGGCCATTCTGTATCGGGGCTGGGTGATGATGCACTTGGGACCGTTCGCCCTGGTTTCCATGTTTGTATTTCTGGGAATTCTGCTCGTCGGATATGTCTGGCTGTACAAAAAGGGCGCTCTCGAGTGGGCTTGATTCGCAAGTCTCATTTTGGTTCTATTCAGCCACACTAGAGTCCTCAGTACTTAGCATTGACTAGGCTTTTGCCGTGTGTTAGAAACGCGGCGTTAGTGCTCGCACAGTCGGGGCCTCGTTCGTTGCGATTCGCTCGGAGAAGGGGACCAAGCTGACCGCAACCAAGTTTTCTGTCATTCCATAACGCTAAGGGTCCATGGCCGACGAACCCAAGGAACAGCAAGCTCCTCCCGTACCGGCGGGCGACAAGCCCGCCGCAAGCCCATCTCCCCCATCCACTCCCCCGGCAAAGGCTGCTGAAGGGGTTGCTCCGGCGGCTCCCAAGCCGCCCGCGCCTCCAAAGGCGCCAGTCTCCTTGCAGACTCCACTGAACAACGAGCTTGTCACCAGGCTGCGCGCGAAATTTACCTCGGGGATTCTGGAAGCCATCGAAGATCGCAAACAGGCGATTATCATTGTCGAATGCGCGCGCCTTGCCGAAGTCGCTTTGCACCTGCGCGACGAAGAAAAATTCGACTTGCTTTCCGATCTCACCGCCGTGGACTGGCCCAAGCGCGAAAAGCGCTTCGATATCGTGCTCAATCTCTATTCTTTCCCCAAGAATGAACGCGTGCGCGTGAAAGCTCACGCGGCGGAAGGCGAGCAGGTACCCAGCGTTTTCGGCATTTGGCCAACGGCGAATTGGCTCGAGCGCGAAGTCTTTGACATGTTTGGCATTGTTTTCTCCGGCCACCCGGACCTGAAGCGGATTCTCCTGCCGGATGGCTGGCAGGGCTATCCGCTTCGCAAGGACTACGACATCATTCAGCAGGACACCGCTTGGGTGAAAGAAAACCTGGGGATTGAAAGCGGGCAATAACGAGAATGGCGAGGACTACCATCGCGGAGAACGGCGAAAAGCAGCACACGCTGTTGGGAGCGGACGAGCTTATCCTCAACATGGGGCCACAACACCCCTCCACCCACGGCGTGTTGCGCGTCAAGCTCAAGCTCGATGGCGAACGCGTGATCGGCTCCGAATGCATGATCGGGTATTTGCACCGCGGCGTCGAGAAAATCGCCGAGCATCGTTCCTACCAGCAGTTTGCTCCGTATGTGGATCGCATGGATTACGTCGCCGCGGTCAGCAATGGCCTGGGATATTGCGAAGCCATTGAAAAGCTGCTCGTGGTGGAGGCCCCTGCGCGCGCCAAAGTGATTCGCACTATTCTCACCGAATTGCAGCGCATCGCCAGCCATCTTTTGTGGCTGGGAACGCACGCCCTCGACATTGGCGCTCTCACGCCCGTTTTTTACTGCTTCCGCGAGCGCGAAGAAATTTTGAAAATTTTTGAAAAGTATTGCGGCGCGCGTCTGACCACCCATGCGTTTCGCATTGGCGGCTTGCAATACGAAGCTTACGACACGCTGGAAAAAGACGTCGAGCGTTTTTGCAAGGCCTTCGAATCGCGCATCACGGAATACGAAGATCTGTTGACGCAAAATCGCATCTGGTTGGGCCGCACCAAAAACGTAGGAATTCTGAAGCCTGCTGAAGCCATCGCTTTAGGCGCTACCGGCCCGGTCCTGCGCGGCAGCGGTGTGAAGTGGGACATTCGCAAAGCCATGCCTTACGCGGCCTACGACCAATACAAATTTGAAATTCCCACGGGCACCACCGGCGACACCTACGATCGCTACCTGGTCCGCATGGAAGAGATGCGCCAGTCGCGGCTTATCTGCTTGCAAGCCATCGAAAATATCCCGGCCGGGCCGATCATGGCCAAAGTTGGTAAAGTGCTGAAGCCGCCGCCGGGCGAAGTTTATCACTCGATTGAAGCTCCAAAAGGTGAGTTAGGCTACTACGTCGTGAGCGACGGGACGGTGCAGCCGTATCGCGTGCGTATTCGTCCGCCGTCGTTCGTGAATCTCGAGTCGTTCGACAAGATGGTGCGGGGCCACCTGGTGGCGGACGTTGTCGCAATCATTGGAACGCTCGACATTGTCTTGGGAGAAGTGGACCGCTAAGCCGTTGGTCCTGTAGCGCGGGGCGAGCCCTGCGGCTTCTTCTGCGCAGTCGGGTTTAGCGAGGCGTGTGAAGCGCTTCGGGGAATAACATTGCGATGGAAGCTGTGATTCAAGCAACGTTGGATTTCTTGAAAGCCTACTGGCCGCCCCTGCTCTGCGGTCTGGTCATTGTCGCTGTGCTTCCCCTCATCGCCGGCTACATCGTGCTCGTCGAGCGCAAGCTAATGGCAGACATGCAAGCGCGCCTCGGTCCCATGCGTGTCGGGCCCCACGGCTTGCTCCAGCCCATCGCCGACGCGGTAAAGCTCCTCATCAAGGAAGACATCATCCCGCAAGATGCCGACAAGCTCGTCTTCTGGCTCGCGCCGGTCCTTTCCGTTGGCGCAGCCCTGCTTTCTCTTGCCGGTCTCGCCATTGGGCCGGCGTTTCAAGTCGCCAAGGGCATCAACATCGGGATTCTTTTTGTCGTCGGCGTCAGCGCGATGGGCATTTACGGCATCGTGCTGGGCGGTTGGGCCTCGAACAGCCATTATTCGTTGATGGGTGCGCTGCGCAGCTCCGCGCAACTCGTCAGCTACGAAACCGCTGCGGGGCTTGCGCTAGTCACCGGCCTTCTGTTTGCCGGCACTCTGAATGTCACTTCCATCGTCGAAGCTCAGTACGACCAAGGCATCTGGTTTGGCCTTCTCGCGCCCGTGGCGTTTTTCACGTACCTCGTTGCTTCCATCGCCGAAACCAATCGCGCTCCCTTCGATTTGCCCGAAGCGGAATCGGAACTCGTCGCCGGCTACATGACCGAATATAGCGGTTTCCGCTGGGCGCTCTATTTCCTGGGCGAATACACGAACATGATTGTCGTCGCCTCGGTCGCGACAACATTGTTTCTCGGCGGCTGGCTCCGCCCCTTTCCTCGCACCCACTGGCTGAATTTTCTTGATTTTCTGCCGGCGCTCTTTATGGCTGCCGTTGGCGCCTATTGCGTGTTTCGCGCGCCAAAGCAGCCCACAAAGGTGCAAAGCCTGTTCATGCTTGCCGTCGCCGGGCTCTGCTTTGTCGCAGCCTTGGTCCTGCTCGCTCCCGTGATACTTCCGATGCTTCGACCCTCACTGGCGCCTGCCGTGAAGCCTTTTTACGACGGCATTCTCGGCAGCTTTTGGTTCCTGCTGAAAGTCAGCGCCTACATTTATTTCTTCATGTGGCTGCGCTTCACTATCCCGCGCTATCGTTTCGACCAGCTCATGCGGCTCGGCTGGCATTTCCTGATCCCGCTGTCCATCATCAATGTTCTGGTCATTGGCATCGCCATGATCGTTGGATCGTATTTGCATCTGGAAGGCGGTTGGCTATTGCTGGTCACCATCCCGGCGTCCGTCATCGCGCTGATTGTGGCCCTCTTCATTTTGTCGATTGAACAAAAAAGCGCTCCGTCAGAGCAGGGACGCGCATCGGATTCTTATGCTGGATAAGATCATTTTCTATTTCTTCGCCGGCCTCGCGGTGATCAGCGCAGTGCTCACCGTCACGCGCCGCAACGTCGTTCACAGCGCCATCTTCCTCATCACCGCGTTGCTCGCTACCGCCGGAATCTTTCTTCAGCTTCGCGCCGAGTTTTTGTTCATCGTGCAAATCATTCTCTACGTTGGCGGCATCATGGTGCTTTTCATTTTCGTTATCATGCTGGTGAACCTCGATGTCGCCGTCCGCCAGATGCAGTTCGCGCGGCAGAAATGGGTCGCGTTGCTCATTTCTCTTGCCCTCGCCGCGCAGGTGGGCTTGATGTTTTGGTCCACGGGCAAGCTCCCCGGCCAAGGTTTGCTGGTTTCTCAGGCAGCGCCGGTCGATAAATTACCGCCGAATTCGGAGGAGGTCGCCCGCAGCTTGTTTTCCTCGTATTTGTTGCCTTTTGAAATCGCTTCCGTTTTGCTGCTCGTGGCCATGATCGGCGCCGTGGTCATGGCCAAGAAAAGGACATAGGCGATCGATGCTCTCGATTGAACATTATCTGTTTCTTGGCCTGGCGCTCTTCATCATCGGCGTCATCGGCGTGGTCACGCGCCGCAACGTCATCGTCGTGCTCATGTCCATCGAACTGATTCTCAACGCCGTGAACATCAACCTCGTCGCGTTTTCGCGCCTCTACGGCGACGTCGCCGGCCAAGTGTTTGCCCTCTTCATCATCGCCGATGCCGCTGCCGAAGCCGCCGTGGGTCTCGGCATCATCATCGCCTTTTTCCGCAACCGCGAAACCGTTCTTGCGGACGAAATGGACTTGTTGAAATGGTAGCGCCGCACAACTCTGCGCTCGAAGAGCCGAGGCCCGCATGACGCCCAGCGGCTATTTCCTCGAGCATTTGTGGCTCATCCCCCTGTTTCCTCTGATCACCGCGGCCCTGATGCTTTTGATCGGCCGCCGCCTCCCGAACATCGCCGTCAGCGTGCTCTGCGTCGGAAGCGTTGGCCTCTCGTTCCTTTGCGCGCTCGGCGCGGTGCTGCAGCTTGTGTCAGTGGACCCCGATCACCGCGTCGCCCAGCAAATCCTTTTCGAATGGCTGACTCCCGGCGCAATGCACCTTAGCAATGGCACGCTCACGCCTTTCGTCGCCGACTGGGGCTATCTGCTCGACCCGCTTTCCTGCGTCATGGTGCTGGTCGTTACCGGCGTCGGCTTCCTCATCCATTTCTATTCCAT
>Ga0187780_10004827_pt1 | contig 10080 bp, 9 predicted proteins | sample 1015_Q2_SP10_20__FD_132429 | JGI IMG/M metagenome (GOLD analysis project Ga0187780, IMG submission 132429) | Tropical peat soil microbial communities from peatlands in Department of Meta, Colombia - 1015_Q2_SP10_20_MG | ecosystem: Environmental > Terrestrial > Soil > Wetlands > Peat | place...
CCGCTGTGTCCGAAGTCACCGTGTGAGCCCCCGAGTCATCGTTCGTCCAGAACACCGTGTTGTTCTTCCCTATGACCACGGTGACGACGTCAGGAGAGAAGCCGTAGGTGGTCTTCCCGCCGGTGTAGCCCGTTGGAGGGGTTCCCGCTCCGCTGGGAATCGTGACGTTCACGCACTGTGCCGAAGGGCAGGTGACCGCGAGTGCAGTTGAAGTCGAAGTCGTCGTCTGATTTGCAGCTACTTCGAACTGATAGTATCCGAGCGTTGCTATCGCTCCGACGATGAGTATGGCGACAACAAAACCGACCGCTGTTGAACTCTGGCTGCTCATAGGAAGTTAGCCCCGGGCCGACGGCAATCGCCTTTAAGCGTTTTCGGGTTTGTTTCTGTTTCAATCCCCCAAACCGAAGGCTAAAAAACAGCTTTCGGCACCCCGCCTGCGGATATTCGAATGGTGGAGGCCAGCAAAGAGACCCCGCCCTCCCAACAGAGTCCTTCTGAAGTGGAGAAAAAACCCGTGCCGCCCTCGGTGCCTCAGGTTCGGCCGCCAACTTCTGCGCCGGTCACGGCTCAGCCTCCGAGGACCGCAACTCCACCCCCCAGGCCTCCCGCTCCACCCCCCTCTTCTTCCCCTGCTTCCGCGCCCCCTAAGGCGTCGGGGAGGCGGACATTCCTGAAGGTCCTCGTTGCGGTGAGCGCGGTCTTGGCGATAGTGCCCTTCGTCCCATGGGGGAATTTCCTCCTCTCCTCCGTCTCGAGCTCCGGTGCCTACAAGAGGCAGAAGGTTGTGCTCGACATGAACACGACGTCGAACAACAACGCGAACGGGGCGGTGGCAGGGAAACAAGTAAACGTCAACGACCTCACCTCCTTCCCCCCCAACGGCAGTTGGCTCATCACCTACCCGAGCTCGGGGGATCTCACCCTAGATTCGCAGAACCCGGACACCTTCCAGAAGTTCGCTCTTATCAGGCTCCCATCGGAGCTCGACGGCTCTAACAAGGCCGCGTCTTCTTTCATCGCCTTCAGCAAGGTTTGCGTGCACCTCTGGTGCAGCCCCAACTACGACCCGCAGAAGTCCACTAATGCGGCCTTCGAAACCTACCAGTGCCCCTGCCACGGGAGCATCTACCAGCTCCCCGTCAAAGACCCCCAGGATCCCTCGAGTCTGATCGACGGCGGAAAGGCGATAGCCGGCCCCGCTTCACTGCAGGCTGCACCCACCAACGCCATTCCCATGCTCACACTTACCGCGGACCCGAACGGGGACCTAAACATCGAGCCTCCGCTGTGGGACGTGGACCACAACGGCGTTCTCGGATACGGAAGGAACTATCAGAGCTACCAGAACTACATACTGCCATCTGCTGAGGGGAAGCCGACGTCATGAGCCAGCAGAAGGAGCAGGGGAACGTCGTATCGAGGCTCTATCAGTGGGTCAAGAACGGGCTCGACAGGACGGTGTACATGGGGATCCAGTACACCTACCCGAAGAGGTTCGTGAGTCCCCTAGGTTATCTCGGCGTCCTCACGGGCATGGTCTTCCTCGTCTTGGGGGTCACGGGCGGACTCCTGATGATCTACTATCAGCCCACCCTCTCGGGGTGCGGCAGCCTGACCTGCGCCTTCGCGAGCATCGAACGGATCAACAACACTGTGCCCTTCGGCTGGCTGCTGAGGAACATCCACTACACGGCTTCAAACGCCATGGTCCTGCTCGCCGTCCTCCACATGTACTACCAGTACTTCAGCGGGAGGTTCAAAATCAAGAACGAAGTCCTCTGGGTGACCGGGGTCATCCTCGGCATAATCACAGGGGTAGAGGCATTCACGGGGTACGACCTGCTGTTCAACCAGAGGGCTGGGCTGGCCATTGAGATCGGCTCCTCCCTTGCCAACGCTTCCCCCCTGGTAGGAGGGACGCTTCGCCTTGCAACCTTCGGCGCCGGGTTCACAGACTTTGTCCTGAGGCTCTACGCCGCCCACGTCTTCATCCTCCCGATGTTCATGCTCATCCTGGTGTTCATCCACTTTCCCCGCTACCTGGTGTTCGACCTCCCAGTGATTTCGACCGTGGTGGGCGGGCTCTTCCTGGTCGCCGCCATATTTCCGGTGGCGGTGGGCATCGCCTACAGCCCCAGCAACCCCCAGCTGACTATTCCCGAGTGGTACATCACGGGCATCTACGCGCTGCTCAGGACCGAATTCGACAAGTTCGTCATGGGGGGCCTGATGCCAGCTCTCCTCTTCCTGATGGCACTGGTGGTTCCCTTCGTTGATACTTCGAAGAAGCTGAACTGGAAGGACCGTCCTTTCTTCACGGCCCTGGGCATAACCACCATCGCCCAGATTCTCATTACTACTGCTTGGGGCTTCTACATCAACCCTGACACGAGCCTCCCGACGCTTTCCAGGCTCTTCATCGACCCGGCCCTCTACTTCTCCTCAATGCTGGGCGTGACGGTGCTTTCGTTCGCGTTCACCTACGCTTTCCTCAGGTACCTGAAGGCCAAGGAGAGGGTGCGCAGGGCGGTGGCTCCGATGAGCCCCCTGCTGACTAAGAAGTGGGTCTTCATCATATTCCTGATGCTCGTGGGGGCCCAGCTGGCGCTGAACTTCTTCGCCTGGACCGCAGCACTGACCAACCTGAACGCCATGACGCTCTTCGATGTCGGAGCAATACTTGTCACCTTCGGCGTCATCGCCCACCTCTACAGGTACAGCCAGAGCCTGCCCTTCTAGTCGGGGACGCGTATCTCGGCTGCCATCTCCACCCACCTCGGTCCGACCTCCCTCACCCTGCGCGCCGTGAACTTCGCCCTCTTCGGGACCAGCGCGGACAGCTCCTCCCTCAGGGCGACCGCCGCCTCGCGTTCGTCCTCCCCAAGGACGTGCCTGTAGTAGTGGACAATGCCCCCCTTCCTGGCCATGGCGAGGGCCGTGTGGGGGTACCTGTCTGCCTCGGAGGGGAGGGGCATCAGCACTCGATCGAACTTCCTCTTGGTGATCTTGGGGAGATCAGCCGCGTCTGCGTTCAAGACCTCGACCAGCCTTTCGACCCTGTTCAGCCTGTCGTTCTCTAGGTGGTACTTGGCAGCATGCCCGTTGAGCTCGCAGCTCAGCACCTTTGCCCCCTTCAGCTTCGCGATTGGGATAGAGAAGGGCCCCACCCCAGCGAACATGTTCAACACCCGCTCGCTCGGTTTCACGGCTTCGGCTATCCGAAGCCTTTCCGTCGAGAGCCTGGGGGAGAAATAGCACTTCGCGACGTCCACCCTGAACGCGCAGCCGTTCTCCCTGTGCACGGTCACAGTCCTCTTCTCGCCTCCAAGGTGACGAAGCGACCTGAGCCTGTACTCTCCCTCGATTCCCCCTTCCTGCTCTAACACCACCCTGACGTTACTGAGCTCCTCCAGGAGAGCGCCAGCGACCCTCTTCCTCTCCGCCATTGAGAAGTCTCCGAGCCTTACGATTGCTATGTCCCCCACGATGTCGACCCCCGACGAAACCCTGCCGGCGTCCTCTACCTGGGCCCTCTCCAGGGCCGCCCTAATCAGCCTGGGCACTCTCTTCCCTCTGGGCCGAGACGTAGTAGTAGGTCCCCTTCTCTTTCTGCTCCCTGTCCAGCTTGCTCCCAGGCTTGTTGACTCTGGGCCTCCCCGTGTTGATGTCCCTCCTGTACGTGAGCCCCACCCTCCTGAGAAACTCGTTCATCCCATCCTCCTTCGTCAGGGGGGGTGTTGCCTCTCCAGAGACTCCGGGTTCCCCCGCAAATACGAGCAGGCGGTCCGACACTATGTCCACGACCTGCAGGTCGTGGTCGATTATGACCGCGGCCTTCCCCATGGCCTTAACCATCCTGTTGACCGCCCTTGCCACGACGAACCTGTCCTCGACGTCCAGGAATGCAGAAGGCTCGTCTAGGGCGTACACCTCCGTCTCCTGGGCCATGGTCGCGACAATCGCGACCTTCTGCAGTTCCCCTCCGCTCAGCTCCCCCATCCTCCTGGCAAGGAGCTTTTCTATCCTCAGCGGGACGACGAGGTTGTCCTGGAGTATGGGGTCTGAGTACTTCGTCCCCAGCGTGGACATGTAGAATTCGTCCACCGTCCCGTCGAAATCGGAGCTGAGGTACTGCGGTTTGTAGGCCACCTTGGCGTCGACATGCACTGTTCCCTTTGCCGGTTTCTCCTCCCCCGCAAGCATCTTGATGAAGGTCGTCTTGCCGAGGGCGTTCGCCCCCACCACCCCCATTATCGTCCCCCTGTTGATCGCCCCGCCCTCCACGGTGAGCTTGAACTCAGGGTACGACTTCGTCAGATCGGTGTACTTCGCGACGACGTCCTCGCTCTCCACCGTTTCACCGGCCGCCCGCTGCCCGAATGAGACGGCGTGGTCACGGAATCTGACGTTCTCCTGGGGGAGGTATCCATCAAGAAGCGCGTTGATTCCCGTTCTCGAGGCGTACAGCCCTGACACTATCCCATAGGCGCCAGGCTCGCCGTAAATCACCTGGACGTAGTTGGCAACGTAGTCTAGGAACGCGATGTCGTGCTCGACCACGAGCACCGACTTCCCTTCAGAGGCGATGCCGGTTATCAGCTTGGACACCGCAAGCCTCTGGTAAACGTCGTTGTAGGAAGACGGCTCGTCGAACAGATAGAGGTCAGCTTCCTTTAGGGCGGCGGCAGCGACCGCCACCCTCTGGAGCTCTCCGCCACTCAGGTCGGGGACTTTCTTGCTCAGCGTCTCCTTGAGGTTGAGGGTGTCGACGACCTCGTCCATCCTCCTTCTCTCGTCCATCTGCTTGAGCAGCAGTTTCGTCTCTCTCTTCCACGCCTCGGGCAGTTTGTAGACCGCCTGCGGCTTCAGGGACACCCGCATCTCTCCGTCCGCTATCCTCTCGAAGTGCTCCTTCATTTCGCGGCCGCTGAGGTACTTCAGGAACCTGTCCCAGGTCGCCTTGCCTTCGTAGTCCCCCAGGTTGGGGACCAGCTGCCCAGCGAGTATCTTCAGTGCGGTAGACTTGCCAATCCCGTTCCTCCCGACCAGGCCCACGACCTGGCCGCGCCTGACCGTGGGGATTCGAAACAGGCGGAACGAGTTGACGCCGTACTGATGGATTTTGTCGCTCTTTAGCTCCTCGCTCAGGTTGAGGATGTCGATGGCGTCGAAGGGGCAGACCTTGACGCAGATTCCGCACCCTATGCAGAGCTCCTCAGAAATCAGGCTGATTTTCTTCTCGTCCAAGACGATGCATTCCTGCCCGTTGATGTTGACGGGGCATTCCTTGATGCACTCGAGCCCACACTTCTTGCTCTCGCACAGGTCCCTATCGACGACCGCGATTCTGTGGACCACTTCTTTCGCCTACCGCTCCGACAACCTCTTCGGAATCGGGCAGAACGAGCAGATGGCCGGGTCGCCTTCAAGGGCGAGACTTTTGATGCTGTGCCGGGCACGCATGGAGTTCCACACGGCGCTCTCGCTTGCCACCCCTGACAGGTGAATTGCTTCGTGCTCCTTGATGACCGGGAGGAGCCTGCACTTCACGCATATGGGCTTGACGTATGCCGTCGGCCGCAGCGCGCCCGCGACAATCACTATCCCTGCGGTCCCCAGGAACCAGACGGAGACTGCCCCGCCCCAGAGCCCGGTGGGCCCTGCCAGCAAAGCTCCCGTTAGGAGGCTAGCTATGATAAGTGCGAAACCGATTGACAGCCCACGCGTTCCCGGATATAGGCTCAACGCCCTCGTCGAATTCGAGAACGCTGGCAGGAGCAACGTGGGGACCAAGATTTGCAGGGGGAGCGTCAGCCTTACCACCCTTAGGTCGGCCAATATCGTTTCGTAGCCCTGCCTTTCCCTCCCCGCCACTGGCGCTGTCACGGTGCTACGTTTCCTCTGGGAGTCGTGAATGCCGCGGGCTTCGTAGCCTGCTCTGGACCCTGTCGCGGAATTCCTGCAGGGGCTCGCTGATGGGCCCTGACATGCGGAGCACGAGGGGCGAGATGGAGACCTTTCGCTCGGTGGCGACCGCTTCGATGTCCGTTTCCGGCGGAAAGTGCGACAGCTTTTCACCGAAGAGCCAGTAGTAGGCCCTTCCCCTGGGGTCCTTTCTGACGAGCACCTTGTCCGTGTACTTCCTCCTCCCTACTTGGGTCAGGGTGATGGGCGTCGTAGGCTGCACCTTGGGCGGGAAGTTCACGTTGAGGATCTCCGCTCCCTCAGGCATGCCGTGCTCCAGGACGTCGCTGATAATTTCTCCTGCGATTATGCCAGCTGACCTGAAGTTCGGCTGCTCGTATTCGAGGGTGAACAGCGACTCCCCGGCGACCTCCATGGAGAAGGCGATGGCTGGGATGCCAGTTATGGCTGCCTCGAGCGCAGCCGCGACAGTCCCTGAAGCTAGGATGTCTTGGAACGTGTTGTTGTCACCGATGTTTATCCCTGACACCACCAGGTCTGGTCGCCTAGGGAGAATCTTGTTCACCCCTATCATCACGCAGTCTCCGGGGGACCCCGAGACAGCATAGCACTCGAACGCGTCTCTGCGGACCTGGTTGACCCTCAGCGGTTTGTGGAACGTCATGCTAAGTGCAGTGGCGCTCTGGGGCTGCTCAGGGGCCACGATTATCGTGTCTGCGTACTTTGCAGAAGCCTTGGCCAGCTCTATGATCCCGTTGCTCTGAACGCTGTCGTCGTTCGTCACCAATACCAGCTTCTTACTTTCCGACATTCCGTCTCGCCTTCGCCAGGGCTTCGTCTATAGACCTTCTGGCCTCCCTCATACCTTGAATCCGCACAAGCACCCTCTCAGCTTCATCGGCAGTCTCTTCGGTAAATGTCGTTAGGAGCACCAGCCGTTCCTCATCCGTCAAATGCAAGTCGTCTATTCTCTTCGCCAGCATTTCTTCATTCACAAGCAATTCATCCACCGCTCTGGCTAGCCTTCGTGCTTTCTCCTTTATGCGTCTGCGACCCACGAATACCTCCATCGCAAGCGACTCGGGGTCGCTGACGTTCTGTACTACCATGGGCTTGTCAGTTGTAACCTTGAGAATTGTGAGATCGCCCACGGAGAAATCCACAACTTTGATTCCCTTCAACGAATATAGCTTCCTGGCTGGTAGTGTCCTCATCTCTACCCGCTTTTCGTTGATCAGGCCAGCCTTGCTCATTGCCTCGATGTGACGTAAGACACCCGGCACCGACAGCCGCGTCAGCCTCGCGAGCTCCCGCAGCGTTCGCGGCCGCCTTGATATCAGTTCGGCAATTCGGAGCCTCGTCTGCGATGACAGGAGAGCTTCGTTCAGCCTGCTCTCAACGGCCTCAGTTTCGTCGACCTCCCCCTTTTGGGCCCTCACTTTTGCTAACCTCTTTTCTATGCCTGCCACGGGAAGTCACTTATGAAGAACACTCCATGGTTGCTTCGTGGAGACTTCAGCGTAGACTGTAGCGAGTTCAGGCTTCCATTCGAGTGGGTAATCCGAAGGAGGGGCTCGAACGCGGTGGGCAAGTACGGAATGGGTGTCGCACGAAGATGGTTGACGTCCATAGGGATACAGCTCGATGGACATCACGCCTTCTTCGCCAGGGGTGTCCCGTCAAGCCATCCGGATTTCTTCGACCATGAGACCAGGATAGCGCACGAAGTCAAGACGGGAAGGCCTTCTCTTACTAACCAATCCTTGAACCAGATTGTCGCGTACGAACGAGCGGTGAGGACACGGCAAGCCAAGCTCATTGTATACCTGAACGTAGCCTTCGAAGGCAAAGCGGGGCTGACACCTCGGTACCGAGAGGAGCTTCGGAGCCGGGGATTCCGGTTGTTCATACTCCGCTGAGGGCTCAGGCAATTCCTATGACCGCCAGGCGTCAACAGGTAGGTTAATAAACACCCCATTAACTAACGCCCCATTAGTTACATGAGCGAAGACAACCGCAAGACGATGAGAGACTTGCTGGATGAACTTGATGACTATTTTGAGGATCTTGAGAGGGAGATTCAAGAGGTCGTGAAGCGAAGTATCGACTCGGCGAACCTGGGCACTCCGTTCGTCGCTGGTTTTTCACTCAACGTGGGCCCTGAAGGCAAACCCTCGATACAGGTTTTTGGCGACAGCCCTATCAGACACGACGGTTTTAGGTCTCCAATAAGCGAGCAGGCTGTGGACCTGAAGGGTGGTGTTCTTCGAGTCATACTGGAAATGCCCGGCGTTGAGAAACAAGACATCAGCGTAGACGCAACGGAGGATCGCGCTGTGGTGACTGCTGAGAGGGGAGAGAAGAAATATCGGGCCGAACTCGGTCTGAAGGCTCCTGTAAGGCCCGACAGCGGGAGTGCCGAATACAACAATGGGATGCTCGAAATTTCATTCTCATTGAAGGACAAGGCTAATAAGGGCTTTAGGCGAGTAAACGTTGTCTGAGAGTGGAGCTGGTATGAGTCAGCAGCAGGTGCAACTGAAAGTCTTAGAGGCTTACACCCGCGACGTCGGGAGAGGGGTGGCGCGAATCGACTACGACGCCATGGACGCCCTCGACGCATCGACGGGTGACGTCATTGAAATCAAGGGGAAGCGGAGGACGGTCGCAAAGTGTCTGCCGCTCTACCCGTCCGACGAAGGACGCGGCATTGTCAGGATTGACGGTCTGATACGCAACAACGCGGGCGTTGCCATAGGGGACGTCGTTGTGGTCAAGAAGGTGAAGGCCCCACCCGCGGAGAAGGTAGTCGTCGCCCCTCTCGAAGCTGTTCCTCCAATCGACGAGCGATATCTCGCAGACGCGCTGGAGAGTGTCCCTGTCACCAAGGGTGACAACATCATGATACCCTACTTCGGAGGCAGGCTGACATTCCAGGTCGTCGGAGTGAGCCCCGTCGCCGACGCGGCCCTAATCACCCAGCGGACAGTGTTCGTGATTTCAGAGAAGGGGGAGGCGCTGCGAGGCGTCCCACAGGTTACCTACGAAGACATCGGCGGCCTCAAGGACGAGATCCAGAAGGTGAGGGAAATGATAGAACTCCCGCTGAGGCATCCGGAGATCTTCGAGAAGCTCGGTGTGGAAGCGCCAAAGGGCATTCTCCTCTACGGTCCACCGGGCACCGGCAAGACCCTGCTCGCAAAGGCGGTGGCGACCGAGAGCAACGCCCACTTCATCCCAATCAGCGGGCCTGAGATAATGAGCAAGTTCTACGGGGAAAGCGAAGCAAGACTCAGGGAGATATTCAAGGAGGCAAGGGAGAAGGCCCCGACAATCATATTCATCGACGAGATCGACTCGATAGCCCCCAAGAGGGAAGAGGTCACGGGGGAGGTCGAGCGCAGAGTCGTCAGCCAGTTGCTTTCTCTCATGGACGGGCTGGAAGCCAGAGGAAAAGTAATAGTCATCAGCGCAACGAACCGTCCGAATGCCATCGACCCTGCTCTGAGGAGGCCCGGCCGATTCGATAGGGAAATAGAGATCAAGGTTCCGAACAGGAAGGGAAGGCTCGATATCCTCCTGATCCACACCAGGCACATGCCGCTTGTTCAAGGATCAGACACCGGCAAACCGCTAAATCCTGATGATATCGTTGACCTCGAAAACCTGGCAGCTGTGACGCACGGGTTTGTCGGGGCGGACTTGGAGTACCTATGCAAGGAGGCTGCCATGAAGACCCTTCGCAGGAACCTGTCCGAGATCAAATTGGAGGAGGACAGGTTGAGTCCTGAGACTTTAGACAAGCTCATCGTTACGATGGGCGATTTTCGAGGTGCCTTGAATGATGTCACACCCTCGGCGATGCGAGAAGTCTACCTCGAAACGCCCGACGTAAAGTGGTCTGATATCGGGGGCCTTGAAAAAGTGAAGCAGGAGCTTCAAGAGGCCGTTGAATGGCCCATGAAGTATCCTGACTTGTATCATAGAACTGGCTACAAGATGCCCAAGGGGATTCTGCTCTACGGTCTATCAGGTACGGGCAAGACCATGCTTGCGAAGGCAGTTGCCACCGAAAGCGAGTCCAACTTCATAAGTGTAAGGGGACCAGAATTGCTCAGCAAATGGGTCGGAGAATCCGAGCGCGGAATAAGA
>Ga0187780_10004828_pt1 | contig 10080 bp, 10 predicted proteins | sample 1015_Q2_SP10_20__FD_132429 | JGI IMG/M metagenome (GOLD analysis project Ga0187780, IMG submission 132429) | Tropical peat soil microbial communities from peatlands in Department of Meta, Colombia - 1015_Q2_SP10_20_MG | ecosystem: Environmental > Terrestrial > Soil > Wetlands > Peat | place...
ATCTGCGGCCTCCACGGTCAGGCCGGTTCGAGCTCGTTCGAGGACCATCGATCTGATTCTCCCACGGTGCTCGGCAGCACTCCCGCGTTCACGAATGCATCGACGATCGCGGGCACCTCGGCAAGTGGTGCCACCGCGATTGGCGCGGGAGGCAGTGCGTGCAGGAATCCGGCGCCGTACTGGCGGGTGCGCAGGCGCGGGTCGCAGAGCACGACGACCCCGTGGTCGGTGGCGCTGCGGATCAACCTCCCGAACCCCTGGCGGAGCCGGAGCATGGCAACCGGCAGGATGTACTCGCTGAACGGGTCGCGCAACTGGTCGGCCCGTGCCCGGACCAGCGGATCGGTCGGCACCGGGAAGGGCAGCTTGTCGATGATCACGCAGCGCAGGCGGTCGCCAGGGATGTCCACGCCCTCCCAGAAGCTGCTCGTCGCCAGCAGGACGGTTCGAGGGTCGGCGAGGAAGCTGTTCAGGATCTGGCGCCGGGTGCCGTCGAGCCCCTGCGCCAGGCTCGCGATCCCGCGAGCGTCGAGACCGTCCTGGAGGAGGCTCCAGACACGCTTGAGCGGGCCGTAGCTCGTGAAGAGCACCAGCGTGTGGCCGCCGAGGTGCCCGGCGATCCCGTCGATCAGCGCCGTCATGCGGACGTCGTGCGCCGGATCGTCGTACGCGGTGGCGTCGTCGGGGAGGATGCAGAGCGCCTGGCTCAGGTAGTCGAACGGGGATGGGAGGCTCAGCTCGTCTGCCGCCGAGCCGATGCCCACACGGGTGCGGACGAAGTCGAAGCCGCCGGCGACCTCGAGGGTCGCGGATGTGAGCACCACAGACTCGGCCGGTTCGAAGACCGTGTCGGCGAGCGGCCCCGACACGTCGATCGGGGCCTCGTGCAGCTCGGCCTGCTCCCCGCGCATCTCGATCCAGGCGACCATGCCCGGTCTCGGGCGGCACAGCACATGGTCGATCGCCGCGGCAAGGCCGGCGAGGGCGGCGGCGGCGTGCTCGAGCTCATCGCCGGCGTGCTCGGGCTGGGGAAGGAACTGGGTCTGCACCGCGTTCGCCATCCCGGTGGCGATGGCCGCGGCTGTCCGCTGCAGGACCCCGGCCGCATGGATCGCGGACCGCTCCAGGACGGCGAAGTCCGTGTCGCCCCGGACGCCCTCGGTAAGGCCCACTCGCCCGTTGACGGCGTGCTCGCCTCCCAGCCGGGCCGCCATGAATCCCTTGGCGTCGCCGAAGAGCCGGTGCCCGGCTTCGCGACAGCGCTCGAGATCGGCGCCGAGCGTGCTCCCCGGCACTGCCGGCAGCCGATCGAGGATGAGCGCCAGGTCGGCGAAGCGCACGTTGGCGCCGAGCTGCTCGGTGGCGACGGCCTCGAGGTGGTGCGCCTCGTCGACGACCAGTGCCTCGTACTGACCGAGGACCTGCCCCTGCCGTTCGGTGCCGGCGAGGAGCAGCGCATGGTTCGTGACAACGATGGCAGCATCTGACGCGCTGCGCCGGGCGCCGACCATGAAGCATCGCGCGCCGGGCCAGTTCGCGCATGCCGGCCCGAGGCAGTCGGTGACATCGGACGCGACGCGCCGCCAGAGTTGCTCCTCCTCGCCCGACAGGAAGATCTCGGAGCGGTCACCGGTCCGGGTGGTGGCGAGCCACACGAGCACCTTCAGCTTGAAGCGGATCGCGGCGATGTCCGGCTCCCCGCCCGTGGCGTCGTGCGTCGCGAGAAAACGCTGCCAGCGCCGGAGGCTCAGGTAGTGATTGCGCCCTTTGAGCACGGCCACGGGGAGCGGCCGCTCGAAGAGGCCCGCCACCACGGGCAGGTCCCGCTCCGCGAGCTGTTCCTGGAGGTTCACGGTGTGGGTCGAGACGACGGCGCGCTTCCCGGATCGCTCCGCCCAGATGGCGAGCGGGACGAGGTACGCGAGCGACTTGCCCACGCCGGTCCCGGCCTCGACGAGGAGACGGCGTTTGCGCTCGAGCGTCTGCCCGACCGCGACCGCCATCTGGACCTGCGCCGCGCGGTACTCGTAGCCGTCGTTGTGCGCGAACGGACCCTCCGGACCGAGCACCGCGGCGGCGGTCGACCCGACGTCGGCGGGCCCGCCGGCGGAGATCGGACCCTGGAGGCGATCGAGCGCCCGATGCGGCGCGGGCGGCGCCGCAAGGACAGCAGGCTCGAGGGCGTCCACCCCGTCGCGGCCGACGAGGTCCGTGAGGAATGCGGCGAGCGGCCCCTGTTCCAGCGCGGCGACCCGGCGCATCTCGGCGAGGGTCGCCCCGGGAAGCGCGTGGCCGGCGCCGACCAGGACGCGGAAGAGATCGCCGGTCGCCTGGGCATCGCTGAGCGCTCGATGGGGACGCTCATGCTGGATCCCGAGGCGCCGGCTCAGCAGCGGGAGGCTGTGGCTCTCCAGCGTGGGGAGCAGGATGCGGGCGAGATCGAGCGTGTCGTAGATCCACGCGTGGGTGAACCAGTCGGCGAGCAACGCGCGCAGGAAGAGCACGTCGAACGTCCCGCCGTGTGCGATCAACGTGGCATCACCGCAGAAGTCAGCGAAGCGCCGTGCGGCCTCGGCGGGCGGCGGCGCCCCCTGCACGTCGGCATCGCGGAGCCCCACCAGCCGCTGGATCGCGAGGGGGATCGGCATCTGCGGGTCGACCACGATCTGCAGCTCGTCGACCCGGCGCAGGCCATGGTCGTATCGCACTGCGCCGATCTCGAGGATCCGGTCGCTCCGTGGGGAAAGCCCGGTCGTCTCGAGGTCGAACGCCACCAGGTGCTCGGAGCGCTCGGCGGGGGCGGTCACGCCGCGGGCGGTCTCGTCCCGGCGCGGACGCTCGACGTTGCCGGCGGCCGTCTGGCTTCCGGCAGCAGTGCGATCACGCGCTCCATCATCGCTGCGGCGGCCGCTCGATTCGACAGCGGCTTGCCGTCGGCTCCCGCGGACGGCAGGTGGAACGGCTCGCCGATGCGCAGCTCGACATCGGCGCGGCGGGGGATCCACGAACCCTTGGGGATCACGCGGTCCGATCCCCAGCTCGCGACGGGGACGATCAGCGCCCCCGAGTGGCGGGCGATGAAGCCGGCGCCGCTGTGTGTCTGGCCCAGCAGCTGCCGGTCCCACGACCGTGTGCCCTCCGGGTAGACGAGCAGGACGTGCCCGCCGGCGAGCACCCCGAGGGCATGGCGAAGCGCCGCTCTGTCGGCGCTGTCGCGCACCACCGGGAAGACGTGGTTCTGACGGAAGAGCCATCCGAGCACGGCATTGCGGAACAGCTCGCTCTTTGCCATGTAGAAGACGTCGAGACGGGGGATGAAGACGCCGGTCAACGGGGGTTCGACCGTCCCGACGTGGTTGCCGACGACCAGCACAGCCCCGGTGCGGGGTATGTGCTCCATGCCCTCGATGCGCAGCCGGCTGCCCAGGATGATCCGGGCGACCAGGCGCACAAGCATCCGGACGACCGCGTAGATCATCTCGCGGCCCCTCCCACCGCGGCCCACAACGCGAGCGCCTCCTCGACGACCTCGGCAACGCCGAGGACCTCGGTGTCCAGGACATGCGCATCGGGTGCGGGACGCATCGGCGCCGCCGATCTCGTGGCGTCGAGACGGTCGCGGGCGCGCACCTCGCCGTGCATGAGCCGGCTGTCGACCTCGACCTCGGCGCCGGTGTCGCGCAGCTGCGACGCGCGGCGCTGAGCCCGGACCTCCTCGGACGCCTGCAGGTAGAGCTTGAGCTGCGCTTCCGGGAACACCACCGTTCCGCAGTCGCGCCCGACCGCAACCGCTCCGTCAGCGGCGAGCGCCCGCTGTTCCTCGAGCAGCGCGGCACGAACTTCAGGAATGCTGCTCATCGAAGCGAGCAGCGGGGCGTTGGCGGGATCGCGCAGTGCCACGCCGGCGAGGACACCGTCGACATAGGCGGTGCGGTCCCCGCCCTCGTGACTGGGATCGGTGTCGATCTGCACTCGGGTGCGGCGCGCGCACGCGATCAGCGCGTCCCGATCGTCGGGCCGGATGCGGGCGCGCGATGCGGCGACCGTGACCCCGCGATAGAAGAGCCCCGTGTCCACGAGCGGAAGCCCGAGGCTCAGCGCGAGCCGCCGGCCGAGGGTCGTCTTGCCGCTCCCCGCCGGTCCGTCGATGGTCACGATCGGCGGGGTCACGGCACCGGAGCCGGCGTGGCGGCGCGCGCCGCACGAGTGGTCGGCGGCAGCCCGGCGGCTGCCCGGAGCGAGGCGAGCTCGCCCTCGCGAAGGGGGCGTGCCTCACCCTCGGGTAGCGCGCCGAGCTGCAGCGGGCCGACTGCGACACGGACAAGGTCGCGAACCTCCAGCCCGATCGCGGCGAAGATCCTGCGCACCTCGCGCTTGCGCCCCTCGCCCATCACCAGCTCGACGACGGTGCCGTTCCGGGACGCCTTCGCCTCGAGCGCCCGCGCGGGACCGTCGTCGAGGTCGACGCCAGACGTGAGCCGCGCCAGCTCGCCGGCCGAGATCTGCCCGTCGAGGGTGGCGCGGTAGCGCTTGGTGACGCCCCCGCGCGGATGTGAGACGGCGTGGGCGAGCTCGCCGTCGGTGGTCAGCACGAGCAGGCCCCGGCTGTCGGCGTCGAGCCGCCCCACCGGAACGAGCCCCGGGATGGGTTCGACGAGCTCCATCACCGTCGGCCGCCCGTGCGGGTCACTGAGCGTCGTGACGACGCCGGCCGGCTTGTTGAGGACGATCGTGACCGAAACGGCTCGGGCCCGGACTCGATGTCCGTCCATGCTGACTCGGTCGACATCCGGTCTGACGACCGCGCCGAGCGCTCCCGGCACGCCGTTCACCGTCACCCTTCCGGAGGCGATCAACTCGTCCGCCGAACGTCGTGACGCAACGCCGCGCCTGGCGAGGAAGCGGTTGAGGCGCTCAGGGCGCTGCTCGGTCACTCGAGGTTCGGAAGCGCCACGCTCTCCGCGACCGGCGGGAGGTCCTCGATACGTTCGAGGCCGACGAGTTGCAGGAAGCGGAGCGTTGTGCCGAAGAGGCGCGGGTGCCCGGGGCTGTCCTGGCGGGCGACCTCGGTCACAAGGCCCCGCTCGGAGAGATGCTCGAGCACCGCCTCACAGTCGACCCCGCGGATCGACTCGATCACCGCCTTGGTCACGGGCTGCCTGTAGGCGATGATCGCGAGGGTCTCCATCGCCGCCCGGCTCAGGCGCGCGGGGCGCTCGGGATGGAGCGCCCGCTGGACGGCCCAGGCAACCTCGGGACGGGTGACCAGCTGCACCGATTCCTCAGAGCGTTGCAGCATCAGACCTCTCCCCCGCAGCTCCATCGCGAGCACGCCCGCGGCTCGTGCGACCGCGGCCGGGCTCCGCTCCAGCGTCGCTGCGGCCTCGGCGATCGTGACCTCGCGGCCGAGGGCGAAGCACAGCGCCTCGAGGGCCGGAGCGAGATCCTCCGGTTCGGCGTCGGCGGTCCCCTCCGGCACCATCGCCCGGCCGAAGACGTCGAGGACGAGGACGTCATCCACGGCCGGTCACCGTGATCGGTCCGAACGCCTCGAGCTGTTCGACGGTCGCCTCGCCGCGCTTGAGGAGCTCCAGGAGCGCCAGGAAGCAGGCCACCGCCTCGAGGCGGCTCCGCACGCCGGCGAAGATCTCCTCGAAGTCGAGACGTCCGAGCAGGAGGCGCTCACGCAGGAGCAGGACCTTGTCCTCCACCGAGTAGGTGACCGCGACGGGCAGCGGCTCCGCTTCCTCGAGACGCTCGAGGACCGCTCGAAAGGCGGCCGCGAGGCGCTCCGGCGCGATGCGCAGCCGCTCGACGGGGATCGCCTCGGCGGCCACCAGACCGAGGAAGCTCCGGGTGCCCTCGGTCGCCACCTCGGCGAGGAGCGCCTCGGCAGCAGCCTTGAACAGCCGGTACTCGGCAAGGCGCCGCCCCGCGTCGGTCGACGTGTCCTCCTCGGGTTCGACCTCCACCGCGGCGTGATCGGGCAGCACCGCGGCGGCTTTCAGCGCCACGAGCCGGGCGAGCAGGGTGAGCACGTCACCCACCGCGCGAAGGTCGCCGCGCCGCTCCGGTGCGTCCAGCGCACGGCGCGCCTCGTCGATGACCGCGCTCACCGACAGCTCGGTCAAGTTCACGTCGCCGCGGTTCGCCCGCGCGACCAGCTCCTCGAGCGTGCCGAGGAAGCCCGGAGCCTCGACCGTGATCGCGGCGGTGCCGGCGTCCTCCCGTTTCATGGCTACATGGTACGGACGCCGGGGACACCCCGATCGGCGACCGACCCCTCCTCCAGCAGCTCGCCCGCGCGGGTGAGCGCCGCCTTCGTCGCGCGCCCGGACATGAGCCTCGCGATCTCCCGAACGCGCTCCTCTCCGCTCATCGCGGCCACGCGGGACTCGGCGCCTCCCGGCCGGTCGCGCTTGGAGATCGTGAGGTGACCGGAGGCTCGAGCCGCGATCTCAGGCCGGTGCGTGACGGCGATGACCTGGCGCGTCCGCCCGATGCGGGCCAGGACGTCGCCCACCCGCGCGGCCGTCTCGCCACCGATGCCCGTGTCGACCTCGTCAAGCACGAGCGCAGGCGCGTTCTCCTCGCCGGCGACAGCGCTGAGCGCGAGGGCGAGGCGGCTCAGCTCGCCCCCCGAGGGGCCACCGTCGAGCGGCATCGGGACCGAGTCACGGTTGGGTGCGAGCCGGAAGTCGACCTCGTCGACACCAGCAGGGCTGCAGCGCACCGGCGTCCCGTCGCCGGTGTCGACACCGGCCACGTCGAGGGTTCGCGTCAGCACCACCCGGAATCGCGCGTGCGGCAGCTCGAGGGAGTGCAGCTCGTTGGTGATCGCACGTTCCAGGCGGCGGGCGGCAGCTGACCGTGCCTTGCTCAGGGCGGCCGCCGCGGCGCCCGCCTCGGTACGGCGCGCTTCCGCCTCGGCCTCCAGCCGATCGACGAGGCCGGCCTCGCCGTCCATCCCGGCGACGAGCTGTGATGCCCGGTCGAGCTCGGCGATCGCGTTCTCGATCGACCCGTGGCGCCGGCTCACACGGGTGAGCGCGTCGAGGCGTTCCTCGACCGTCGCGAGCCGCGCCTCGTCGACGCTGATGGCGTCGGCGTGCCGGCGCGCGTCGAGGGCGAGCTCGCGCAGCCGGGCGACCAGCTCGTCCGCCGACTCGAGGATCGATCCGAGTGCCGGGTCGACCGCGGCGAGGTCCGCTCCGCCGCCGATAGCCGCGGCGAGGGCATCCGCGGCGGAGCCCTCATCGCCCCCGCTCGCCTCGGCGATGGCCAGGGCCGAGGCGGTGATCCGGGCGGCATGGCGGAGGCGAAGGCGCTCCGCCTGCAGCTCCGCGTCCTCGCCCGGGCGCAGACCGAGCGTCCCGATGTCCTGGACGAGGTCACGGGCGCGCTGGAGCTCCGCGGCGCCGGTGCTCGCGGCGCGGTGCGCCGACGCGACGGCGTCGAGCGCGGATCGCCACGCTCGCACCGCAATGGCAGTCTCCCGCCGCGCCGCGTCGATATCCGCCCCTCCGAACGCGTCGAGGACGTCGCGCTGCCATGCTCGCCGGAGCATCCGCTGGCTGGTGCCCTGACTGGTCACCTCGACGCAGAGATCACCGAACTCGCGGAGCACCGCCTGCGACACGAGGGCGCCGTCCACTCGGCAGATCACGCGTCCGGAGGCCGGCACCTCACGGGAAAGGGTGATGAGCTCGTCGTCGGGGATTCCGATCTCGGCACGGCGGCTCCGGATCCGAGGGTTCGCGGCATCGAACACGGCTGCCACCAGAGCCCCCGCGGTCCCGGCGCGCACGGCATCGGTGTCGACACGGCCGCCGAGGGCGGCGCGGAGCGCGCTGACGCACATCGACTTGCCGGCGCCGGTCTCGCCGGTGAGGACGGTGAATCCGTCCTCGAGGGTGAGACGCGCCTCCTCGAGCACCGCGAAGTTGCTGATCCGAAGCTCACGAAGGGCCACTGAACCCTCCCGGCACGTGGCCTCTCGACGGGTGCGGCTGGGCGTCGTCGAAGGGCTCCAGCAGCAGGTCCTTGTGCGGGATGCCGAACCGGAACTTCTGGCGAAGCCGCGACTGGAACGACGGGGAGTCGCTGAAGCGCACCACCTCGAGCTCCGGCCCCCTGCGGATGGTCACGCTCCGGCCGTCGGCGAGCCAGGCGACCGAGCGGCCGTCGGCCGCAACGAACACGTGGCCGCGCTCGACGCTGACACGCACGTCGAGCATCTCCGGGATCACGACCGGCCGGCTGATCACGGCGTGCGGGGCGAGCGGGACCACGACGACGGCGTGAACGCGCGGGTCGACCGGCGGACCACCGGCACTCAGGGCGTATGCCGTGGACCCGGTGGCCGACGCCACGACCACGCCGTCAGCGTCGAACTCGCCGAGGAGGTCGTCGTCCACCTCGACCCGCAGCCGCACCACGTTGACGTCCCGGGCGCGGACCACGATCTCGTTTACGGCGAGCACCTTGTCGTCCGTGTCACCAACGACGGTCTCGAGCAGCGACCGCCGCTGTGTGGTGTAGTCACCGGCCGCGAAGCGGCTGATCGCCTCGGGGAGCGCATCGATCTCGACGTCGTTCAGGAAGCCGAGCCTGCCACGGTTGACACCGACGACCGGTATACCCCGTGGGGCTGCGAGCCTCGCGCCGTAGAGGAACGTCCCGTCACCGCCGAGGGTGACGAGCAGCGCGGTTGCCGACCCGTGCTCGGCGATCGCTGCCTCAGGGTCGTCGAGACCGGTCCAGGCGGCGAAGCCACAGGCCTGTGCTCGAGCGACCGCGGCCTGGACCGCCACCTGCTCGCCCGGATGGAGCAGGAAGCCGATGCTGCGCTTGGGGGTCACGCGTCGCTCTCCAGGTCGGAGCGCTCCGGCAGCCGGGTGAGCCGTGCCCCGACGAGCCACTCGAGGTTGCCCTTCGCTCCCCGGACCGGGGACGGGATCGGCGGCTGCACCACGGCCCCGAACGAGGCCTCGAGCCACCCCGTGAAGTCGAGCGCGCCCCGTTCGGCTGCGGCGAGGTCGCGGACGATCCCGCCCCGGCCGACGGCGGCGCGTCCCAGCTCGAACTGCGGCTTGAACAGCGCGACCAGGTCTGCCCCGGTGTCCGCGATCAAGCGGAGCACCGCCGGGATGACCAGGCGCAGCGAGATGAAGGAAAGATCGAGAGTCACCAGGTCCGGGGCGGGGCCGGGCACCGCCTCGAGGGTGCGGAGGTTGGTGCGGTCCATCACGACCACCCGTGGATCCGACGCCAGCCGCGGATCCAACTGGCCGCGGCCCACGTCGACCGCATACACGAGCGCCGCGCCTCGTGTCAGGAGCACGTCGGTGAAGCCGCCCGTCGAGGCGCCGGCGTCGAGACAGACGCGCCCGGCGCACGAGATCGCGAACGCGTCCAGCGCCGGTGCCAGCTTGAGCCCTCCGCGGCTGGCCCAGGGATGGTCGTGGCCGAGCAGGCGGATCGGCGTGTTCTCCCCCACCGGCGTGTCGGCACTCGTTGCGGTGGCGCCGTCGATCTCCACGAGCCCCGCCGCGATGAGCCCCCGGGCGCGTTCGCGGCTGGGCGCGAGACCACGCGACACGAGTTCGACATCGACACGGCGCGGCGCGGTCATCACTCCCATGTTTATCACATTTCTGTGTATTCGCGTAGTCAGAAGGGCACGTCGGCGGGATCGATGCGAGTCGCCCGTCGCTGGGCGGCAGGTTCGAGCGAAGCGCGCAGCTCGGGTTGTGCCGGGGCGGCCTCGAGGGGTCGCTCGCCGATGCCGCCGTCCGCGCCCACCACGAGCTGGCTGACCCGCTGCTCGGTCCGCTCCAGCAGATCCGCGCAGTGCTGGGCCAGCTTGGCTCCGCGCTCGTAGGCGCCGATCGCCTCCTCGAGGGCGATGCTGCCCCCCTCGAGCTTGCTGATGAGCGCGTCGAGCTCGGCGAGCGCCGCCTCATAGGTCATCGCGCTGATGTCGTCCTCCGTCGGGGTCATGGCTGTCGCGATCCGCTCCCGGGATCGTACATCTGTTCGCCATCGGCTGGGAACACCGCGTCGACGGTGCTGTCGAGG
>Ga0187780_10004829_pt1 | contig 10079 bp, 7 predicted proteins | sample 1015_Q2_SP10_20__FD_132429 | JGI IMG/M metagenome (GOLD analysis project Ga0187780, IMG submission 132429) | Tropical peat soil microbial communities from peatlands in Department of Meta, Colombia - 1015_Q2_SP10_20_MG | ecosystem: Environmental > Terrestrial > Soil > Wetlands > Peat | place...
CCTCGCGGTTTTTCGCCGCCTATTGTGCTATATTCCGCTTCCAGCGTGACAGGATCTATCCACACTCGCTCTATAGCTCCAACCTCGGCGCGCATTCCATGTTTTAGACATGCTCCCTCAAACGCTGGCCCAGAGGGGGATGAACATGAGACCAGACGCTTCTCGTTTCCGAGGATAATTTCCGTGTTGGTGCCTATATCGACGAGAAGCGATAATTTGGACATTCTATGTATCCTAGTAGCCAGTACGTCAGCAACTGCATCTGCTCCCACAAAACCTGCAACGTTAGGCAGTGAATCGAGGATACATCCTTGATTCGCCTTCAAACCCACACCTTCAGCGAGGACTCTGTAGGGGGCTCCAATGGCAGGCGTGTAGGGGGCCCGTGCCACGTATTTCGGAGAAATTCCAAGGAATATGTGATGCATTGCAGTGTTGCCAGCTATCACAATGTGAAAGACTTGATCAGGCTCGATCCCCCCCTCGTCACAACATCGTTGGATAAGTGAATTTGCGGCCTGAATCACTTCGAGTTGTAGCTCGAGAAGTTCCTTCTCGCCTTTCGAAGCATACGAGATCCTGGAGATTACATCACCTCCAAAGGAGACTTGGGGATTCGTCATTGACGCTTTTGCCACGACGGTCCCCGAATTCAAGTCGACCAAGTAACCGGCTAGTTTTGTCGTACCAATATCTAATGCGAAGCCGTACAATCGCTCATTTGTGCATCCAGGGTCAACCCAAATAATCTGGCCATCCTCCGATTCGGTAATTGTAACTTGCCATCCTCCTTTCCGAATAGCCTCAGGAAGCATCTTGAGAGCAGGGTATCCGAGCATGGGTCTGATCGAAGAGGACCCGTCACCTAAGACTCGGACGAGTCTCTCGTAATCAGCCGTGAAATCTTTCAAAGACGCTTTTGGTAAATCGATCAATCGCTTCCTAACTAAGGGTGATATGTTGACGGGAGGTTGGATTCCTGCAACCAGGAGCTGCTGTGCTGCAGTGAGACTTTCAGGTGGAACGTTGAGCGCAATCGTTCCCGCACTCACAATCTTCGCGCAACATGATATCCTAAACCCCTGCGCAATGTCCACCTCTGAAAGTGACATGCGTTCAAGGCCGACTACTGTAGAAACATGACCTGCTCCCGAAAGCACCTCCACCCTGCATTTGCCGCACACGCCTCGTCCTGCGCATACGTTTGATACCTGGAGTCTAGCCAACGTGACCGCGTCAAGAAGTGTCCTCCCAATTGCGATCTTCACTTCTCTTTTCTCAGCTGGAAATTCTACTATAGCTTCCATTGTGCTGCCAGTAGCCAACCTTACTATCGGCCGTATCCATACGCCAAATGATTAAGAGGGTTTCTACACGCGCGAAACTAAAGTTAGAAGTTTTGTGATTCAGCCCTAACCTCAGCTGACAACATACAACATGGTTTAATTGTGATGGAGGTAACCGAAATGTACGTTCATCAATGTGCGGACAAACTGTCAAGTCAGAAGAGATGTTCAAGAGAGCAAGTAGGGTAGTCCCAGGAGGAGTACATAGTAACGCGAGATACATCGCACCTTACCCGCTATATTTCCTAAGAGCCGAAGGAAACAAGATATGGGACATTGACGGAAACGAGTACTTAGACTATTTTGTCAATCACGGCGCAATTGTTCTGGGGCACCGCCATCCGAAAGTTGAGAGTGCGGTAAGAACCCAGATGGACTCCGGCCTCGCCGCCGGATACGAATCAGAACTCACTGTCAGCACTACTGAAGATTTGGTTCAGATAATTCCACACGCGGAAATGGCACGGTTCGCAGGCTCAGGTTCTGATGCAGTGATGTCCTCGATACACATAGCCAGAGGCTACACCAAAAGAAAGAAGATACTTAAGATGGAGGGAGCCTGGCACGGCACATATGACTACGCTTGTGCCAGTTATCGATCCCCACTCGCAAAGGCGGGACCAAAGAAGAGCCCGCGCACAATTCCAGAGTCAACAGGATTCGTCCACGAGGATATCATTAAGCACACCATTATAGCACCGTTCAACGATAGCGCTGCACTTGAAAAGCTCGTCAAGAAGAACAAAAGGAACCTAGCCGCTGTCTTAGTAGAACCTATAATTCACAATTCAGGCGCCATCATGCCGAAAGGCGGATATTTGAACTCAGTCCGCGAAATAACCGAGAAAAACGACATCCTCCTAATCATCGATGAAGTGATAACCGGATTCCGTGGAGCTCCGGGAGGCGCACAAGAGTACTATCGCGTCGAGGCAGACCTGGCAACATACGGGAAGGCTATTGCCAACGGCTACCCTGTTGCAGCAATAGTCGGGAAGAAGGATATCCTTGAAACTGCTGGCCCCGACACGAAATCTTCGATCGGTGGCTTCGGAGGAGTCATATACGGCGGGACATTCCACGCTCATCACTTAGCCCTAGCCGCATGCAAGGCAACCATGACGGAGTTAAAGGATGGCAAGGTAGCTCAGCAATTGAACGACCAAACTGAGATGCTCAAGAAAGGCGTTGAGAAAATTTCCGCCGATGCCCATCTGAATATGAGGGTTGATGGCCTAGGGGGCGAATTCACCATCTACTTCGCCGACCGCTCTCCATCAAACTACCGAGAAGCCATCACTTCCGATGGTGGCAACGGAGCAAACTTTCTGAGTCTACAAAGATACCTGCAACAAAACGGTGTCCGGCTGCTCCCAAGACACATCTATCATCACGGATTCTCGTACTCCCACACAAGAGAGGATATAGAACGATTATTACGAGGCATCCGAGAATGGACGACGGTTTCACACAAATAATCAACTTCCAAACCCTTGACCTACGAAGAGAAATGTGAACCACGAACCAAAATGCCGCCTCAGCAGCTCACGTACGCACGTCCTGCAATTCAACCATCAACCCAATCGCTCAGAGTGTGACGAAACGATAGCTGATTAACGGAGATGACCGTTCGTGAATATTCAACTCCCATATGCCAACGGATATCAGCTTCTTCGCATCAGCGACGATCTGACGGTTGAGACAGCATCGCCGAAAAGAACCCCTGCTAACCCAGAATCAATTTCAAAATCCATCGCCGAACCGGTACATTTTGAAAATCTCAACGCCTTCCTGTCTGCCCATAGGAAATTGCTGGTTGTGGTGAACGATTATACTCGCCCCACACCAACTGCACAGGTGTTAAAAGAGCTTAATCTGAATGGCCATGACGTGAAAACCATAGTTGCTTGTGGTACGCATCGAAAACCTACCGAAGAAGAAATTTACAAGATCATAGGAGGGTCAACTGCTCCGATCGGAGACATAGTTGTACACGATTCTAGGGATAACGAAAACCTGATCCAATTAGGCAGCACCAAGAGAGGCACTAACCTCTCACTGAATAGATTACTGTTTGACTGTGACGGCATAATCGTAGTAGGCTCAGTAGAGCCCCATTACTTTGCGGGATACACTGGCGGGAGAAAGTTCCTGTTGCCGGCGCTTGCAGGTTTCGAATCAGTCGTGAAAAACCATGCTCTCGCAGTTGACGACCAGGCCAGAATCACTCGACTCGAAGGTAATCCTGTGCATGAGGATTTCATGGACGCGCTCGAACTTTTCGGTAGAGCTAGAGACATATTCTCTGTTCAACTAGTACTCAATGCTGAGCACCAGGTTAGCTATGCGTGTTCAGGACATATCGTCGATTCATTCAGTGACGCCGTGAAATATGCAAAAGAGACCTATGTGCGGTCTGTCGCGTCAAAAGCCGATATCGTAATCTCTGTCTCAAAACCGCCGATGGATATCGACTTCTATCAATCCCAGAAGGCGATTGAGAACGTGAAGCTCGCCGTGAAAGATGACGGGATTATCATCCTAGTGTCAAGCTGCAGAGACGGCATTGGAGATCGAGGATTCTATGACTTACTAGTCGCCCGCGATGAGACGATTGATCCTCACAAATTCGGTTTCCACAAAGCGATAAAAATGAAAAGGTTGCTCGAGCGCGTTCGAGTGTTCGTCGTTTCTGATCTTTCATCTAACATTCCCAGCGCTATGTCGCTGGCCCCATTCAAAGATGTGCAAACTGCCTTCGACAAGGCTAAAGAAATCAAAGGGAAATCAGCTAGAGTGTTGATTGTCTTTGACGGCAGCATAGTTGTCCCAGTTCCTGTGCGTTAATCGCAGCTTCCGAGCATCTGTCGATTACTGTAAGCGAACGCTTTTCATGGGTCAAGTAATCATAGTGGCGGACGCACTCTTTAGCACTTGATCGATTTGATCGCAGATTTCTTTCGCTAAAGGCGACACCTTGTGTTCCCTTAAAATAGCTCGCACTTTTTCTCGTGCTGAATCTCGTGCGGTTAGCTTGCCTTTAGCGGTCCATGCTGGAATTGCTTGTCGGTTGAACAGTTTAGGATGTAGTATCTCATTTATGTGAGCGCGAGTGTGTTTCTCGGCCAAGTAACTTCCGCCCGGCCCCACTTTTCGAATGAGATCTAAAGCCATGGACTCATCGTTGATCTCAATCTTATCTAATAGTCGCCGGATGTAGTTGATGAATTCGTCACATATTACCGCCATCTCGAGGCTTCCCGCGGATCCATGTGCAACCGTTCCGCAGTTATGCACGAGACTCACGCCCCCTACCGCATTGTAGTATGCGTTCATGAACGCTTCAACGCCTGCTTGTGCATCCGGAGATTTTGAGTCAGTTCCTCCTCCTGAACCGAATGTGGGGAGCGAATAGTACTCAGCAAGTTGAGCAGTCATGGCCCATCCGAGGCCCCACTCAGGTGCGCCATAGCAGACAGCTCCTGTTCGCATATCGATTACCGACGTGTTGAATCCGTACAGGAAAGGTGCTCCAGGATTAGTGAGTTGTGTCAGCACCATTCCTGCAAGACTCTCGGCGTTGCAGACCACATGTTCACCCGCGAGAGTTATCGGCGCGGAGGCGCCGGGCATTGGCCCAGGCACATAAGCTACAGGTAACTTGGCCTTCGCAAACTCTATGACTCCTTCGTTAATAGCCGGCATAACCAATGGTGTGATGGATTCACTGAAGAGAGTTATTAGAGGTCTTCGAGCTAGATTCTCGTATCCACCCAACACAGCTGCTGCCATAGCGAGCAGGTACTTGGCCCCTTGGGCGCCAGAGGCTGAATAAATTATCGGCTTCACGGTGTTCCTCAGCATGATCGACGCTTCATGAAGCCAGGCGACTTGTGGCGGCACATCTGACGCAACGGCCAGCGACATTATGAACGACATATTCGGCAAAGCGTCACCAACGATCGTATTCCTTCTCACATCTTCGCTGGTTGCGACTCTGTATTCTCCTGTCTCGAAGTCGAGAGTATACGGATTCGGAGTTCCTCCAAGGCCGTAGAAGACATTGTTAGCGCCCAAGAAGAGATCGTTCTCCTCCGTCCGTCCAGCGAGAGTGATTCTGTGGGGAGCTTTTTTCAGAGAGTCCTTAACCAGGTGCTCTGGAATCTTGACGCGTGATCTTGCTGCATCTACCTCTGCCCCGCCAGATTTGAAAACGTCCATTATCCTTTGCGATTGTACATGAAGTCCGACTTGTTCAAGGATCTCGAGAGATGCTGAGTGTATTGAGTTGACGTCTGAGTTCGTGAGAAGGCGTAATGTGCCCCCGCGTATTCCCTGCTTTGCCATTGGACTCATCCGATGATGATCACTTCAGCCTGTGGCTAAATATATCTGCACTTCGAATAACCAATGCCGACACAGAGTTTACCATTTCTGAAAATTTGAAGAAATTATCATTTACAGTCAGCACAAACCATCATCCAATGCGTTTCTAGCATAGAATATCGGAATCGTGAGAATTCGTGAAAATTGATCTAGGTGACCTTAACCTCGCTACAGAAGATGTCGGTAGCCTCCCTGCTGATGACGACTTCGAAACAGACCGAAAGAATGTGAACCGCGCTATCTCGGACAAAGTTTCTGTTGGCTTGGATTATCCGAGCTATCCGCAATTAGTGGGGACGACTACTAGTCCTATGAATATGGGCCTTCAATTCCTTCGACCGCTCTCTCTGAACAACCCCGCCTTGCAAATCAAAGGTGAAGAGATCAGCCTCGTGGGCGATAACATCTCTGAGCCTGACCAGGCTATTGGAATTGAACGAGCAGAACACTTTATTTCATTTCTCAAGCACAACGGTTTGCGCGACCAACTGAAAGGAATAAGGGCCTGTGTCACTGGCCCGTTCACACTGGCGAGTTACATAGGAACAAAGAATCTAATGATGTGCGGCGCGTCCAAACCCCAGACGGTCGATAGTCTGGGAAGGATACTTGGTAAATCATGCAGACGTCTGAGCGAATTAGGATTCAACATAATATCAATTGACGAACCCTTTCTGTCGGTTATCCTAGGGGCTAGTAGGCTACTCTACTCATATGATCAGGAATTCGTAGTCGGAGTGCTGAATTCATTGATCAGAGAGATCTCAAACTTTTCGTCAATTCACGTATGCGGCAGAATCACACCACTGGTCAAGAGCATACTACTTGCAACCAATGTGAACATTATTGACCATGAATTTTCACAATTACCAAAGAATCTCGAGGTTTATACCAAGCAGGATCTTGAGCAGGCCGAAAAGTTCCTTGCGTACGGGTGCATCTCCTCGGTCGACCTGAGAATTGAAACTGTCGAGGAAATAACTCGAGCACTGAAGAATGCGCAAAAACTTTTTGGACACAGAACCATAGCTAAACCTGATTGTGGGTTCGGCGGGCTGAAGGGTATCCCCGAAGCGTATCAGATCACACTCAACAAGCTTCGAAACATGGTGCAGGCCGCTCGTGAACTACGCAAAGAATACGCGTAGAGCCGATGAATGAACCACCTGACGTTCAACGACCCATACGTAGCGCATTTTAGTTAGAGTATAGTTAACTCGTATAGAGCGATAATGCATTTTACAATACCCTACGCGAACGAACACATCGAATTCGACGTACCGGATCGCAATCTGGGCTTCTTTGTTCATCGAAATCATCTCCCAGCCACCGAAAACTTGCGCACAGTGATTATTGATGCGATGAAGCGCCCGTATGGAACTCCGCCAATCAGCAAACTAACAATTGGAAAGGACCGAATCGTTGTGCTCGTAGATGACATAACCCGGCCTACGCCGCTAAAGAAAGTACTTCCCATGGTTCTAGACGAGTTACGAACAGAAGGGGCAAAGACCGATAAAATCAAGATCATAATAGGTCTTGGAACTCACAGACCCATGTCGGAAACCGAGATCAAGCAACACCTCGGTGATCAAATAGCTGAAAATTACGAGATTGCTAACCACAACTACAAAGACGACACGAAACTTGTAAACCTCGGAACTACGGAGCTGGGTATTCCCGCAATAGTCAACAGAGAAGTCATCGACGCCGATCTTGTCTTAAGCGTTGGAAACGTCGTACCTCACAATGCGGCTGGTTGGGGAGGTGGCGCAAAAATGATTCTACCGGGCGTCTCGGGCGAAGAATCTGTTGGAATGTTACATATCGCAGCAGGAAAGGTCAGGCCAGTCGGCGACCTAGTGGCTACGCTTGACAATCCGATGCGGCGCGACATCAACATAATAGCCAAGAAGGCAGGTCTGGCAGCTATAGTTAACACGGTCCTTAACGATGAGGACGAAACAGTTCGTGTCGTCACCGGAGACCCAGAACAAGCATTCACAGAGGGAGTGAGGACTGCTCGTAATGTCTTCTGCCAAGACATCTCCGAGCTGGCTGACATCATAATCTTCTCAACATACCCTGCTGACATCGATTATTGGCAAGCGATGAAAGCACTTGATTTTGCTCACGTCGGAGTCAAGAAGGGGGGGACGATTATACTGCTTACTCCATGTCCCGAACGCATATCTCCAACACATACTGTTCTCAATCAGTACGCAACGAAAGGGTACACTGAAATTCTAGAAGCTATTGAGAAGAAAGAAATCAAAGACTTGCCAGCCGCCGGCTCATTACTGATGCATTCGCAAATTCGCGAACACGCCAATATCATATGCTACTCAACAGGCTTAACTGAGGACGACACGCGATCACTTGGTTTTGATTGGGCCCCAACAGTCGAAGATGCAATTCACAAGGCTATGCATCGGCAGGGAGACCATGCGCGCATTGGTGTCCTTGAATGTGGAGAAGTTGTTCCTGTTCATGACCGCCGGTAACAAGCCGATGGATGCGGATTGTTCCCGCATTATCCACTAGTTGCTTTACGAGTCGAAACTTCGTAATATCAGCATTAGGTGGAACTAAGGCGGACAACCCTGAGAGGGTACGTGTAGAGGAAGCATGCACCAGACGGCGAAGCAAGTTTTCCAGTTCATTTTCCTTAGCTCAAGAACACATTGCGGGAATTCCGTATTCAGTCTGCAAGTGCCTGGGGATTCTGGATCAATTCTTTTATGCGTTGGAGGAATTTTGTCGCGTATACGCCATCAATTACTCTGTGATCAAAGACTAATGTGAACGTGGCCATCGGTCTCACGGCTATCGCCCCTTCAATCGCTATTGGTTTCGGACTGGCTCGTCCTATGCCCAGTATTGCTGTTTCGGGTGGGTTAATTATCGGCGCGAAAAGTATTACGTCGCCGAACATGCCGAGGTTGCTGACAGTGAATGTCCCTCCTGTCATCTCCTTAGCACTCAGAGAATGATTCTTCGCTCTTTCGATTAGGTCCTTACTTATTTTAGCTATCTCGCGAAGAGAAATAGTATCGGCGTTTCTGATGACTGGCACAAGCAAGTCATCGTCTAGGCCAACAGCTAATCCCACGCCGACTTCGCTCATGGGTTTTAGTTCTTCACCAAGCAGCATTGAGTTTGCTCGAGGAAATTCAATAAGGGCAAGAGCGGCTGCTCTCACAATCATATCAGTAATGGAGACTTTTGTTCCGGACTCCTGAAACTCGTTCTTTAACTTGTTAGCAGCGGTCATGTCGGCTTCCATTGTGATTGGGACATGTACTGCTGTTCGGGCACTCAATGCAAGTCTATCCGCAATTACTTTCCTATGTCCAGCTAAGGTAGATTTTTGTGGTGTGAGTACGGGTTGCGGCTTATTTACAGCGTTGAGGACGTCTTCGGATACGATTCTGCCTCCCGGACCGGTTCCACGAATTTGTGAGAGGTCAATTCCGCGTTCTCTCGCTAGCCTTCTTGCGGAAGGAGATATTCTCACTTCTCCTAAGTCGCTTGTTTTCTCTTGCACGAGGGCTTTCTGCAATCCGACGGTCGCTGGCGTAGGAGCGGTTTTTTCCTGGACACCGGAACTTATAATTGCGGAAATATCTTCGCCTGGCGTTCCGATGACTGCTATGACTGAATTTACGGGAATTGTTGAGCCTTCACCAAAAATTATCTTTAGAAGAGTACCACTTGCTGGAGCCTGAAGCTCGTCTGTCGCTTTTTCAGTCTCGATTTCGCAAAGTGGTTCTCCTTCTTTGACCTGGTCTCCTTCATGTTTTATCCATTTTCCGAGCAGCCCTTCTTCCATGGTCCAACTTAGTTTCTTCAGTACTACTGCTGTTGCCATCTTAATTACCTAGAGATCTCGACTACTTCTGGCCGGTCAGCTCAATAACTGCTTCTCTAATGTGCCGTTCCTGCGGTACCAAGGTGCTTTCCAGTGCTGGTGCGTAGGGTACTGGGAGATCGAGTGCTGAGACTCGGGTGACGGGCGCGTCTAAGTAGTCGAACGCCTCCTCCATTATGATTGAGGCTATTTCGGCCGCAACTCCACCAGTCTTAGCGTCCTCGGATGCGACGCCAACTCGGCCTGTCTTCTTGACCGAGTTAACAATCGTCTCCTTATCGAAGGGCACGAGGGTTCGAGGGTCCACTATCTCGATACTTATTCCCATCTTCGCCAAATCCTCCGCCACCCGAAGCGCCTTGTGCACCATCATCATTGTTGCTATTACTGTCACATCTTCGCCAGGCCGCTTAACCTCTGCCTTCCCGAACGGTATCGAGTAGGGTTCTTCCGGAACGTTAGCAATTAGGCCAGGA
>Ga0187780_10004830_pt1 | contig 10079 bp, 6 predicted proteins | sample 1015_Q2_SP10_20__FD_132429 | JGI IMG/M metagenome (GOLD analysis project Ga0187780, IMG submission 132429) | Tropical peat soil microbial communities from peatlands in Department of Meta, Colombia - 1015_Q2_SP10_20_MG | ecosystem: Environmental > Terrestrial > Soil > Wetlands > Peat | place...
AACTTAAAACTTAAAACTTATGACTCTTTTTCAGTCGCCGACGCCAGGTCTGGTGGCTTGATAGCCCTCGCGCGCGTAGACCTGATACTTCTGCTTTTTGCCTTTTTGGTCGACGACCGTCAGCGGGCCACCATCGGGGGCGACCAGTTCAATCTTCACCTTGTGAAATTTGCCGTCCTTAGCGCCGCTCGAAGGTGAAAACGACAGGCTGTACTGGTGGCGGAGGAAAGCGGCAACATTGCGAAACACATCGGGCATTTCACCGTCGAATTGCGGGAACCACGCGAAACCGCCCGTTTCTGCCGCGAAAGTCTTGAGCTGGTTTTCTGCTTGAAGGTAATTCATGCTCTGCATGCCCCGATGAGCGAAGTTCGCATAAGCCTGGCCGAGGCCGATGCAGAAAATCGTTACATCGCTTCCGCGAAGAGCTTTCATGGTTTGGTCGAGAGTGTGCTTGGAAAACGTGTCCACGCCGCTGGCCACCAAGATGATGGATTTTTTACCTTTCACGTCTTTTAGACGATCCGTAGTCTCCAAGAGTGCATCGAATACGTTAGATTCGCTGAAGCCCGGGAAATAAAGATGATTGAGCCCTTGCAGGACTTCGTCCTTGTTTTGCGTGAAGTCCACTTCAACGCGAGTCTTCATATCAAAGGTTTCCAGCGCGACCCAATCCTTCTGCTGGAGTTGGGGGAAAAGGGCGGAAGCCCAATATTTTCCAATGTAAGCGAAGAAATCGTAGTAGCCTCGGCCGCTGAACTCCAGCAGGAGCACGGTCGTGATGGGAGCCTCGGTGGGAGCGAAGTTGGTGATGGCTTGCGGCACGCCTTCATCAGTGACGCGGAAGTTTTCTTTCTTCAGGCCCGTTAAGAGATCGCCGTGCTGCGTGGTGGCCACGACGTCCATGGTGACAACAGGGACATCCACCGTAATGCTGACGCCAGCCTGCGGGGGCTCCTGGGCGGGCTTCGGAGCTTGCGGTGCGGAGGGATTCTGCTGTTGCTGCTGAGGCGGAGGTGCGCCGCCCTGGGGGCCAGTGGGCGCCTGCGCGAGGGCCGGCGGCTCCGTGAGCAAAAAGGCTAAGGAGGCCGCGACGGCGGCCAGCAATAGTGGTATGCGATTTGCAGTCATCGTGCACCTCATATCGTGAATCGAGACCTTCCGCGTGACCATCGTTTCATTCTTGCTTGCTTAACGGCGCGGCAACAAGCCAGCGGTTGAGTTTACGCAACGCCACCGGGAATGCCCGCGCCGGGTCTTCACACCTGCATGTTAGTATGAAGCACATTCTAAGCAAAACGTTAGCTGGGCCAGCCAGTGCGGTTCCAAGTTGTTTCATCAAGGGAGGCCTGAGTGCCAGCGGTGCTTTAAACTTAGTTTCGGCGGTCGGAGTTTGCGATACAAAATTGGAACGGTACCAGGCGGCGGTCATTTGACGAGGAGGAAGGATTCGTGAATGGGAAGCGATTTGTACTGATTTTGGCCGGAGCCGCTGCGTTGACACTGGCCATCCACACGCCCGTAATGGCGCAGGGGATACCGCAACCGGAACCCGCGGCTCAGACCGCCGCTTCGCAATTGGGCAATATTTCCGCGGTCGCGAAAGAGGCCGAGGGCTGGCTCGCGGAATTAATCAAGATCAACACCTCGAATCCTCCGGGAAATGAGGAAGCGGCGGCCAAATACATTGCGGGAGTTTTGCAGAAAGAAGGAGTGACCGCCGAGTTGCTGGAAGTGGCGCCGGGGCGAAGTGCATTGGTGGCGCGGCTGCGCAGTGCGGCTGTGGCGGATCCGTCCAAAGCACTGCTTTTAGTGGCCCACTTGGACACCGTTCCCGTCGACAAGTCGCATTGGACGGTGGATCCGTTCGGCGCGGTAATTAAGGATGGCTATCTGTACGGTCGCGGCGCGATCGATGACAAAGGCATGGTAGCGGCGAATTTGGCGGTATTCGTCGCGCTGAAGCGCTCCGGCGCGCGCCTGAACCGCGACGTCATTTTTCTGGCCACCACCGATGAAGAAGCCAGCGCCGACGCCAGTATAAAAACGTTGATCGCGAAATACTGGGACAAGTTTGCCGCGGGCTACGCCATCAATGAAGGCGGCAACGTGTTTCTGAAAAACGGCAAAGTGCAATACATTGGGGTGCAGGCTACGGAAAAAGTCGCCGCGAACATTGCCGTGATCGCGCGCGGAACTTCGGGCCACGCTTCGCAGCCCACAAAGGACAATCCCGTCGTGCACCTCGCGGCGGCCATCGCCAAAGTCGGAGCGTATTCTCCACCCGTGCATTTCACCTCGATTGTTCGCCGGTACTTCGAAGGCTTGGCCCCGCTCGAAGACGATGAGATTGGGAAGTGGATTCGTTCGATGGAAACCTCCGACCGCGGCGAGCACGCGCAACGGGTGGTGTCCGAAGCGAGCCCGCTTTGGAACTCGATCATGCGGGACACCATTGCCCCTACGGTTATGAATGCAGGCGTGGCCAACAATGTGATTCCTCCCGAGGCGCGTGCGAATCTGAACGTGCGGCTCTTGCCTGGGGATACTATCGATACGGTGCTGAGCGATCTGAACAAGCTCATCAACGATCCCGCCGTGAAGCTCGAGCTGCAGCCCAATGCCGGGCTGGCCGCGCCACCTTCTTCGCTGGAGTCGGATTTTTACCAGACGATTTCGAAAGTCGCGTCGCAAGAGTTTGGCGCGCCGTCACTCCCGTTCATGTCTACCTGGCTGACGGATTCCGCGCAGTTGCGGTTGCACAACGTGCAGGCTTACGGGTTGGTGCCTTTTCCGTTGGCGCAAGACGACTTGCGGCGCATGCACGGCGACGATGAACGCATCCCACTCGCGTCGTTTGACAAGGGCGTAGACGTGTTGGCCAAGATCGTGGCGGAATTTGCGGTTGCCCATTGAAGCCGCAAAGAACCCGATAGCTAAAATTTGAAAGGGCTTCGCACTGGTCCGCCTTTCGGTAAAGAATAGAGCCCCGGGATTTCCTGGCTGATCCTGGAAAAACACATGGCGTTCCGTCATTCCAAGATTGTGTGCACCATCGGGCCGGCGAGCCGTTCGCCGCGGATGATTGACCGGCTGTTTGTCTCGGGAATGGACGTGGCGCGGCTGAATTTTTCGCACGGCACACCGGAAGAGCACGCCCAGAGCGTTGCGATGCTTCGGGCAGCTTCGGGAAAATTCGAAAAGCCAGTAGCGATATTGGCTGACCTTCAGGGGCCGAAAATCCGCACGGGCGCGCTGGCGGGTGGCGGGCCGGTGATGCTGCGCACCGGACAGCGCTTTGTAATCACCACTGCGAAAGTAATGGGCGATTCGACGCGCGTGAACACGACTTTCACTCCGTTGCCCCGCGAAGTCCACCGGGGCGACCGTATCTTACTTTCGGACGGATTAATTGAACTGCGCGTGCAACAGGTGCGCGATCGGCAAGTCATCTGCGAGGTCGAAAACGGCGGAGCGCTCGGCGACCATAAGGGTATCAATCTTCCCGGGATCAAGTTGCGAGTTCCGGCGCTGACACCGAAGGACCGTGACGATTTGCGATTTGCTTTGAAACACGGCGCCAATTACATCGCAGTGAGCTTTGTGCGGCGCCCCGAAGACATTTTGCTGGCGAAGCAATTGATCCGCCGCATGGGAAAAGACACGCCGGTCATTGCCAAGTTGGAGAAGCCGGAAGCCATCGAAAATCTCGACGAGATTTTGCGCGTTTCCGATGGCGTGATGGTGGCAAGGGGCGATTTGGGCGTGGAGATGAGCCCCGAGCGTGTGCCCGTGGTGCAGAAAACCATCATCGCGCGGGCGAGAGAATTTCGCCGGCCGGTGATTACCGCCACGCAGATGCTCGAATCGATGACCGAGAATCCGCGGCCTACACGTGCGGAAGCTTCCGACGTTGCGAACGCAATCTTTGACGGTTCCGATGCCGTGATGCTCTCTGCGGAAACGGCCACGGGAAAATATCCCGCCGAAGCTGTGAGCATGATGGCGCGCATCATCGAAGAAGCGGAAGCGAGCATTCACGAATTTCCCCGGCCTGCGCCGCAAGAACAGCTCAAAGTGGCGGAAACGGTTGCGGAGTTGGTGTGCCACGCGTCGCGCGAGCTGCACATGAAGCTCATCGCCGTTTTTACGCATAGCGGATTCACGGCGCGGCTGGTTTCCCGCTACCGGCCGCTCGTGCCCATTGTTTCCTTTTCTCCGGAGCAGGAAACGCGGCGGCGCATGGCGCTGATCTGGGGCGTCAATCCGAGACATATTAAAGATGTGCGAAAAGTAGACGGGCTCGCGCGCGTCGCCGAAAAGCGCTTGCTGGAGGAGCACCTGGTGAAAAAAGGGGACGTTATTGGGATTGTTGCAGGGACACCGATGGGGATTCGCGGCACGACGAACTTCATGAAATTTCACGTAATTGGCGGCCCGGCGTAAGGCAGTTTTCAGTTGACCCAGTTGTCGGGGCGCGAGGGCGGTTCTTTCCGGTGTTTATTCAAATAAACCTGAAAGCGTTTGCGGTTCCGGCGGAATTGCCAGTCCGAGACGGTGTTGCGCACGCCGTATAAAAACGAGCCGCGCCGCAAATATAAATAGCCGATCACCATCCCTCCGAGATGGCAAAGGTGGCTCACACTGTCGTCGCCAAGCCCGAACGTGCCTAAGAACGTAAAAGCGGCCATGATAATGACCACGGTACGCATGCTGATGGCCACGGGAAACGGAATGATATAAACACGCCGATCCGGGAAAAGAATCGCACAAGCTATTAAAATCCCGAAAATCGCGCCTGACGCGCCGATCGTTGGCACGTACGAAAAGCCGTGGCCGAAAAAGAACGGCACCGTTTTGACGATGACGTTGAGGATCCCTGCGCCCACCCCGGTCAGGAAGTAATAACGCAGAAAACGATTCCTTCCCCAGACCAGCTCGAGTTCCCTTCCAAACATCCAGAGCATGAACATGTTCGTAAGGATGTGCCAGATGGAACTCACGTCATGAAGAAAAAGATAGGTGAACGGCTGCCAGAAGCGCAGCAGCGGGATAACTCCGGCGGGAACCAAACCAAACCACTTGAGAAGCACCGTGTAGGCCGAGGGCCCTGCATAGTAGTGCAGCAGCGCCTCGAAAATGAACACGGCAAAATTGGCAATCAGGAGAAGCTTGACACCAGGAGTGATGTAGAAGTCGAAGCTGACCCGATAGCTCTTGATGTTGGGGCGGGAGCCCATGACAGCAGTCTAAGATGTGGGAAGGCGTCCGTCAAAGGCGTCCACAGGAAAACGTTCGGAACCGACCGCCAGAGGGAAATCTCGGAGCCAAATTGAAAGCCAGGCAATTTGTAAACGGGAAAAACATTCCATTATGAAACGCGCTCAACGCTGATTCCTAGCGCGCCCGCTGAGCTGTAATCCGGTTGCCTTGACAGGCATTTCTCCACTTTGGTTCGCTTATCGAGCTTCATTGCTTCTTGAAACCTACCGGTTCAACCACGAAAGAATACAAGACTCAGCAATTCCCAAACGGAACACCGTCCGATTCGATTCCTCGCTCCACGCTGGGCAAGGCAGCAGCTTTTCTTAGTGAATTCTCAGAGAACGGCTGCGTGTGGAGAAACCCTATGGCAGGAGAATTGCTGCCGCTGCTTTATCCCTTTGGGAGCTTGACGTGGACGAAATCGTAAAGGAATTCCTGCAGGAAAGCAGCGAGAACTTGGACCGGTTGGATCAGGAGTTTGTTCGCCTGGAGAGCGAGCCCGAGAACCGGGAACTGCTGGGGAGCATTTTTCGGACCGTGCATACCATCAAGGGCACTTGCGGCTTCCTGGGATTTACGAAGCTCGAGGCCATTGCGCACGCTGGGGAAAACCTGCTTTCACTGCTGCGAGCGGGCGACCTGAAGCTGACGGATGAAATTGCCGACGTGCTGCTGGAAATGGCCGATGCCATCCGCGCGATCCTCAAAGAAATTCAAACGAACGAGGCCGAAGGGACCCAGGAATATCCAGAGTTGGTGCAACGATTGAAGGAACTGCAAGGCAAAGCAGCCGAGAAAAAGGCGCCGGCGGCTTCGGGAGATGGGAAAGCGGCAACTCCCGACTCCCTTCCGCAGACGACGCCTGCCGCAAGGCAAGAGAGTGCTTCCCCCGAGCAGCGCAGCGAAGCGAAAGAGATTCAAAGTGAAAAGAAGGGCTCATCAAGGAAGTCAACGCCCGCCGTAGTGGCCAGTCGTTTGGGAGGAGCACTAGTCCGCCGCGGGCGCGTACGGGCGGAAGACATCCTTCGAGCCTTGGAACTTCAGGAGGCTGGGGACCGCCGGCGGCTCGGGGAGATCCTCATTGAGCTCGGTGTGGTCACCGCACAGGAAGTAAATGACGCGCTCAGCGACAAGAAACCACCTGATGCGGCCGAAGCCGCCATTCGCGTGGATGTCAACCTCCTCGAAAAACAGATGAACCTGGTGAGCGAGTTGGTGCTGCTGCGGAACCGGCTTTTGCAAATCGCCTCGGAAACCAACGAAAGGAATTTGAACGCCACGGTTCATGGCCTCAACTACGTCACTTCCGAGCTACGCAAAAACGTGATGAAGACGCGGATGCAGCCCGTGAGTCAGCTCTTTGACAAACTGCCGCGCATCGTTCGTGACGTTTCCAAGGACTTAGGGAAGAAAGTGCATCTCGAAACGCAAGGCGGCAACACCGAACTGGACAAAACTCTTTTGGAAGCGATCAAGGACCCGGTCACGCACATTCTGCGCAACTCCATCGACCACGGCGTCGAACAGCCTGAGAAACGGAAACAATGCGGCAAGCCGGAAACGGGCACGGTGCGGATCAGCGCCTTCCATGAAGGCGGCAATTTTCATCTGGAAATTGCGGACGACGGGGCGGGGATCGATGCCGAGCGCGTGAAGCAAAAGGCGTTGTCGAAAGGGCTGATTACCGGCCCGCAAGCGGAAAAGATGACGCAAAGCGAGATATTGAATCTGGTCTTCCTTCCCGGCCTGTCTACCGCCGAGAAAGTCACCAACGTTTCCGGCCGCGGCGTGGGCATGGACGTGGTGAAAACGAACATCGAGAAAATCGGCGGCAAGGCCAAGCTGGATAGCACCAAGACCAAGGGTACGACAGTGTCCCTGGAAATCCCTCTGACCTTAGCGACCATTCCCGCGCTAACGGTGATCAGCGGCAAGTCCGTTTTCGCCATTCCTCAAGCCGCGCTGGTCGAAATGATCGCCGTAGATGAGGCGGACTCGCAGAAGCTGATTGAGATGATTGACGGGGTTGCTGTGTTCCGTTTTCGGGGAACCGTTCTGCCGCTGATGTCGCTCCGCGAGGAGTTGAAATTGAAAGAGGCGCAGACCGGAGATGACAGTATCGTCAAGCTGGTCGTTGTGCGCACCGAAGGGCGGCAGTTTGCGCTGCGTGTCGACGTCATCCGCAACACCGAAGAAATCGTCATCAAGCCACTCGACAAGCGCTTCAAGAGCATTGCCCTTTATTCCGGAGCAGCCGTTCTGGGGGATGGCCGCGTCGCTCTCATCTTGGATATACCCGCATTTGCCCGCCGCGCCGGTGTAATCGCCGGCCGGGAGGCGCGCGCCGAGCAAGCTGCAGAGGGACAGAAAAAAGAGCGCCTCACGCTCCTCCTTCTGGGAGGTTCGGACGGAGAACGCCTCGCTATTCCGCTGGAATTCGTGCAACGGCTCGAAGAATTTGACCCCGCGGCCAGAGAACGCATGGGCGGACTCGACGTGGTGCAATACCGCAAAGAAATTCTGCGCTTGGCGCACCTCGAGGACTTGCTGGAAAACCGCCGCACCGCGAAACGCACCGAAGAGGGACTCGCTTCCGCGGCGAAGGAAAAAATCTCGGCGCTCGTAGTGCGTGTGGATGCCTCAACGACTGCCATCCTGGAAGTTCCCAAGATTCTGGGAATCGCCAAGGTGGAAATCGACAAGTTAGCCCCGCCAAGCCGCGCCGGCGTGCGCGGGTCGCTGGTCGTGCAGGAGCGCGTCACCGAACTTCTGGATATGCCCGCAGTGCTGGCGAAACTGCGCGCAGAAAGCCATGTGCCAGGTGTCTTGGTAGGCGCGGGAACGGAACAGCCTCATGTCAGCTAGCCAAAGATACTCGACATTTCTTCTCAACGGGATTTGCTTCGGCGTGCACGTTGAAAAGGTCCAGGAAGTGCTCGAGTTCCAGGACATCACTCCGATTCCGCTCTCACCGCCGGTACTTCCCGGCATCATCAACTTGCGCGGGCAAATCCTGACCACCATTGATCTCAAGACTCGCCTGGGCATTTCCGCCGCCGGGGCAAACGGCCAGCAAATGATGATGGTCATTCGCACCAGCGAAGGACCCATGAACCTGCTGGTCGATAAAATCGGGGCCGTTCTGGAAGTGGACCCGGATCTCTTCGAGAAGCCAACGGAGACCCTCAAGGCGGGAGTCCGCGCCGTTACCATGCACGTTTGCAAGCTCGAAAGCCATTTGCTGCTGGTGCTGGACACGGAAAAAGTCATTCAGCTTCCGGCAGAAGCTGGGAGCTCGCCAGGTTCGGAGCAGCCGAGGATCGAGCAGGGCGCAAGGTGATCGTTCGATTGGGCCTGATTAAGGAAGCAGAGCTAGAAAGGGGGCGGGCGTGTTTGGAAACCTGAATCTTACGCAGAAGGTGATCCTGTCGATTTGCGCGGTGTTGGTTGTGACTTCGCTCTTAGGTTTCTGGGTTACCAAGGAACGGGTGAATCGCCAAGCGGAGGACGCCTTCCGCGATAAAGTGCGGCAGATCACCGGCATGGCGAGCGCCACGCGCGTGTGGTTTTCGGAGAATATCGACAAGCTGGTGCCCAACCATGAATTCAAGAACATTGAGCAGGTTCCTGTGGTGGTGGCGTGGAAAGTGGCGCAGCAATACGCCCAGAGCGCGGGGATGGAATTCAAGACTCCTTCACCGAACCCGCGAAATCCGCGCAACCAGCCGGATGAGTTCGAGCGGCGCGCCCTGGCCCAATTTCAGCAAAACCCTGACCTGAAGGAATACTATGAGCGCGTCACGGAAAACGGCCGTGAATGGATGCGCTACGCGCAGCCCGTTCGTATCACGCAGGATTGCCTTTTCTGCCATGGAGACCCGGTGGGAGCCAAGGATCCGTTTGGGTACAGCAAGGAAGGAATGAAGGTAGGAGACTTGCGGGCGGCATTTTCCGTGCGGGCGCCCGTTGACGAATTGGTGGCCAATGCAAGTTCCAACTCGCGGATGCTCTTTCTAATCAGCCTGTTCACGTTGATTGCGGCCTGCGCGGCAGCGACCCTCGTGATCCGCCGCGCGGTCATTAAGCCCATCTCGGGCGTGAAAAACATCTTGCACGATCTGGCCGATGGCGACCTGACCAACCGACTGGAGGTGACCACCCGGGACGAAGTCGGTCAGATGGCCGAGTCACTGAATGCGACGATTGCGAAGATTTCCCGAGTAATTGGGGCGATCAAGCAGGAGTCTGTCAACGTGGCCAACGCCAGCGAAGAATTCTCGGCGGTGAGCCAGCAAATCTCCGCGAATTCCGAGGAAACTTCAGCGCAGGTCAGCACCGTGTCGGCAGCGACGGAGGAAGTGAATCGCAACCTCCAGACCGTGGCCACAGCTACGGAAGAGATGAGCGCGAGCATCCAGGAAATCGCCAAGAACGCCACCGAAGCGGCCAAGGTGGCAGCGGAGGCTATGAAAACGGCGGCAGAGACAAACACCATCGTCAGCAAACTCGGAGAATCGAGCGCGGAAATCGGCCAGGTCATCAAGGTCATCACCTCCATCGCGCAGAAGACGGACCTGCTGGCCCTGAACGCCACCGTGGAAGCGGCGCGTGCCGGAGAAGTGGGAGCCGGGTTCGCGGTGGTAGCGAACGAAGTGAAAGAGCTGGCCAAGCAGACGGCCATCGCAACAGAGGACATCAGCAAGAAGATTGAAGCAATTCAAACGGACGCCAAAGGAGCGGTGCAAGCAATCAAGGCGATCAGCGGGATTATTGACCAGGTGAACGCCATTTCTTCGACCATCGCGACGGCGGTG
>Ga0187780_10004831_pt1 | contig 10078 bp, 11 predicted proteins | sample 1015_Q2_SP10_20__FD_132429 | JGI IMG/M metagenome (GOLD analysis project Ga0187780, IMG submission 132429) | Tropical peat soil microbial communities from peatlands in Department of Meta, Colombia - 1015_Q2_SP10_20_MG | ecosystem: Environmental > Terrestrial > Soil > Wetlands > Peat | place...
GTTCCATGTCCTGCATGCAAGAAACTGAGCGACCCTAATGCTCGATATTGCATTAGCTGCGGGACGATACTCAACTCAGTTTACTGTTCCTATTGTGGAACAAAAAATCCAGAGGACTTGGGGAAGTGTTTGGAATGCGGACACACTCTTCCAAAACTCGGTGAAGTCAGATGGGCGCCTACTGTTCGAATTATTCAGCCGACTTCAGCAATGACTGATGAAGAGGTTTGAAATGATTTAACTAATTTGCAGGAGAAGAATTTCTTGCGTAACCGAAACGGGTGGTATCGTAGAACGGTGGTTTGATGATTTTCGCTTGCTCGATTCGTTCCCTAATTCTGACGTCAACCAAATTTCCTTCATGCGCGATGTCTTTCTCAACGTAACCCATGGCTATTCCCTTGTCTGTTATCGGAGACAGCGTTCCGCTGGTGACCGCCCCAACTTTTCTCCCCTGAGAGAAAACTTCGAAACCGTGTCTTGGGATAACTCGGGTTAGAGTAACTAAACCGACTCTCAATTTTGAAATCTCCCCAGCCTCCTTTAACTTGAGCAATCTTTGCTTGCCGACGAAGTCCTTGTGAAGCTTAACCGCGAATCCGAGTCTTGCTTCAAGCGGGTTAGTGCTTTCGTCCATGTCAGTTCCATATAGACACAGCCCGGCTTCAAGTCTCAAAACATCTCGCGCGCCTAGCCCGCAAGGTTCTATGTCGTATGCTTCACCAGCAGCCAAGAGATTGTCCCAAATGGTACGTGCCTTCTCAGGATTTGTTATTGATGAATCCCAGACAAAAATCTCGAATCCGTCTTCTCCGGTGTAGCCTGTTCTGGAAACGAGCGCCCGAATCCCCGCGAGTTGCGCCCACTCACAGCCGAATCGAGGTATTGAATCAACAGTTCGATCACTAATCTTTGATAACAATCGAGTCGCGTCTGGTCCTTGCAGAGCAAACATTCCTACTTCGTCGGAGATATCTTGAATCTTAACGTCCCCCGTCGAATTTGTTTGGATCCACTCCAGGTCTTTACTTCGATTTGCAGCGTTATAGACGAGTAAGAACTCATTCTGAAGACGAAAAACAAGCAGATCATCCTTGATTCCACCTGCTAGATTACAAAACAACGAGTACTGTCCTTGGCCAACGGCAAGTGATGAAACGTCATTTGTGGTTACGCTGTCAAGAAAATTCTTAGCATCGCTACCACTAACGATCGCACGACCCATATGGCTTACGTCAAAAAGACCAACGGAATTTCTGACCGCGAGTGACTCTGGTATGATTCCCTTGTACCAGAGGGGCAGATTGAAGCCTGCAAAATCAGCTAAATGCCCATTTTTCTCGTGGTATTCGTGAAGTGGTACATTTCTTGGCAAAGTTGACAAAGCATCCTAGTTCAGCGCCAGAGTCTCTTCACTTCGATGCTTTCTCGAAAGGGATAATCCTAAGTTTTCCGGTCGCAAAATCCAGTTTCTTCTTACATTGCGGGCATAGACCATTATGTCGCTGTATTATCTCTGAGGGAGTCTCTAACTCCAATCCATTATATAGTACTGAGCCACAGTTGGCGCAAACAATTTTCTGGGGCAATTGGCGACCACATGACGTGGCGGACTCAAAATACGATAACATATTTTAGCCTCGTGGTCATTGACTAGCACGGGATCGAGAAAATGCTCGAAGGTCTTCGCATCAAGCTAGGCAAATTGCCGTGGAGGATTAAACGCGCTCTCGGAAATCTGTCATATTCACTACATCTTACAAGCGGACCGTCAACTCACAGGATTAGGCCTTCGACGACTCTAACGATCATAATCGCGTTGGCCATTGTTGGATTTATTTTGGCCGGAGGGATTTATGACATTTTGGAACGCCCCATCTCTCTGCTTCCTACGCCTAGTGGTTACTCAGTTCTGATTAGTGGAACATTAGGTCAGCAAACGTTGAATGAGAGTTTGATCACGGCATTCCTATACATGCTTGGTATAGGCGGATTATATATGCTGTTGAGGAGCACAAGGTTCGCTTACCGTCCGAGGAACGCTTACCTGCTCTTGATGATTGGAACGTTGACAGTTCTGATCGTAGTCTATTACTCAAACGCGCTGATGACAGCTAAACTCACCGGCTAATTGGTCAGCAGTACGTGGACTTCAGCCCTAGCAAGTACGCGCCGACATTCGTCAATAGATGAATCGGCGGAGTCACGCAAATCAATATCAGTATAGTTCCTGGTGGGGGCGATGAAATCATCGAAACAAGCAATGTTGCTCCTAAGACGAAATCTAGTTGGTCAATCCCCGGCAGTGGACTTCCAGGCTTAATCTTCAATCTTCGCTTCAAAAAAGCACCAGCAAGATCACCGAGAAGTGCGCCGGTTGAAGCGAGAACAGCTAACAGTACGAGTTGAGTTGACGCGAAAAACGTCTCGAGTAATCCCACAATAAATCCGACAAGCACCCCACTTGCGAGTCCGCGAAACGTCTTATGGTCGCCAAATATTCTTTCTCCGTCCGGCATAGTCCTTCCGAAGTCTATTGGCTTGCCTCCACCGAACAACACCGGCGCTCCATTCGCACAATAGATCGGACAAATAATATACAACGCCAGGATCCAATCTTTCATAGGAGGCCACAATTCCATCATAATTCCTTGAAAATGAATATGCATCAGTTATGTTGTTTAATTTCTGTAATCGATGAACCCTTTTTCGGTTAGTGTGAGGACACAGCTTCTATTTGAAACGTCTATTCCGTCATCCCTTTCAACGACGAATTCTTTAACGTTTGATGATTGAGTATTCCTGAGTCTTATTATACTCCGAGGAAAGTGGAACAGTGCACGACGTGCCACAGGTTCAATCTGGGCGATAGGTGCAGTCAGTCTAGCATGAACTTGGCTAGTTACGAGGCATGCGACTTTGTGGGTTATGGAAAGTTCGCTTAGGTGGGCAAACTGTCGAGTGAGCATCCTGTTGAGCCGGAAAATGCTATCAGTTCCTGCAAAGGCGGCTCGATAGAGCGACGACATTGAGTCTACGACGACTAAGCCAACTTTTGGTGTAAGAAAACTTTCCAATGATTCAAGGAGAATACGCTGTTCTTCGAAATCGTCTGGGAAGAACAGTAGCACAAGTTCGCTGAACTCCGAGGAATTAGCACCCGATATCTGTTGAAATCTCTGCTGCGTGAAGGACCTATCAGAATCAACGTACAGCACTTTGAGCCCCTGTTTAGTAGTTTGTGTCGTGATCTGAAGGGCAATTGTTGTTTTGCCTGTTCCGGCTTCGCCATAAATTGATGTTATTCCAGATCGACTAATTCCGTGATGGAGGAGACTATCCAAGCCATGGGAACCCGTGTTAATCTTCACTTCTGTCATGCGAGCAACCAATCTAACTGCAATACTGAAGCTTGAATGCGTCGTTATCTACGATAAATAAGCGATGTATAGTGAAGATTATGGCAGCAGTGGGTCGATAACTTAGTGCCTTCGAGTATGTCAGTTCTCGGAGCTGGTCATTAGTTCCTTCACGATTTGGCGAGGACGGGCAGCATCCAACAGTCGCGTGAATTGCTTGATCCACAATGGATAGAGTCCAACCTTGCCGTAGAAGAAGTCTTCAAAGATCATGTTGTCAAGCAGACCAATAGCCTTTCGAACTCTCGCATAGCCGTAGACTGTGGAGAGACGATCAACGTTGTCAAGTGACGGAAGATCAAGGAATTCTGAAGCAATCGTTGAATATGGTTCTCGGTGATCGTAGCCGTATTGAAGCCGACGCTGGGTGAATTTTCTTCCAACTAGCCGCTTAAACATTCGCGTCTGTTTGACCCTCTCCTCGATGAGGGCGGCCAATTGAAATCCCATGCGAGTCAAACCATAGACTGAGCGCCTATCCCATTTTTAAATTAATGCACGAATGATGAAATAACGTCCTCCGATCAGTGTCAAGACTTTATTTCTTTTTGACATATTGCTCGATCAGTTTGGCGTACGCTTCACTGTCTAGGAGGCTCTTCGAATCCTCATCCAATCGAGAAGGCTTAACTACCACGATCCAGCCGGCACCGTAGGGTTCCTGATTTACAAGTTCAGGTGAATCGCCCAATTTCTCATTGCGATCAACTACCTCACCTGAGATGGGCGAGTACAATTCTGATACTGCTTTTACAGATTCTACGGTTCCAAATGCAGCATTTTGGGTCAGCTTCTTTCCTTTGGGGGGTAGATCCACATACACAACTTCATGAAGCGTCTTCTGGGCGTAATCAGTGATGCCGACAAGACAAGTTCCGTTCTCAACTTTCAACCATTCGTGCTCTTTCGTGTACAATAAACCTTCAGGTACTTCGAAATCGCCTATCTTCATTTCTCGCCACAGGAATTTGTTTGATTAATGCATATCGTATTTAGGAATATGCTACAGCCTTGAATCCAGTCCTAGAGTGAGTTCCGAAGATGCGTTACCTCCTCCGCGCAACTAATACCCTGATCGTGAAAGGGCCAGCGTCTGTGCGGATTAAGAATGGTGAAGCAGGTATACTGGGAGTTTCGCTGGGGCCCGCGGACAATTTCATCATAAGAACCGGGAAGCAAATGCCGATCGAGGCGAGATCCGACGTAGAATTGGAAATAATCATCAGTCACGCCAGCGGTCTCATCGAGATTGCTGGAAACTCGCTCCCACTCACGTGGCAACTCGCCTCCGAAAATGTAGCTGAAGCAACGAATAAGACAGTAATCGTGATTGGCGCTACGGATGTCGGGAAGAGTACATTATGTTCCTTCTTGATTAACAACATGTTGAGTCAATCGTTAACTGTTCACATGATAGACGCAGACATAGGACAAGGAGAAATAGGACCTCCAACCACAATCGCGATGGCAACTCCAAACCATCAAATCCTATCCCTCGCTGACCTTCAACCACGATCAATGATATTTTTAGGCCATACCAGTCCGAGCCAAGTTGAAGATGGACTAATCCGAGGAGTCAAACGCCTCGCAACCACAGAAAAGAGCGGTCTCACGATCATAAACACTGATGGATGGATTCTTGGACAAGAAGCAATCAGATTCAAAACGAAGTTGATCCGAACGCTAAAACCGGACCTCGTTCTCGCGGTCGGTTCCACTGGCGAAATTCAGACCTTGATAGAAAAAAAGATTCGATATATGAGAGTCGAAATCCCGCAATACGTACTCACACGCTCGCGGGTTGAACGATCGGAATTTAGGGCGATGAATTATCGAAGATTTCTTGAGGGAGCATTGTCTAGAAAATTGTCGTTAGATGAGATAAGCCTCAAATTTCCAAACTCAAAGATGGGTTTGAACGGCGACCTTAATTTCATAGTCGGGTTCTTGAACAGCGAAGAGCTCCTGCTGGAAATCGGCATACTTCTCGGTCTTAATGAGAAATCCATCAAAATTTACACGAGATATAGTGGGGAATCGAATCAGATCGAAGTAGGGCGAGTGAAACTTTTGAAGAACGGTTCCGAATTGAGTTTCGCTGACGCATGATTAATGAATCGTGCTGAATGATTAGGCTTTAATGAGAGATGCGCCAAATGACACTGAACTTCTAGCAATAGTGCATTTACCTTGAGTATTGAAGATTACAGGGAGCAGGTTCGAGAATCAGATCGACGATTGCTCAATGTCATCAAAGAGAGATTCATGCTCGGTAGTCAGATAGCAAAAGTCAAAGAATCAAAAGGCATAGCGACCATCGATCCAGACGCAGAACGCGCGGCAATGGAAAATCTGATCGAATCGGCGAGAAAGCTTGGAATTAACACAATCTTCACCCGTAAATTAGGCGAACTACTAATCGAACAAACGATCGGAGTTCAAAACGCGCTGCGACCGAAACAATCCAAAGACCAATTATTGAAGGAAATATTTGAACTCATCCAGAAATTGACTTCACAGGGAAAGAAAATTACACGATTAGAGATCGGTGAACCGAACTTTCCCGCATCGAAACTCGCCGTCCGCGAACTTTCAGCAACCTTTCGTAAGAAAAAAATTGTTGGATATGGCTCTTCCTCCGGACTGCTTGAACTCCGCACGACTTTGGCCGCAGAACTGTCTGCCACTCACCACACAAAAATCGAACCCGACCAAGTACTGATCACCCCTGGCGGGCGCTTCGCAATTTTTGCCACGATCTCAACGTTCCTCTCCGAACTAGAACGAGTAATAATACCCCAACCGGCATGGCCAGCGTACGAAGAATGCGCAGACTTTGTGAAAGGACGAATCATCAGTATTCGGACAGAACTTGCCGATCGATGGGACATCGATACGGGAAAACTAGAGGAAGAACTTAGGAAGGGAGCAAAAATGTTAGTCATGAACAGCCCCTGTAATCCAACCGGAAAGGTAATCGCTGCAAAGAAGTTTCATGAAATCGTCAACCTTGCACGCAAGTACGATACAATAGTTCTGTCGGACGAAGTCTACGATAGGTACACTCATCCCAAGCCACCAAGTGTACTGGACGAAGAATACGAAAACGCCATCTACGTTAACAGCTTCTCGAAACAATTCAGTTTGACCGGCTGGAGAATAGCGTATCTAGTCTCGACAAAGGAAACGGCATTGAAGCTAAGAAGACTTATTCAGACCGCCATTACCTGCGTCCCAGAATTTATTCAGCGAGCAGCTCTCATAGAGCTACAGAAAGGTCGACATGAGGCTCAAAGTAACGTCGATCGAATAATGAAGAAAATGGAATTAACATGCTCAGAACTCGATAAGATAGATGTCTCCTACTACAAGCCGGACGGCACATTTTACGTCTTTCCAAAAGCGAACAAGCCAAAATTCGATTCAGTCAACTTTGCCAAAAAACTGCTACAGGACCAACTAGTGAGCATCAGTCCAGGCAAATCGTATGGCGATTATAATGAATTTTTCAGATTAGCCGTAACCCTGCCTGAAAACAAGATCTCCGGTGCCATCAGAGCCATCGGGAAGGCGATTGACGCTTGGTCGTAGCGAGCGTAATCGGAACCGGCCGTATGGGATCTTGGTTTGCGGCCTTCTTAAAGAAAAATGGTTACGAAGTGAATGTCTACGATAAGAATGAGCGAGCGGCACGGCAGCTATCAGCGAGGCAACGACTACGACTCGCTAAGACATTGGACCGCGCCAAAGAAGCCCAACTGATAGTTCTAGCTACGCCAACCCGCGTAACAAAACAACTCCTACCTGTAATTAGCGCCAACGTCAGACAGAACGCCTCGATCGTTGAAATTTCCTCCGTGAAAACACCGATCAAGAATACGATTATCCGACTGCATAAGAACGGTGTTCCGATTGTCAGTATCCATCCAATGTTCGGGCCAGGAGCGAAGACAATAGTGGGACGAGTGGTGTTAACGAGTGTAACACCACCTAACAATCGAGTTGCACAAGAGTTCTTATCTTTACTAAGAAGAAAAGGCGCAAAACTTGTCCCATGTCCTCTGAAGGATCATGATAGGTTAGCGTCGATTATTCTTACCCTTCCACACTTCATCAATATGATATTTGTAAATGCGCTTATGGCTTCATCGGTTAATCCGAACAGAATGCGTGCATTAGCTGGGACAACTTTCAAGCTGCAACTTCTGATTGCTGAAGCCATCTACCAAGAAGATAAGGAGAATGAATTATCGATCCTTCTTGATAATGAGTATTCACTTGGCACTCTCAAGAAATTAACTCGAGAAGCCGCGTCTCTTATTGATGCCGTTAAGAAGCGTAGAACTAGGCACATAATTCTAACGTTAGCAAAAGGACGAAAATTTGTCAGAAAGGAAAAAGATTTTTCGACTTCTTATAGGCGGTTTAATGACGCGGTTGAAGTTTCGAGTCGCCGTTAACTTGGCCTAACTCTTTCTTACCTATGACGCGTGGAATTCTACCTGAACGTTGGCAGTGATCCGCGAGGACTATAGCAACGACGGCTTCAACCACCGGAACAGCCTTCGGAACAATGCATGGATCATGACGCCCGGTAACTTGCACCGTGGTATCTCGCATTTCCTTAAGATTTACAGTCTTCTGTTCTTTCGGTATAGAGGATGTAGGTTTGAAGGCCACGTGAACAACTATTGGCATGCCGTTCGAGAGACCACCTAGGATACCTCCTGAATTGTTGGTTAGAGTTGCAACTTTGTTGTCAACAATCGCATAGGGATCGTTATTTTCCGATCCTGTGATCGCTGACGATTTGAAACCTAACCCTACTTCGAACCCCTTTACAGCAGGGATGCTGAACGCGATTTTCGCGAGTTCTCCGTCAAGATTGTCAAAGAATGGGTCTCCTATCCCTGGAGGAACTCCTATTGCAATGCATTCAACGATTCCTCCAACACTGTCTCCTTCGCTCCTTGCGTTTAGGATTGCTTCTCTCATCTTCTCGGCAGTTTCAGGATCGGCGCATCTGATTGAATTTGAAAACACGTTTTGCTCAATCTCCGCTAGTGAAGGTAGTCGTTGCAATTTGATAGTGTGAATTTGAATCGTATGGGCGAAAATTTGAATACCAACTGTTTGAAGGAGTTTCTTAGCAACGGCTCCAGCCATCATGATAGGAGCGGTTAATCTTCCGCTGGCTCGTCCGCCACCTCGAAGGTCGTTGAAGCCTCCGTACTTCATTCTTGTTGGATAATCCGCGTGGCCCGGTCTTGCTACAACCTTGAGTTTTTCGTAATCCTGAGATCGTACATCTTTGTTCCAGGTGAGAAGGGTTACAGGAGCTCCAGTTGTGTAGCCTTCGAAGACTCCTGAGAAGATCTGAACTTCATCCTTCTCCCGTCGCGCGGAAGATAAGATTGGGTCGGGGGGGATTCTACGATCGAGTTCTCTTTGGATATCTTCGACGCTAACGGCTAGACCTGCTGGGCACCCGTCAAGAATTGTGCCTACTCCGGGGCCGTGGCTCTCGCCAATAATTGTCACACAAAAATCTTTGCCGAAGGTGTTATTCCCCAAGCACTTCTACCCCCAATGATCGCAGGTCGTGGAAGAATCGTGGATATGATTTGCTAACGCTTTCCGCCTGTTCGATCGTAACTTTACCGTGCGCGCGAAGCGCTGCCACGCTTAGTGCCATTGCGATTCTGTGGTCTCCATGTGATCGGACAGTACCACCCCTTAATGAAGACGGCCCTTTCAAGACCAACCCATCTCCTGTCTCCTTAATGTCAGCTCCCAAGGAGCTAAGTTCCGAGCTAATAGTCGCAAGTCGATCGGATTCTTTGTAACGTAATCTTGCCGCTCCCGTAATCCGCGTTTGTCCCTGCGCAAAACATGCAAGAACTGCAAGGATAGGGCCTAGGTCTGGACAATTGGTTATGTCCAATTCAACTCCTTTGAGAGACCCTCCTTCCACGCGAAGCCCTTCGTCAAGGAAAGCGGTGCGGATTCCCATCACATTCATGAACTTGATCAATCCCGAATCAGGCTCGAGGCTGTCGGCTTGCAGATTGTTTACAAGAAGAGGTGAGCCAGTGATTGCGGCAGCTACAAGGAAGAATGCAGCGGAGGAAAAATCTCCTTGAATTTCATGGTCAGCTGGTAGGTAAATTTGTCCCGGGTCTATCTCAAATTGGGCCATGTCATTGGTCGTCCTGATTTTTACGTCGTGTTGTTTTATAGTCCGAATTGTGAGCGACACGTAGCTTTGTGACTCAAGCTTTGAGGTCATCGTTATCTTCAGACCCTTCTTCATCCTCGTTCCGGCGAAGAGTAGTCCCGAGACAAATTGAGAACTCACATCTCCTCGAATCTGAATCATACCTCCTTTCGGGACTTCACCTTCAATGGTAACGTAGTCTCGCCCCAAGGTCAGTTCGATTCCTAGCTGCCGCATTGCACTTGATAACGGCTCGATTGGGCGACGCAGCAAACTCTCCTTGCCTCTAAGAGTCACTGTGGATCCGGTCAATGATAAGATGGGAATCATGAATCTCATTGTCACTCCCGATTCCCCACAATTGATATCGTCATCCGGGGCTCTGAGTGTTCCGCTACTCGTCACATTCCAAGTGTCCGACGACTTCACCACGTTAGCACCA
>Ga0187780_10004832_pt1 | contig 10077 bp, 7 predicted proteins | sample 1015_Q2_SP10_20__FD_132429 | JGI IMG/M metagenome (GOLD analysis project Ga0187780, IMG submission 132429) | Tropical peat soil microbial communities from peatlands in Department of Meta, Colombia - 1015_Q2_SP10_20_MG | ecosystem: Environmental > Terrestrial > Soil > Wetlands > Peat | place...
CCGCTACCTGGCGCTGGAGCCGGCCGGGTACTACGGGGCGGAGGCGGGCGGCCACCCGGTGGGCCTGGGGGGCTACGTGGCCTACGAGAGATTCGCCTTCGTGGGAAACATGGCGGTGGCCCAGGATTTCCAGGGTCAGGGGGCAGGGAGGGCCATCCTGACGCGCCTCCTCGAGGAGATCGACGGGCGGGGGATCCCGGAAACGGTGCTGGAGGCCACGCCCGAGGGGGAGCGCCTCTACCGGAAGTGTGGGTTCGTCGAGGCGTACTGGACCATGGCATACAGTCGGGTGGAGGAGAAGGTGGCCCAGGGGAGGTCGGGGCTGGCCGTGGAACGGTTCACCGAATCGGACTTGGACGCCGCGGCGGCCTTCGATGCCCTCAGGTTCGGCACCCCCCGGCGCCGCGTGCTGGAGCGGTTCCTGGGGGACTTCCCGGGGCGGGGATTCGTGGTGCGGCGGGCGGGGGGCGACGTATCGGGCTACCTGATCGCCCAGTCGCGGGTCCTGGGCCCCTGGGTGGCCGAGAACGCCGAGGCGGCCGAATCGCTGCTCACGGCGGCCCTGGCGCTGCCCTTCGACGGGCCGGCGGTGGCCTACGCGCCCGCCCCCAACGGGGCCGCGGCCGCGCTGTTCGCGCGCCTCGGGTTCGCAGCCCATTGGGAATCGCTGCGGATGCGGCGCGGCGCCACCGGCCCCCTCGGCCGCCCCGAGTGCGTCTTCGGCCTCGCCGCCCTCGCCATCGGCTGACGACCAGTCCCGGGTCCTTGGTCCTGAGTCCCGAGTCCGCCGGCGCACGCCTGGGACTCAGGACCCGGGACGATGGACTCGGGACTGGGCGGGGGTCACGCGGCGGGCGGGGGGCCGGGGGGCTCGGGGGGCCCCGGCGGCTTCGGCGCCTCGGCCTCGGCGGCCTGCGCCGGGCGCCTCTCCGGCTCGCCCCGCTGCTGGTTGCGCGCCTGCTCCGCCATCTCGCGCAGGCGCTTGTCCACCAGAAAGTTGACGCTGCCCTCGGGATACGCCCCGTCAGGCCCCCGCTCGCCGGCCGGGGTCCCGGTGAGGATCTCGATCCCCTCGTCGATGGTCCGGACGGCGTACACGTGGAACCGGCCGGCCCGCACGGCCTCCACCACGTCTTCCCGCAGCATCAGATGGCGCACGTTGGACGCCGGGATCAGCACCCCCTGCTCGCCATTGAGCCCGCGGGCCGCGCACACGTCGAAGAAGCCCTCGATCTTGGCGTTCACCCCGCCGATGGCCTGCACCTCCCCCTGCTGGTTCACCGAGCCCGTCACGGCCAGGGACTGCCGGATGGGCAGCCCGGACAGGGAGGAGAGGATGGCGTACAGCTCGGCCGACGAGGCGCTGTCCCCTTCGATCTCCTCGTAGACCTGCTCGAAGCCCAGGCTGGCCGAGAGGGAGAGCGGCAGGCGCTGGGCGTAGCGCCCGGCCAGGTAGCCGGTGAGGATCAGCACCCCCTTGCTGTGGATGCGGCCGCCGGTGCGGGCCTCGCGCTCGATGTCCACGATCCCGCCCCGCCCCAGGTAGGTGCGGGCCGTGATGCGCGAGGGCTTGCCGAACCAGTAGTCACCGATGGGCACCACCGCGATCCCGTTCACCTGGCCCAGGGCGGCGCCCTCGGTGGCGATGAGCAGCGTGCCCTCGGTGATGAGGTCACGCAGCCGCTCCTCGATGCGATTGGATCGGTACCGGCGCGCGTCCACGGCCCGCCGCACGTCGTCGCCCGTCACCCGCGCGTGACCGTCCCGGGTGGCCCAGAAGTGGGCCTCGCGGGCCACGTCCAGCAGCTCGCCGAAGGTGGTGGCCAGGCGCTCCTGGTCCTCCACCATGCGCGAGCTGTGCTCCACCATCCCGGCGACCGCCGTGCGGTCGAAGGGCAGGAGCCCCTCCTCGCGCGCGGTGGTGGCCAACAGGCGGGCGAAGGCGGCGATGTTCTCCGGCGTGCGGGCCATCTCCGGCCCGAAGTCCACCTTCACCTTGAACAGCTCGGGGAATTCTGGGTCCAGGTAGTACAGCAGGTAATACAGCCAGGGGCTGCCCACCAGGACCACCTTCACATCCAGCGGGATGGGTTCCGGCTCCAGCGTCACCGTGCTGACGAGCCGGAACTGCTCGCCGGGCTCCTCGATCTTGATCTGCTTGTTCTTGAGGGAGCGCTTCAAGGGGTCCCACGCGAAGTACTGCCTGAGGACCTCCAGGATCTCCAACACCAGGAAGCCGCCGTTGGCGCGGTGCAGCGCCCCGGCCTTCACCATCATGAAGTTGGTGAAAAGGGCGCCCATGTGGGCCTGGTGCTCGATGCGTCCCAGCAGGTTCTGGCAGGTGGGGTGCGGCTCCACCACCACGGGGGCCCCGCCCCCGTCCGGGTGTTCCACCAGCAGGTTGACCCGGTACCGGTCGAAGGGGTCGCGCCCGAGCTGGGCCTGGGCCATGGCGGCCAGCGCCTCGGCCGGCCCCTCGCCGCCCCGCTCGCGCCGGAACAGGTCCACGGACTCCAAAACGTCCTCCCGCAGCGCCTCGAGATGCTGGAGGATCCCGGCATGGTCCCGGTACTTCTCCTTCAGCTCCTCCAGCGGGTGGTCCACGGCCGAGGTGGCCACCTCGCGGTCCAGGGCGTCCAGCCGGGCCTTGGTCTCGCGCTCGATCTCGCGGATGCGGCGGAGCGTGGCGGCCAGGTCCTGCTGCACGGTTTCGCTGCGGCGCTGCACCTCCTCGCGGGCCGCCTCGTCCAGCGCCTCCAGCCCCTCCGGCTTCAGGACCTGGCCGCGCAGCACGGGGGCCACCATGAAGCCGCCGGGCGTCTTCACCAGGCCGAAGCCCCGCTCCTTGGCCCGTTCCTGCAGGGCCTCCAGCTCCCCCGCCTGGCGCTTCTGGGCCTCCTCGATCAGCTTGCGGCGCTGCTGTTCGTAGGGCTCGGCCTCGAAGGCCCGGGGGATCCCCCGCACGAGCTCCTCCAGGAGGCGTTGGCAGTCATCTCGGAACCCGCGGGCCTTTCCCGGGGCCAGGCGGAGGGCGCGCGGGCGGTGCGGGTCCGCGAAGTTGTTCACGTAGCACCAGTCCGCGGGGGCCGGCAGCTTTGCCGCCTCGCCGGCCAGGAATCGCTTGACCGCGCTCATCTTGCCGGAGCCGGGGGGGCCCAGGGCGAAGAGGTTGAACCCGGCGCTCCGGATGGCCGTGCCGAAGGCGATGGCCCGCACGGCCCGGTCCTGGGCCACCACCTCATCGAGCACCGGGAGGTCTTCCGTGCTCTGGAAGGACAGGGACTCGGGGGGACACACCTTGCGCAGCGACTCGGGCGGCAGGGGCTTCGCCATAGGCTCCGTCCTGGGCCGGCGGGTGGACTGCACCCGGCCCGCGCTTCTTATATCGCGGGTGGCGGGGCCGCGGCAAGGCCGCTCCCGCCTTCGACCAAATGTTCCCGGTTTCCGGTTCCCCGTCTCCGGTTCATCGGGCCCGTCTGCCCAACCGGAAACCGCAAACCGGGAACTGGGAACCGCGTTGGAGGTGATTGACCGGGGCCCCCGACCGTGGTACGCCTCATAGGGAACGGGGGCGATGGCAGCCCCCGCACAGGGGGGCGTGACGATGGGCGATCAGGAGGACGAGGCTGTGGTGGTGACCTGTCCGTGCTGTGGGGCCAAGCTCACCGTGGACCCCGCCCTGAAGGCCGTGATCCACCACGAGCTGCCGCCGAAGCCGGCGGGGCCGGTGAAGGACCTCAAGGAGGCCATGGAGGCGCTGAAGGGCGAGGCGGAGAAGCGCCGCGCCCTCTTCCGTGAGGCGACGGAGGCGGAAAAGGACAAGTCCAAGGTCCTGGACAAGCGGTTCCAGGAAGCCCTCAAGAAGGCCAAGGACGAGCCCATCGAACGGCCGACGCGGGACATCGACCTGGACTGAGAACCTTCGACCGTACGACAGTTCGACTGTTCGCCCGGACGCACCCTGCTGGGAACTGTCGAACGGTCGATCCGTCGAACGCTCTTTCTGCTCGCTAACGGCTGGCACCTGATGGCGGCAGCGTACGATGTGGTCGTGATCGGGGGCGGGGCCGGCGGCCTGGTGCTGACGGCCGGGGCCGCCCAGCTCGGCCTCAAGGTGGCCCTGGTGGAGAAGGGCGACCGGCTGGGGGGCGACTGCCTGCACCACGGCTGCGTCCCCAGCAAGACCCTGATCCACTCCGCCAAGGTCGCCTCCCTCATCCGGCGCGCGCCCGAGTTCGGGCTGGAGGGGCGGGAGGCCCCGGTGGACTTCGCGCGCGTCACCGCCCACGTCCACGACGTCATCGCCGAGATCCAGAAGCACGACGATCCGGAGCGCTTCCGCGGCTATGGTGCCGAGGTGTTCTTCGGCCCGGCGCGCTTCGTCTCGCCCCGCGAGGTGGAGGTGAACGGGCGGCGGCTGGCCGGGCGCAAGTTCGTCCTGGCCACCGGATCGCGCCCCCTCGTGCCTCCCGTGGAGGGCCTGGAAGCCGTCGGCCCCCTCACCAACGAGGCGGTGTTCGGCCTGAAGCGCCTCCCGGCGTCCCTGCTCGTGATGGGTGGCGGCCCCATCGGCATCGAGCTGGCCCAGGCCTTCGCCCGCTTCGGCGCGCGGGTCACCGTGGTGGAGATGCTGGATCGGATCCTCCCCTCCGAGGACCCGGAGATCTGCGCCGCCCTGGGCGAGGTCCTCCATGCCGAAGGCGTTGCCATCCATACCGGCACCAGGGCGGTGCGCGCCGTGGCCGGGCCGGGCCGGAAGGTCCTGATCTGCCGGGAGGGCGAGCGTGAGCTGCGTTTCGAGGCCGACGAGATCCTGGTGGCCGCCGGCCGCGCGCCCAACGTGGAGGGCCTGAACCTGGAGGCGGCCGGCGTGGCCTACGGCCCCAAGGGCGTGCAGGTGGATGCGCGCCTGCGCACCACGGCCAAACACATCTGGGCCTGCGGCGACGTGGCGGGCCCCTACCTGTTCACTCACGTGGCCGAGTACCAGGCCGGCATCGTGCTCCGGAACGTCGCCTTCCACCTGCCCGCGCGGGCGGACTACCGCGCGGTCCCCTGGGCCACCTTCACGGACCCCGAGGTGGCCCGCGTAGGCCTCACCGCGGGGGAGGCCCGCCAGCGGGGGATCCCGCACGAGGTCCTCCGCTTCCCCTTCAGCCAGGTGGACCGGGCGCTGGCCCAGGGGGAGCCGCGCGGCTTCGCCAAGCTCGTGGTGGCCCGGGGGCGCATCCTGGGGGCCAGCATCATCGGCCCCCACGCCGGCGAGTTGATCCACGAGGCCGTGCTGGCCATGCAGGCACGCCTTCCGTTTCGCCGGATCTCCGAAGCCGTCCACGTGTACCCCACCCTGGCCCAGGTGAACCGCCGGGCCGTGAATACCTACTACGGCCCCCGCCTCTTCTCCCCCCGCACGCGCATCCTGGTGCGATGGATCCAGAAGGTCCTGGGATGACGCCGGACCCATCGGGAGGGCCGCAGGCGCCCCACGGCAGCCAGGCACAGGGGCAGATCGTTCGGGCCCACGTGTGGGTGGCCGGCCGCGTGCAGGGCGTCTTCTTCCGGGGGTGCGCCGAAGACAAGGCCCGGGCGCACGGCGTGTCCGGCTGGGTGCGCAACGCGCGGGACGGCCGGGTGGAGGCCGTGTTCGAGGGAGACCGCGCCGCCGTGGAGGCCATGGTGCGTTGGTGCCACCGGGGATCGCCCGGAGCCGTGGTGAGCAGCGTGGAGGTGGCGTGGGAGGAGCCGCGGGGCGAGCGCGGCTTCGCCGTGCGCTTCTGACAGGCTGCTGAAAAAGGCCCGGCATCTCTCCCCGCCGCCCCGGCGGCGGGTGGGGCGTTGGCGCGCTCGCGCGGCGCTGCGACGTACGGACTAAGTACGCCTCGCACCTCGCATCGCGCGCCGCCTTGCACCTGGGCCTTTTTGAGCAGCCTGGGCAACGGACATCTCTTCACGCCGCTGCGGCGGCAGCTGGGCCAGGACGTAGGGCTATAGTGGGCCTCGCGCCTCCCATGAGGGGGTTTTATCTCGATGAGCGAACCCGGGGCCGACCTGCTCACCGGCGTCCTGAAGCGCGTCAGCCGCTCTTTCTACCTGAGCGTCGCCGTCCTGCCGGCCGGCCTCCGCCTGCCCATCGGACTCGCCTATCTCTTCGCCCGCGCCGCCGATACCATCGCCGACACGAAGATCGTGAGCCGCGTGGAGCGCCTGGAGCACCTGGAGGCCCTGCGGGACCTCTTCCGTGGCGCGGGGCCGGACGGTGCGGCGCGGATCCGCGCGGCCCTGGCGCCCCAGCAGACGGCCCCCGCCGAGGCCGACCTGGTGGCCCGCCTGGACGACTGCCTGACCGTCTATCGCGGCCTGCCCCCCGAAGACCGGGAGCGGATCGCCCGCGTCGTCCTCACCCTCACCGACGGGATGCGGCTAGACCTCACCACGTTTCCGGGCGAGGACGAGGGGAAGCTGGCGGCCGTGGAGACGCGGGCAGACATGGACCGGTACACGTACCTCGTGGCCGGCTGCGCCGGGGAGTTCTGGACGGCCATGTGCATCGCCCACCGGCCCCGCTTCGCCCGCTGGGACGCCGGCGAGATGAGCCGCCGCGGCGTGCGGTTCGGCAAGGGCCTGCAGATGACCAACGTGCTGCGGGACCTGCCGCGGGACCTGCGCATCGGGCGCTGCTATCTGGCCCGCCAGGATCTGCGCCGCCTGGGCCTCGTCCCCGAAGATCTGCTGGACCCGGGCTGCCTGCCCAAGGTGCGCCCCCTCCTCGCCGACCTCGTGCGGCTCACGCTGGCGCATTACGAGGCAGGCTGGGCCTACACCCTGGCCATCCCGCGCCCCGAGGCGCGCATCCGCCTGGCCTGCGCTTGGCCCCTGCTCATCGGCATCCAGACCCTCGCCGGGATCACCCGCTCCCCCAACCTGCTGGACCCGGGGCGGCCGGTGAAGATCCCCCGCCCGGCGGTGTATCGCCTCATGGCCCGGTCCGGCCTCACCGTCTTCTCCAGCCGCGCCCTCACCCACCAGTATGAGACGCTCCGTGCCCGCCTCTCCCGGCCCGCCTGAGCGAACCCGAGAGGGACCGCGTCGCGGCTCGCGGCGGCTCCCGGGCGGACTGGGCCTTGGGCTCCTCCTGGCGGTTGCCGCGTGCGCGGGGCCCCGGACCGTCGAGGTCCAACCGCCAACGCCCGTCTCCGTGGGCTATGAGGAGACGGGGGAGGCGTCCTGGTACGGGTATCCGTACCACGGGCGGCGGACGGCCAGCGGCGAGGTGTATGACATGGACCAGATGACGGCGGCGCACCGGACGCTGCCGCTGGGCAGCTGGGTGAGCGTGGAGAACCTGGAGAACGGCCGGATCGCGGACGTGCGCATCAACGACCGGGGGCCCTTCGCCGAGAACCGCATCCTGGACCTCTCGCGCGCGGCGGCCCGCATGCTGGGTGCCGTCGGGCCCGGGGTCATCCCGGTGCGGCTCCACGTCATCAACCTCCCCGGCGCCGCCCAGGCGGCTCGGAACGGGACGTTCGCGGTGCAGGCCGGGTCCTTCACCGTGCAGGACCGCGCCGTGGCCCTGCGGGACGAACTGCACCGTGCCTGGGACGGCGCCCTCGTCGTCCCCGCCGAGGTGGGGGGCCGAACGCTCTACCGGGTGCGCCTCGGCGGCTTCGCCACACGCGCGGAGGCGCAGCGCATGGCCGAACAGCTGGCCCGCGCGGGCTACACGGTGATCATCGTCGGAGAGTGAGCGTCCGGTCGCCCCCGGCGCGCCGCGCCGGCGGGCCACGGCCCGCCGGCGCGACACCCCATCGACGCCGCCGGACATTCACGGGGCGCCCATGTCCACCGAATCGACGCTGGAGGCCGCGGAGGGCGAGGCGCGGGGTCTCGCCGCGGCCCCGCCCGGCACCCTGCGCTACACCCTCCTCGCCCTGCTGTTCACCCTCCTGTGGGCGGCCGCGTTCGTCGCCGTCAAGGTGGCCCTGCGGTCCTCGCCGCCGTTCTTCCTCATGGCCTCCCGCTTCGTCGTGGCGGGCGCCCTGCTGCTGGCCTACGGCCGGCTGCGCGGCCAGAACCTGCCGGACACGCCCGGGTACTGGGCGCGGCTGGCGGCCCTCGGCCTGTTGAATTACGCGCTCTACCTGGGGTTGACCGCGGTCGCCCTCCGTCACCTCTCGGTGGGCACGGGCGCGGTGCTGGCCAGCACGAACCCCCTGCTCCTCGCCGTGGTGGCGGCGTGGCTGTTGAAAGAACGCCTGACCCCATGGAAAGTGACCGGCCTGCTCGCCAGCTTCGCCGGCGTGGTCTGGATCATGCGGCACCGCATGGGCGATGAGGACCGGCCGGGCTCGATGGCCTTGATCATGCTCGCCATCGCCCTCCTGGTGGCCGGCACCATCCTCTTCAAGCGGTGGCGGCTCACCCAGAACCTGGTGGTGGTCAACGGCGTGCAGCTCCTGGTGGCCGGCGCGGCCCTGGGGGTCCCGAGCCTCCTCTTCGAGCCGGTGGGTTCCGTGCGTCTCACGGCCTCGTTCCTGGGCGCGCAGGCCTTTCTGATCTTCGGCGTCTCCTGCGCCGGCATGGGCATATGGTTCTGGCTGCTCAGCCACGGCGACGCCACCCGGGCCAGCGCCTACTTCTTCCTGAACCCGGTGCTGGGATTGTTCCTGGGCGCGCTGCTCATGGGCGAGCCCCTGTACCCGCTGGACTTCGCCGGCTCGGCGGCCGTGGCGCTGGGCATCTACCTGGTGCAACGCTCGTAGCAGGCTGCTGAAAAGGGCCCATCTGCGGCGTTGGCGTGCTCGGGCGCTCGCTGCGGCGTACCCAGAGTACGCCTCACTCGGCCCTTCGCGCGCCGCCTTGCACCTGGACCCCTTTGAGCAGCCTGGGGGAAAGGCATGTTTTCCAGAAGGCTGCTGAATCCAAGTTCCTCAGGCCCCTCGCACCTGTAGGGGGCTGGGCGCGGGTGGCGGGCCCCAGCACTCATGACTTCAGAATTGACACACAGAGTGCGCATACAGAAAAACGTTCGGATCCCGATGCGCGACGGGGTGCGGCTCGCCGCCGACCTCTTCCGGCCGGATGCCGCAGGATCGTTCCCCGCGCTGGTGGAGTACCACCCCTACCGCAAGGACGATATGAGCGTGCCGCGCAACGGCCCCCACCGATTCTTCGCGGAGCGGGGATACGTGAGCGTGCGGCTGGACGTGCGTGGCACCGGCGCCTCGGAGGGGGTGAACACCGACGAATATCCCCTGCAGGAGCAGCTCGACGGGTACGACGCCATCGAGTGGATCGCCGGGCAATCCTGGTGCGACGGCAGCGTGGGGATGTTCGGCTCGTCCTACAGCGGCTTCACGGCCCTCCAGGTGGCGCTGCACAGGCCGCCCCACCTCAAGACCATCATCCCCATCTACGCCACGGATGACCGCTATACCGATGACTGCCACTACGTCGGCGGCTGCCTGCGGATGTACTACGACATCGGGTTCTACGCCACGCGGATGGTGGCCTGGAACGCCCTGCCCCCCGCCGTGGACGGGCTGGAGGAGGACTGGGCGCGCATCTGGAAGGAGCACCTGGATGGGCAGAGGCCCTACATGCTCACCTGGCTCGCGCACCAGGCGGATGGTCCGTACTGGCGCGCGGCCTCCGTCGCCGGTCAGTACGAGAAGATCGCCTGCCCCGTGTTCCTCATCGGCGGCTGGCAGGACGGCTATCCGAACCCGCCCCTCCGCCTCTTCGAGCGCCTCTCCGTCCCGCGCCGCCTCCTGATCGGCCCCTGGAACCACGCCCGGCCCGATGCGGCCGTCCCCGGCCCCCGCATCCACTACCTGCATGAGATGCTCCGCTGGCTGGATCACTGGCTGAAGGGCCGGGACACGGGGGTGATGCGCCAGCCACCCATCACGGTCTACATGCAGCAATACGACGAGCCGCCCCCGGACCGCACGCTGACCGGCGGTGAGTGGCGTTCGTTGGAAGCCTGGCCGCCGCCGGGGCAGGAGAGTTCCACGCGTTTCCTTGCGCCGGATGGAGGCCTTACGGCAGGACCCCCAGCGGGCGAAGGCGTGGAGG
>Ga0187780_10004833_pt1 | contig 10076 bp, 11 predicted proteins | sample 1015_Q2_SP10_20__FD_132429 | JGI IMG/M metagenome (GOLD analysis project Ga0187780, IMG submission 132429) | Tropical peat soil microbial communities from peatlands in Department of Meta, Colombia - 1015_Q2_SP10_20_MG | ecosystem: Environmental > Terrestrial > Soil > Wetlands > Peat | place...
GCCAACATCGAGCACGATAATTCCTACAATTTTACTGCCATGCTCGTGCCCAACCCCCGCTTCTCCATCGCCTTCGGCTACATCTACTGGAACGTGTACACGCAGGCCGACATTTGTTTCAACTACTCCGTCACGTACACGAACCCGGCCCCTCCTCCAACGACTCTGCCGGTCAGCACGTCGCCTCCCGGTGTGGCTACCGTTCCATGCCCCATTGCGGGAGCTTCGGTTGGGGCTGCCGGATTGGGAACTCTTTCGACCTACACGAGCAAGGATAATTTTGCGCACGCCGACGTGATCTGGAAACCGGCGAGGCGGGTTACGACGGCGATTGGATATGCGGGGAGCTTCGTCCGGGGAAGCACGATCTTTCTAAATCCGCTTGCGCCCTCCGGCATGCTCGACTTCAACTATCAAATGCCGTACGCTTCCGTCACGATCGATGTGTACAAGGGCTTCAGCTACAAGACGGCCTGGAACTACTATGGGTTCAATCAGCAGGGGAACACGACTCCGTTCGGTTTGGCCGCCATACCGTTGCAAGACTTTAACGGCAACACCTTCACCTTCTCGTTTCGATATGCCTTTTGACGTGGATGTGATTTCAGCTGTCCTCAGATCCCCAGGCCAGAAATAGCGTGCAGTTTCAAGGAGGACACCTTGAACAAACGGAGAACCCGGATGAGAGGCGCGCTGCTCATTGCTGGTGCGATCGGTTTGTCGTTTGCGGTGACAACCAGGGCCGACGACGGGCCTGCGACCTTTAAGGGACAGTGCGCCGCCTGCCATGGAGCCGATGGCAGTGGCAGCACCGCGGTTGGCAAGAGTTTAAAGATCCGCGATTTAAGGTCTGCCGACGTTCAAAAGCAAACGGATGAACAGCTCACCGGCATCATCACGAACGGCAAGGGAGCCATGCCCGCTTACAAAGACAAAATGACGGCCGATCAAATCCAGCAGCTGGTCGCCTTCATACGCCAACTGGCCAAAAAGGGATAGATCGGCGAGGTCGGCTGGAAGACTTGCCGACCGAATTCAGAACACAGATGGAACTTACGGGCATTCTCATCGTCTTGATCGTGGCGGCGATTGTGCTGGCCGCAGCGTTTTTTGTGCGTCCCTCGATCACGGCGGGAGCAACAGGCAAGGTTCTGGCCTTTGTCGGCCTGTGCATCTTGCCTGCGCTATGTATTCGCATGGGTTTAGATACCCACATGGAGCGTTCGGAAAAGGCCAAATTCTGCATTTCGTGCCACAGCATGGAGAACTACGGGAAGAGCCTTTGGGTGGACGATCCGAGCTACATCCCAGCGCAACACTTTCAAAACCATCGCGTGCCCGCCGACACGGCCTGCTATAGCTGCCACGCCGACTACACCATCTATGGCCCTCTGCACGATAAACTGAGGGGGCTGACGCGCATTTACGTGCAGTATTTAGGTACCCCTCCTCAAACGATCCAGATACCTGGCGGGTACAAAAACCAGCAGTGTCTGCGGTGCCACCTGGGGGCCCGAGGCTTTATGGAGAATCCGATTCATATGGCCCTCATGGATTCTCTTAAATCGAATGAGATGTCCTGCATTTCGAGCGGTTGTCACGACATGATCCACAATCCCACAGAAGTGGGTCATTTGAAAATGTGGAGTCCCGGCCAATGAAAACAGCGCTATCGGAAGGAACGATTCTGCGAGTTGCCAGCGCGCTTATCGTCGTTGGCCTCGTTATCGAAATCATCAGTTTGGCCTGGATTCACCCCCTGGCCTTTGCGCTGTTTGCCTTCGTCGGTGTCTTGTTGATCGGCCTCGGAATACTGATTTATTTGGCCTCGCTCGTTTTTGTAGCGTCCCCACCCAGCGAAAATGGCAGGTAAACCCGGAGCCACATAGTTCTTCTGCTTGTGATTCCCGCACGTGTGGTCCCTTTCCTCCCACGCTGCAAATCATCTGAAGTCGAGCCCCAGGAAGTTGACCCGGCATGGTAACCTTCTGGCATCTAGCTGGGTGTGATCCCTGAATTGTTGTGCTCTGAAGGTGCCGTGGCGAGCGAGATCCAGATACGAGTAAACGAGCGGGTGCACAACGTGACGGCGGATCCCGACACGCCGCTGCTGTACGTGCTCATGAACGATCTCGAATTGCAAGGCCCGCGGTTCGGCTGCGGGCTGGCCCAATGCGGTTCGTGCTCAGTACTCGTAAACGGCTCGGAGACACGCTCCTGCGTCACACCGGTTTCGGCGGTGGTGGGGAAGTCGGTGATTACGCTCGAAGGCCTTCCCTCGTGGTACGCCCAGCAGAAGAAACTCTCCAAGACGCCAGCGCTGCATCCCGTCCAGCAAGCGCTCATCGACGAACAGGCGGTTCAGTGCGGCTATTGCTTTAACGGAATGATCATCCAAGCCGTCGACCTGCTGTCGAAAACGCCCCATCCGACCGAAGCTCAGATTCGCAGGGCAATGAACGGGCACCTTTGTCGGTGCGGCAGCTATCCTCGAGTGATTAGGGCGATCGAGCGGGCATCTCACGCGATGACGCGCGCGGTCGAGAACACCGCAAGCGAAAGGCTGGCCCAAGAGAGCCGGGCGGCGGAGGGGGTCGAGGAATGAAAGGCACGATTCCTCCCTGCTTGCTTCCCCGCCGTGAATTCCTCAAGAGTGGTGGCGCGCTGGTGATTGGGCTGAGCCTCCGCGGTGCCATTGCCGATACCTATGCCGCCGAGCAGGCCGCGGGAGCTGCTGTGCGCGGAGACGTCGCGGGCCCTCCCGATCCCAAGCAGATTGACACATGGCTCGCGATCCACTCCGACAACACCGCGACGGTGTATATCGGCTACGTTGAACTCGGGCAGGGCTCGACGACTTCTCTTCTACAGGTTTCGGCCGAAGAGCTGGATCTGGACCTCAGCCAGGTCCGCACGGTCCGACTCGACACGAATATCACGCCGAACCAGGGGGGTACCTACTCGAGCTCATCGATTGCGCGCGGCAGCCCTGCGATTCGCACCGCAGCAGCGGAGGCCCGACAGGCGCTGCTCGAAATGGCCTCGAAGAAATTGGGCGCCCCGGTCGAGCGCCTCACGGTCTCTAAAGGCGTTGTGACCGTAGGGGCGATGGGCGGCGAATCCCAGTCGGTTACCTACGGAGAGCTCGTCGGCGACAAACTGTTCCACCTCGCCTTTACGGGAACGGCACCTGCAAAACCCGTCTCCGAATACAAGCTGGTGGGCACGAGCCCTTTACGGAATGACATTCCGGAGAAGGTGAGCGGCAAATACGCCTACCTCCAGCACATGCGCTTGCCCGGCATGATACACGGGCGAATCGTTCGTCCACGCGGGCAGACGGCATACGGGTCGGGGGCAAAAGTCGCCACCCTCGATGAGCGCTCCATCGCGCACATTCCCGGAGCTCGCGTGCTCCGTAAGGCAGACTTCGTTGGCGTCGTCGCAGACCGCGAATGGGACGCTGTCCGCGCGGCGCGGGAATTGAAAGTGACCTGGGAGATTCCCGCTGTCTTGCCGGGCAGTGATCGCGTGTATGAGGCCATGCGTGCCGAGAAAACGTCCGACCGAGTTGTCCTGGAGCGTGGAGATGTCGAACGTGCGATCGGCGGTGCCGCACACGTCGCCTCGGGCCACTATCGCGGGCCTTACCAAGCCCATGCACCTTTCGGACCCAACGGTGCGCTCGCGGACGTGACGTCGGATCAAGCCCTGGTGATCTGCTCGACTCAGGACGTATATGCCACGCGCAACACGCTTGCCACCGTTCTGGGATTGCCAGCGCAAAAAGTACGCGTGCAGTATTACGAGGGATCGGGGACGTACGGTCACAGTTGCTACGACGACGCCGCGCAGGCCGCGGCGATCCTCTCACAGCTGGCGGGCCGGCCGGTTCGCCTGCAGTTTATGCGGTGGGACGAGCACGGATGGGACCTCTACGGCCCTGCGCATGTTGGCGAAGTTCGCGCGGCCGCTGACGCTGGCGGCAAGATCATTGCCTATCAATACGACGGCTGGCATCACAACTGGAGCGCGGTTGAGACCTCCCAGCAACTGGCACTCGGCACGCCCGCATCGGAATGGCGCGACGGCGCAGCCCAAATGGTCAATCCCTCTGATTGCGGAGGAATGTACGACATCGCCAACGTCCGGCTCGTGAACCATCATGTGCCGGGGATGAACTACCTCCGCGGAGCCTGGCTGCGGTCACCTCTCGACCTTTCCTTCTCCTTTGCCTCCGAGCAAACGATCGACGACTTGGCTCGCCAGGTTCGTCTGGACGCGTACGAATTCCGCCGGCGTAACATCACGAACGAGCGCTGGATGGGAGTGCTCGATCGGGTGGCGAAAGCGGCCCAATGGGAGCCGCGCCCCCCGGCCTCGAAGCTGTCAGGAGAGAAAATCGTCTCCGGGCGCGGCATCGGTCTTGGCACCCATCTCACTTCGTACGGTAGTGCCGTCGCCATCGTGGAAGTGAACAAGGAAACGGGCAAGGTGTTGGTGAAGCGACTGTACGGCGCGATCGACGCGGGACTGGCTGTCAACCCTGCGTTCATCGAAAACCAAATCAGTGGGCAACTTGTGCAAACGGCGAGCCGCATGCTCCTGGAGGAGGTGACGTTTAACAAAACCAACGTCACGAGCCTCGATTGGACGAGCTACCCGATTTTGCGCTTCGAGGAATGCCCCGAGGTATTCCCGATGGTGGTGCAGCGACTCGATCAAAAATCCACGGGGGCGGGCGAGGAGGTGATGGCCGCCGCTGCGGGCGCGATCGGCTGCGCATTCTTTGATGCGACCGGCGTGCACATGCGCGCGTTTCCGCTCACACCGGACCGCGTCCTCGCCGCTCTCCACTCGGCCTAGCCAGCCATGCGGCAATCCTGCGCTCCCCGGGGCTGCCTTCTTGGCCCATCGTGCGGCCCGGAGTGAAAACATGAAGGTAAAGGCCGCCGTTGCCCGGGAAGACCAGCAGCGCTTCTTGATCGAGGAGCTCGAGCTAGGCGAGCCCGGGCCAGACGATATTCTGGTCCGCATCGTCGGCGTCGGACTTTGCCACACCGATGTGAAAGCAGTTCGCGGAAGCATGCGCGTTCGGAAACCGGTCGTGCTCGGCCACGAGGGCGCGGGGGTGGTCGAACGCACCGGCGCGCGCGTCACGACGGTAAAGCCCGGTGACCATGTCGTGCTGACGTATGACTCTTGCGGCGCCTGCCGCTCTTGCACGTCTGGCGATCCGGCCTACTGCGAGCAGACCAGCGCGCTCAATTTTCAAGACGTCCGAGAGAAGGAGCCGGGATTTTTTCGCGACAACGACCAGCTGATCCACGGCCATTTTTTCGGCCAATCGTCGTTTTCGACCTACGCGATCACGCGGGGACAAAACACGATCGCTGTCCGAAAGGATACCCCGCTCGAAATTCTCGGCGTGCTCGGCTGCAGCGTCCAAACCGGCGCTGGTGCGATCATGAATTCGCTCGCTACCAAGCCAGGCGAGAGCGTCGCCATCTTCGGTGTAGGGCCTGTGGGACTCAGTGCCGTGATGGCCGCGGTGGTGTGCGGCTCGAGTGAGATTGTGGCTGTCGACGTGATCCAGTCGCGCTTAGTGATGGCGAGCCGGCTCGGCGCTACCCGTGTAGTACTTGCCCGCCCCGAGGCGGACGCCGCCGCCGAGGTCCGCCGGCTCATTCCGGGCGGCGTCGACTGCGCCCTCGATACCACGGGCCAGGGCGACAGCTTCGGCCAGGCGCTCCGATCGCTTCGGCCCAAGGGCCGTTTCGGCTTCGTTACCGTTCCCCTGGGCACGTTCGCGCCCGACCTGTCCGCGATCATGTTGGGCGGCCACACCATCCGGGGCATCGTACAGGGCGATAGCGTTCCCGGCACATTCATTCCGCGCCTCATCGAGCTGCACAGGAACGGCCGTTTGCCGTTTGACAAGCTCGTCACTAAGTATCGGCTCGAGCAGATCAATCAGGCCATCGAGGATCAGGCCAGAGGCGAGGTTGTGAAGCCGGTCTTCACCTTTTCCTAACGCGCCTCTTGGTTACTTGAGATAGGTGCGGACGATTTCGATCACGTCGTTGGCAGCCTCTTCCGATGACTTCGAATTGCGCGGCATGTGATTGCGGATGTGATCCTCCAGGAGCTCGCCCATGAGGCTGTTGATCGCTCCGCGTGCAGCAGCGAGTCGCTGCAGCACGTCGGCACAATGCTCGTCCTCATTCAACGCGCGCAGCACGCTTTCCAGCTGTCCGATCACCTTCTTGGTGCGCGTTACCAGATCCAATTTCTCTCGTGATAAGTGAGACATTTTTCCTTGACTACCATACGGGGGTATAGTATTTAACCACGATGGCGCCCCGGTGTCCAGGGGTTGAGGCAGTTCGAGTATATGGAAATCACAGCTCGAGAACCAGAACCTCCCGGTCCTAGGAAGGCCTCTGGGGTTCTGCGAACGGCGAGTCCGGATCGGGCAGTTTCCGCCCATCCCTCGCTTTGAGGTCCTGCCTGCCGGGGTGCTTCCTTGGAGGCGTCACGCAGGAATTTCGGCATGGTTTCGTGTTGGAATCATGGGTAGCCCTCGCCGGACACAGGCACGAAAATGCGACCCTGGTTTGTTCAAATCGTGGTGCGAATCCTTGCTACGCTGGTGGTGTGCACAGCGGGAGCCTGGATCGCGCGCGCGCAAAATCCTGACGAGGCACCCTCGGGGACCGCCCAAACCAGCACACCTTCCAGCGACCAGGCGCCGACCAGTTCGAGTTCGAATGATTCCGATCCGCTGACGGTTTTCCCGCACTCTGAGACGAGCCGCTACTGGATCTCCGGCCAAGCCAATATCGTTTTCCAGTGGCACCCGACCTTCCCGGCACAATATACGGGAACCAACAGCTTAACTCCCTGGGCTCAGAGTGCTACAACGCACGTCCTGACCCTTTATACCGGCTACGAAATTGCGCATTGGACCGAAGGGTTTTGCGACATCGAATACGCTACCGGGGGTGGCATTGGGCATGCGTTCGGTCTAGCCGGCTACACCAATCTGGATGCGGTGCGCACGGTAAACGGTGCACAACTCTCTACGGCGCCCTATCTGGCTCGCTTGATCTTGCGTCAGATTATTCCTCTCAGTGACGAACTCGTCGAGGAGGAACGCGATGAGCTACATCTCGCCACGTCTGTGCCGGTGCGGCGTATCGAGATTCGTTTCGGCAAATTCAGTCTCACCGACTTCTTCGATCTGAATGCCTGGGGTTCGGACAGTCACCTCCAATTCCTGAATTGGACGGTAGACAACAACGGGGCCTGGGACTACTCCGCCAACACGCGAGGCTACACCGACGGCGTACTTTTGGAATATGACGACCACTGGTTCTCGGCTCGATTTGCTGAGGTGCTCGAGCCGAAGGTTGCAAACGGCATCAACCTCGAAGCGGACGTGGCAGAGGCGCGTTCAGCGAACCTCGAATTCGACGCCACCGGAAAGTTGATCGCTCACCGGGCAGGTACGATACGTTTTCTGAGTTACCTGAATACGGCCAACATGGGCAACTATCAGAAAACCATTAACGAATATCTCGCGGGTCCAAGAACTTCACCGCCAGACATCACCTCGACGCGTCGTCAGGGACGCCACAAATATGGCTTCGGCCTGAATTTCGAGCAGGAGATCACGCCTGTCATCGGCCTCTTTGGACGTCTCGGCTGGGACGACGGTCACAACGAATCCTTTGCCTATACCGAGGATGACCGCACGCTTGAGCTGGGCGCGTTCGCCACGGGCAGCGCCTGGCACCGGCGGAACGACCGAGCCGGCATCGCGTTTGTAGTCAACGGAATCGTGGCCGCACACCAGCAATACCTGGCGCTGGGAGGACTGGGCTTTCTGCTAGGCGATGGCGGCCTGACGTATGGCTCGGAGAAAATCTTCGAAGGTTTTTACACCGCTCACTTGTGGCGAGGCTTTTTCGCCTCGATTGGGCTGCAGCACGTCAATAATCCTGGCTATAATCAAGTCCGCGGGCCTGTCACAGTTCCCACCCTCCGCTTCCACACCGATTTCTGACCGCTGGGATCGCTCTGGCCTAAGGTTTTCGCTTCGGCTCGGCACCAGGGGAGTCATTGGCTGGCGGTGGAGTCAACGGTTGCTTCAATGCGTCTGCAACATCGGGGGGCAACTTATCCGCACGGGCAAGGAGAGCCGCGATCTGCCACATCTGGTCATCCGACAGCACTCCTTTGAAGCTTGGCATGCCCGACATGCGGATGCCATTGTTGATCTTCCAATAGGTCACGCCGACCGGGTCGTCCGTCACCGAGCCATCGGGAGTAAAAAGCTCGGGGGGCGGCGGATACATCTTCAGGGCGAAGGCGGTCGCACCAGGCAGTCCGTGGCAGCCACATCCCTTACGATAGCCCTGTGCACCGGCCATCAGGTCGGCGTCGGTAAAGCTTGAAAGATCGCGGCGCGGCGCCAGGCGGTGGATGCGCGATTCCAATGCAGCCCCAGCGACATAGTGCTCGAAGGGAAACGCTCGGTCCGTCACAGCAACCGGCGCGTAGCCGCTCACGAGATAGGCAGCGCCCAAAATCGGAAACGCGAGCAATCCGATCAACAGCCCCCATAGGAATTTCCTCATTGCGATTCTCCTTCTTCGATCCGGACGTGCTCGACCTAGATAGCACAGCTGGAGCCCGTTGCCACAGGTTGTTTTCTCGGCCCTCCTGCTTTTGTGCCCGAAGTTGTTCTCTCAACGGCAGATGTCGGCGCGTCGACAGACATTTTTCCGTCATCGAGACAAAAAAAATATGGCTCTCTCCCACGTGACACAATCGGGTGGTCCTCCCGCGTCGGCTCGGAAGCAATCGGCATCGCTCCGAAGGTAAGGTGTATGAATTCAATTTCTTGCGAGTTCAATCCCACCAGGCATTACCAGAGCTCAATCGATACGACATTGACATACCAGAGGCTTATCGATACGCTCTGAGTTGGGAGGTTTGTCGATGGAACGGCAAAAAGTAAAAGTCTCTCCCAAATTTCAAATCGTCATCCCGAAGTCGCTTCGTGAAGAGCTGAAGATCGAAGCCGGGCAGGAGCTGTTGATGTACTCGGTAGATGGGGCGTTACGCCTCGTGCCTCACCGACCGGTCAAGGAGCTTCGCGGCATCGCCAAGGGCATGAGATGGAAAGAGGAACTGCGTGATCATGCGGAGCGCTTCTGAGCTCTATGTGGTCGATTCTACGGGCTGGCTCGAGTACATGACCGATGATGCCAAAGCCAGTGCCTTTGGCCACTATCTGGAAAACGAAGCTGCCGTCCTGGTACCGTCGCTCGTGATCTACGAAGTCTACAGGCAGCTGAGCAAACATCGCGGGCGTGTCGTCGCCGACCGTTTCGTCTCCCAGGCGTTTGGCCGCCGCGTTGTTCCGATGGACGAGACGATCGCCCTGGCCGCCGCCAACGCCAGTCTCGACCACCGCCTCGAAGGCGCCGATGCAATCCTGTATGCGACCGCCCGGGTCTGCCAGGCTCAGCTGGTGACCGCCAATACTCACTTTCGCGGCCTTCCCGGCGTCATCATTCCCTGAGCGTGGCCTCTGTTCGTACGCGCCGCTTCGAACCTAGCTAAACCCCAGATGGCCACGACCGATCTGGTTGCCAGCTTTGCGAGCGGGTGAAATCGCTCCAAGATCGTGCTAGTTTAGTTTTGGATGCTCCGACCGAGTCCTGGGCGAATCCTTCGGGGAATCTTGGAAGTTGAAAACACAACATGGAAAGCATTCACATCACGCTGCCCGACGGCGCGGTCCGTGACATCCCTCGTGGAACAACGGCTGCGCAATTTGCCGCAAACATTTCGCCACGCCTTGCCAAGGAGGCGCTCGTGGCGCGCGCCGATGGGGAGTTAGTTGATCTTTCCCTCCCTCTCGACCATGACGTCACGCTCTCCATCCTCACCGCGAACGATCCCGAGGCGGTGCAAGTTTTTCGCCACTCTGCGGCGCATCTTTTGGCTGCCGCCGTTTTAGAACTCTATCCGAATGTGAAGCTCGGCATCGGCCCGCCGACGGA
>Ga0187780_10004834_pt1 | contig 10076 bp, 9 predicted proteins | sample 1015_Q2_SP10_20__FD_132429 | JGI IMG/M metagenome (GOLD analysis project Ga0187780, IMG submission 132429) | Tropical peat soil microbial communities from peatlands in Department of Meta, Colombia - 1015_Q2_SP10_20_MG | ecosystem: Environmental > Terrestrial > Soil > Wetlands > Peat | place...
CAGGTCGGAGACTGGGTGCTGGCGGTCGGCAATCCCTTCGGGCTCGGCGGCTCGGTGAGCCCGGGCGTGATCTCGGCGCGCAGCCGCGACATCCACGCCGGACCCTATGACGACTTCCTGCAGATCGACGCCTCGATCAACCGCGGCAATTCCGGCGGCCCGACCTTCAACCTCAACGGCGACGTCGTCGGCATCAACACCGCGATCTATTCGCCGAATGGCGGCTCGGTCGGGATCGGCTTCGCGATCCCCTCCGCCATGGCGAAGCCGGTGGTCGACCAACTCCGCCAACATGGAAAAGTGGATCGCGGCTGGCTCGGCGTGCAGATCCAGCAGGTCACGCCCGAGATCGCAAAGAGCTTCAGCCTGCCGAAGGATGAAGGCGCCCTGGTCGCCGATGTCACCCCGAACAGCCCGGCCGCCAAGGCGGGCTTCCACCAGGGCGACGTGATCCTGTCCTTCAACGGGCATGAGATCGACAAGGTCCGCGACCTGCCGATCGTGGTCGCGGAAACCTCGGTGGGCCAGAAGGCGGACGTGAGGGTCTGGCGCAAGGGCGGCGAGATCACCCTCTCGCCCGACATCGCCCCGATGCCGGATAACCCGCAAGTGGCGCAGAACGAGCATGACAATGGCGGCGGCTCGGCCCAGCCGAGCAGCGCCCTGGGTCTCCGCCTCTCGCCGCTCACCGAGGAGTGGCGTCAGCGGCTGAAGCTCGGCAAGGGCGTCAAGGGCGTCGTCGTGACCGGCGTCGCCGATTCGAGCCCCATGGCCGATCTCGGCCTGCAGCGCGGCGACGTCATCGAATCGGTGAACCAGCAGTCGACCAGCACGCCCAAGGAGGTGGTCGACCTCCTCGCCAAGGCCAAGACGGCGAAGGGCGAGAACGTGCTGATCCTGTTCAACCGCAACGGGGTGAACCAGTACGTGGCGCTTTCGCTCACCGCGAATCAGGACAATGGCTGATCGCCGACGCGAAGAGGCCGGCCCCTCGGGGCCGGCCTTTCCTCTTTTCTAGGACGATTCGATGCGCATCCTCGTAATCGAAGACGACAAGGAAGCCGCCAACTACCTCGTCAAGGGCCTGAGCGACAGCGGGCACCGCGTTGATCTCGCCGAGCACGGCCGCCGCGGCTTGGAGGTCGCGCGCAGCGAGAGCTTCGACGCCATGATCATCGACCGCATGCTTCCCGGCATCGACGGGCTCTCGATCATCGCGGCGCTGCGAGCGGCGAAGAACCAGACCCCGGTCCTGGTGCTGAGCGCGCTCGGCGACGTCGAGGAGCGGGTGAAGGGCTTGCGCGCCGGCTGCGACGACTATCTCGGCAAGCCCTTTGCGCTCTCCGAGCTGCTCGCGCGGCTCGAGGCGTTGACGCGGCGCTCCAGCGCCGAGACGCGCCTGCAAGTGAGCGATCTCGAGATGGACCTGCTGTCGCGGGCGGTGACGCGCAGCGGGCAGCCCATCGACCTGCTGCCGCGCGAGTTCCGGCTGCTCGAATACTTGATGCGGAACGCCGGCCACATCGTCACGCGCACCATGCTGCTCGAGAAGGTGTGGGACCACCATTTCGACCCGCAGACCAACGTGATCGACGTCCATATCAGCCGCTTGCGGCAGAAGATCGATCGGCCCTTCGACCGCCCGCTCCTCCACACCGTGCGCGGCGCGGGCTACGTGCTGAAGCCCTGAGCGGCCTCTAGAGGCCGCGGCCTCCCATCGCGAGGAATTTCTCGCGGCGCTGCTTCCTCAGCGCCGGACCGTCGAGCTCGAGGAGCGGCGCGAGCACGGCGTCGATGGCTTCGCCCGCCGCCGCAATCGTCGCGTCCTTGTCGCGATGCGCGCCGCCCAGCGGCTCGGCGACGATCTGGTCGATCACGCCGAGCTTCAGGAGATCCTGCGCCGTGAGCTTCAGCGCTTCGGCGGCATCCTGCGCGTTGGCGGCGCTGCGCCACAGGATCGACGCGCAGCCCTCGGGAGAAATGACCGAATAGATGGCGTGCTCGAGCATGAGCACGCGGTTCCCGGCCGCCAGCGCGATGGCGCCGCCGGAGCCGCCTTCTCCGATGACGCAGGCGATGAACGGCACTTCGAGCTGCAGGCAGGCCTCGATCGAGCGTGCGATCGCTTCGGCTTGCCCGCGCGCTTCGGCGTCGATGCCGGGATAAGCGCCCGAGGTGTCGACGAAGCTCAGCACCGGCAGGCCGAAGCGCTGCGCCAGCTGCATCAGGCGCACGGATTTGCGGTAGCCTTCCGGCCGCGCCATGCCGAAATTGTGCTTCACCCGCGACTCGGTGTCGGCGCCCTTCTCGTGCGCGAGCGCGACGACGCTGCGGCCGCGGAACCGCCCGATGCCGCCGATGATGGCGCGGTCTTCGCCGAAGGCGCGGTCGCCGGCCAAAGGCAGGAACTCGGTGAGCAGACGGCCGAGATAGTCGCGGCCATGCGGACGATCGGGATGGCGCGCGAGCTGCACTTTCTGCCACGGCGACAATTTCGCATAAGTCTGGCGCAGCAGCCGGTCGACCTTGGTCTCGAGGCGCGAGACTTCGTCGGCGATGTTGAGATCGCCGCCATCGGCAAGGTGCCGGAGCTCCTCGATCTGTCCTTCGAGCTCGGCGAGCGGCTTCTCGAATTCGAGGAAATGGCGCATGGATCGGTTGACCTACCACAAGCGTCTCGTCGGCGCCACCAATCCTGGCCCGCCAACCGTTAACGGAGTCGCTTCGCCCGCGCGAGGGGGTGCCGCTCGGCGACGAGGCGCTGCAGCCGGCGGCTTTGGACATGGGTGTAGATCTGGGTCGTGGCGATGTCGGCGTGGCCGAGCATCTCCTGGACGCTGCGCAAATCCGCGCCGCGGTCGACGAGGTGGCTCGCGAAGGCGTGGCGCAGCACATGCGGCGAGAGACGCGCCGGGTCGAGCCCCGCCTCATGCGCCAATTCCTTCATGAGCTGGCCGCAGCGCCGGCGCGTGAGATGGCCCTCCCGGCCGCGCGAGGGGAAAAGCCAGGGCGAGGGCTTGCCGTCGCGCAGGAAATGCCAGCGCGCCGCGAGGTAGGCCGCGAGCGCCGCGCGCGCAGGCTCGCCCAAGGGCACGAGCCGCTCCTTGTCGCCCTTGCCGCGGATCACGAGAAAGCGGGGCTCGCGCCGGGCCGCGGCGAGCGGCAGGCCCATGAGCTCCGACACGCGCAAGCCCGCGCCGTAGAGCAGCTCGACCAGGCAAAGGAGGCGGGCGCCTTCCGCGCCTTTGCGCGCGCCCGCGGCCGCGATCAGCGCCTCGGCATCCTTCTCGTCGATATATTTGGGCAGGTTTCGCGGCAAGCGCGGCGCGTCGAGCGCCTGGGTCGGGTCATCGCGCCGCGCACCCTCGACGACGAGAAAGCGAAAGAACTGCCGGAACGCCGAGAGCCGCCGCGCCGCGCTGCGCGCGCCGAGACCCGACGCCGCGCGCGCGGCGAAATAGCGGCGCAACTCGTCGCTCGTGGCGCGGGCGATGGAGCCGCCGAGAAACTGCGCGAGATCGGCAAGGTCGGCGCCGTAGGCCGCGATCGTGAGCCGCGCCGCGCCGCGTTCGGCCGACAGCATCTCGAGGAACGCTTCGATCTGCCGCGGCAGGGCGGCGCGCGCGGCCATCGCTCAGATGCCGGCGTCGAGCGCGGCTTCGACGGCGATCGCGCGCGCATCGGCCTCGAGGCCGATGGCTTTCAGCCCCGCGACCACCCGCGCGAGCACGACCGGTTCGGGCGAAAGCTTGTCGCCGGCCGTCGCCATGAGAACACTCGTCAGCACGGTCTCGCCAAAGCGCCCGGCCGCGGTCGAAAGGATCTGGTCGAGCCAGAGCGCAGCGCCGGGCAGCATCCCCGGATGCGGCAGCTGGAGCAGCGGCGCGAGCGGGACATCGCCGCGCGGCACGCCGAGCGCGGCGCCGAGCGCCAACAGCAGATCGGCTTGGCGCGGCGCGGCGGCGGGATCGCGCGCGGCAAGCGCCGCCATGGCGTTCTGCAGGAGCGGCGCCTCGCGCGCCCCATCCCCCGAGCGCGCCAGCTCGTCGATCATGAGCAGCTCGGGCGTGTGCGCGAGCGCCACCCAATCGCTCGCCTCGTCGATGTGGCCCGACGCCAGGAGCACGCGCGCAGCGTCGCCGGCGAAAGCCTGATACGCCGGCTCCGGCTTCAGCTCGACGACAAGGGGCGCGACAAGCCGCGCGAAGGCGACGAGCGCGCCGCGGCGGCGCGCATCGGCGAGAAGCGGCGCGAGCGCGCCCACGCGCGCGTCGGGCGCCGCGTTGCTGCGCGCGAAGTCGTAGAGGAGGGCGCGCCCGCGCGCGTCGTCGGGCAGCTTGCCGCCGGCCACGGCGGCGTCCTGCTCCCCGGGTTTGACGTCGATGCTCGCATAGACGAGCCCGAGCGCCGCCGGCGGCAGCGAGCCCAGCTGCTCGGCGCGCTCGGCCGCCGCGAGCCGCTGCAGCGCCGGCACCTTATCGCTGGTCGCCCAGACCGCGAGCGCGGCGGGCGTGGCGGCGGCGAGCGCGTCGGGCGGCAAGGGCAGATGCGCTGCCGCGAGGAGGGCCATCCGCAGCGGCGTCGGGTCGGGAAGCTTGTCGAGCTTCTGGCGGTGGCCGTCGATCGTGTCGATCAGCGCCTCGAAGACCGGATCGCGCGCGGTCTTCTGCTCGCGCATCGCGCTCAAGCCGAGCGCGGCCTGGTCGAAGACGCCGTTCAGCGCCTGGCAGGCGATGAGCGCGCGATCCCACCAGGCGTTGCGATAGTGCCCGACCCGGTCCTGCACGAGACGACAGGCGCCCGCGACGTCGGCGGCGGCGATCTTCAGCTCGACGCTGTCGCGATCGAAGGTTTCGCTGCGCACCGCATCGGGCAGCGCGTCGATGAGCGGGGTCGCGTCGATGCGGCCGAGCGCCAGGAGGCGGTCGAGGCGCAGCTCGGGCAAACCCGGCGCGCCGGGGTGATCGGCACCCGGGGGCGCGATCGCGTCGCTCAGCAGCAAGCGCCGCGCCAGATCCTGGAGCGCGGGCGAGGTCGTGGGCTGGAGCAGCGGGAGGGCGGCGGAGACGACGCCGCGCGGCGTGCCGGTCCACATCGTGCGCGGCAGCGCGCTGTCGGCCGGGCCGAGCGTGCCGATCCAGGATGGATCGGCCGGCGTCAGCGGCGTCGACTGGATGTCCTGGTCCGGCGCCGGCGCGGCATTGTCGTCGCCGGCGGCCGGGGCCGGCGTTGCGTTATCGGGAAGAAGGGGGACGGGTGCGGTGGACTGGGCTCGCGCCGGGACGGACAGCAGGAGAGCGACCGCCGCGAGGCGGGCGATCTCAGTGCGGCAAGCGCGCATCCGGGATGACCTTCTCCACGCGCGCGGTCGGTGCGGGAATGTCCCACACCATGAGGAAGGCGCCCCCGCCGAGAATGATCACACCGATAAGCGCAACGACGATAAGAAGCCATTTACCCATGTGAATTCCGGAGATCCCGCGGCGGCCAGCATTTGACGAGTCGTGCTCGCGATATGCTAGGGTGCCCTCATGATGAAGCTGCCGCAGTCTATCTACGCGTCATGAGCGTTGCAACGACGCTGCGCTTGCGCGCCGCGCGCGCGCCGTGATCGCGCCGCCGCCGCTGCGCGTCGCCAAGACCATCGTTCTGGTCGGCCTCATGGGCGCAGGCAAATCCAGCATCGGTCGGCGACTCGCGCAGGCCTTGTGCCTGCCCTTTGTCGATGCCGACTCGGAGATCGAAGCGGCGGCGGGCCTGACCATCGCCGAGATCTTCGCGCGGGACGGTGAGGCCGCGTTCCGCAACGGCGAGCGGCGCGTCATCGCCCGTCTCCTGGAGAACCCCACCCAGGTGCTCGCCGCCGGCGGCGGCGCCTTCATGGACCCCGCGACTCGGGCGCTCATCCGGACACGCGCGATCTCGATCTGGCTTCGGGCCGATCTCGAGCTCATGCTCGCGCGCGTGTCGCGGCGCAACAACCGGCCGCTGCTCAGAAACGGCGACCCGCGCGAGGTGTTGAGCCGGCTGATGGCCGAGCGCTACCCGATCTACGCCGAAGCGGACCTCACCGTCGACTCGATCGATGGGCCCCCCGACGCGACGCTGGCGAGCGTGCTCGACGCCCTCGGCCGGTATCTCGGCACGCCCGCGGCTGCGAGAGCCGCACCATGAGCGGACGCGACACTCTGCGCGTCGAGCTCGGAGCGCGCAGCTACGACATCGCGGTGGGTGCCGGGCTCCTCGCCCAGTCGGGTGCGCTCATGGCGCCGGTCGTGCGGCAGAAGCGCGCGATCATCGTCACCGACGAGACCGTGGCCGGGCTGCATCTCGACGCGCTGCGCAGCGGCCTCGATCGGGCGGGCATCGCGCATCGCGCGGTGGTTTTGCCCCCCGGCGAGGGGACCAAGGACTTCGCGCATTTCTCGAAGCTCTGCGAGGACATCCTCGCGCTCGGCATCGAGCGGAGGACTCCGCTCATCGCGCTGGGCGGCGGCGTCATCGGCGATCTCACCGGTTTCGCCGCGGCGACGCTGCTGCGCGGATTGGACTATGTCCAAGTCCCGACGACGCTGCTCGCGCAAGTCGACAGCTCGGTGGGCGGCAAGACCGCGATCGACAGCCGGCACGGCAAGAATTTGATCGGCGCGTTTCATCAGCCCGTGCTCGTCATCGCCGATACCGACACGCTTGCGACCTTGCCCCGCCGCGAGCTGCTTGCAGGCTACGCCGAAGTGGTGAAGTACGGGCTGATCCGCGACCGCGGGTTCTTCGCGTGGCTCGAGAGCGCGGGGCCGAAGCTTGTCGCGGGCGACGCCGCGGCGCGCCGCCAGGCCGTGCTCACGAGCTGCGCCGCCAAGGCCGCCGTCGTCGCCGTCGATGAGCGCGAGACCGGCGAGCGCCAGCTCCTGAATTTCGGCCACACCTTCGGCCATGCGCTCGAGGCGGAGACCGGCTTCGGCGATACGCTGCTGCATGGCGAGGCGGTGGCGCTCGGGATGCGCCTCGCTTTCGACCTCTCCGCCCAGCTCGGGCTTTGCCCCAAGGACGCGCCGCAACGCGTGCGCCGGCACTACGAGGCCGTGGGACTGCCGATCACGCTGGGCGCGATCGCGAACGCGCGCCCCTTCGCGGCCGAGGCCTTGCTCGCCCATATGGGCAAGGACAAGAAAGTGCGCGACGGGCGCATAACTCTGATCCTCGCGCGCGACATCGGCGACGCGTTCATCGCGCGCGAGGTCGAGCGCGCGACGCTCGCGGCCTTCCTCGCCGCCGAAATCAGCGCGAAGCCGCGAACGCCGGCGGCGGCGCGCGTCTAGAGCGACACCTTCACCCGAGAGAGCCTGAGCCATGCCGTTGTCCGCTGCCGTGCCACGCGAGCCCCTGCATACGAGACGGATCGAATGCCGCGGCTATCGCCGCGAGGACGGGCTCTGGGACGTCGAGGGCCAGCTCGTCGACACCAAGTCCTACGCATTCAAGAACGAGCATCGCGGCGAAGTGAAGGTCGGCGAGCCGATCCACGAGATGTGGCTGCGGCTCACCGTCGATGATGCCATGACCATCTGCGCGGTCGAGGCCGCAACCGACAACGGCCCCTTCGCCATCTGCCCCGCGATCCTGCCGAACTTCCAGCGCCTGAAGGGCTTGCGCATCGCGAAGGGATTCAACGCAAAGGTGTTCGAGCTTCTGAGCGGAGTCGAAGGCTGCACCCATCATGTCGAGCTCGTCGGCCGCTTGGCAACCACGGCCTATCAGACCGTCTTCCCCTATCGCAACCGCCTGGCGGCGGCCGAAGGGCGCAAGCCCGATCCAAGCCGCAAGCCGCGCCTTCTCAACACCTGCCATGTCTTTGCCGAGAACGGCGAGACGGCGCGCCGCCTCTGGCCCGAGCCCACGGGCGAAAAGAAGGCCTGATCCCGCGGCCCCTGTCCGTTTCGCCGAGGGGCGGCGCTGCGCTATAAATCGACGAACAATTGGGGAGGCCGCGATGCGCTTCGGCTATTTCACGCTCAGCGACAACCACTATCTCGACAACACGCGCAGCGCCAACCAGTTCGTCGCCGACATCCTCGACGAGACGCTGCATGCCGACGCGCTCGGTTTCCATTCGGCCTGGATCGGCGAGCATCATTTCAGCTCGCTCGGCGTGCTCTCCTGCCCCGATCTGACGCTCGCCTATGCCGCGGCGCGCACGAAAAACATCCGCCTGGCGCCGGCGGTGACGGTTTTGCCGCTCCACCATCCGATCCGCGTCGCCGAGCAATGGGCGAGTCTCGACCTCCTATCCGGCGGTCGTGTCGATTGGGCGGCGGGCCGCGGCTACGACCGGCGCGAGTATTCGCCCTTCCACGTCTCCTTCGACGAGAACCAGGAGATCTTCAACGAAGGCATGGGGGTCGTGCGCCGCCTGTGGTCCGGCGAGGGACCGGTGACGCATCATGGCAAGTATTATTCCTTCGAGAAGGTGAGCATCACGCCGCAGCCGGTGCAAAGGCCGATCCCGTCCTACGTCGCATCCTTCTCCAAGCCCTCGATCGAGCTCGCCGCGAAGCTCCATTGCGGTCTCGTCGTGGCCCCCTTCGCCGCCGCGATGAGCTATGGCGGCTTGCGGCAAGTCGCCGAGCTTTACAAGGAGACCTGCGCCAAGGCCGGCGCCAAGCCGGGCCGCCTGATCTGCAGCTATTTCACGCATTTCGCCGACACCAAGGCGCAGGAGGCGGCGCAGCGCGCGCGCCAGATCCGCTACTACAAGGAATGCGTGATCCCGGCTTTCCCGAGCGATCCCAAGACCGCGCCGCCTTCATATCGCTACATGGTCGAGATGACCGAGCGGCTGCACCATGTGAAGCCCGAAGATCTGACCGAAAACTCCGTGCTCTTGGGCTCGACGCAGCAGATCACCGACACGCTGAAAAAGGTCGAGGCCGCGGGCTTCGACGAGGTGATCCTCTATTTCAATGTGGGCCTGAAGCCGCACAGCCAGGTGAAGGACGAGATGTCGCGCTTCGCCGAAGAGGTGCGGCCGGCGTTCCGGTGAGCTAGGCGAGCCGGTCGATCTCGGCCAGCACCGCGCTGCCCATTTCCGTCGTCGAGACGCGCCGCATGCCGGGCTGCATGATGTCGCCGGTGCGCACGCCCTTGGCCAAAGCGTTGCGGACCGCATGCTCGACGAGTTCGGCCTCGTCCTTCAGATCGAAGGAGTAGCGCAGCATCATCGCGAAGGAGAGGATCGAGGCCAAGGGATTGGCCGCATCCTTGCCGGCGATGTCCGGCGCGCTGCCATGGACGGGCTCGTAAAGCGCCTTGCGCCGTCCGCTCGAATCCGCCGCACCCAAAGAGGCCGAAGGCAGCATGCCGAGTGAGCCGGTAAGCATGGCCGCGCAATCCGAGAGCACGTCGCCAAAGAGGTTGTCGGTGACGATGACGTCGAACTGCTTCGGGTTGCGCACGAGCTGCATCGCGCAATTGTCGGCATACATGTGCGACAGCTCGACATCGCGGTACTCGGCGTCGTGCAGCGTCTGCACCTCCTCGCGCCAGAGCTGGCCCGATTCCATGACATTCGCCTTCTCGACCGAGCAGACGCGGTTGCCGCGCTTGCGCGCCAATTCGAAGCCGACCCGCGCGACGCGGATGATCTCGGGCGTCGTGTAGACCTGCGTGTTGACGCCGCGGCGCGTGCCGTCGGGCAACGTGGTGACGCCGCGCGGCTCGCCGAAATAGACGCCGCCGGTGAGCTCGCGGATGATCAGGAGGTCGAGACCCTGGATCACTTCGGGTTTCAGGGTCGAGGCGCCGATCAGCGGCTCGAAGACGAGCGCGGGCCTCAGATTGGCGAAGAGGTCCATGTCCTTGCGCAAGCGCAGGAGGCCGCGCTCCGGCTTTTGCGCGAAGGGCAGGTTGTCCCATTTGGGTCCGCCCACGGCGCCGAAGAGGACCGCATCGGCCTCGAGCGCCTTCTTCATCGTCGCCTCGGTCAGAGGCGTGCCGTGCTTGTCGAAGGCGGCTCCGCCCACGAGATCCTCGGTCACGTCGAAGCTCGCGATCCGCCGCTTGTCGAACCATTCGACGAC
>Ga0187780_10004836_pt1 | contig 10075 bp, 8 predicted proteins | sample 1015_Q2_SP10_20__FD_132429 | JGI IMG/M metagenome (GOLD analysis project Ga0187780, IMG submission 132429) | Tropical peat soil microbial communities from peatlands in Department of Meta, Colombia - 1015_Q2_SP10_20_MG | ecosystem: Environmental > Terrestrial > Soil > Wetlands > Peat | place...
ATCCGCCTCGATGAGATCCATCAGCAATCCCTTGAGCTGCGGCCAATAGAAAGTTTCAAACTGCTCGACCGACATGAACCCGTCTGATCCGCGGTGCAAAGGAATGAAGACGAACTTGCTGCCAGTCGCGCGGCATATTTCGATCGCGCTCTCGGCGCAGATGCGCCGCGCCTTCTCTTCTGCGGCCAGCAACTTTTCGGGCCGCCGGTACATGTCGAGCATGACGCCTCGCATGCCTCGCATCGTGTCACCAATGAAGTCGAACGGCGCCATGGAGAAGGAGCCGGCCCGCCCCAGCCCGGAGGGAAAGCCGAGCACAGCCATCCGCTCGGCATAGCGCCGCATCGCGTGGCCGCGTTCCACGAAGAAATCAGCCACCTTTGCCAGAGTCTCGAGAGCAGATCTTAGAGACGGGTTCGTGAGAGTCACCAGGGTTGCGTAGGAGGGATAGCCTGTGATGAGCACGGGGATGCGTGGCAGCAGAGCCAAGCCCTCCAACTCGCGGTACACGCGCGGGAGGAATTTTCGCAGCGTGAAATTTGTGGGGTCGTCCAAGAATTCGTCGTAGTCCGTGGCCTTCATGTATTCGTCTTCGACGAACTGCATGGGACTGTTGGACGAAAGTCCGTATCCGGCCCATTTCGTCTGCCGATCGCCCAGCATCCGGCTCGGCTTTGAAACGAAAGGGCCGAGCCCCATGACCTGATCGGGCTGAAGATAGACGGCTGCCTGTTCGAGCAACTGTTGCGCCCTCTCAAAGTCGGAGTCCAACTCCTCGCAGGTAATTCCGCCGAACTTGGCCAGCATGTATCCGAGGTTCAAACTGATCGGAACGCGATCCGGCACCTTCATCGCGTAGGCGTCCAACAGGCGCTGAGTGCGCTCGGCAAATAGTTCTGCGGTCGTCTTGGGCACAGGTTGCAAGCGTGGTATCTCGGTATCCGTAGAACACAATTTGAGCGCCGTGTGCGGTGAGGGAAGTCACGCCTCAGGGTGACTTGAGTCACAGAACAAGCGCGGAGTGCCAGTCTGAGGGTCAGCGCTACGCAGACGGCGAATCGTGCGTGGGCTAGGTCGCGGTCGGAGGAAAGAAGGCGACCGGGAGATCGCGCACCGAGCGGAGGCCGGCGGGCGCGGCGAGGATCGCAGGAATAGTATTTACGGCAATAGCTGCGGTGGCGAGGTCGCCGTGCGTGCCGCCGGGAATCGTGAGAGTGAGATTCGGTTCGCCACGCAATTCAACGGTGTCAGCAGGTTCCTTCGCACCGACGTACATCTGCAGCTCCATGAAGATTCTTTCCTGCCCGGCGGATATGCCGCGCGCAATCTGGTGGACTCCGGCGACCTGGCCAGCAGCGACTTCAAGGAATTCTGTTTTCACAGTGTCTTCCGCGAGGATCGGCTCGATCGTCTCGGAAATATCGTCGAGCGCGAAGCCGAGACCGTCGGCCACCATGGCAACCGATTCCGGCAAGCCGTGGTGCTTGATGGCGCCTGCAGCGACTTGCTCGCGGAATTCATACGGGTCCATGCCGGCGCCGATTTTCTTCTGCAGCGGCAGGCGGCGGTTGGATGCGTCGACGATTCGCGTGGCTCTGGCCCAATCGACGCGCTGCGATGCAGCGGACAGTGTGAGGACGAGCTTGTCCATGACGAAACCGGGATTGACGCCGGTGCCGGTGAGAGCGACACCTTCATCTTTCGCGGCGGCATCGAGTCTCGCGGAAAGTTCGGGATGCTTGCGGAACGGATAGGCCAGCTCCTCGCAGGTTGAGACGACGCAACAGCCAGCCGAAAGGCACGCGATCAGTTCGTCCATCACGTTGGCGAGATAGGACGACGTGGTGTGGACGACCACATCGACGGGCCTCTGGAGCGCCGCCGAAATCTCGGGGACGATCATGATGCCCCAGGGCGCGTCGCTGGCGCCGGCGATTTCGCCGAGGTCACGGCCGGCTTTCGCGGGATCGTTATCGACTGCGCCGACGATTTCGAGCGAGGCCTTCTGCCGCATCAAGCGGGCAATCGAGGCTCCGATGGGGCCAACTCCAAATTGCACGACACGAATCTTCTTCCTCACGGCGCTGTCCTTAGGCACTGGGATAAACCCCTAAGGTAAGAGGTTCTCGCGGCTGCTGCAACGGGAAAGAAGCGGAAACTGAAAAAGAGAGCACAGAAAACAGACACCGATCGGAAGTCGGCCGCACACGGAACATGCGCGCCGCAGAGGCGCTGAGGACACGGGGAAGACCGGAAAGAGCTAGAGGCGCGAGCGGGTAGCGCGGATGTACTCGCGGAGCGCGGAGACGTTGGGGCCGTACGAGCCAACGCGGCCAGCGTCCACAGGCAAGCCGAGAGTCTCCGCTTGCTCGACGCTGAGTCCGGCGTCGTCGAGTTCGGCGAGGCTATAACCTTCCGCGGGCACGAGGCGATTCCGTTGCGACCGATCGAGCGGACGGGGAGGGCGGCGCATGTGCGACCGTTGATTCACGATGTCGAAAAATTGCGCCCAGTCTCGGCGATTCCACATCTTGCCCTCACTTCCCCATACGCCGGCTAACGATAGGTTGGATGCAGCAAAGGCGCTTTCGGTAGCATGAAATTCGAGCGCCATGCCCAGCGCTTCCCGCGACGGGAATGCTGCAGATTGTAAACCCCGGCGCGAAGCGAAAGTCGCGGGCCGATGGCTCGTGTATCCAGTGAGTTATCGAGTCTTACGTACACCGCGACCGGGGCAACGGGCCGACGAACTCAAGCCCTGTGCAGTTGCCGCGGCGGATGATACGCCAGCCCAGGCGCCGCTGCTATACTCTACGCAGGCTACGAGCGAAAGGTTACCGCGCCGCATCAGCAGCGAGAAAACAGGATGAACGCACCGGTCATCGTCGTGCATTACCACGAGCTGTGGCTCAAGGGCCGCAACCGGCGATTCTTTCTGGGCAAGCTTTTCACCGCGCTGCGGCAGTCGCTCGGAGGTATTCCTGTCGAGCGGATCGAGCAGCCGGGCGACCGGTTCCTGATTCGTTTGGGAGCGGGTGCTCAACTGGATGAGGCGATTCGGCGCGTCGAACGAGTGCTCGGGATTGCGTACTACGCGGTGGCGCATCCGGTGGAGCGGGATATGGAGGCGCTTTGCCGCGCGGCTTGGGAAGAAATCGAGCCGCTGCCATTCGGCACATTTGCCGTGCGCGCCAAGCGAAGCGACAAATCGTTTCCTCATAGGACGATTGAAATTGAGACTGCCGTGGGGCGCTATCTCTTGGAGAGGCTGCGCGCACAGGGACGCGATGCGCGCGTGCAGTTGAAGGATCCAGATGTGACGTGCCACATCGAAGTCACGCCGGGGCCGCTGCTCGTTTACGCGCGGAAGATTCCAGGCGTGGGAGGCCTGCCGGCGAACACGGCGGGGCGCATGATGTGCCTGCTATCGGGCGGTTACGATTCCGCGGCGGCGGCCTACCTGATGATGAAGCGCGGCGCGCATCTGGGCTTCGTGCATTTCTACGGCACAGGAGCGCGGCCGGGAGAATCGTCGCTGCATGTGGCGAGCGGCTTGGTGCGCCAGCTCGTGCCATATCAATTTCGAGCCAAGCTTTACCGCGTGCCGTTCGAGGGAATTCAGCGCGAGATCGTGCGGTATGCGCCGGAAGGCGTGCGCGTGCTGCTCTACCGGCGGATGATGCTGCGGATCGCAGAATCTTTTGCGCGGCGCGACCGGGCGCTGGCGCTCGTCAACGGCGACAGCCTGGGGCAAGTCGCGTCGCAGACCCTGCGCAATCTGGTCGCGGTGGAAGCGGCGGCGACGATGCCGATTTTCCGGCCGCTGATCGGCATGGATAAGATGGAGATTCTTGCGATGACGCGAAAGATCGGAACGTACGAGATTTCCTCCGAGCCGTTCCACGACTGCTGCCCCGTGTTTCTGCCGCGCAGCCCGGAGCTTTCCGCCACGCCGGCGGAATTGGCGAAGGCGGAGGAAGGCCTCAACATCGAGGCGCTCGTTACGCAGGGAATTCGAGGCGCGACGCTCGAGAGGTTTTCGTACGAGGGCGGGCGCGTCGAAGCCGCGGACCCGGTGCCCGTCGTACCCGCAGACCAGCACCGCACCGCGACGGCGTGAGCCCAGTCAGCGCCATTGGAAACCACAAAGTCTGGCAGGGAAATTACCGGTCGCGATCGTAGCCGCCGCGCCCGCCACCGCCGCCATGCCCGCCGCGGCCACCACCACCGCGACCGCCGCGGCCACCGCCTCCTCCGCCACCTTCCCGTTGCGGGCGGGCTTCATTGACGACAAGCGCGCGGCCCATGAACTGCTTTCCGTTGAGAGCAGCAACGACTTTCTCGGCTTCCGCATCGTCACGAATCTCGGCGAAGCCGAAACCGCGAGGTTGACCCGTGAAACGATCTCGAAGCAGAGTGAGAGAATCCGGTTGCACACCAACTTCCGCAAATAGAGCTGCTACATCGTCTTCGGTGGCCTTGAACGGCAGATTGCCCACGTACAGTTTCTTCACGGTCCCTCTCCTTGTGCTCCCGTGCTGCGGGATGGCACGTCACCCGAGGCTGAAGAGGCAGGATCTCGGCCCGTGGGCAGTCGTCAATGGCCGGCGGCTTCGGGCTGGAGCGAGCACCCCAGCAACTCACGAGCATCTTGCGGCAACTGGACTTCCCAGTCAACCTTTGGGGACAGCCGAACGGCCGCGAAGGACGGCGTGGGCGCGCGGGAGCCACGCGAGCGACTACGTGCGGTAGCTGGAATTGATGTGGACGTATTCGATGGTGAAATCGCAGGTCCAGACGCGCCAGGAAGCTTTGCCCGAGCCCAAATCGACACGGACCGGAACGTACTTGGCGAGCATTTTTTCGTGGGCAACGCGTTCGTCGAATGCGTGCTCGCGACCGCCGCGACAAACGGCGACACCGGCGATCCAGATATTCGCGCGTGCGGGATCGAACTTGACGCCCGAGCGCCCGGCAGCGGCAAGAATGCGGCCCCAATTCGGATCGGCGCCGGCAAATGCGGTCTTCACGAGGGGCGAATTAGCAATGGTGTGCGCGATCTGGCGCGCGGCACGCTCAGACGAAGCGCCGCGGACTTCGATCTCGATCGTGCGCTGGGCGCCTTCGCCATCTTCGACAATTGCGAGCGCCAGCGATTTGCAGACTCTGTGGAGCGCCTTACAGAAGCTTTTGTAATCCGCGCCGGACGCCTTCGCGATTTCGGGCGCGCCGGACATGCCGTTGGCGAGGACGGCGACGGTATCGTTGGTCGATGTATCGCCGTCGACGGTGATCGAATTGAACGTCGGCTCGACGGCGGCGCGAAGAGCGCGATCGAGGACGGACGCCGAAATCGCAGCGTCAGTGGCGATGAATGCGAGCATCGTCGCCATATTCGGCTGGATCATGCCCGAACCTTTTGCGCAGGCCAGGATGCGGACCTGCTTCCCGCCGACGCGGCATTTGGCTGTCGCCCATTTCGGGCGCGTATCGGTGGTCATGATCGAGCGCGCGAATTCCTCGAAAGCTCCCGCGTCGGCACTGCGGGCAAGAACCAGATGCGGGACGGCAGCCAGAATCTTTTCGACGCGCAACGGCGCGCCAATCACGCCCGTCGAGGAGACAAGGATTTGCGAGCGGTCGATGCGAAGCTCTTCCGCGAGCTTCGAGGCCATGGCGACCGAGGCGGGGTAACCATCCTCCTTCGTGCAGCAATTGGCATTGCCCGAATTCACGATCACGCCGCGCATCTGGCCGCGGGCCTTCTGCAGATGTTCGCGGGAAGCGATGACCGGCGCGGCGGCGATCTGATTCGTCGTGAAGACGGCGGCGGCCGACGCGGGAACATCGCTGACGAGAATGCCCAGGTCGAGGCGCGAGCGCTTAATGCCGCAGTGCGTAGCCGCGAAGCTGAAGCCGGCCGGAATGTCCGAAGGCGAAAGATGAGGATTCATGGAAGGCGAAATCTTACGGGTTTTCGTCGAGCTTTGCCAAGCGCGCGGTGAAATCCTCCAGAGCGGCGCGAACGGCTCCCGGCGCCGTGCCTCCGGCAACGGAGCGGCGTGCGAGCGCCGATTCTAGCGTCAGCACGGTGGCAAGTTCCGGGCCGAAGACCGGTGCGAATTCGTTCAGGCGAGAGATCGGTATCTCTCGAATCGACGTTCCCTCCCGTTCCGCCGCGCGGAGAACCCGGCCGACGATTTCGTGCGCCTCCCGGAAGGGAATGCCCTTCACAACGAGATAGTCAGCCACCTCCGTGGCGACAAGTCCCGGATCCTGCGCGGCCTCGCGGAGGCGCGATTCACGGAATTTCGTAGCGGCCAGCGCCGCGGCAGCAATTTGCGTCACGGCGAGCGCCTGATCGTATGCTGCGAAAAGCGGCTCCTTATCTTCTTGAAGGTCGCGCTGGTAGCTTGAAGGCAGGCCTTTCGCAGTCGTAAGCAGCGAGACGAGCGAGCCGTAGATGCGGCCGGTCTTGCCGCGGATCAGTTCCCACGCATCGGGATTCTTTTTCTGCGGCATCAGGCTGCTGCCGGTAGAGTATTCGTCCGGCAATTCGATGAAGCCGAATTCGGGCGAAGCGAAGAGAATCATGTCTTCGGCGAGGCGCGAGAGGTGCGTGGCGAGCGTCGCCAGCGCAAACAGCATTTCCAGCGCGAAGTCGCGGTCGCTCACAGCATCGAGGCTGTTGGAGGTGACGCGAGAAAAGCCCAAATCGCGGGCCAGCGCCGCTCGGTCGAGTGGAAACGCGCAGCCGGCCAGCGCGCCCGATCCGAGCGGGCAAGCATCGGCGCTTGCCGCGGCAGCCGCGATGCGACTCGCGTCGCGCGCAAAGGCTTCGCCATGCGCCAACAGCCAGTGCGAAAGCAGCAGTGGTTGCGCGTGCTGCATATGGGTCGTGCCCGGCATGGGAATGCCGAGGTTGCGCTTGGCCTGGTCCGCGATCGCACGCATCAGCGAGCTGATGGCGCGCCGGATTTCGCGCGCGGATTCTTTGACATACATGCGGAATTCAGTAGCGACCATTTCGTTGCGGCTGCGCCCGGTGTGCAGTTTGGCGCCCAGCGGGCCGAGTTTTTCAATCAGCGCGGTTTCGGCGAAGTGGTGGACGTCCTCGGCCTTCGAGCTATCGAGCCAAGCGGGGTCGGATTTTGCGCGGGACTCGATTTCATTCAAGGCCGCGACGATTTGCTGGCTTTCATCGTGCGTTAGGATTCCAGCGGCGGCGATGGCGCGCGCCCATGCCCGATCCAGCGCGAGTTCCTGGGGAAGCATGCGGCGATCGAATTGCCAGGAACGTTCGAATTCGTAAAAGGAGGCGTCGGGCGGCTTTTCGAAGCGGCCGCCCCACATCTTCTGGCCTTCGGAACCGCTCATCGCACCGCGGCCTCGTGCGGGATCGTGATGGGCAGCGCGAAGAGATTGATGAAGCCTTCGGCGTCTTTCGGGTTGTAACCGGTCATGCTGAAGCTGGCGAGACCGGCGCGATAGAGCGAATAGGGCGACTGGCGCGACGTGACATTGACGTTGCCCTTGAAAAGCGACAGGCCGACCGAGCCGGTGACGCGCCGCTGCGAGCTCGAGAAAAATGCGTCGAGCGCCTCGCGCAGCGGCGTGAACCACATGCCGTAGTAAACCATCTCGGCGTAACGCAGCGAGAGCAGTTGCTGGTAGTGGAGCGTTTCGCGGTCGAGGCAGAGCGATTCGAGCTCGCGATGCGCAGTCACGAGCAAAGTGCCGCCCGGAGTCTCGTACGCGCCGCGCGATTTCATGCCGACGAGGCGGTTTTCGACGATATCCATGCGACCCACGCCGTTGGCAGCCGCGATTTCATTGAGCTGATCGACGAGAGCGACCGGCGCGAGCCTCTTGCCGTTCACGGACACGGGCGTGCCTGACTCAAAGCCGATTTCGACGTGCGCGGGCTGGTCGGGCGCCTTCGCGGGAGAAACGATCCACTTCCACATGGATTCTTCCGGCGCGTTGACAGGATCTTCGAGCACGCCGCCTTCGTGGCTCAGGTGCCAGATGTTGCGGTCGCGGCTGTAGATGTCTTTCTTGGTCTGATCGATCGGCACGTTGTGCGAGCGTGCGTATTCGATGGCGTCTTCGCGCGAATTGATTTTCCACTCGCGCCAGGGCGCGATGATTTGCAGTTCGGGGGCCAGGGCTTTCGCGGCGAGTTCGAAGCGGACCTGGTCGTTGCCCTTGCCCGTGCACCCGTGGGCCAAGGCATCCCCGCCGACCTTTTTCGCCAATTCGACTTGTCTTTTGGCGAGCAGAGGGCGCGCGAACGAGGTGCCGAGCAGGTATTTGTGCTCGTAGACAGCTCCAGCGCGGAGAGTGGGCCAGATATAGCCGGTGATAAACTCCTCGCGCAGGTCTTCGACGTATGCCGCGCTCGCGCCGGTGGCCAGAGCCTTCTTGCGCGCCGCTTCGAGATCCTCACGCTGGCCGAGATCGCCGATCATGGCGACCACTTCGCAGCCGCCGTACGTCTCTTTCAGCCACGGGATTATGATGGAGGTGTCCAGACCTCCGGAATAGGCAAGAACGACCTTCTTGGGCAACGGATTCTCCTTAGGTAAGCAGCGTATGCAGAAGAGCCTTCTGCACGTGCAAGCGGTTTTCCGCCTGATCGTAAATGATGGAACGCGGCGAATCGATCACGCCGCTTGTGACTTCGAGCCCCCGGTGCGCGGGCAGACAATGAAGGAAAACGGCGTCCGGCGCGGCATGCGCGAACAGGGTTTCATTCACTTGATATGCGGCAAATATCTTCTCGCGCTTGGCGGCCTCGCTCTCCTGTCCCATGCTGGCCCAGACATCGGTGTAAACGGCCTGAGCGCCCGCGACGGCCTCTTCAGGGGAGCGCAGGACCTCGATCTTGGCCTTTGTTTCCTTGGCAACGCGTTTTGCTTCCGCCACGACAGCGTCATCAGGCTCGTAGCCGGCGGGCGTGGCCACGCGGATGTGCGCCCCAGCGCGCGCGCCGATGGACAGCAGTGAGTGGCACATGTTATTGCCGTCGCCGACGTAGGTGAATTTCAGCCCGCGCAAGTTGCCAAAGCGCTCTTCGAGCGTGAAGAAATCGGCCAGCGCCTGGCACGGATGGTACTTGTCTGAAAGCGCGTTGATCACAGGAATATTCGCGTTCGCGGCGAGCTCTTCGAGCGTTTCCTGGGCGAAGACGCGCGCCACGATGCCCTGCACCCAACGCTCGAGATTCTTCGCGATATCTCGAACGGGCTCGCGCTCGCTCAATCGAGCGGAGGTATGGTCGAGAAAGATCGACGATCCTCCGAGATTGGCGATGCCGGTTTCGAACGTCACGCGGGTACGCAGCGACGGCTTCTCGAAGATGAGAACGAATACGCTTCCAGCCAGGGAGCGCCGATAGCGCTCCGGGTGCGCTTTCATCTCTGTCGCCAGGCGGAAAAAGTCGCGCAACTGCTTGGGGTTCCATTCGGTGCCCGTGAGAAAGTCTCGCTTCAAGGCGAGTGTGGTTGTGGCGGCTGTGCTCATGTCTTACCTCGTTGCCGCCAACGCCAGCGGCTGAACGTCCGATTCCGCTTTCGGCGCAGCAGCGGGCAAACCCTTCACCGATTTCGCTCCTCGCGCGAGTACGGCTTCGAGTTTCCCCAGGAATTCTGCGATCTCTTTCGCGCGAATAATGAAAGGCGGCAGGAGTCGCAGGATATGTTCGTGCGTGCAATTGATCAGCAGACCGCGGCGAAGCGCTTCCTGCACGAATGGAGCGCCTTCGACCGCGAGGTCGATGCCCACGATCAGCCCTTCGCCGCGAACCTCGCGGATAAAGTCGAATTTTGCAGCGAGTTTTTCCAGCCCTGCGCGGAGCTCGACGCCGCGGGCGCGGACGTTGGCGAGCAGGTTTTCCTCTTCGACGATTGTGAGAAATTCGAGCGCTGTGGCGCAAACGAGCGGGCCGCCGCCGAAGGTTGAGCCGTGCATTCCGGGAGTCAGCGCCGCGGCGAATTTGTCGCTTGCGATGAACGCGCCAAGGGGCAGGCCGCCCGCGAGCGGCTTGGCGACGGTAACGACGTCGGGCGCCGAC
>Ga0187780_10004837_pt1 | contig 10073 bp, 6 predicted proteins | sample 1015_Q2_SP10_20__FD_132429 | JGI IMG/M metagenome (GOLD analysis project Ga0187780, IMG submission 132429) | Tropical peat soil microbial communities from peatlands in Department of Meta, Colombia - 1015_Q2_SP10_20_MG | ecosystem: Environmental > Terrestrial > Soil > Wetlands > Peat | place...
CTCCTGGCCGCGCATTACGATTCCGTTCCGGCCGGGCCGGGGGCTTCGGACGACGGGGCGGGCATGGCCACGGTGCTGGAAATCGCGCGCCTTCTGAAGGTGCTCCCTCCACCGCGCCATGCGGTGATTTTTCTGATTGATGACGGCGAAGAGGCCGGGCTTCTCGGAGCGCGGGCCTTCGTGGACGGACATCCTTGGGCCAAAGACGTGCGCGTGGCCGTGAACCTGGAGGCGCGAGGCACTGCCGGGCCTAGCCTGATGTTTGAGACGGGCAGCGCCAATGAATGGGCGGTTCGGCTTTACGCGCGGGGCGCACGGCGCCCGGCGGCCAGTTCCATTTTTTACACGCTCTATAAGCAACTCCCGAATGACACCGATTTCACCGTCTTCCGCGCGGCCGGGTATCAAGGCCTGAATTTCGCCTACGTCGGGAACGAACCGCAATACCACACGCCACTCGACAATCTCGCCAATCTGAATCTCGCCAGCCTTCAGCATCACGGCGAGAACGCCACGGCGATGGTCCTGGCGGCCGCGAATGCCGACCTCACGAGTCTGCCGCAAAGGGACGCGGTGTACTTCGATGTGTTTGGGCGAGCGATGATTTGGTGGCCGGCCCAGAGGACGGCGCTTGTCGCGCTATTCGTGTTCTTGCTGGTGGCGGCGCAAGTAGGGTGGATGGTGCGATCGAAGCGGATATCGCTGGAACGAGTCTTCTGGGGCCTGATCGCCTGGTTTGTGACGCTAGCCGCCACAGCAATGCTGGCAGTGATTCTCTGGCGGGTGATGGGTCTGGCCGGGGTGACTCCTGTGAACTGGGTAGCGCACCCAGAGGCGCTGGAAATTTCGTTTTGGGCACTGGCAATAGCGGCGAGCGTGTTTCATGCCGTGTTGCTGGCGCGGCGAGCGGGCTACTGGGGATTGTGGAGCGGGGTGTGGATCTGGTGGACAGTTTTGGCGCTTTTGGTGGCGTGGCAGTGGCCTGGATTCAGCTATGTGCTTGTGGTCCCGTCGGCCGCGGCAGCATTGGCCGGGTTGCCGGCGACGCTGCCCTCGAAGGACCACCCGACAGCGTCGTGGTTTGCGGTCGTGGTGCCGCTGGCGGCCGCAGGCGTGGTCGGTTTTGGGCCGGCGCTGCTGTTGTACGACGGGCTGGGCAACCGGGCCCTCGTCCTGATTTCGTTCTTTGTGGGCTTCCTGTTGACGCCCGCAGCGCCGCTCTGCGGGGAAGTTCGTGACATGCCGACGGCGCGACGAACCGCGTTCCTCGGGGTCCCGATAAAGGCGACGGTGCTAGCGATTCTCGCGGCCGTCGTTGTTCCCGCTTACTCGGCGAAGGCGCCCGAGCGGATGAACATCGAGTATTGGCAAGACTCGGACTCCGGTAAAACCGGGTGGTTTGTGCGCCCGGATTCGGGCCAACTGCCGGAGGCGGTTCGGCGTGCAGCTGCCTTTCGACGCTCCGAGCGGGGGAATCCTCCCTGGGAGCGTCGCGCGGGTTTCGCGGCGGATGCACCGGCAGTGAATCTCCCGGCGCCGACGCTTACGATCCTCGAATCCACACAGACAGGGCGCCGACGAAATTACCGTGTACTGCTGCGGTCCGAGCGAGGCGCTCCGTATGCGGCGGCATTGTTTCCACCCGATACGGACGTCGCGTCCGTGCGAATGGAAGGGCAAGCTGTCGAACAGGAAAGCTCTCGCGCGCGCGAGTTTTTCAACGGATGGGCCGTTTACGGGTGCCCTACCATACCTCCTAGCGGAATCGAACTCAGTTTTTCCCTGCCTGCCGGGAAACCGGTCGAGATTTCAGCGGTGGATCAGAGCCCTGGCCTGCCGGCGGAAGGGGCGTTTCTCCTCAAGGCGCGTCCGGCCACCGCGACGCCTTCGCAAGATGGAGACGTCACCATCGTGAGCCGCCGCGTGGAGTTTATTCCGTGATAATTTATCGAAGTGGCTACACTTGCAGTTGATTCGCATGGAGGAAATCAATGCGGCCGAGAATCTCAGCCCTGATGGTAGTGCTGCTCCTCGGGCAGACATGGGGGTTTACAGCGGATGGCCAAGGACGCGTTTCAAAGAGGTTTACGCTGCTGGACGATCCCATAATCGGCGTCTCTTATGACTACACCAAGGTACATTACGACCCGATGCCGGTTTCGGTTCGCCAAATTTGTCGGGACTACGACAAGGGCACGTTCTGGACGTACGCGCATGCGAAACGGGAATCCGAGGACTACTATGTCGTGATGGGTGTACGACCGGGACAAACTGGCGACTCATTCGGGGCAGCCGTTGTTGTTGTTGGTTCGGACTGCACGGACCAGGATTCTTTGTGGATGTTGTCTGGAATCGTTCCCGCGGACGGATACAACCCGAAGTCTCAATACGTCGGTCTGCCAGGGCTCGACGCTCGGAAGGTGTGCGATCGAGTGGGGAACTGCCACTATGTCCTTAGGTCCGCAGAGGAAGAGGCTATCCTGCGCGAACTGGTGCGGGACGGCATTTCCAGAGCTGTAAAAGCATGGGGCGGTGCAGATCGTTTCAAGAACGAAGCGTGTAAACCCTCGGTTTTGACGGGAAACCCGGACACTCCTATCGTTCAGGACGAACTTACGAAGTTTTGTAGTGGCCGCTCCTGACCCTGCGCCGCCGCGTAGGATACCAACAGACTTTCACACAACACTCGTGTGAACAACCGAAATCGCGCCGCGGTTGCTGGGGCGCGATGCGTCAGATAGAATGGCGTGCTTGCTCGCGCGAGAAAAATGGCTGAGATTCGGCTGTACAACACGCTGACGAACCGCGTCGAACCGCTCCTTCCGGTGCATCCCGGCGAAATCCGCATGTACACCTGCGGGCCGACCGTGTATGCCTTCGCGCACATCGGGAATTTCCGCACCTTCGTATTTCAGGACGTGCTGCGGCGTTTCTTGCACTCGCAGGGCCTCCGCGTCCTGCAGGTGATGAACGTCACCGATGTGGACGACCGAATCATCCGCGCGGCGGCGGCCGCCGGCGTGGACATCCGGGAGTACACGGAAAAATATCTGGAGGCGTTCCTGGCCGATCTCGACGCGCTGCACATCGAGATGCCCGAAGAGCTGGCGCGCGCCACCGACCACATCGAGGACATGGTGGCGCTGGTCGAAAAGCTCCAGCAGCGGGGGCTCACCTACACGAGCGAAGGCTCGATTTACTACCGCATCGCCGGATTCCCCGCGTACGGCAAGCTGTCGAAGATTGACATGGCGGGCATCCAGCCCGGCGCGCGCGTGGATGTGGACCAGTACGAGAAGCAGGATGCCCGCGATTTCGCGCTGTGGAAAGCGCCCAAGCCGGGGGAACATTCCTGGGAGACGCGCATCGGGCCGGGGCGTCCCGGATGGCACGTGGAGTGCTCGGCGATGGCCATGAAGTATCTGGGCGACACGCTCGACATCCACACGGGTGGCGTGGACCTGGTCTTCCCGCACCACGAGAACGAAATCGCGCAGAGCGAAGCGGCCACCGGGAAGCCGTTCGTCCGGCACTGGCTCCACGCCGAGCACCTCATGGTGGACGGCCAGAAAATGTCGAAGTCGCTCGGCAACATCTACACGCTGCGCGATCTTTTCGCCAAGGGCCAGAAGCCTTCGACGATCCGGTTTCTCCTGCTCTCGGTGCCCTATCGCCGCCAGCTCAATTTCACCGAAGAAGGATTGGTGCAGGCGCGGAGTTCCGTCGAGCGGCTGCGGAACTTCGTGACCCGGCTGAAGACCCCGAAGATCGCGCCGGGGTCGAATCCCGAGACGCAGAAGCGAATCGAAAAGGCCGAGAGCGATTTCGACGCGGCGCTGGCGGATGACCTCAATACGGCGATGGCGCTGGCGGCGGTGTTCGATCTGGCGCGGGACATCAACACCGCGATGGACCGCGAGGCGTTGCTCCAACAGGATGCGCTGCGCGCCGTCGCGGCTATGGAGAAATTCGACGCGGTGCTCGGGGTGCTCGTAGACGATGATGACGACAAGCTGCGCAAGCTCGGCTTCGGCGTGGCACAGGCGCGCCTGGCGGCAGCGCAAGTGGAAGCGTTGATTGCGGAGCGCACGGAGGCTAAGCAGCGGCGCGACTTTCAGCGGGCCGACGCCATCCGGCAACAACTGGCGGATTCTGGTATCCTAATCGAAGACATGAAAGACGGCAGCGTCCGCTGGAAGTACAAATGAGAGCGACCGCCAAACACGTGCTTTCGCCGCATAGCCAACCTTCTCACGATCGGCCGAATCTGTTCGGCGTGGACTAACTCCTCTTCCTCTGATGTGTGGGTCCGGCCTGCGCCGACGGGAACCGGTGCGCGCCGGAGAAAATGCTGCTCCGGGAGGAAGATATGCACAGGGCCGAATTGAAGCTGCCGCATCTGGTCACTCCGCTACCCGGTCCGAAAGCCCGCCAGATGGTGGAACGGGATCGTCGCGTGGTGTCGCCGTCCTACACACGCGATTATCCGCTGGTGGCAAAGACGGGCCGCGGCGCCATGATCGAAGATGGGGACGGCAACACCTTTCTGGATTTTGCGGCGGGCATTGCCGTGGTGGCTACCGGACACTGCCATCCCGAAGTCGTCGCGGCCATTCAGAAGCAGGCCGCCGAGTTGATTCACATGTCTGGAACGGACTTTTACTATCCGGGCATGGTGGAGCTGGCCGAAAAACTTGCTTCCATCGTCCCAGGGAAGGGCGCGAAGCGCGTTTATTTCGGCAATTCAGGGACGGAAGCGATCGAAGCGGCTATGAAGCTGGCGCGGTATCACACGCGACGGAACAACTTCATCGCCTTTCACGGTTGCTTCCACGGACGCACGCTCGGTTCGCTCTCGCTCACGGCCAGCAAAGCCGTCCAGCGGAAGGGCTTCGGGCCTCTGCTCGGCGGGGTGTTCCACGCGCACTATCCGAACAGCTACCGCGGAACGTGTGGCGGCCGCCCCGAATGCGCGGCAGCGGACGCGCTGGCTTACCTAGAAAATGAGCTGTTCAAGCGCATGACCGACCCCGAGGACGTGGCCGCCGTTTTCGTTGAGCCGATCCAAGGCGAGGGCGGCTATATTCCCGCGCCGGCGGAGTTTCTGCAGGGGCTCGAGCGGCTCTGCCGCCAGCACGGAATTCTGCTGGTGGTGGACGAGGTGCAGTCGGGAATGGGGCGCACGGGAAAGTGGTGGGCGGCGGAGCATGCGGGGATCGAGCCGGACATGATCTGCGCGGCCAAGGGAATCGCCTCGGGACTGCCGCTCGGCGCGGTCATCGCGCGCGCGGAAGTGATGGACTGGAAGGCGGGGGCGCATGCCTCGACCTTCGGGGGCAATCCGGTGGCGATCGCTGCTTCTCTCGCCACCATCCGACTGCTGGAGCAGGGTTTGATGGCGAATGCGGCGCACATGGGCGAATACATTCTTGGGCGGATGTCCGGCTGGCGCGAACGCCACAGGAGTGTGGGCGATGTTCGTGGCAAAGGGCTGATGATCGGGATTGAATTGGTCCGCGACCAGAAGACCAAGGAGCCCGCGCCGGAACTGCGGCGGCATGTCCTCGACATGGCCTTTCAGAAGGGGCTGCTGGTGCTGGGCGCGGGAGAGAGCACCTTGCGGCTGGCCCCTCCGCTGGTCATTGACGAGGAACAGGCGGAGTTTGCGGTGCGCACGCTGGACGCTTGCATCGGCGAGGCCGAGCATGCGCTAAAATGACCGCGGAAAAACAGGGAGAAACGATGCTGGCGCGTTTGATGTTTGCCATCGTGGATTTCACGGCGCGGAATGGGCTGGCGGAAGTCGGAGGGGAAGATTCGCCTAAACAGGCGCGGCAGCGGGCGCGCCGCACAGGGGTCCGAGGGGAAACCTATGCCTACTGGTATCTTCGCCGCCAGGGTTATGTGCTGGTGGGGCAAAACTACCGGGCGCCGGGGCTGAAAGGCGAAATTGACTTGATCGGCTACGACGGTCCCATTCTGGCGTTTGTGGAGGTCAAGACGCGCAAGGCGGGCGAGGCCCAGCAAAGGCCGGAGGAGGCTGTGAACGCTGAGAAACGCCACCATCTGGTACGTATGGCGCGCCAGTTCGCAGGCTCGCGGCGGGTTGACCCCGCCAAGTGCCGGTTCGATGTGCTGGCCATCGAGACGCGGCCCGGGATGCGGCCTGCCGTGCGGCTGCACAAGGGAGCGTTCTCCCCGGAAGCCGCATCGTAACTCAACAGACTGGTCTGCCGGCACTATAGGAGTAAACAGAAGGGCACGGCAGACCGTTCGAGTTCCGGTGTACGGGTCGTAGCGCGTAAAATGTGGATACAGGGAACCCAGCCGCGGGTTCCTGGATGAGCACGGGAAGCAGGAGGAAGGGTTGCCGGAGCTTCGCAAGGATCCGATTACAGGCCGCTGGGTGATCATCTCCACAGATCGCGCCAAGCGCCCCACCGATTTCGCGCGCGAGAGCGTACGAGTGAAGGGCACGGCGATGTGTCCGTTCTGCCCCGGGAACGAAGGGAAGACGCCTCCGGAGATCCTCGTTTACGGCCGCAATGGCTCGGGACGGAACACGCCGGGGTGGTCGCTGCGGGTGGTCCCCAACAAGTTTCCGGCGCTGGGAATCGAAGGGGAACTCAACCGGGAAGGCGAGGGCCTGTTCGACCGGATGAACGGAATCGGCGCGCATGAGGTCATTGTGGAGACCCCCGATCACCAGAGCACGCTGGCCAGCATGCCGGAGAAGGCGATCGAAGAGGTGCTCTGGGCTTATCGCGACCGCATGCTGGACCTGAAGAACGACCGGCGTTTCCGCTACATTCTCCTGTTCAAGAACTTCGGGGAGGCGGCCGGGGCGTCGCTGGAACACACCCATTCGCAATTAATCGCTTTGCCGATCGTGCCCAAGCGCGTGCGCGAGGAAGTGGACAGTTCGCAGCACTATTACAACGAGAAGGAGCGCTGCATTTTTTGCGACATGATCCGGCAGGAGCTGGAGACCGAGAGCCGCATCATCCTGGCGAACGATCATTTTGTTGCGCTGGCGCCCTATGCGCCACGTTTCCCGTTCGAGACCTGGATTCTGCCGCGGCAGCACAGCTCGGCCTTCGAGAACATGCCCACGCCGCGTTACGGCCACCTGGCCACGATTCTCCGCGAGGTTCTCTCGCGCGTGGACGCCATGCTGGCCTTTCCTCCCTACAATTACGTGGTGCACACCTCGCCGGTCGGGGAAGAAAACAACGACCACTACCACTGGCACATCGAGATGATGCCCAAGCTCACCAAGGTGGCGGGCTTCGAGTGGGGTACTGGCTTCTACATCAATCCCACGCCCCCGGAAGAATCCGCGCGGTTTCTCCGCGAAGCCAAGTGACGGCGACGCATCCAGCAGAGACGTAGGCCTCTCCCATCCCGCCCGCTTGCCCTGAAAGGAAGGGCGCCAGTCTGCGACAGGATTTCGTAGCTGCCCAATCGTTTGCTGGTTCGATCGTCCCAGCTATAAGAGTGGTTCGTGCCGGGCAGCGGGTTTTTCCACGGCGATCATTTTTACGCGCGTCGTCAGCATCGGCCCGTCAGCGCCATGGATTTCCATCTGCAAACCAACGTAAATCCCTCGCAACTTCAAGATGCTGCCTCCGAAAGTCGCCCCGGCGAGCCGGGCGGGAGTCGCGTTGGGGAAGAACTGCCCGCCGCGAACTACGATCTCTCCGCTCCATCCGTCTATGACCGTGATCTCGTACCAGGTGTTGCGGGTTCGCACCAGCAGCCTTTGCAGCTCGTTCATTCCCTCGATCTGCACACCGTTGGTCCACGGCTCACTAGACCAGAAATCGAGTGCGGCTCCCGCGGGGATCGTTTGTGACGTCTGCGCTGACTGCTCCGCACGCCGCGTGAGGAAGCCGCTAATGTCGGTTGCGCTCATGGTAGGCTCACTTTCCCGTGGGGACGAGGCGCTTCAACTCTTCCGTCCAGTTCAGCACCACGTTGATTTGCGTCGGCCCGGTCTGCTGCTGTTCCACGGGCTTGAGCATGAGGAACCGCTGGCCGTCGGGCGACACGTCGTAATTGGGACGCGCGTACCCGAGCGGGTTCGAGGCGTAGCGTCCCTCAAAGAGTTGCCGGGGTTTTCCTGCAGCGAAATTCGGCTGCGTGCTGATGTCCACCGCCATCATCTTGTCCCCGAGGCGATAGAAAAGCTCGCGTCCATTGCGGTTCCATTGCGGTTCTGTGCCGCCGTCAGTCGAGATCAGCCATTTGCCACCGGGGCCGGGATAGGGTTGTACATAGACTTCAGTGCGGCCCGATTCGTTCGAGGTATAGGCCAGCCAACGCCCATCGGGAGAAAACTGTGGAGCGTCCTCGAAGGCACCCGTGTGGTAGAGAGGCTGCGCTTTGCGGCCCTGGCCTGCTTGCCCTGACGAAGCGTCGCCCATGCGCAGCACCCAAATCTCGGGAGTTCCGGAGGCATTAACGAATGCCAGTTGCTGGGCATCCGGGGACCAGGAAAACGGAACCTCGGTGTTACCGACTGTCAAATGCTCGAGCCCACCACTTCCGTCTGCGAGTTGCCAGAAAATATTCGTCAGTCCTTCCTTGTCTGACATAAAAGCAATGCGCTTGCCGTCCGGTGTCCAAACCGGGTATTGGTTCGTGCTTCCTCCAAATGTCAAGCGCGCCAGCGTATCGCGAGCGAGGTCGTAGAGCCAGATCTGCGCGCCCTCATTGTCCGCGGCGTTAATGGCGACCCGTCGGCCATCGGGCGAGAGCCGAGGCATCTCGTAGTTCCGCGCCGGAGCGGCCACGGCTTCTTCTCTTCCGTTGCGGCTGACCCACACCAGCCTGCTCTGGATCGCCTGTGTGCCACCCGGAACATAGACCAGCGAGCCCGAGGCCGACACGCTGTATTGAGCAGCCGGAGGTTGGGCCAGGGTTTGCATGACGCCTTGCACCACCGGCACGGCTTCGCCGGTAACCTGCAGGTGCTCGACATCGAGCGGTACCGCTATCAGGTTGCCCGCTTGCACATAGATCAAGTGCCCAGACGACGCGTACCGGGGCATGGTTACTGCTTGTCCTTGAATCAGATTCCGCCGTCCGCCAGTTCCGAGCGGCTGAACGGCGATTCCCTGTTTGGAAATAAACACTGAAAAGATTACTGCTTTGCTGCCGGGCAAGAACTCAGGCCATACGTGGCCGCCGTCCCCTTTCTCAAAAGTGGTCACTGGCTGGAGAGCTCCTCCCCCGTCTGAGATTTGCTGGATAGTTGCCGCTATGGGTGAGAAGACAATCGTTCCCTGACTTCCCCAATCTCCGCCGGCAATCCCAGCGTCCGCCAGGGTTTGCGCCACTCCCCCGTTCACCGAGATCTTCTTCAACTTCGCGTCAGCGAAAAACCCCAGCCACTTGCCATCGGGCGAAAAGAAGGGAGTGACGGCTCCCTCCGTGCCGGCAATCGGCTTTACCTCAATGCCATCCATCGCCCGCACATAGATTTGAGGAGTGTCGCTCCCCTGAGTTGCTGCGACATAGGCGAGTTGGCTTCCGTCGGCGGAAAGCGCTAGTGCCGGGTACCTCAACCCGGCCAGCCGCTGGCCCGGCGGGAGCGTAATCGTGAAACGTGTGACCGGCTTTGCAGGCGAAGGTTTCAATGTCCAAGTGGCGAGGCTCGCGATGGCTGCTGCGATGATTGCCACCACAGCACCCCCCGCCCAGGGCAGCATGCGGCGCCATGCGGGCACTGCGGCGGCGAGGGCGGCCGGGCCCTCGGGAGCGCCGGAGAGGACTTCTTCGAGCGAGATGCGGGCGTCGCCGATGTCGCGCAGGCGCTGCTTCGGGTCTTTCTGCAAGCAACGCTGCAAGAGAACGCGCACCCGCATGGGCGTTCCGGCGGGAAGTTGTGACCAGTCGGGTTCGTTCTTGATTACGGCGGCCAGCGTCTCCGTTATGCTCTCGCCCCGGAAGATCCGCTTGCCGGTCAGCATCTCGTAGAGCACGCAGCCGAACGCCCAAATGTCGGCGCGGCGGTCCACTGGTCTGGCTTTGGCTTGCTCCGGCGACATGTACGCCGCGGTCCCCAGCAA
>Ga0187780_10004838_pt1 | contig 10073 bp, 10 predicted proteins | sample 1015_Q2_SP10_20__FD_132429 | JGI IMG/M metagenome (GOLD analysis project Ga0187780, IMG submission 132429) | Tropical peat soil microbial communities from peatlands in Department of Meta, Colombia - 1015_Q2_SP10_20_MG | ecosystem: Environmental > Terrestrial > Soil > Wetlands > Peat | place...
CAAATGTTTTCGTGCGGTGCTTGAGGGATACTGTGAGATTAGTCGGGGAGTTTGAGGAAGAACGTTACCTTGTAAACGTAGATGTCCCCGTAGAACGTTATCGAAGGCGTCCATTGGGCTGCATTGTATGAAGATGGGGTGACGTATTCACCTGTGACGACAACATTCGTCCCAGTCACGTTTGCGGGGATGGACGTCTCATTTGAGAATATTAGTCGATAGTTTCTGCCGTTCACCACGACATAGTAGATTGAGGTAGGCGAGATCGCGCACGGCGGATTCGAAAGGGCGCAGGCAGGATCGATTTGGGATGCTTTCATGACACCTAGCACAGTAACGTTGTAACCATATGGGTTAGGAGGGAATGAACTATCGTTAGGGTTGAATGATGGACTAGCTACGGGCGGATTCCGGTTGCGGAGTTCGTATGCATTGTAGTAAGGAATCGCCACGATCGAGAGCGCAATGATGACTATTGCTGCTGCTACGAACCTCTCCTTCGTCATGATTCGATCGCCATTCATGTTACATTCAAATGATTTCTTCACCAGGCTAAAGGAGCTCTAGGCTCACCATGTCAAATCTGGCAATTCAAGAAGGACTGAATTGACAGCGATGTTGTACTATATCGGGATATGCCCTTCGTGAACGTTGAGTATGGAAAATCGGGTTTCTTTCATATCGCAATTGAAAACCTGCGTCTGAAGTCACTTCAAATATCGTCTATCGACTCGCACTTGTTGTATAGGCAAGTAAGCGAGTGTAATGATGATCTTGCAGGAATATGCGAACCATCGCAATCATCAGAATACGTTTCAAGGGTTGAGGTGATTTAGTGTATTACTCCAGAAGGTAAATATGTAATACTTACGCATCTAGCACTGGTGCTTGCCTTGGACAGATTCTGCGTAGTTTGTGGCTGCGAAGCTAGTGCATGCGTTTGCTGCCCTGAGGATGGGCATGTCTGTTGCCGAGACTGGGGAGAGATAGACTGCCCAATCTGCGGACCATTGAATCACTGACCTAGGTTTTCCTTCGCTTATGCGTTTGGTGCGTCTTCGAAGGTTGCTGGAGAACCAGTGCAATTCCAATTATGGCTATGAAGATCGATATCATAGAAAGCGCGAAGGCGGTTGGGTCCAATTCGGATTTCCCTATGATAAATGAGACGAATATTCCAATTATCCCACCTGCCGTCGCGATGGACCCGATGATATTCTGCACTTCCATCGGATATACCCGCTAAGCTAGGGCCTTTGCTAGTCGATCGTACACAAATAACTTCTCTAGTCCTGCGCTGATGCCAACTTCTGAGTCGTGAAATTCGTGTTGCTTGAAGAACGTTCTCACCTCTTCAACCCTACCAATACCAAGGAATGGAATAGTCGATAGGAATGTTCCTGATAGAATTCCTGTGCCTTTGTACAGCGCTTGCAGTTTTTCAATATTCTGCTGCAACCATCTCCATGTGGTGTCACGTGCATCAGGATTTCCCGCTGCCGTTGCCAATATTAGCCTGACGTCTTGTCTCTTCACCTCTTTGGTCAGCGTGAAGTCTAGCGTTCGATTGACAAATGGAGGGTTCCTGAATGCTGTCATTGCAGTCAGAAGTCTTATTCTATCTTCATCGGAGTCGCTCTTCCTATAGGTTGCTAGTAGATTGTCATAGTTCTCAGTGGATCTGGCGTACGCCAACGCGACAGCCTGTTTCATCTCGGGAGTTACTTGAGTGTACTCCCTGAATTTGCTCTCCAATTCATGTGAATATCCGTCGTCAACCAGTGTCAATCTGCATGCGACGGCTTCTCGTAGTATCATACCGTTTTCATCGGATTTTCCGCGGAGCATACCAAGCTGCGAGCGGTGGAAGGCGCTTGAGAATTCGGATATTCTCGGTCGCGCGATCGTGTACAGGAATGAAAGTTGGTCAGAGATCTCATGGATAGGCAGGTACTCAACTTCGGTTGTAAAGCGTTTGAGGAGTTTCATGTAATCAGTGAAATTAGTCTTCCCGGAAAGTAGGAAAGCGAATGCGTCGAATACAACCCCCCATCGATCGATGGCGGAGAGGTCGCTATTCCAGACTAGGTCTTCACATCCGAGGTACTGGGTCAGATAGAATCCTGTTCGATCAACGTTGACTTTCAGCGAGGTGATGAGCTCCGTCTCAAGGGCTTGCTCTGAAGCATTCATGAGGACGTTTTGGGGATGACCGTTGATTTCTAACGTCAGGGGGATGGGCCACAAGCCTGTCTCAGTGGCGCCGGAAATGAGAAATCTTTCCTGGCGCAAGATTAGTTTCCCGCCAGTCACTTTCACAGTCAACATGGGATATCCAGGTTGCTGTATCCAAGCGCTCATAATCTTCTTAACCTCCTTGTGTGAGCATGCATCAAGGCTGTTCCAAAATTCGTTTCCGGTAGCGTTTGAGTATGTGTGGCTTGATAGAAATTCGCGTACACCGGCCTGAAACGCGTCTTCTCCCACATATGCTTCGATCATTCGAAGGATGCTAGCACCTTTACCGTAACTTATTTCATCGAAGATTTGTTCTATTTCGTCTGGTGATTTGACTGGCACTTGAATTGGGTGAGTTTTCTTCAAGCCATCTCTTCCCAAGGCTCCTGCAGTGTCGTTTCTCATGAAATCCTCCCAGCTTCTCCAGTCTTTATGGATCGAATTCAGTAGTTTGAACGCCATGAATGTGGCGAAACTTTCGTTGAGCCATATGTCATCCCACCATTTCATTGTCACTAGATTTCCGAACCATTGGTGTGCCAGTTCATGGCCCACAATCTCGGCGACACGTTTCCGCGTCTTTATGGTGCTGTTCGCGTCGATGAGTAGAGCTGACTCGCGGAATGTGATCGCTCCCCAGTTTTCCATCGCGCCCATCGCGAACTCAGGAACGGCGATCAGGTGGATCTTCGGAAGCGCGTATGGAATCGCGTAGTATGACTCGAAGAAAGATATAGCCTTCTTTGCTTCATCTTGGGAGAATTTGCCGAGCTTAACTTTTCCAGGAATCGTCGCCACTATGACGTCTTTCTTCCCGAGCTTTTCTGTTAGCTCTTCGAACTTACCTATGCCGAGGTACAATAGATAGGTTGACATTCTCGGAGTCGTTTGAAACGTTACCAGTTTTCTTTCTCCGTTTGGAATGACTGATTCTATCGGCATGTTTGAAATAGCAGTCAATTCCCGATCTATCATAACAGCTATCTTGAATTCTGCCTTAGCATCAGGATGATCAATGCAGGGCAACATTCGTCTTGCTTGGGCCGCCTCGAAATGCGTGGTCACAATTTGTGTATGATCGTACGGGGCTCGGTAGATTCCAGCTAAAGAATCCGGTACGATACCCGCATATTTCACTTCCAGTATGCCTTCAAACGGCCCTGTTTGAACAATCAGTTCCTCCCCGCCCTGTCTGAAGCTGACAAGCTTATCCTTCAGAGCTATTCTCTGAATTTCAAGTCCTGCAGAATTCAAAACGGCGTCCTGCTCAGACCGCATCTGGATCCTGACGGTTCCTGTGAACTTCAGTTGCTGGAAATCCACATCCATGATCAGGTTGTAACTTGTGACTTGCACCTGCTCTTAACCGGCTCCAAGATGGTATCGCACCTAGGTAATCTTTTCCAAGCGTCAGTTTCAGTCGTAAGAAATTACTCTCTACACTCTACATAACCAAACTTTAGGTGAGGCGAACTCACGCCAAGATCTGACGTAATATTCGGATGCGATCATATGAGTGAGAAACCACTGAAAGAGGTTTCAAGCATATGCCCAGAATGTCATGTTGTTATCACAGCGAAGCTGAGCGAAGAGGCGGGGATGGTCCTCATGCGGAAATCATGTCCCGATCATGGCGATTTTCAAGATATGTACTGGTCTGATTTCGACCAGTGGGAGCGCGCTCGGAAATATGCTGTTGTAGGCGATGGTATTGAGAATCCGCGGACTCAGACAGTGCAAGGATGTCCGTATGATTGTGGAATCTGTCAGAACCACAGATCTCAAACGATCCTATCAATAATCGATGTGACAAATCGCTGCAACCTAAGATGTCCAATCTGCTTCGCAAACGCTGCATCTGCAGGATACGAATACGAGCTCAATCTTGACACAATAAAAGGGATCATTGACAATTTGTCAGAGAATCGGCCAGTCTCAGTAAAGGCACTCCAATTGAGTGGGGGAGAACCGACACTAAGGAACGATCTCCCAGAGATCGTGAAATATGCTCATTTGAAAGGTATCCATCACGTGGAGGTAAATACTAACGGCGTCAGAATATCGAACGATATGCCGTACTTGAAGAGGTTGAAAGATGCAGATGTGTCAAGCTTCTATCTCCAGTTTGATGGAGTGACCTCGGACCCTTACATGGTCACTCGTGGAGTCGACCTGCTTCCGACGAAACTGAAAGCCATTGAGAACCTGAAATCACTAGGACATGATAGCGCGATTCTTGTAGTCACGCTTGTCAAAGGTGTCAACGATAATCAGCTCGGTCGAATAATCAATTTCGCCGCCAAGAATCATGACGTAATAAGATGCGTCAACGTTCAACCTGTCTCAGTAACGGGGAGAATCGACCGGAACAAACTCGCCGAGTACCGAATTACAATTCCTGACTTTATGAGGTTAGTTGAGGAACAGACGAACGGGCAGATATTGCAGAGCGACTTTCTACCCGTTCCATTCGTCGTGCCATTCGCGCGTGCTGTTGGCGCGTTGAAGGGAACCAGATATCCAGAGTTCACGATGCATGAGCACTGTGGCATGGCAACATTTGTCTTCGTCGAAGATGGTCGTGTAACCCCGATCACGAGATATGCTAACGTGGAAGCATTCATGAGCAGCATGAATGAAGTAGCCGAATTGGCTCAAACCGGCCGCACTATCCGCGCGAGATTTAAAATGGTGCAAAGCCTGAAACACCTCAATTTGAGAGTAGTTAGACCCTTAGTGAGCGGCGTGATTCGTGAAGGAACTTACGACGCCCTCGGACAACTAATGCGGAAAGTAATAATGATAGGCGCAATGCATTTTATGGACCCGTATAATTTCGACCTTGAACGAGTGCAGCGATGCGGGATCCATTACGGGTTGCCCGACGGTCGAATAATCCCATTCTGCACGATGAACAGCATTCATAGGGAAGAGATTGAGCGAAAATTGGCCAATCCTGTCTTGGCGTGAACGTTGACGTCACTGAAAGCTGGGACGGGAATCATCAATGTCGTGTTAGGAATCCTGGCTGTCAACGGCTCCCTCATAATCTACTGGCTATTCGCAACATCAGTCAAGGTCTTTACGAATCCGGTACTGAATTCACTGAAGTTACTCGGCTACATGACTTTCGGCGTATCGATCGTTGGGCTGTTAGCTTCGCTAATGGGGATCAGGCTGTTCTTGAATTCGCATTTATGCGCGGCGGACAGTTGGCCCTCCCTCACTGGGCTTGTTGGTTCAATTCTCGGGACTCGAAAATACTTGAGAACACTAATCGTATCGGCTGTCGTGTACGGAGCATTCTACGCTGCCGTATCAAGTATCATTATCTACCGGCCAGATAGGGATTTTGCAGTCGAGTATCTTGTCAAGATACCATCCGTTGTGATGACCGTCTGCTGCGATGGACCAGGCTATATTCCGGTCTTCACCGTGTATGTGACCAGTCATCTCGGGTTGTTGCTGATCCCGGTTAATGTCATACTGATGATACTCGTTTCTTTGCTTGTGGGCCACAATGTTGCGTTAGGGCATTTCATGTTTGACAAGAAATCGATGTCCAACGGCTTACGCTGGATGGGAGCATTCGGAGCAATCACAGGATTATTCACTGCATGTCCCACCTGCGCAGGGTTATTCCTGGGGAGTATAATGCAGACTGCTGGAACAGAAGCATTAGCAGTCGTTCTTACGATTTATCAGGCTTGGTTTATCGGATTGACATTTCTCCTCCTGACGGGGAGCAACTATCTCCTAGTTAGGAGTATTCGCCAAGTACTTTACGGGCATTGCAGATTCACTCCGAATTCTGGATTGTGATTGTGATGAGTAACCTTGTCTCAATTACCCGAGCCAATTTTCTCCCGCTTACTATCGTAATTGCTGTAACTAACCTGTCCGCGTCATTCTATTCGCATCGAACTTTCAATTTAGTTAGCGCGGTTCTGGTTCTATTAGCGGCGTTGTTGTTGCATGCATCCGTGAATGCTTTCAATAATTATTTTGATTTTAAGTCAAAGATAGATTCTAGAACGATAAAGACGCCATTCAGCGGCGGCGTAGAGATTCTCGTGAAGGGTGAGATGAGGCCGTCATCCGCGTTGTTTATTGCTATTATGTGCCTGGCTGGTGCAGGTGCTATCGGTATCTACTTCCTCTCGCTCTTTTTTTACGTCCTTTTTCCCTTAGTTGTCTATGGAGCGATTGCCATCGTTCTCTATACACCGCTTCTTTCTCGAATTCACGGAATAAGTGAGATCGTTGCCGGATCTGGTTTTGGACTCATGGGGCTGGGAATCTACGCGACACAGACGGGGAATGTGGATCTGGTCGGCGTAGCCGTTTGCATTCCAGTTACGATACTTGTTGATTTGCTGTTGTTTCTTAACGAATTTCCAGACGTCGAGGCCGACCGGTATGGAGGAAGGAGGCATTTAGTTATACTGCTGGGTAGGCGACGTGCCGCAGAGTTGTATGTCGGTGCAACTGCTGCGACTTATGTCTCGATCGTCGCGTCCGTTATCTTAGGGCTAGCCCCTGTAAGTGTCCTAGCAGCGCTGTTGGCCCTTCCAATTGCCTACAAGGCTTGTCGAATTGTCCTAAGAGAATGCGAAGACACGCCGAAGTTGGTGCCTGCGCTCGGCCTGAACGTGTTAATGATTCTTTTCACGATTCTGCTTATGGGTGTGGGTTTTTTGGTCCCACTAGTAATATAGGTTGAATTGAATGAAAATGAGCGCAGAGAGAAACTTTATGATCTAAAGCGCCGATAATCTATCTGTTGGGAGTATCGTGAATGCGCAGGGAGCGCTTCCAACAATGGTTCAGTTCTATCTGATTGATCACTCCGTGTTGCGTTTACAGGGTCGATTAGCATTGAGGGAGGTGAGTAGAGGTGAGTATTAAAGCGGAAATGGTTTCTGACCTGCGAGAAATCTCCAGCTCCTCACTTGACACAGTCGACGAAATAGATTTCCGCTGCTGTAGCTGCTATACGTTCTTGAATAAGGTTTGTGAACGTTGCTCGCGCTGTGGTGCTGGATCATACAGGCCGTGTGTACACTGTGACTTTGACTTGCGATAGTCTATCTTTCCGCTAAGGAACTCATGCACAGCCTATATTGCACTCTAGTTAGACTAGTGGCGTTATGACTCACGCGAACAGAGCGGTACGCCTGTTCGATTCCGGTTACAACTGCGCAGAGGCTGTACTTCTTGCCACGAGTCAGGATGTGCTACAGGGCGACATCAAAACGGTCATACCTAGAATCGCTACAGGTTTCGGTGGCGGTATAAGCCGAAATGGGGACGTGTGTGGAGCATTAACCGGCGGAATCATGAGACTCGGACTAAGCATGGGGCGCGATTCAGCAAAAGAGAGCCGCGACAGATGCTACGAGGAAGTGAACCGTTTCTACTCAGCTTTCGTTAAAGAATTCGGGACGTGCAAATGCCGTGAGCTTACAGGAGTCGACCTGAGTACGGAAGAAGGAAGAGCCGTGTACCAAGCGCGAATTCACTCGGAACGGTGCACAAAGATCGTATCATGGGCAGCTCGCATCGTTTCCCAGATCGTGGAATCTGCGTGATTGTTAGAGATGGGATTCACTCGCAGACTGCCCTTTACTGCAGTGATGTATATCCCACTTCAGGCTCCGACAACAAGACGAATTAATGATGCAGATTTCACCATTTCGCCGCAAAGATGAAGTTCACTTTCCACTCGAATTTGAAGCGTCCCCGATGCATATGAACTGCTAATCTCTTTCTTAGTTCCTTCAGAAGTTTACGTCGACCAACCGGTGGCAACTCGACGAGTTCTTGTCGAAGAGCAGCTCTCTGGAACCTCATCCTCAAGTAGTCTTGCGTACTTGGAAGGGTTATCCGAAATACCTCTGTCTGTTTTGTTATTCGCTTGAACCCCGCGTTCTGTAATATGGCCTCTTTCGAATCGGTATATCGATTTCCGATGCTCTCTAGTGTGGCAAGTGCTTCCCGCCTTCTCCTAAGTCTTCGAGACGGGTTATCCGTCCTATACACTCGTAAGATCTCACTGAAAATTCTGTGGGGAGCGACATCAATCAGATGAAAATCGCTGAGAACTAATATTCCATCATCCCGTATTGCGCGTGAAATCTCTTTAACGGTTTGTGGGAACGTGCCAATGGAAATTCCACAATTTGAGATGACTCGAGCGAACAACTTATCGGGGAACAACAGCCGGTCCCCGCCCATTTCGATGAAGAATACGTTCCGACACTGATACCTCTCGACGTCGGCGCGTGCTGCGACAATCATTTTGTATGAACGGTCTATTCCAATCACGAATCCGCGTTGGATTCGTTTCGCCGCCACGAAGGCAGCTATACCCGTGCCGGTTCCGACGTCCAATATTAGTTGTCCTGGATGCAGTTGTGCTTTGCGAACGAGTTCTTGTGAGAATACGCGAAAAATGGGAACCCAATGTGTGTTCCATGCAGATACGTCCAGGTCCCAAAGCCCTTGAACTATTTCTTCGGCCTCTTCAACGTTCATTGACGGTTCCTGCGTTACCATTTTTCGATTTGAATGTATCGTCCGTCTATTCGTGCGTTCACTTCCCGAGATTGTGTGACCTGACCTATCGGCTTCCCATCCGGCAATATCTTCATGGCTTGGCTTAACGATGGTCCACCCGAATAGTAGTGCTTCTTTCTCTTCAGACCTGGGGTCTCTTCTTGTAACGGTCTTGAGCTTCTGGTGAATGGAGCGTTCTACACTTTGAATATGTTTCCTCTGCACAGGATTAAGTTGGGGTCGAGTGCTCGCTTAATAGTCATCATTTGCTCGATGTCTGTCTCCTGGAACATTATCGTCATGAAGTTCCGTTTCATTTTTCCGATTCCATGCTCGGCTGAAACCACGCCGCCCATTGCTACCGCGTCCTGAGCAAGAAGCCACACAAGTTGCTTACCTATTTCTACCTCTGAAAGGGATCTTGGAAGAATGTTGACGTGAAGATGGTTCTCTGCGATGTGGCTGATAACGTAGTGCTCCAGCTTACTCTCAGCAAGCCGTTTCCAATAATCATGAATGATGTCCATGAGTCGATCGTCCGGCACAGCCGTATCTGTTCCTAATTTGTGCAGTCCCGGGATCTCGTTTTTCCTCTTGGCAATGATTCGGTTTATTGCCTCGGGAATCGAGTGTCTTAGGGTTCGCAATCGTTCTTTGTCGCGCTCATCAATACCGCTAACTGTCTCATTTGGGGATGAGTTATGTAGGCTGAGCTGTTCAACAAGAACTTCAATGGCGGCTTCCGAGGATTGAAACTCTGACAGCACCGCAGCCGCCTTGTCCTGTGGTACTTTGATTCCCAACTTTTGATCCTCGTTAACTTCATGCAGGAGTCTAAGCGCATTAGAGTCCAGGTATTCTAACGAGTAAACTGGTAGTTTGTCGTTATTTTGCGCTATTGAACGAACCTTGATCACAAATGTAATGGCATCATTCATGGAGGGAAAGAACGCTAAGAACATGGCTGTTTGCGGTTTCTTCTTCAACGCGATTTCGATAGATGTTATCACTCCAAGTGTGCCTTCTGAGCCGATGAATAGGTCGATCAGGTCCATGTTCTGCTTGGTATAGTATCCAGTTGCACACTTGACAGTCGGTCGCTCGTATGTTGGCAGCGGGATGATAGATGTGGTTCCGTCAAGGTGACGCAACTGAAACATTCTGTCAGAATCAATTCTATGTTCTCCTCGACGCAAATCGAGGACTTCTCCATTTGCTAAGACGACTCGGATGGCTCGAACGTGTTCACGTGTGCGTCCGTAGAAGTATGTCCTAGC
>Ga0187780_10004839_pt1 | contig 10073 bp, 8 predicted proteins | sample 1015_Q2_SP10_20__FD_132429 | JGI IMG/M metagenome (GOLD analysis project Ga0187780, IMG submission 132429) | Tropical peat soil microbial communities from peatlands in Department of Meta, Colombia - 1015_Q2_SP10_20_MG | ecosystem: Environmental > Terrestrial > Soil > Wetlands > Peat | place...
CCGCCCATCTGCTCGGCGACCGTGGCCGCTCGTGTCATGTCCTGGCAAACTCGATCGACGTACCGCGCGAAAACCGCCCTGGAAAAGACATTCGAGGCGAAGTTGCAGTAGGTGCACTTCGTCTGGCAAAAGGGGAGGGAGATGTACAGGCCGAGTGCCATCGAGATGATTATGCCACGTACGGTAACTGGGAAGACCGAGCCGGCATCTCAGGGTTATAGATCAGGCGTGCCCAGCGAGGCCGAAACCCAGTCCGGCAAAGCAAGCCGGATCGAGCCCGGAAAAGCTAGTATTCTGTAAAAGAGAAATGACGAGCGATACACAGCTCTTTTGCCCCGGGGTGGCACGCTGTCGGTTCGCCTCGGGGAACATTCGAAACTAGGAGGGCATCGACGCAGTAACGTTCTCACACTCTATGCTGCCTCGCGTGGTGATCACTGGAATGGGTGCCGTCAGTCCCAATGGTCTGGGCAAACAGGCCTTCTGCCGTGCGGTATTGGCAGGCACGTCCGGCGTCAAGCGCATCACCCGTTTCGATCCCTCCTCGTTGCCGGTACAAATCGCCGGTGAAATCCCTGAATTTGACGAACTTCAATGGATGGAGGCGCGTGAGCGCAAGCACGTGTCGCGAGTCGTCCCCCTGGCGCTGGCCGCCTCCTCGGAGGCAATCGGCGATGCCCAACTCGACCCGGCAGCGATGTCGATCGAGGAGAAACGCGAGATTGGAGTAATCCTCGGTACCGGCGGCGGCGCGCAGGAGTTCTCCGAAGAGCAATACCGGCTCTGGCATTCCGGCCATGTGAAGCAGGTGAGCCTTTTTTCGATTCCCAGCGGGACCATGGGTACGATTCCGAGCGAACTCTCCATGCGCTTCGGCTTCCGCGGCTACAGCCACGTAGTCACCGCGGGTTGCACCTCGTCGACCGACGCCATCGGGTACGCCTACCAGCACATTCAGGCGGGCGTGCAGCCGATGTTTCTCGTGGGCGGAGTGGATTCGACCATTACGCCGGGAATCATCAAAGGGTACACGATGCTGCGCGCTCTCACCCAGTCCTGGAATCATGCGCCGGAGCGTGCCTCGCGTCCTTTTTCCGCCGACCGCGACGGCTTCGTTCTCGCCGAGGGATCCTGGATGTTCGTGGTCGAAGAATACGAGCACGCTCGTGCCCGGGGTGCACGAATCTATGCCGAGATTACCGGCTATGCCTCAACCTGTGAAGCCTTCCATCGGGTGCGCATGACGGACTCTCCGGAAGAGCCCGCGCGCGCCATCACTTTGGCCTTGGAGGAGTCCCGCATTGGCCCGGAAGACGTGCAGTATGTGAACCTGCATGGAACCTCAACGCAAATGAATGATCGGGTGGAAACGCGCGCCCTAAAATTGGCCCTAGGCAAACAGGCCCCGCGCATTCCGATGTCGGGGCTGAAGTCGCAGATCGGACATGCCCAGGGTGCTTGCGGCTCCGCCAGTGTTGCAGCTACGGTGATTGCCATGGAGCATGGCCGGGTGCCTCCGACGATCAATCTCGATGCTCCCGACCCGGAATGCGATCTCGATTATGTTCCCGACGTCGGTCGCAAAGCTCAAATCGAGCACGCCGTCTGTAATTGCGTGGGATTCGGATCCAAGAATGCTGCTGTCGTGCTGCGAAAGATTGCCTAGTCGAGGCGTAGGGTCGAACCATCGGCTGAGGGGTGCGCGTCCGCTCGCGGACTCGGGAAGGGAGGGGTGACTTCGGTACCGAAACCTTTTCCGTCCTAGCCTTCTCTACTCCCATCTACTCCTCTTAGGGTATCTTTGAGCTGTAGCCCATGGCGTCTCATCACGAAGAGGAAGTCTTAGGCAAAGCCTATGACAGCCGGCTGATGAAGCGGCTGCTTACCTACCTCCGCCCCTACCGGTGGCAAGTGGGAATTTCGCTGATTGCGATCCTTTTCAAGGCGGTGGCCGATGTCCTGGGGCCGTATCTGGTCGCCGTGGAGATCGATCGTTACCTGGCTCCCACCTACAAGCCTTCTCCTCTCGATTTTTTTCTCAGCCCCAACCCGTTGACGGGAATCGCCGAGATCGCGGCGCTCTATGTGGGCCTGTTAGTCTGCGGCTTTCTGCTCGAGTACCTGCAGATTTACCTCATGCAGTGGACCGGACAAATGGTCATGTTTGACCTTCGCAGCCAGATCTTTCGCCACCTGCAGCGAATGCATATCGGCTTCTACGACAAGAATCCGGTCGGCCGCTTGGTGACCCGGGTCACCACCGACGTAGATGCGCTCAACGAAATGTTCACCTCCGGTGTGGTATCCATTTTCGAGGATGTCTTCGTGCTAGCCGGGATCGTCGCGATCATGCTCTCCATGGACTGGAAGCTGGCGCTGCTTACCTTTGCCGTATTGCCGGCGATCGGCTATGCAACCAAGGTCTTTCGCGATAAGGTGCGCGACTCCTATCGTCGTATCCGGGTGGCCATTGCCCGGATCAATGCCTATCTGCAAGAACACGTCAGCGGCATGGCGGTGGTGCAGCTTTTCAACCGGGAAGAGCGGGCTTTTGCCAAGTTTTCCGAGGTCAATGCGGTCCATATGGACGCCTACAAAGACGCCATCATGGCCCACGCCGTCTACTATCCCGTGGTCGAGGTTCTGTCTTCCGTGGCCATCGCGAGCGTCATATGGTTCGGGGGCAACCAGGTCTTAAGCCAGCTGGTCACGACCACGGTTACCGTGGGCTTCCGCCATGGAAGAATTCTGCTGTACCCGATCTCGACCATCACCACCCTCGGCGTTCTGGTCGCCTTCATCCAGTATGCCCAGAGGTTCTTCCGGCCGATTCAGGACTTCAGCGAAAAATACAACATCCTGCAATCCGCCATGGCTTCGAGCGAGCGCATTTTCAAACTGCTGGACACGCCGGCGGAAATTGCTTCCCCCAAGGTGACCCAAGCACCAGACGGTCCGGGGCGCATCGAGTTCGATCATGTGTGGTTTCGATATCGCTCGGTCGAGGCGGGTGACGGACACGGGGGACAGGATGGACTGAAAGCGGGACCTGCTTTCCGGGTCCTGCCTGAGAAGACCGTTGCCCACGTCCTTGCGCCCGGTGCGGCGGCCCCAACCGGCCAGCAGGACTGGGTCTTGCAGGATGTCAGTTTCACCATCGAGCCCGGAGAAACGGTCGCCATCGTCGGCCACACCGGTGCGGGCAAGACGACCATCATCTCGCTGCTGATGCGCTTCTATGATGTTCAGAAGGGGGCGATTCGAATCGATGGCATTGACGTCAAGGACATGGACCTAGCCGCGCTGCGGAGGCGATTCGGCGTAGTCTTGCAGGACCCATTTCTATTTACCGGTACGGTCGGGGGTAATATCCGGCTGGGCAGCGAGTGGATTCAAGACGAAGACGTGGAAAAGGCTGCGGAGGACGTCAACCTGGCGGACTTCATCCGTGCGCTTCCCGGGGGTTTCCAAGAAGAAGTTCGTGAACGCGGCAGCACGCTCTCCACCGGACAGAAGCAGCTCATTTCTTTCGCCCGTGCTCTGGCGCACGATCCTGAGATTCTGATTCTCGATGAAGCTACTTCCAGCGTAGACACGGAAACGGAGTTTCGTGTCCGCGATGCCTTAACCCGGATGGTGGAGGGCCGGACCTCGCTGGTTATTGCCCACCGTCTTTCCACGGTTCAACGCGCGGATAAGATCATCGTCATGCACAAAGGACAGGTCCGCGAGATGGGCACACATCAGGAGCTGCTCGTGCACCGCGGCATCTACTACAAGCTCTACCAGCTGCAATACAAGGATCAGGAAGTTTCCGCCGGACCGCAGGTCACCGCCAGCGCCGAACTCTAAGGTTACGGCAGAGCAGGTTTCACGCTTTTCGATCCCGCTTTGCCCGATCACGCCAAGGTGGGGACTGGATGTTTCTCGGGGGCGAGATTGGGACGGCGAGAAGGGCGGCTGGCGGCGGAGCGCGTCGAGGACCATCCACGCATCCCCCCGGGCTGCTCCGGTTTTTAAGGCGATGGCCGTCGGCAGGCAATTGCTCGTCCTGTCATGGCATCGCGAGGGATTGGCTGATCGAGTCCTTGTACTGGCGCGCCCGCGCCATGGCTTGTTCTTCATTGACCGTCAGAAGGCGCCGGTCGCGCATAACCAGACGCCCGCCAATGACGACCGTTTCGACGTCACTGGCCTTTAAGGCATAGGCCAGCTGTGCGTAAATGTCGTACATCGGCACGGCGTTCGGTTGGTCGAGGCCGATCAAAATCAAGTCGGCCTTCTTTCCGTTTTCGAGCGAACCGATTTCTTTCTCCATGTGCAGAGCCCTGGCCCCATCGATAGTGGCCATTTCGACGACCGTTTGGGCATTCAAGGCCCGCGGATCCATCTGGGTAATCTTGGCCAGCTTGGCCGCCAAGTCAATCTCTTCCATCAGATCCAAGTCGTTATTGCTGCCGGCGGGACCGTCGGTCCCCAGCCCCACCACTACGCCCGCGGCGCGCATCTTTCCCACGGGAGAAACGCCGCTGGCCAGCATCATGTTGCTCGAAGGATTGTGCACACAGCCTACCTGTTTCTGCGACAGGATCTGAAAATCGTTCTCATCGACGTAGATACAGTGCGCGGCCACAACGTCAGGACCCAGCACTCCGATCGTGTTCAGGTATTGGACGGGCGACATTCCGTTTTGCTTCTGGCTGTCCTCCCATTCCTTCTTCATTTCTGCGACATGAATCAGAATCGGAGAATGGTATTTCCGAGCCAAAGCGGCCGCATCCTGCAGGGTCTTCCGGGAACAGGTGTAGATCGAATGCGGCGCGCATGCCGGGTGAATCAGGGCATCGCCCTGCCATTTCCTCAGAAACTTCTCGGTGTAAGCGAGCATCTCGGCTTCGGTCCGGTTATCGGGCGCGGGAAAATCGATGAAGGTTTCTCCGAGTACACCTCGCATGCCGGCTGCCCTGGTTTCTTCGGCGATGGCGTCTTCGAAGTAATACATATCCGCGAACGTGGTAACCCCGGCGCGAATCTGCTCCGCCGCAGCCAGCCGTGTGCCCCAGCGCACAAATTCCTGGTTCACGTTCTTGGCCTCGGCTGGAAAGATGTATTTGTGAAGCCACTCGTCGAGCGTGACGTCATCGTGCAGCCCACGGAATAACGTCATGGGAACGTGGGTGTGGCCATTAATGAAGCCCGGCAGAATGAGCTTGCCTCTGGCATTGAGAGTCTGCTGAGCTTGATACTCGTCTTCCACTTCGGCGCGCCGGCCGACGGCGACAATCACGTCGCCTTGGATTGCCACAGCGCCATCGTCGTAAATGGTCCGCGCACGATCCATGGTGACGACCGTCCCGCCGGTCACGAGAAGATCGGCCTTCTCTCTCGTTGTCTGCGGCCAAAGCGAACTGGGCAGAAGCCAGAAAAGGGAAAGGACGAGAAGAGGTTGGCGAAAAGTCATGAGGCTACTCCCCCGTTCGAATCCCGACTATCTTAAAGCGTGGCGGTGATGTTTGTCCGCAGCCCGGCGCGCAGGGCACGGCGGCTGGGGCGCGCTCACTGAATTGGGGAATCTTCCGGGTGCAGCCGGAAGATGTTTCGCGACGGTTGCCCGAGGAATAACACCCTTCGCCGGCTCTTCTCGGAGGACACTTCGCACGCCGAGCCGACAAGAAACGCGTCTCACCCCAAACGTGGCACGCAACCCCTTCAAAACGCGCCATATGTTGAGCTTGACAGTGTTTGCAAATTGAGATACTAATATCACAATTTGTAATATGAAATTGGCGGAGAAAATACGCTACTTGCGCGAGGTGGAGGGGTCGCTGCGCGAGCTGGGACGCCCGATGACCCAGCTGGAGCTGGTCCGGGGGATTGGCAAGGAGCTCGGCAAGACCATCAGCCAGTCTTACATCTCGCAGATCGAAAGCGGGAGCCGCCGGCACATGACGCAGTCGACCCGTGCCCTGCTGGCCAAGTTCTTCAAGGTGCATCCCGGATTTCTGGTGGACGACCCCGAGGGGTATCACACCGATCTGCTGTCGGACCTGCGCACCACGGAAGGTAGGCTGAATGTCTGGTTCTTGCAGGGTTCGGAGCAATTTGCCGGCGATCCCGAGGTCAGCGAAGTGCTGATTAAACTGGCTCGTCAGGAACATACCCGGCAGAGCTTGATCCTCCTCGGGGCCATTCTCGACACGCCTGGTTTGACCCATCGCCTGCTCGAGGCGCTGAAGCCTGAGGCGGCGGGGCGGCGTGCCAACCCGATGAAGGCAGGGGGGTGTACGCAATGACTTGGGCGAACTTCTACTTAGTGTGTTTCGCGCTGGGATTTGCCTTCAGCCTTCTATCGTTTCTGAGCGGCGGACTGCACTGGCATCTTCCCCATTTCTTGGCCGGCGGCGCCGTCCACGCCGGGCCGCAGGTTGGCCATGGGGTTCATGGGACAGGTTCGGCGCACGGTGCCCGACCAGAAACCCCGCTCATCAATCCAGTGACCCTGGCCGCGTTTCTCGCCTGGTTCGGCGGCATCGGCTATTTGCTGATCCGCTTTTCATCCCTATGGTTTGTCCTCGGGCTGGGCATCGCGCTCGTGAGTGGTGTGACCGGAGCGGGTGTCATTTATCTCTTCTTGAGTCGGGTGTTGATGTCAAGCGACGAGAATCTCGACCCCGCGGATTACAGCATGGTCGGCGTACTGGGACATATTTCCATGCCGATTCGCCAAGGGGGCACGGGGGAACTGATTTATTCCCAGGAGGGAACGCGGCGAACCTGCGGTGCGCGGGCCGAGGACGAAAAGGCGATTGCGAAGGGTACGGAGGTCGTCGTCACCCGCTACGAAAAAGGGATCGCCTACGTACGCCGGTGGACGGACTTGGCGGGCGAACCAGACCTGCCTGAATCCGCGGCCAAAGACCAGTAGCGGGGAGGTTCGATCGGCCGGAGACGGTTTCGCACATCGGCCTGGTGGACAGGGCCGACAGCTGGCGCAGCTTGCCGCGTGCATCGAGGGTTTTGGATGGGTTGAGAGGAGGGATTATGTTGGGCGGACATCTGATTGAGATATGGATCATCGTTGGCATGGTTGTGCTGGCCACGATGCTTCTGATGAGCATGTTGGCCAGGTTGTATCGGAAGGCGGGACCGCACGAGGCGCTGGTGGTCTATGGTTTTCGAGGAACCAGGGTGGTGAAAGGTCATGGCACCATCATTTTTCCCATGATCGAAAACTGCCGCGGGCTTTCCTTGGAGCTGATGTCGTTTGACGTGGCGCCGCAACAGGATCTTTATACCAAGCAAGGTGTCGCGGTGACGGTCGAGGCGGTTGCCCAGATCAAGGTCAAATCCGACACTGAGTCGATCCTGACCGCCTCCGAGCAGTTCCTGACCAAGCTACCGCCAGAGAGGGAAGGCCTAATTCGCCTGGTGATGGAAGGCCACCTGCGCGGCATCATCGGACAACTGACGGTTGAGGAGATCGTGAAGCAGCCCGAGATGGTCTCCGATCGCATGCGCTCCACCTGCGCCGATGACATGAACAAAATGGGGCTGGAGGTGATCTCGTTCACCATCAAGGAAGTGCGCGATAAGAACGAATACATCACCAACATGGGACGGCCCGACGTGGCGCGCATCAAGCGCGACGCGGATGTAGCGGCGGCCGAAGCCGATCGCGACACTGCCATCCGCCGCGCGTTAGCGCAACGGGAAGCTGCCGTTGCCAAAGCCCAGGCCGATCAGGAACGCGTCCAGGCGGAAACGCTGTCCATGGCCAAGCAAGCTGAGGCCCAGCGCGATCTCGAAGTGAAGAAGGCGCAATATCTGGAAGTCACGAAGCGGCAGCAGGCGCAGGCCGACAAGGCGTACGACATCCAGACGGCCATCATGCAACAACAGGTCACGGCGGAACAGGTGAAAGTGCAGCAGGTTGAGAAGGAGCAACAGGTCAAAGTGCAGGAGGCCGAGATCTCGCGTCGCGAGAAGGAGCTGATTGCCACCGTGCTCAAGCAGGCGGAGATCGAGCGGCAGCGGATCGAGACCTTAGCCGCGGCGGAGAAGCAGCGCCTCATCGCCGAGGCGGAAGGCCGTGCATCTTCCATTCGCGCACAAGGCGAGGCGGAGGCCGAGATCATTTTCAAGAAAGGGGAATCCGAAGCCAAGGCGATGAACGTCAAGGCCGAGGCTTATCAGGAATACAACCAAGCCGCCGTCATCGACAAGTTGTTTTCGAGCTTGCCGGAGATCGTCAAAGGCTTGGCCGCACCGCTGGCCAATGTTGACAAGATCACCGTGGTCTCAACCGGCAACGGAGACGCCTCGGGAATGAACAAGATTACCGGCGACTTGACCAAGATGGCAGCGCAAGTTCCGGCCTTGTTCGAGACGCTTTCGGGCATGAGCATGAGTGACCTTTTGTCGAAGGTCCGCACCATCGGCGACAAGTCGCCGAAGCCGGATGCCTTGGCGCCTTCGTCGGGAGCCGGGGAGTAATCGGCAGACGGGGCGTCGTCGGATCCCGTCATTGCCCGCAGGATTCGGGCCAGGGAAGGATTTCCGGCAAGAGAGGTGCACGATGCGAAACGATTTGCACATTATCGGGGTTGGAATTGGCATTGGTGCCGCGATCGGGACCGCTCTGACGGCCACATCCCAACACGCGGCGGTCTGGCTGCCGCTCGGAATCGGCAGTGGACTGGCCATTGCCATCGCCATTCGCGATCGCAGGCAGTCCGGCTGCGCGATTGGCGCCACGGACGGCGATCGTCGTTTCCCCGCAAATCGCCCCGAGCAGGTTTCTGATCACTAGAAAAGGAGTTCTACCATGGCATTACTGGAGAGAGTTTCGACCCTGGTCCGGGCGAATCTCAATGACTTAATCGACAAGGCCGAGCACCCGGAAAAGATGATCAAGCAGGTCATTCTTGACATGCAGAACCAGCTTCTGCAGGTGAAGACGCAGGTCGCCATCGCCATCGCCGATCAGCATTTGCTGGAAAACAAGCAGAAAGAGAACGAAGCCAAAGTGGCCGAGTGGATGCGCAAGGCGGAGCTCGCCGTGGGTAAAGCACAGGACGACCTGGCCCGCGCTGCCTTGCAACGTTCGGAGAGCTATCGCGAGCTGAGCGAGGGATTTGCCCAGCAGATCACCGATCAAAAGGCGCAGGTGGACAATTTGAAGACCGCCTTGCGGCAACTCGAGCAGAAGCTCACCGAGGCCCAAGGAAAAGCTGACCTGCTGGTAGCGCAGCACCGTCGGGCGCGAGCGGTGGGAAAAGCCAGTGAGGCCCGGATGGCGGGGGGCAATGGCTCCAGCTCCGCTGCGTTCGACCGAATGAAGCACAAGGTGGCGCACGAGGAGGCTCTCAGCCACGCCAAATCCGAAGTGGCCGCCGAGGATATCGAGGGCCGCTTGGCGGAGCTAGAGAAGCAAGATCGGATCGAGCAGTTGTTGACCGAGCTCAAGGCGAAGCGCGGCGTATAAGCGAGTGTAGCTTCGAACCTCGACAGATCCCCGGAAAAGGTTAGGCGCAGATCGCCGGTTAACACTGGTCGGCGCACCAGATCTGGGGTTGGTCTTGGCGGCTTGAGTTTCCTACGGCTTCTTCGCCTGCTGCTTTTCGGCTTCCTCGATGACCTTGCGAAATTGGACCACTGCTGGGACATTGGGTGGGTTGAGGGCATCCTTTGCCATGTAGCGCCAGACTGGCGGGCTGTCCAGCGGGTATTCGACCCCGCCGCGATACACCGCAAACACATCGTCGCTTGACCCGATCTCCGTGCGCGGATAAGGAGCGGACGGCGGAGCGCCCAGCGTGGGGTCGCTTACCGGAGGAGGGGTGCCTTGCTGGGCTCCGACGCGACCGCCACCATTGGTTGGCTGCACGATGACCGGACGGTCGTTAGGAATTCCACCGATGGTAGGAGTCACATTCTGTCCATGGCCCTTGCGGACGGAGATCACAAGATCGGCAGTTTGAGGAGACATCACCGGCGAGAGGCGTCCCCAGTTCGACAGAGCTTTCTCAACCTCGGCCTGCGCGTTGCGATTCTCGTTGGGATTCGTGACCGAA
>Ga0187780_10004840_pt1 | contig 10073 bp, 8 predicted proteins | sample 1015_Q2_SP10_20__FD_132429 | JGI IMG/M metagenome (GOLD analysis project Ga0187780, IMG submission 132429) | Tropical peat soil microbial communities from peatlands in Department of Meta, Colombia - 1015_Q2_SP10_20_MG | ecosystem: Environmental > Terrestrial > Soil > Wetlands > Peat | place...
GAGAAATCTAATGGGTGTCCCAAGACGTCCGTCACCTTGCCTCCGGCCTCCTCGGCAATAATCGCCCCTGCGGCATGATCCCAAATATTTTCTTTATACCCCGGCTCAACAGACGATGGAACTCTCAGATAGAGCGTAACTTCCCCTCTCGCTAAAATCCCGTATTTCGCCTGGCTATCGATTCTAACGGACGGTTTTGTGATATGCAATCTCTCCGCAAGACGTTGATGTGTAAGATGATCCGCATGGTCTGCTTCAACGCTTTCCGTGATAGTTGCCTCGGACGGGTTTTTTATCTTCTGAACGGAGATGGTCCGTGGGTTTAATCCATTCTTGTCCAGCTGAACCGAGCCCTTTCCCCTCAATGCAAGAAAAAGGCATCCTTTCTCCCCAAGAGGACGGGCGGTGTCTACATAGAGATTGGGACAGGCTAAAATCCCCAAACTCACCGTACCATCCTCGACAAGCGCCAAGGCAATGGCGTATTGATCTCCTCTGAGAAACCCCTTGGTTCCATCAATGGGGTCTAAAGCCCAAAACCGATCAGTGACCATATTGGAACTAGAATCAATCCACGAACAGACCTCCCCTGAAGAGGAAGTAGGAAAGAAGGCATTCACATAGGTTGTGACTTGATCGAGGATCTTTGAATGGTCCGGTCTCCTCAGCTCCCTTGAGTCTTCCTCTGCCACAATCGTGTCATCTGGATATCTTTCTTTGATCAATTTACAAATGATTGCCTGAGACCCATAATCAGCAACGGTCACCGGACTTCTGTCGCTCTTCAGGATGGATTCTCCACCCGCGAGGTCTGCTCTTATTCTTCGGCAGAGCGCCGAGGCTTTAACGGCCGCTTGGATACCGGTCACGACTTCAGGAGAGTTTTGATCCATATCGACAATTTCGCCCCCTCACCCCCTCCCTCTCCCCAGCGGGGAGAGGGGAAGGGCGAGGGGAAATTTCAATTTTTTGTTAAGGACTTAAAATAACAAAGAGGAGGGGTATTCTCGCCTCTCCTCCTGTTATTTATTCCATGGTGCCGAAGGGGGGATTTGAACCCCCACGGGGATTACCCACCACCCCCTCAAGATGGCGTGTCTACCAATTCCACCACTTCGGCATTAAATTACGTGGAGCAAGGTTAAGGCGCTTATCCCACAGCAGTCTAATCTCAACCTCAACCTTGACCTTTAACCTTAAAATTATTTCTTCGGCTCAGGTATAGGCACCTGAGGCCGAACTGGCGCACCCGAGGGCGCTGTTGGGGCCATGGGGGCCGGCCTTTCCCTCATAATTGTAGAAGCCCTTCTTGTTGAGGAGAAGGTAAGAAGAAGCGAGGTGAGCATAAAGATGATGGCAGCGACCGTGGTCAGCTTAGAAAGAAAACCCATGGCTCCGGCACTTCCGAAAATGGTTTGACTCGCTCCTCCGAACGCAGCTCCCATCTCTGCTCCCTTTCCTGCTTGAAGCAGCACGATCAAAATGAGCGCAATGCAGACTAAAACATGCATAACAACGATGAACGTCATAAACCCAGTCCTTTCCTAAATATTACCTCCCTCGCCCGTCTCTTTCTCCGTCGAGAACAGCAAGGAGGCACGTTGAAATTTAGACATATTTGATTCGTCTCAAAACCTATATCACAATTCTTTGAATCTGACAATCTTTGACAAGGCTTCCGCTTTCAGGCTCGCCCCCCCTACCAACGCCCCGTCGATATTCGGTTGGTTCATCAGGCCTTTGATATTTTCCGGCGTCACGCTCCCACCATATTGGATCCGCATTTCCTCTGAGGCCTTTCGTGAATAAAGCTTTTGCATCTTTCCCCTGATGAACCGATGCACCTCTTCAGCCTGTTCCGGGGTTGCCGTCTTGCCCGTGCCGATAGCCCAAACGGGTTCGTAAGCAATCACAATATCTCTCAATTCCTTTTCGCCCAATCTCTTCAATCCGCCTTCTATTTGCCTCTCGGTCACCGAAAACGTCTTCCCCTCTTCCCTTTCCCTCAAGGTCTCACCGACGCAGAAGATCACCTTCAAATTATGGGCAAGGGCTGCCTTGATCTTTCGATTCACCGTCTCGTCCGTCTCTCCAAAATACTGCCGTCTTTCAGAGTGACCGATAATGACATAGTCACAACCCACTTCCTTGAGCATGAGAGGGGAGATTTCACCGGTAAAGGCCCCCTTCTCCTCCCAGTAAAGATTCTGGGCAGCAAGTCGAATGGGACTACCTTCGAGCTCCCCGCGGACAGCGTACAGGGCCGTAAACGGGGGAGCGACAGCCACTTCCACTTCTTTAAGTCCCGAAATAGCTTTTTTCACTTCTCTGACAAGATCGACGGCTTCTCCCACTGTCTTGTTCATCTTCCAATTTCCAGCAATGAGCGGTAATCTTTCCATTATTCTTTCCTCAATTCAGGCACTCAACCTTAGATTCAGAACTTCTCCGCGTCTCCCCATCACCGTGTCTCCTCATTATCTCTGTTAGCCCCTCCTCAGTGCCTCGATGCCCGGCAACTTCTTTCCTTCAAGAAATTCGAGGGATGCTCCGCCTCCCGTAGAAATGTGGCTGATGCGATCCGTTACCCCTGCCTGGTTGACCGCCGCCACAGAATCTCCTCCTCCTACGATACTGAAGGCGGAGGAGTCAGCGATCGCCTTCGCAATGGCAAAAGTTCCCTGACTGAACGGCTTCAATTCGAAGACGCCCATGGGCCCATTCCATACAATCGTTTTTGCAACACCGATCTCTCTTGAAAAGGTCTTTACCGTTTCCGGACCAATATCCAAACAGGTCCATCCCGAAGGAATCTTGTCATTCTTGACAATCTCTCTCTTCGCCTGAATATCCATCCGTTCGGCAGCAACATGATCGGCAGGGAGAAGAAAATTGATCTTCCCCTTCGCTTTTTCCAATAGGCTACGCGAGAAGTCAATCTGATCCTCTTCGACAAGTGATTTCCCCACCTGAAACCCCTCAGCCTTAAGGAAAGTATAGGCCATCCCTACCCCGATGAGGAGCGTAGTTACCTTGTCCAAAAGATTTTGAATGACACCGATCTTGTCGGAAACCTTTGCCCCGCCGAGAATCGCCACGTAAGGCTTTTGTGGATTTACCAGGGCCTTCTCCAGACTCTCAACCTCTTTCATCATTAAGAAGCCTGCTGCCAAGGTCTTCACAAATCGTGTTATTCCTTCCGTAGAGGCGTGCGCCCGGTGGGCCGTCCCAAAAGCGTCGTTGACATAAACGTCACAAAGAGAACCCAGGGCCTTTGAAAAAGCTTCTTCGTTTTTCTCCTCCTCGGGATGAAACCTGAGGTTCTCCAACAGAATGACCTCCCCATCTTTCAGCCCGTCAATCTGTTTCTCAACTTCTTGTCCGATGCAATCCGTGGCGAAAGCTACTTTTTTCCCCAAGAGTTCAGACAGTCTTTTACCAATCGGGGCCAAACTAAACTTAGGGTCCTTCTTTCCTTTGGGTCTTCCCAGATGAGAGGCAAGGATCGCCCTCCCCCCGGCTTCACTGACAAACCGAATCGTTGGAAGGGAAAGCTGAATTCGCGTATCATCCGTAATATTACCCTTCTCGTCTTGGGGAACATTAAAATCGACTCGAATAAATACCCGTTTCCCCTTCAGCTCTATTTGATCTATGGTGCGAATGGCCATGATTTGCTCCATCAAAGGATCAGTCCCGCTCAATTTCCTTCATAAACTGTGTGTGTACGGTGGGACCAGAGGAATTTCACGTCACTTTTTCCCGAAAAGATACAGAAACAACTCTACCAGTCGATTGGAAAAACCCCATTCGTTATCATACCAGGAGATAATCTTCACCAGCTTTCCGCCGATCACCTTTGTTAAGGAACCATCCACAATGGAGGAATGGGGATTGCCATTGAAGTCAATGGAGACGAGCGGCTCTTCACAAAAGCTCAAAATCCCCTTTAATTTCCCGTCGGCATAGGATTTTAAAACCTTATTCACCTCTTCCACAGTTGTCTCCCGGTTCAACCTCGCTACCAGGTCCACCACAGAGACATTCGGGGTAGGCACCCGGATGGCCATCCCGTCCATCTTTCCCTTTAATTCCGGGATAACCAGGGAAAGGGCGGTGGCCGCCCCGGTGGTGGTTGGAATCATTGACAATCCTGCTGCCCTGGCCCTGCGGAGGTCCCTGTGGGGAAAATCAAGAATCACCTGATCGTTGGTGTAGGAGTGAATGGTGGTCATCAGTCCATATTCTACCCCGAACTCCCCTACTAATATCTTGGCAATAGGAGCAAGGCAGTTCGTAGTGCAGGACCCCATCGAAATGATGTGATGTTTTGAAGAATTATAATCCTTTTCATTAACTCCCAAGACCAAAGACACATCCGGGTCTTTCGCCGGGGCGGAGACCACTACTTTTTTTGCACCCGCCTCAATGTGTTTTGAGCCGCCCGCGCGATCTGTAAACCTCCCCGTGCTTTCGAGTACTGCATCTACTCCCAAGTCCTTCCAGGGTAGTTGACCCGGGTCTTTAAGCGCAAAGACCTTCACCTCTGTCCCGTCGATCGAGATGGCATCCTTCTTCGTCTCTATCCGTGTGCCAAATTTTCCATGGACGGAATCGTATTTCAAAAGGTGGGCTAACGTGTGCGCATCGGTGAGATCATTAACCGCCACAAATTCCAACTCCTTCCGACTCAGACCTGCTCGCAGAAAATTTCGACCAATTCTGCCAAATCCGTTAATCCCTATCCTGACTGCCATTGCTACTCCCTCCTTTCCCGAGTGAAAAATATTATATAACTTTTTTTCCTTTATTGCGTCAACATTTTTCAACAAATTTGCGGACTTCACAAAAGAAGACTGACCTGCTATATTGGACAATAAGAGGACAAAAGAAAGAAAAAGAAAAGGAAATCGAAAGGTGACAGGGGACAGAAATATATTGGAAATCGTACGGGGACTTCTCCTCTCGGAGGTCGCTTTCCAGGAAATTGTCAAAAAATATAACGAGGGGCGCCTCCGTTTTTCAGATATCGGCGCTTGGGTGGACGACAAAGGCCAGAGCGTCCTCTATAATTTGAAGGAGCAGTGTCATTCCCTCTTTCGATACAAAGGGAAAAAACCGATTCAGAAGAACGAGTGGCTTCTCGACCTGGTGATAGGGTCGATTTTCCACGAAGCCATGAAATTGAGAGAAAACTTTTATCAAATCGAGGTCTACCGGCCCAGGTATCTTCAATATAAAGCCAGATTCAGGAAATCCGAATACGAAAGGGATTACCTTCAACTATTTGAGCGAATCATTCTAAAGGCCGAGCAGGGTGTGGCCGAAGGGATGCTGGAGACGCGATCTCTTTTTAAAGATGCAACGGCACAACTGATCGATCTTTTCGAAGAAGGCTCGAAAAATGCCTTTTTGGTCCGTTTCCTTCTAGAAAACCTGACGCTTCTGCATAAGGTTTATGGTCCAAAGAGGACGAAAGACATTTTCAACTCGATGTTCGGAAAGGGATTTTTGGACGCCTACCGGTTCGCGGGCGTGAGTTTTCTGCGGAGCGGGCATTACGACCTCTCGTCAAACTATTTTCTAAAGGCTTCGGAAATGGACCCCCACGACGGCAGTCTTCAATTTCTGCTTTACTTCAGCCTTGGGATGGCCGAATACTACAGGAATGCCTATTCAAAGTCATTATCCTATTTTTCCGAGCTGGCTCGCGCCAAATCCGACCGAAAACTAAAAAAGGAATATTTGAGAAAAGCGGAAGAGGTCTGCAAAAAAATCTCTTCCGACCTGAAAGAAGAAAAGGGTCCCAAGGCTGCAAGAGAGGCAGGTTCCCTTGCTGATCGGATAAGGAAATGTTATGATGGGCTTAAAAGGAGTCCGTAAGATGCCTATTTATGAGTATCAGTGTGGTCAATGCCGGAACGAATTTGAAAAATTGGTGTTGAATACCTCTGAAAAGATCGCCTGTCCCAAATGCAAGAGCAAGAAAGTTCACCGGGTGATGTCCGCTTTTGCCTTTTCCGTCGGTGGGAAGTTCAAAAGCACCGCCGGCTCCTCCTGTGGAACCTGCTCTTCCTCCTCCTGCTCCACCTGCGGCTCCAAATAAACGAGTTCGGAGTATTCAGTTCATAGTCTAGAGATATCGATCCAAATCATAGGCTGTGGATTCCTCGTTTTGGCCTATTCCCCCGAACTCTGAACTCCTAACTCAAAACTCATCTTTAGAGGTTGGTCAGGTGCCGTCGCATTTCCATCTCTTCCCTAAGCGAATCATTTTCTTTGAGTTCTTTCAAAGCCTCCCCGATCATCTGAATCATCCTCTCCTTATCTTCGGGGAGCTTTCCGTGGAGGGGAAGGAGGTTGGAGATATGATCGCTCAAGAATTGAGAGGTGACGTGAAGCCCTTCTAAGAGCAACTTTGTTTCATTTAATATCGTTTCCGGCGAAGCCAGTTGGAAACGACCCTCCGTCACGGTCTCGCAGACCGGAGAGTTGGGTTGGGGGACAAAGGTCCGGACGCGTATGAAATGGGGATCGATCTGATTCAATACGTTTGCGGTCCCCCTGGCATGTTGTTCCCATTTTTCTTCACCGCCGATCCCTAACAAAACATACAACGAATACTCAAACCCAGCCTCTTTCGCTTTTCTCCCTGCCTCAACCATTTCTTCCGGGGTAGCCCCTTTTCCAATCTCCTTGAGGAGGTCCTGGTCGCCTGTTTCGAGACCTACATGAAGTCTGGTCAGGCCCGCTTGACGGATTCTTATCAAATCTTCTAACGGCTTCTTGGCAATGGTCTTAGCTCGCGCATAACTGGTCACCCGTTCAACATGCCGAAAAGAGGAAGATAAGGTATTCAAAATTTTGACCAGCATCTCGGTCTTCGCCACAAGACTATTCGAATCTCCAATAAAAATCGTTCTGACCCTATCCCCATACAGCTCTCTTGCTGATTCGATATCTTCGAGGATCTCTTTGAGATCCCTGATTTCGAACTTCATCCCTTTATACATCGAACAGAAGGTACATCGATTCCACGGACATCCTCGGGTTACCCTCAGAAGAAGGCTGTTCGCTTCGCTGGGCGGCCTGAAAGGTGGAAAATCATAGTCTCTTCTTCTCAATCCAAATCTGCCGATGGTCATAGTTCACCTCAAACCGAAGTGTCTAAAGTGACTAAAATAAAATGATCATTGGGCAACTTTAGTCACTTTAGCTCACTGTAGTCACTTTAGTTCACTTTAGTCACTTCAACTCGTTTTACTCACTCTAGTTCACTTTAGCTCACTTTATTCAAAATATCATGGATACAGAGATCCCTTTTTTCTCAAAACGTTCTCTTAGCTCTCTTCCGGTCATCTGAAAATAATCCTCTTCCAGATACTGATCTAGCCCTGCTTTGCGATAAACCGCCTTCACCTTATTCGGATAGTTCATTCGATCGATCAGGACTTCATCAATCACTCCGTCTAGCATCGCCACCAGTAGTTTCGGATCCAAGGGAAGCATCGGACCGATAAAAGCATACGTCCCTATCTTTTCCTGACGGAGGGCTTTCAGGGCTTTGACTCGAGACAGAATGGAAGGAGAGCAGGGTTCAAAGATCCTTTTGATCCTCTCGTCATGGGTGGTAACGGAAAAGCCCACTTCAATTCTTTTGAACCGTTTAAATAAATCCATGTCTTTTAGACAAAGTGGGGAACGGGTCAATAGATCCACTGAAAGTTGGGCATCCAGAAGGGCTTCCAAGCATTTTCGAGTCAATTGATACTTTTTCTCCAGAGGCTGGTAGGGATCGGTCACCGTGCTGAGGGCAACAACCCCATGCCTCGCCCTTTTCAACTGTTTTCTCAGCAAGTACGGAGCGTTTACCTTCACGTCGACGAACTCTCCCCAGGGTTCCAGGTGGCCGGTGAACCGTTTCATGAAACTCGCATAACAATACCGGCAGCCATGGCCGCAGCCTACGTACGGATTGATACAGTAATCAAACCCAGGAATGGCGGTCTTGGTCAGAATGGTCTTCGCAAAGATTTCTTTGACTTTCATTATTTCTATTATAACGGAGAGGCAAAAAAACTGAAAGTTCGTCAGGCGGGAAGGTTGACTAAAGGGGAGTGAGAATTCGAATTCCCTTTTGATGGAAGGGCCTCATCAGAATGCGAGTAGACTTGTTCAAAGAAACCCAAAATATCGATTTCTCCTCTTTTCGATTTCTGCCAGAGATCGTATAGGTGATGCGTGGTAATCAAACTCATATGGTGCCGGCTTAAGAAATGACTCAGCTCTCTCGAGATATGGCTCACCTGGCTTCGCTCAGAAAGCGGAAGGCTGGTATGGGTGCTCGCAATGATCAACGACTTCTCATCCTCCTTTTTCTCTTTTTCAAACTGCAGGGCACGGTTAATCTTAGGATGGTTTCCTTCTAACTCTCCTTCACTCATCAAGATCTGTACCCCAAAAGCGGTATGGGTCTTAGGGATTTTCACAATTCGATCCACGGATTGGTAGCGGACCCCGGTGGATACGTTCAACCCCAGATCCTTAAGGATGGAGTGAACGGTATCGATCAACAACAGTTCACTCTTGGGCCACAGCAGCGAGTCGATGATCGAAAAATCCTGATCTTTGATCGCCGTAGATTCTTTCTTCGTTGCCTTGTCAATTTCGGATTGCAGAAAACTCTTCCTCGCCTTCTTCTTATCAGACCTTCTTTTTTCAATTCTGCTCACCACGAGCATCGCAACGAGGCAACCCAGGGGGAAGAAAAGCTTCAGCTCTTCAGGAAATTTAAGAGCACTGTAAATGGCAATGGCAGCAAGTAAGAGTTGGAGCAATCCCAACATCTCGATCCCTTCAGTTCAAAAATGAAATGAAAACAATAAGTTAACGCAATGTACACACTGAGCAATTTCCATACCAAATTGAAATAGATTAAAAACTACTATGATTTCAAGAAATTAGCTCAGAATTACAATATCGGCTCAGCACTTCAAATATGACAATATTGCACCGTGCAGGCAAAAAATGTCCGTTCTGACAAGAAAAGGCACTGATCTTGTTTGGGTATCGAAAGGGGTTAATTCAGGTCTGCATTTAAAGAGAACGTGGCCTAAAAAGGTATTCAATCGTTCTATTTAACATCTTTGCCCCCTTCACCTCTGTCTCGAATAAAGGAACAATCGCCCTCACCCTGTCTTTGAATATCCTCCAAACCTCTTCCATATGCTCATCTTGCATCTGGATTCGATTGAGGACGAACTCCACAGCGTCTTTTCCGACTTGGTCCTTTTGGATGACTCCATTGACCACCACACCGCCAACAGGAATTCCAAATTCCTCAAACCAATGGATGAAGCGGGTGATGACCGCAATGGGAAGGCTCTCAGGCAAGGTCACAAAAAAGAACGCCGTTAGGGCTTCGTCGGTTAACAGGCGCTTTGCATTGGCCATTCTATCCTTGAAGGTCAAGAGGTAATCCAGGAGAGGGTCCTTCTCTTCTTTTTTCGAGAAAGAGAGCATGTCCTTCAGCGATCTGGCCTCCTCTCGACTTCTTAGCATCTTCTCGACCCAAAGGGAATAGACTCTTGACATCCCAAGAAGACGCCTCGCGTTCGCTGTGGGAGCCGTATCGAAGACATAAAAATCATATTCATCCTTAAACATAAGATCCACCATATTTTCAAACATAGCCGATTCTTCAAAGGCGGGATTCATGGTGGCCGATTCGATAAAATCTTCTGCCTTCGTCGTGATATCTGCAAATTTGAGAAACCAGTTAATTTTTTCGCGGATCTCTTTCTTGGACCGTTCGATCGTATCCCGTGTATCGATCTCGAAGGCATAGCATTTCTCTTCGTCGCAGACAACGGCTACTTTTCCAAAGACATCTTTTTCTAAAAGGTTGGAAAGGCTATGAACAGGATTGGTCGAGGCTAACAAAGTCTTCTTTCCTCGTTTGGCGGACCAGAGGGCTGCTGCCCCGGCCATCACCGTCTTTCCAACACCCCCCTTTCCCCCGAAAAAAATGTATTTCAGGCGCGGGTGATCTTGCATAAACTTTTCCATATTGA
>Ga0187780_10004841_pt1 | contig 10073 bp, 11 predicted proteins | sample 1015_Q2_SP10_20__FD_132429 | JGI IMG/M metagenome (GOLD analysis project Ga0187780, IMG submission 132429) | Tropical peat soil microbial communities from peatlands in Department of Meta, Colombia - 1015_Q2_SP10_20_MG | ecosystem: Environmental > Terrestrial > Soil > Wetlands > Peat | place...
TCCGGCGAGATGCAGCGAGGCTCGCGTCATTTCGACTCCCTCGGCGGCAGCGGCACCGGATTCCCGTCGGCGTGGGGAATGGGCACGAAGATGGCGTTCCCGTGCTCGTCCTGGCGCTCGGCATAGAAGCCCTGGAGGCAGACGCCCTCGACGATGTCGTACTTGCGGGCGCGCTGCCGGAAGTAGATCCGGGTGGTCTTCCAGGGCCGGGTGAGGACGTGCGGGGCGATGATCTCCAGATCGTCGTGCAGCACGTCCGGCTCGGCGAGGTGAATCCGCTCGATGACGTGGAGGTCGCCGTTGTTGGGAATCCCGACCGCCTCGCTCACCGCCAGGAACGCCTGCGGCAGCACGGCGACGGTGTCCACCACCAGGGTGTTGCCCTCCCAGTGGCCGATGGAATGCCCATGAAAGGTCGGATCGGGGTCGGGCGGATGGGGTCGCCCGTCGGTGTAGATGCGCCGGAGCCGGTTTCCGTCCATCTCGCCGAGGATGGTCACCCGGCCCGGCGTGAAGAGGAACTCCAGGGCGTTGTGGGTGATGAGCATCCAGGTCGGCATGGCCTCCGGCAGGCAGTTGATGAACAGGCCCCGCGGCCGTCCGGCGTTCTCCTCGGCCTCCATGGCGCGGATCTGCGCCGCCACCTGGGGTTGCCACGGCACCGGGTCGGTGGTGATGCGCTTGTTCTGGTCGGAGATGAAGGGAGTCCAGACCCCGCTCCAGTCGGGCAGCTTGGCGAGCGCCGCCCAGTCACCCGGCTTCGGAGCGGAGTTGACCGCGACCGTGCCCTGGTCCTCGGCGCGCAGGGGCCCGGCGAGACAGACCAGGAGGGCTGGGAGCAGCGAACGGGTCATGGCCTCGCTCTTCCTCTCATGAATGGGACAGCATGGTGAAGCCGATCCACCGGCCGGCCGCCACCACGCCGATCCACACCAGCAACGAGATGGCGCCGGCCAGCTTGGCGCGCAGGGGAGGCAGCGGCGCCGCCTCCCACCGCTCCACGCTCCGGCGCGCCCAGAGATGAAAGAGGGCCATGTTCAGGCCGGCGAGGAGGAGGAGCCCGAGCTTCGCCTGGAGGAAGGGGTTGCGCGCGTACGCCGGAGCATTCGAGCTGAAGAGCAGGAACCCGGAGGCGGCCGCCAGCCCGAAGGCCATCCAGGTGACCGGGAGCACGTCGCGGAGCACCCGGCGCACCGGGCGGTCACGCCAGGCGATGCCCAGGAGCCGCAGGTCGACCACGCTGATCGATCCGACCACCAGGGTGATGGCCAGGACGTGGACGCACTCGATCCAGGGGAAGGCGATCTCGTTCTCGCGGATGGCCGCCGCCCAGCCGGTCTCGTAGAGCCGCTCGAGCCAGTCCGTCATGGGGCCTCGCTCACCATGTCAATGCGCGCGCACGTAGGCGATCCAGCGCCCGGCGCAGAGAATGGCGACCCACACGCCCAGGGAGAGGCCGGCCAGGACCCGCGCCAGCCGGCTCCGGACCAGGGTCTCGCCCCAATAGCCCGGACGGTGGCGGAGGGGCCGCGCGGTGACCGCGGTGAGAGCGAGGGCGGCGAGGAGAAGCGCCATCTTCAGCTGGAAGACCGGGTTGAGCAGCGACCGCCCTGGCTCGGCCGCGATCATCACCGCGCCGCTCGCCAGCAGGACCAGCGCCGAGCCCCAGATGACCGGCACGAAGCGCCTCGAGACCCGGGCCACCGGCACGTCGACCCCCCTCAGCCCGAGGACACGGAGATTGAAGAAGAGCATCGAGCCCATCACCGCGGCGATGGCCAGGATGTGCACCGTCTGCACCGCCGGGACGGCCCATTCCACCGTCTGCAACGTCCGGCTGGGCGGTGTCAGCTCGAGCCAGGAACAGAACCTGGCCAGGGTCTCGCGCATCGCCCTCGCTTGTACACTGCATCACTGCCCGGAGTCGCCGCGGATCTTCACCGCGGCGCGGCCGGCCCGGCGGTCACCTGGCCGCGGCCTCCTCCCGTGCATGCCGGCGCAGGTGCTCGTGCACGTGGGCGGCCGCTGCCTCCCGGCAGAGCATCGGATTGGCGAGGTCCGCGGCCAGGGCTCGGAGCCAGGAAGCCGCCGGGGCCGCGGCCTCCACCCGCTCGGCCCAGGCGATGAGCTCGTCCAGGGTCACGGCACGGCGCAGATAGCCGTGCAGCATGAACAGCGCCTGCTCGACGGTTGGCGCCGGTGGCTCATGGCGAGCGTCCATCGTCGAGAGGCAGTCTAGCCCGCGGACCGCTCCTCAGCCGATGAGGGTCGCGGCCAGCACCGCGGAGATCAGGCCCAGGATCGAAAGGAGGCGGAAGCGGGTGAGCAGCCTTCCACTCTCGCCGGAGACCTCCGGGCTCAGGTTCTCGAACAGCCACTGCGGGTTCTTCTCGTCGAAACGGGACATGGGTCATCTCTCCAGTGCATCGGCTCGGGTGCCGCGCGGGGAAGAAGGTGCTCCCGCTCGAGCCAGATGGCCAAGACATTCTTGGGTCAGTTGCCATAACCTCTAGATATGGCAATGAACCTCCACGGCCTGAGGCTCTTCTCCGCCGTCGCCGAGCGGGGCGGATTCTCGGCCGCGAGCCGGTCGCTCCGCGTGAGCCAGCCGGCCGTCTCCAAAGCGGTGCGTCTGCTCGAGGGGCAGCTCGGGACCCAGCTCCTGCTCCGCTCGGCGCGCGGGGTCAGCCTCACCGAGCAGGGCCGGGAGCTCCTCGCCCATGCCCGCATCATCTTCGGCGAGGAACAGGCCGCCGAGGAGGCGCTCGCCGCCCGGCGCGGCCTCACCCGGGGCTCGCTGCGCATCGGTTCGAGCTTGACGCTCGCCGGACACTTCGTGCCTCCCATCCTGGGCGCCTTCCACGCTCGTCACCCGGCCATCGAGCTGACCCTGGTGGCGGAGAACACCCACGCCGTCCTCGACTCGCTGCTCGCCAACGCCGTGGAGCTCGGCGTGGTCGAGGGTCCGATCAGCCATCCACGGGTCCAGGTCTCGCCCTGGGTGGAGGACGTGCTGGTGGCGGTGGCGGCGCCCGGGCAGGCCCTGACGCGGGTCAAGCGCCTCCGCGCGGCGCGTCTGGTGGAGGAGCTGTTTCTCATCCGGGAGGAGGGTGCCGGCACCCGCGACGTCGTCCTCGCCGCGCTCCGGAACCGGCGCCTCACCCCGGCCCGCCTCTTCGAGGTCAGCGACAACGAGGCGATCAAGCGGCTCGCCGCGGCCGGCGTGGGATTCGCCATCCTCTCGCGGATGGCGGTGCGGGAGGAGGTCGCCCGCGGAGAGCTGGTCGAGCTGGAGGTGGAGGACCTCGTCCTCCGCCGCACGCTCACCTTCCTTCAGATGCGCGGGCGCCGCCCGAGCCCGGCCGCCGCGGAGTTCCGCGCGCTGGCCACCGGTCCCTTCCGTCCAGGGTCGGCCTGACCGGCGGCCCGCGCGGGATTGTCTGCCCTGGCGGGGTGGGGCAAGCTGGCACGAGGAGTCCGAACGTGTTCGATCCAGACCGGTTCGTCTCCGATTGTCGCGCGGCGCTCAAGGAGCAGGCGCCCGAGCAGGCCGTCCGCGAGGTGGTGGCGCGCGCCATCTCCCATCCGGAGGCAGTGCTCCGCGCGCTGGGTGAGCCCAGCCGGGGAGAGATGAGCCCCCTTCACCGGTCGGAGGATCTCACCATCCTCAACGTCATCTGGGCGCCCTGGATGACGTTGCTTCCGCACGACCATCTGATGTGGGCGGTGATCGGCATCTACACCGGCCGCGAGGACAACATCTTCTGGCGCCGTCTCCCCGAGGGCCGGACCAGCAAGGTGGAGGCATCGGGCGCGCGGGCGCTCTCCGTCAAGGAGACCCAGCTGCTCGGGCGAGACGTCATCCACTCGGTGACCAACCCGCTCTCGCGCCTCACCGGGGCCATCCACGTGTATGGCGGCGATTACTTCGCCGTCCAGCGCAGCGAGTGGGACGCCGAGACGCTCCTCGAGCAACGCTCGGAGGGCCCGAGGATGGCGCGGCGCTTCGAGGAGGCCAACGCCCTTCTGCGGACGAGCTGAGCGCGGGGCGGCTCGGGCCTCACCGCGGTGGGCGCTTCCGGGCTCTCCGTCCGGCCGCCCGGAGCGCTTTCAGCTCCCTCTCGAAGCCGTCCAGGATCCGCTCCGGGTCGGGGATGAGAGCGGCGTCGGTGTGGACGCCCACCCAGACCCGGCCGGCGTAGCTGAGCAAGCTCACGCCCAGCGCGAGATGGCCCGCGCAGGGCACCCAGAACATCGCCTGCCGAACGCGGACTCCGGCGAGCTTGATCGGCTCCCGGGGCCCGACGACGTTGGTCACCACCGCCGTCGCCTTCGCCGCGAAGAGGTTGACCACCAGGTCGAAGAAAGCTCGCGGCGCCAGCCCCATCACCCAGAGCAGCTGGAAGGTCGCCGCCGCGTCCGGCGCTCGCTTCAGGGCCTGCATCCGCCGCCGAAGCTCCTCGAGCCGGCCGAGCGTGTCCTGGATGCCGAGCGGCAGGGAGAGGAAGACCAGCCCGAACCGATTTCCCAGTCGATGCGCCTCGCTCGCCGGCCGAAGATTCACCGGCACCACTCCTCGGACGTCGAGATCCCCGGTCACCCGGGCCCGGGCGAGCAGATAGCGGCGGAGCGCACCGGTGAGCGCCGCCATGAGGATGTCGTTGACGGTCGTGCCGGTGGCGGCTCCCACGGACTTGAAGTCCTCGAGCCGGAACGAGCGTGACCAGACCAGCCTCTTCGTCCTCCCCAGCCGGCCCTTGAATGCCGTGCGCGGGTCGGGCGGGAGGACGAGGAGCCGGACCAGCGAGGCCAGGTGGTCGGGGAGCTCCGCGGAGCGCCGGATCCCTTCCGGCACCCCGGTGAGCAGAGCCTCGATGCCGGCCCAGAAGCCCCGCCCGTCGCCGTCCTCTCGCGTCGGTGGCGGCGGCTGGGGAGCCCCGTCCGCCATGGAGAGGAGCACGTGGACCAGCGCCAGGCCGTCGCCGATGCAATGGTGGAGGCGCACGATGAGCGCCGACCCACCCTGGAAGTGGGCCACGAGGTGGAACCGCCAGGGGGGCCGCCCCGTGGGAAAGCCCTGGCTGGCGAGACTGCTGGCCAGCCGCTGGAGCGCCGCCTCGTCGCGGGGGGCCGGCAGCCGCGCGCTCACCAGGTGATGGTCGACCGAGAAGTCCGGGTCGTCCTCCCAGGAGAGCACGCCCACTCCGCCGAACGGCTCGACGACCCGCTGGCGGAATCGCCTGAACCCGAGGAGGCGCTCTTCGAGCAACGCCCGGAGACGCGCCATCGACAGGGGGGTGTCGAACACCAGGACGCCGGTGACCACCATGCGGTTGGCCGGCTCGTCCATGCGGTGCCAGGCGGCGTCGACATTGGAGAGGGGCGTGCGCATCCGGCCTTAGGCGAGAAGATGGTTGCGCCCGGTCTTCTCCAGCCAGCCTCGAAACACCGGGTGAATGGCGCCGGTCACCGGCGCCAGGCGGAGAATGGTGACCAGCGGCCCGGAGACCTTGACCCGGCCCAGCGCCACCGCCAGCGCCACGTTCTCCTTGCCCTGGAAGAAACGGTTGGCGGTCGTGCTGGACATCCTCAGCGTGATGAGCGGCTTCCAGTCCGCCGGGCCCCAGACCCATTTCAGGAATCGGCCCTGCTTCTCCTCCTGGTCGGGCGCGGCGTCGACGTTCAGCTCCAGGCCGAGGTCGGTGATGAGAAAGCGGTGGGGCGCATGGGCGTCGCGCAGCCTCCGGCCGACCTTCGGGTGCTCGTTCATCAGGGCAAAGACGTGCTCGAACACCTCCTTGAACTCGCGCTTGTCTCGGAATCCTTTCATCGAGGCATCCCCGGTCTGCTCGGTGCCGGAGAGCAAGAAGGGTGCCTCGTCCTGCACGTCCCAAGACACGTCCCGGTTCACGCACCCTTGGTGAAAGCCGAGGAACCGCAATCCTTGCGCTCAGGTTGACTCGACTCGCAAGGCGTGCTCGACCAGCGGGGCTCCAGGCCCATTCAAATGACACAAGGGGCGATGTGGACTGGCGAAAGTGGTCGGGGAGATTGGCCGTGCCATTGCACCGGGGCGGCGGCAATCGCGGAGGGCTCTCCATGAAGACGCGTGTTCCGTTGGCGGTGCTGACCCTGGTCGCTCTCGCCGTTGCCCCGGGCTGTCAGGGCCCGGTCGGCTCGGTCGGCGACGCCGGCCCGGCAGGGTCCGCCGGCCCCGCTGGGCCCACCGGCCCCACCGGCCCGGCCGGGGGCACGGCTCCCGTCAACATCGGGAAGAACTCTGCGACGCCGACCGCCGCCTCGAACGCCACCTGGGCGGCGCTCGCCCCGCAGGTGACCGTCCAGAGCGTCACCATCTCCAGCCCGCCGGTGGTGAAGTTCAAGGTGACGGATGCCAGCGGGAACCCGGTCATCGGTCTGGGCAACGCCTCCAAGAGCAGCACGGCCACGGTGGCGGGGCTGGCCAACCTCGCCTTCTCCCTGGCCAAGCTCGTTCCCGGCTCCAGCGGGAGCCCCAACTACTGGGTCAGCTACATCGTGACCACCGTCCCGACGACCACGGCGGCGGCCGCGCCGACCCGGCCGACCACCGACAACACCGGGACCCTGGTCGACAACGGGGACGGCTCGTACGTCTACACCTTCTACCGGGACGTCACCAAGGTGAAGGATCAGATCGCCGGGATGACCGTCACCGCTCCGAACAACACCGCCGACCTGGGCGACCTGACCTACGACCCGACCCTGGTCCACCGGCTGACGATCCAGCTCTCGGGCAGCGCCCCGGGCACCGGCACGAACACGCCCACCGGGGTTCAGAGCGTACCGGCCGTGGCCATGGTGCAGCCGGCCGACGTCATCTACGACTTCACACCCTCCACCGGTCAGGTGGTGACCGCTTCCGGCCGGGAGATCGTCACCACCGCGAATTGCAACCAGTGCCACGCCAGCCTCGGCGGCATCCCGGGCGACGACCCGGAGAGCTCCGGCGCGGGCTTCCACGGCGGGAATCGCAACGACACTCGCTACTGCGTGGTCTGCCACACCGAGCAGCGCAAGTACGGGCGGACGGAGGCCACCTTCAACAGCTCGAATCTGACCTTCACCTCCACCACCTATCGCGTCGACGACCGCGCGGTGGGCAACCTGCCCAACCACATCCACAAGACCCATGGCGGGCAGCTGCTGGCCTACAAGAACTACAACTACGGCGGTCTGCTCTACAACAACGTCCTCTTCCCGCAGGACATCCGGAACTGCACCAAGTGCCACCAGGGTTCCTCCACCTCGGACGCGGGCACCGCCCAGGGCGACAACTGGAAGAATGTCCCCAGCCGCCTCGCCTGCGGGGCGTGCCATGATGGCATCGACTTCGCGACCGGGAAGGGCGTCACGCTGGCCGACGCGGCCCAGGGCCTGACCCAGACCACCGTCTTTCCCGGAGGCCTGGCCCACGGCGGCGGGGCACAGGCGGACGACTCCGTCTGCGCGACGTGCCACACGGCGGCCAAGAACGACACCGACCACACGCCGGTCACACCGCCCAACCCCCAGAACGCGCTCCTCGACGGCGGCACCAATGCCAACACCAACGCGGCGTGGATCGCCTCCAACCCGGCCCGTCTCCCGGCCGGAGCCATCGCCGTCACCTACGACATCCAGAGCGCCTCTCTCAATTCCAGCCGCCAGCCGGTGATCGTCTTCCGGATGCTGCAGAACGGCGCCCGGGCCGACCTCAACGACTTCACCACCACCACCCCCAACCCGGCCACCGGAACCAAGGAGATCTGGGACAACTTCATGGGCTCGCCGAGCGCATACTTCGTGTTCGCCGTTCCCCAGGACGGGATCGCCGCTCCGGCCGACTTCAACGCCAGCGTGAGCGGGTACCTGAGGAACATCTGGAACGGCACCGCCAGCGGCACCGGCAAGGGCACCCTGACCGGTCCGGACGCGAACGGGTACTACACCGTCACGCTGACCGGGGTGACCATCCCCGCCACCGCGGTGATGCTCACCGGCGGGCTGGGCTATTCCTACAGCGTGACCAGCACCCTGCCGCTGACCCAGACCAACCTCTCGGACTACCCGGTGACGGCGCCGACGGCGGCCGGCCAGACCAACAAGACGGGCGGGCTGATCGTCATCGCCCCCAACGCACAGAAGGTGGCCGCCGGATTCAATGGACGGCGGCCGATCGTCGAGGACGCGCGCTGCAACAGCTGCCACCAGGAGCTGGGCACCTTCACCGAGGATGCCTTCCACGCCGGACAGCGCAACGACGGGACGACCTGCGCCTGGTGCCACACGCCGAACCGGACGAGCAGCGGCTGGGCGGCGGATTCCACGAACTTCGTCCATGCCATCCACGCCGCCGCGAAGCGGAACGTGCCCTTCACCTGGGATGCGACCAGCACCACCGAGTCGTTCGCCGACGTGATGTATCCGGGCATTCTCGGCAACTGCGAGGCCTGCCACCTGCCGGGCACCTACGACTTCAGCGCCGGCACGTCGGCCGCCGCCCTGCCCAACCGCCAGTACCGGACGGTGGCCACCGGCATCTTCAACGGCACGGTGAACACGACGATCACCACCTACACGTACAGCTCGACAAGCCAGACCTGCGTCGCGGGTCAGTCCGCGCCGCAGACCGCCCTCGGGGTCTTCGAGCTGTCCCCGTACATCACCGCCCTGACCAACTACGGCTTCGGGTTCACCTTCAACGCCTCGGCCGCGACGACGACCAACACCTGCAAGCCGGACGGCACGCTGGTCTCCATTCCGCCCGGTGGAACAGTCCAGGCGGATCCGGCGACCCTGGTGAACTCCCCCATCTCCACGGCGTGCTTCGCCTGCCATGACGGCACCGACGTCCTGGCGCACATCGAGATCAACGGGGGCTCCATCTACCAGCCGCGCAGCACGGCGCTGAATGCGGTGGAGTCGTGCCTCCTCTGCCACGGCACGGGCCAGGTGGCGGACATCAAGGCGGTGCACGCGCAGTAGCGCCGGCCCGCGAGGGGAGCGTCACCCGGCTCGGCGCCCGCGGGAAGCCGCGAGCGACTCGAGCCGGGTGGCGACGTCCACCGCGGCGCCGATGACCAGCACGCCGGGCAGCCCGGGATGGCGCTCGGGCAGGTCGCAGGCTCCCAGGGAGGCCAGCGTGCCGCGCCAGCTGCGCGCCTCCGGCGTGGCGGCGGAGAGGAGCATCGCCGCCGGCGTCTCCGGATCCCAGCTGCGGGCGAGCAGCCGGCTGGCCGTCGCTGCGCGGGTCTGGAGGCCCATCAGCACCACCACCGTCGCTGCACCGGGCGCGAGCGAATCCAGCGCCGGCACGAAGGCCTCCTCGGCGTGGCCCGAGACGACCAGGAACGCCGAGGCCAGCCCGCGGTGGGTGACGGGGATGCCGGACAGCGCCGGGGCCGCCACCGCCGCGGAAACGCCGGGCACCACCTCGCAGGGGATCCCCGCCGCGGCCAGGGCCAGGGCCTCCTCCCCGCCGCGACCGAGGACGAAAGGGTCCCCGCTCTTGAGCCGCACCACCCGCTCGCCCCGGAGGGCCCGCCGGATCATCAGGCGCTCGATGGTCGTCTGCGAGATGGAGTGCCGTCCGGCGCGCTTGCCGACGTAGGCCCAGCGCGCCCGCGGCGCATGGTGGAGGGCGGCGCGATCGACCAGCGCATCGTAGAGCACGAGATCCGCCTGGCCGAGCCGGGCCACCGCGCGCAGCGTGAGGAGCTCCGGGTCTCCCGGCCCGGCGCCGACCAGCGAGACCAGCCCCCGGCTCACGCCCGCCCCCGGACGGAGTACAGCTCGTCGAGCGCACGCAGGAGCAGCGGGCGCCGGGCCTCCACCGGCACCCGGTCGGCGCGCCAGCGAGAGCGCAGGCGCTCCGCCGACGCGAGCCACTCCCCCAGGTCGTCGGGCAGGAGGCGCTCCAGGGCCTCGCGGAGGAGGCCGGCCAGCGCCGGCGCGCGCCCCCCGGTGGAGACGGCCACAGTGGCGCCTCCCTTCCGGACCACGCCTCCGAGGTAGGCGCTGGCCGACTCCGGGTCGTCGACGGCGTTGACGAA
>Ga0187780_10004842_pt1 | contig 10073 bp, 5 predicted proteins | sample 1015_Q2_SP10_20__FD_132429 | JGI IMG/M metagenome (GOLD analysis project Ga0187780, IMG submission 132429) | Tropical peat soil microbial communities from peatlands in Department of Meta, Colombia - 1015_Q2_SP10_20_MG | ecosystem: Environmental > Terrestrial > Soil > Wetlands > Peat | place...
CCACCAAATCCGAGGGCATCGGCGGCAAGAAAGCCGTGCAGTGGCGGCTGGTAGACGAAGCCGTGCCCAGGGCCGCCTGGGAGCAGACGGTGGCCGAGCGGGCGGCCGAGCTGGCCCGGCGCTCGACCAGGCCGGCGAGCACCGCGGCGCGAGGCATCGAGCTGACCCCGCTCTCGAAGATCCGCACCGGCGCGGAGATCTCCTACTCAAGCGTGACCGCCAGTCTCGACCGCGAGCGCGGGGTGGTCGAGATCACCGTCAGCGGCCCGGAATCGGCGGCCCCGGACGGCATCGCCGCAGTGCACCAGCAGGGCGCCGGGTTCTGGACGCTGGCGATGACCAGGGAGCTCGACGACCTGATCCTGGACCTGCGCACCAACGAGCTCGAGCTCGGTACCTGGGTCTTCCGCACTCGGGGCGACGCTGACCTGGTGCTCGGCTACGACCGGCTGCTGCTCGACCACGCCGACGACTGGCTGGCCAACGAGATCATCGGTTATCTCAAGCGGACGCTCAAGCGCCTGGATGTGACCAGCCGGAGCCTGCTCGCCCTGATCGAGCCGGGCAGCTGCTTTGCCGGGTCGCTGCTTGAGCTCGCGCTGGCCGCGGACCGCTCCTACCAGCTGGCCGGCGTCTTCGAAGAAGCAGACCCCGGCGCCGAGCCCGCCGCGGTCACCGTGGGCCCGATGAACCTCGGCCCGCTGCCGATGGGCAACGGCCTGACCCGGCTGCAGACCCGCTACCTCGGCGACGAGAAGGGCCTCGCCGCAGTCGAGAAGGTAACCGGCGTGCCACTGCAGGCCGAAGACGCCGAGCGGCTCGGGCTGGTCACCTTCGCCCCCGATGACATCGACTGGGACGAGGAGGTCAGGATCGCGGTCGAGGAGCGGGCCAGCTTCAGCCCGGACGCGCTGTCCGGCCTGGAAGCCAACTACCGCTTCGCCGGGCCGGAAACGATGGAAACCAAGATATTCGGTCGGCTGACCGCCTGGCAGAACTGGATATTCAACCGGCCCAACGCCGCAGGTCCCGACGGCGCGCTGCGCCGGTTCGGCACCGGCCAGCGGGCGCGGTTCGACCGGAAGCGAGTCTGAATCATGACGACTACCGCCGATTACTCCGAGAGGATCCCGAACAACGTCAGCCTGCACGAGGACCGTCGGCTGCAGCGGGCGCTGGAGTCCTGGCAGCCGAACTTCCTTGACTGGTGGCGGACGATGGGCCCGACGCTGCCGACGCAGGACGTCTACCTGCGCACCGCGGTCAACGTCGGCCGGGAAGGCTGGGCGCAGTTCGGCCACGTGGCCATGCCCGAGTACCGCTGGGGCATCTTCCTGGCTGAGCGCGACCAGGGCCGGCGCGTCGGGTTCGGCGAGCACAAGGACGAGCCGGTGTGGGACAAGGTACCCGGCGAGTACCGCGCCGACCTGCTGCGGCTGATCGTGATCCAGGGCGACACCGAGCCCGCGTCCGTGGAGCAGCAGCGCAACCTGGGCGCCACCGCGCCGAGCCTGTATGACCTGCGCAACCTGTTCCAGGTCAACGTGGAGGAGGGACGGCATCTGTGGGCCATGGTGTACCTGCTGCACGCCTACTTCGGCCGGGAGGGGCGTGAGGAGGCCGAGGAGCTCCTGCACCGCAATTCCGGCAGCGCCGCCGCGCCGCGGATCCTGGGCGCGTTCAACGAGGAGACCCCGGACTGGCTCAGCTTCTACATGTTCACCTACTTCACCGACCGGGACGGCAAGTACCAGCTCGGCACGCTGAAGGAGTCCGCGTTCGACCCGCTGTCACGGACCTGCGAGTTCATGCTCAAGGAAGAGGCGCACCACATGATGGTGGGCACCACCGGCGTCGACCGCGTCGTGGAGCGGACCGCGCAGGTGATGGTCGAGCACGACACCGACGAGGTAGCCGGCCTCGGCGCGATCCCGCTGCCGGTGATCCAGAAGTACCTCAACTTCCACTACTCGGTATCGCTGGACCTGTTCGGCGGGGAGACCTCGACCAACGTGGCCAACTACTACACCGCCGGGCTCAAGGGCCGCTGGTCGGAGGACCGGCGGCAGGACGACCACCGGCTCACCGACGACTCGATGATGGTGGACGCGCTGATCGACGGGGAAATCGGCCAGCTCGAGGTCGCCGCCCTGACCGGCCTCAACACCGATCTGCGGCGGCAGTACATCCACGACTGTCGCGGCGGCCTCAACCGCTGGAACAAGATCCTCGCCGACGCCGGGCTGCCGCAGCGGCTGAAGCTGCCGCACATCGCGTTCAACCGCCGGGTCGGCGCGTTCGCCGGCATCGAGGCCAGCTCCGACGGGGAGCAGCTGACGGCGGAGGAGTGGGAACGGCGCAAGGGCGAGTGGCTGCCCACCGCGGTCGACAAGACCCATGTCCGTTCCCTGATGCGGCCCGTGTACGAGCGGGGCAAGATCGCGGCCTGGATCGCGCCGCCGCGCAGCGGCATCAACGGCCAGCCCTTCGACTACGACTACGTCCACCTCGCCTAGGCCGCGCCACAGGCGTCCCGGCCCGGGCCAGTTCGATCTGCGGACCGTAGCACCACTGTCCGTTCGGGATCATTGAATTTCTTTTTCCCGAACGGACAGCGGTATCACCCCCGCGGACCCGCGTCCGGCGGCCAGCCGGAGCGTTACCGCCGGAAGAAGCGCACCTGCTTGTCGTGGACGGCGCGCAGCCACTGCTCGCTGTCGGCGGTCAGCCGCGGATCGCCGAACGGCTGCCCCAGCGCGAGAGCGTCCAGGTAGGCCGAGTCCGCCGCGAGCCGCTGCCGGAACGCCTCGGCGTCCCCCACGTGCCCGTGCCCCGGCACCACCCGGCGGACGCCGGGCACGCCCGCCAGCCGCCCCAGGCCGGTGCGGTAGTCGCCGAGCGGATCGTCCGCGACCAGGTTGAGCAGCGGTGTCTCGACGTCGGAGCACATGTCTCCGGCGACGAGGATGCCGGTGCCGGGCAGGAACACGGCGCCGTGGCCCGGCGCGTGCGCGTTGTGGATTATCACCCGGGCGGCCGGGCCGTCCCAGGGGATGGCGGCGGCGTCCAGCGGGATCAGCTGCCCGATCAGCGACGGGTCATGGCCGGGCGCGGCCTGGTTGGCCTCGCCGAGAAGGGTGTCGCGCTCGGCCTGGCTGGTCCTCACCGCGGCGGGTGCGGCGTACCGGGGCGCGTCGCCGAGCTCCCGGCTCCACAGCACGTGATCCCAGTGCGGATGGGTGGACCAGGCCGCCGCCGGGCACAGGCCCAGGGTGGTCAGGTCGGCCGCCAGCCCCGCCAGCTCGGCCACGGTCACCGCGGGATCGATGAGCAGGCAGCCGCCCGAGCCCGGCGAGCCCACGACAACGGTCGTCGTGGTCAGGGCGAACGAGCTGGTCGCCACGAGCACCCCCGGCGCGACCTCGGTCAGCCGGTCCGGCGACCCGGCAGCCTGGTTGACCATGGGGTCACGCAGAGTCTTGAGGTCATGACGCCGGTTCCGCGGATCCGGGCGCCGTCCCGGCCAGGTAGATCACCCGGCGGGCGATGTTGACCGCGTGGTCGCCGAGCCGCTCATAGAACCGCGCCACCAGCGTCATCTCCATCGTCACCGGTATCGTCATCCGCCCGGAGGCAAGTTCGCCGATCAGGCTGGCGTGCAGCTCGTCCATCTCTTCATCACGGTTGCTGAGCGCATACGCGACAGAAGGGTCGCGCTTGTACCAGGAATCCACGGCCTGGCGCCACATCTCGGACGCCAGAGCCCCCATCCGCTCGACGAGCCCCCGGGTGCGCGGCGAGAGATCCTCGCCGAGGATGTGGTTGGCCCGGGAGGCGATCTCGACGACGGAGTGGTGGGAGCGCTCGATGTCCGGCAGGATCCGCAGCACGGAGAGCAGGAAGCGCAGGTCGGACGCGACGGGCGCCTGCAGGAGGATCTCCCGGCTAGCCAGTTTCTCGATCTCGGGGTACAGGCCGTGGATGAACTGCTGGCGTTCGGCCAGCACCGGGAGCACCTTGTTGTTGCCGGTCAGGAGGGCGTTGGTCGCTCCCGGCAGGTCCTCGGCGACCATGGCGAACAATTCGATGACCTTGGCCTCGATGTCCTCCAGCTCGCGGTCAAATTCTTGTCGATGCTCGACCATGGTCAAAGCCTACTGGGCGCGGCCCTGGCCCTCCAGCCGCCGATCGCCATGTTCACCGGTTGCTTGGTCAGCGTTCACGGCTGATTCGGCCCGGACCGGGACAACCGCACCGGCAGGGCCTCCAGGCCGTGGATGAGCGTGCTCGGCCGCCAGCGCAGCGAGCCCGCGGGCACCGCCAGCGTCATCGATCCGAACCGTTCTAGCAGTGCGCCGAACGCGATCTCGCCCTCCAGCCGGGCCAGCGGCGCGCCCAGGCAGTAGTGGATGCCGTGCCCGAAGGCCAGGTGCCCTGAACTGTCCCGGGCGAGATCCAGCCGGTCGGGATCCTGGTAGCGGGACGGGTCCCGGTTCGCCCCGCTCAGCGCCACGATCACCGGCTCGCCCGGGCCGATGTACACCCCGCCGATCTCGACCGGTTCGGAGGCGAACCGGTAGGTCGCGTGGTTGACCGGGTTCACGTGCCGGAGAAGCTCCTCCACCGCGCCGGGCCGCAGCGCGGGATCGGCGCGGAGCCGGTCGAACTGGCCGGGGTCCAGCAGCAGCGCGAGCATGCCGCTCGCGATCAGGTTGACCGTGGTCTCATGCCCGGCCACCAGCAGCAGGAACGCCATGGACACCAGCTCGTTCTCCCGGAGCCTGTCCCCTTCGTCCCGCGCCAGGATCAGCGCGGACAGCAGGTCGTCGGCGGGCTCTTGCCGCTTGGCGGCCAGCAGCGCCATGATGTAGCGGACCATCGCGGTGGCGTCCGCCCTGAACGCCTCGGGCGTGACCGTGTTCGACACGACAGTGGCCGACCAGCGCCGGAAGTCGTCCCGGTCGGCCACCGGCACGCCGAGCAGCTCGCAGATCACCGTGATCGGCAGCGGAAAGGCGAACGAGGCCAGCAGGTCGACCTCGCGCTGAGTCGACATCTCGTCAACCAGCTCCGCGGTGATCGCGGTGATCCGCGGCCGGAGCTCCTCGACGCGCCGCGAGGTGAATGCCTTGTTCACCAGCCGGCGCAGCCGCTCGTGATCCGGCGGGTCGCTGTTGAGCATGTGCATGTCGAGGGCGGCGAAGATCGAGTCCGGATCGGGATGCCAGCCCGGCATGCTCTTGCGCAGCCGCGGGTCAGCCAGCGCGGCACGCGCCTCGGCGTACCCGGTGACGAGCCAGACCGGCACGCTGCCCGGCATGACCACCCGCGTGACCGGGCGCTTAGCCCGCAGCCGCGCGTGCACGGAGTAGGGATCCTGGAAATACTCGGCGCCCAGGTGCTCGACGGTCGTATTCGCCTCTGTCATGCGTGCCCCTCGTAGATTCGGCGATTCCCCGTACCCCCGAGACGTCATCTTAAGTAATAACTTGTACGATGTAAAGGAGTCGCCTGGCTGGCGGACGGAGGCGGGGGAACCGGGGGAACCGGGGGAACCGGAGGAGATGAAGGAGCCGGAGGAGCCGGAGGAGCCGGAGGCGATGAAGGGGCCGCGGCGACCGCGGCTGAGCCGGCCGAAAAGACCGCCGGGCGCAGCCAGCAGAGCCTGGACGGCCACCAGTTCCACCGCCCGATCAGCACCGCCGCCGACGGCACCAGCAGCGTCCGGACCAGGAAGGTGTCCATCAGCACGCCGAGCGCGAGGCCGACGCCGACATCCACGATCGTCCTGACGTTCTGCGCTCCCGCGCTGTGGGAGCCCACCACCGCCAGCACCCCGAACGTCCCCGCCAGCACCAGCCCCGCCGAGGTGACCGTGGTACCGGTGACGCGGAGCGCGCGGCTGACCGCCTGCGGCAGCGGCAGCCGGTGAGCCTCCTCCCGGATCCGCGTCATGACCAGGATGTTGTAGTCCTCGCCGAGCGCCAGCAGGAACATGAACAGCAAGAACGGCAGGATGAACGTCAGTCCCGGCTGCCCGGCGGCCTTGTCGAACACCAGCACGGTCAGCCCCAGGGCCGCGAAATAGGAGAGCACGACGGAGACGATCAGGTACAGCGGCGCGATCAGGCTGCGCATCACCAGCGCGAGCAGCACCGTGATGACGGCGATCGCGATCGGGATGACGGTGCGCAGGTCGTTGTCGGACAGTTGCGCGACGTCGTAGGTGAACGCCGCCTGCCCGGTGACGCCGGAGGCCGACGCCCCGGCGACGCTCGCGGCGCGGTCGGCCGCCGCCCGGACGGCGGGCACCGCCTCCGCCGCGGCGGTGGTGGTCGGGTTCCCCGCTGCCAGCGAGGTCGCGAACGAGATCGTGCGCCCGTCCGCGCTCACGTACGACCCGCTGGCCCGGTAGGCCTGATAGGCCGCCAGCTTGGCCCGCGGCACGGGCAGTACGGACGCGGCCGTCAGCGCGCGCGGCGGCCCGTAGGCGGCGTGCAGCCCGGCGTACTCGGCCGCGGTCAGTGCCGTCCCGTTAGCGTCAAAGGGCCCCGACACCGCCGTGAACCGCGGGTCAGCGGCGAGCTGCCGCTCGGCGGCCAGCACGGCGGTGGCGGCCGTCCAGACCGGCTGGCGCAGGCGCAGCACGATGATGGTCGGGTTGGCCGCCGTCTGCGGGAAGTGCTCGGTCAGCAGGGCGTCGCCGAGCGCGGAGTCGCTGCCCGCCGGGGGGGTCACCGGTCCGCCGAACCCGGCGGCCAGGTAGCCGAAGGAGGCCACCGCGAGCGCGCAGAAGACGAGCAGGCCGGCGACCAGGGTGGCCGTCGGCCGGCGCACGATCCGGGCACACACCGGTCCCCACCAGCCGACTCGCCCGGTGCCCGGCCTGACCGAGGAGGGCCAGAACGCGACCGGGCCGAAGACCGCGAGCAGGGCGGGCAGCAGGGTGAGCCCGGCGATGAGCATCAGCCCGATCGCGATGGCCAGCGGAGCCGCCAGGCCCGAGTAGAGGCTGAAGGAGGCGGTGGCCAGCGACAGCAGCGCGGCGATGAGGATGCCCGCGGAGAACGTGATGGTCTCGCCGACCCGCGCGACCGAGAGCCTGATCGCCTCGTGACACCCCAGCCCGGCGCGCATCTCCTCCCGCACCCGGAACATCAGGAACAGCGCGTAGTCGGTGCCCGCGCCGAGCACCAGCACGATCAGCAGCAGCGAGGCGATCTGCGACACCGACAGGCCGTGCACCGCGGCCTCGGCCGTGAGCCGCTCGGCGACCAGCACCACCACGAGGGCGGGCAGCACGGCGATCAGCGGGGCCAGCGCCGAGCGGAACACGGCGACAAGCAAGGCGACCACGAAGATGATCGAGAACCACTGAACCTGGCTGCCGGTCTTGGTAGAGATCGCGTTGTTGTCCACCCGGGTCGCGACGGGGCCGGCGGTGTGCGCCTCGAGCCCGGCCGGCAGCCCGGCGGAGCGGATGGCGTCGCGCAGGCTGCCGACCAGGCTGGCCTGCTGCGAGGTGGCGAGCCCGCCGGACTGGGCGAGCCCGGCGAGCACCGAGAGCTGCTCGGCCCGGCCGTCCGCGGACTCCCCGGCGTCCCGCACCGACACCACGTGGGCCACCCGCGAGAACGCGGCGGACAGCCGCGCGATGGCCGCCTGGTCGGCGCTGGTCAGCGGCCCGCCCGGCCGGGCGGCCAGCACGGTGACCGCGGTGAGCGAAGCCCCCTGCAGCGGTGAGGCCAGCTGGACGGCCTGCTCGCTGGGCGCGCTGGCCGGCAGGAACGAGGTGTTGTCGCTCTGCGTCACGCTGGACAGCGACGGCAGCAGCACCATGGCCGCGAACGTGCCGGCCACCCAGGCCAGCAGGATCGCCCAGCGGAAGCGAACGGCGAGCCGTCCGATCGCGGCGAAGAAGGTACCCACGAATGCCATAGTGGCCGGCCGGAGGGCGGACCGGTTAGACCCAGGGGAGCGTAAAGTTGCTTCGTGGCAGATCCGCACGGCTACCGGCCGGCGCCGGGCGAGATTCCCGAGTCCCCTGGGGTTTACCGGTTCCGTGATCAGCGCGGCCGGGTGATCTACGTCGGCAAGGCGAAATCGCTCCGCCAGCGCCTGAACTCTTATTTCGCCGATTTCGCCAGCTTGCACCCGCGTACCCAGATGATGCTGACCACGGCGGCGGGCGTGGAGTGGACCGTGGTCGGCACCGAGGTCGAGGCGCTGCAGCTGGAGTACTCCTGGATCAAGGAGTTCGACCCCAGGTTCAACGTCAGGTACCGGGACGATAAGAGCTACCCGTATCTCGCCGTCACGCTGGGCGAGGAGTACCCGCGGGTCATGGTGATGCGCGGCGCCAAGCGGAAGGGCACGAAGTACTTCGGCCCGTACAGCCACGCCTGGGCCATCCGCGACACGGTGGACACGCTGCTCCGGGTGTTCCCCGTCCGCACCTGCTCGGCCGGGGTGTTCAAGCGGTCGGGCCAGATCGGCCGTCCCTGCCTGCTCGGCTACATCGGCAAATGCTCGGCGCCGTGCGTCAAGCGGATCAGCGCGGAGGGTCACCGCAGGCTGGCCGAGGACTTCTGCGATTTCATGGCCGGGCAGACCAGCCGGTTCGCCGCCCGGCTCGAGGCCGAGATGAAGCAGGCCGCCCGCGAGGAGGAGTTCGAGCGCGCGGCCCGGCTGCGCGATGACCTGCGGGCACTTGAGCGCGCGGTAGAGAAGCAGGCGGTGGTGCTCGGCGACGGTACCGGCTGCGACGTGATCGCGCTGGCCGAAGACCAGCTCGAGGCGGCAGTCCAGGTGTTCTACGTGCGCGGCGGCCGGGTCCGCGGCCAGCGCGGCTGGGTGCTCGACAAGGTCGAAGACGTGACCCCGGCTGGCCTGGTGGAGGTCTTCCTCGGCCAGGTCTACGGGGATACGCTCGCTGACGCCGAGGCGGTCAACGCCGGCATGCCCCGCGAGATCCTGGTGCCCGAGCTGCCGCCCGACCCGGAGACCATGACGCAGTGGCTGGCCGAGCGCCGCGGCGGCCCGGTCAGCCTGCGGGTACCGCGCCGCGGGGACAAAAAGGCCCTGCTCGAGACCGTGGCCCGCAACGCCGGCGAAACGCTCGCCCTGCACAAGACCCGCCGCGCCAGCGACCTGACCACGCGGAGCAAGGCGCTGAACGAGATCCAGGAGGCTCTCGGCCTGGACGACGCGCCGCTGCGGATCGAGTGCTACGACGTGTCGAACCTGCAGGGCACGCACGCGGTCGCGTCGATGGTCGTGTTCGAGGACGGCCTGGCCCGCAAGAGCGAGTACCGCAGGTTCGCGATCAAGGGCATCGACGGCACCGACGACATTTCCGCGATCCACGAGGTGATCACCCGCCGGTTCCGCCGCTACCTGGCCGAGCGCGAGAAGACCGGCGAGCTGGACATACTCGGCGATCCCGAGGCCGCCGAAGATGAAGATCAAGATCTTTTCCCCGAACGGGCAGTGGTGGGAGCCGCGAAGAAATTTGCCTATCCGCCGAACCTGGTGGTGATCGACGGCGGGCCCCTGCAGGCCGGCGCGGCGGCCCGCGCGCTGGCCGAGCTTGGCATCGACGACGTGGCGGTCTGCGGGCTGGCCAAGCGCCTGGAGGAAGTGTGGCTCCCGGGCGAGGAGTACCCGGTCATCCTGCCGCGCAGCAGCGAGGGGCTGTACCTGCTGCAGCGAGTGCGGGACGAGGCGCACCGGTTCGCCATCGCCTATCACCGGCAGAAGCGGGGCAAGGCGGCCACCGCGAGCGTGCTCGACGACGTGCCGGGACTCGGCCCGGCCCGGCGCGCCGCGCTGGTCAAGCACTTCGGCTCGGTACGCAAGCTCTGCGCGGCCAGCGTCGAGGAGATCGCCGCGGTGCCGGGCATCGGCCCGCGGCTCGCTGCCACGATCGCGGAAGTGCTGGCCCGGGGGGCGACCCCCCGGAAACCCCCCGATCCTCGAGGGGAACCTTTCCCCCCCGCCCCCCCCCCCCCCCACCCCCCCCGCGCGGACCCCGTCCCCCCCCCCCCCCCCCCCGCCACGCCCGCCCCCACCCC
>Ga0187780_10004843_pt1 | contig 10071 bp, 11 predicted proteins | sample 1015_Q2_SP10_20__FD_132429 | JGI IMG/M metagenome (GOLD analysis project Ga0187780, IMG submission 132429) | Tropical peat soil microbial communities from peatlands in Department of Meta, Colombia - 1015_Q2_SP10_20_MG | ecosystem: Environmental > Terrestrial > Soil > Wetlands > Peat | place...
CACGGCAATTGTGGGAGCAACGCGCGCATGCGGCGGAGCAGGCGGAAGCGGCATGCGGCGAAGGAACAGAAAGTAAAACCCAACCGCAACCATTAGGAGCAGGGCGAGAAGAAGAAAGGCCAGGCGTTTGAGAAAGCGGAACATCGAGAGCGGCCTCCGTCGAGGGCGTGAGCGATTCGCCAGTTTGCCTATGTTATCTTTTTCGGGAGCTTGGACCTAGCGCAGACCTGGAGTGTTGTGTGTTTGTTGATGAAGCCAAGATTTACGTGAAAGCTGGAGACGGCGGAAACGGCTGTGTGGCGTTTCGCCGCGAGAAGTATGTGCCCCGCGGCGGGCCTTCGGGCGGTGACGGCGGGAATGGCGGCAGCGTTTACCTGGAAGCGAATCCGAACGACAACACGCTGCTGCGCTACCGGTACAACCGCGAATTCAGGGCCGACCGCGGGCGCCACGGCGAGGGCTCGAATTGTACCGGGCACTCCGGCGAAGACTTGATTTTGCAGGTGCCGGTGGGAACGCTGGCGCTGGATGACGAAACCGGCGAAAGGATTGTGGACCTGGCTACGCCAGGTCAGCGCGTCTTGGTCGCGCATGGCGGGCGAGGTGGGCGCGGTAATCAACATTTCGCGAAGCCGTGGCATCAGGCGCCGCGCGAGCATGAAGACGGTTTCCCGGGCGAAGAACGGCGCTTGCGCCTGGAGTTGAAACTGCTCGCGGACGTGGGGCTGGTGGGATTCCCGAATGCGGGCAAGTCGACTTTGATTTCCGTGATTTCCGCGGCGCGGCCGAAAATTGCAGATTATCCGTTTACGACGCTGGAGCCCAATCTTGGAGTTGTGAACGCGGATGGCGGCATGGGGAAAGAGGGCCGCGAGATTGGGCGCACGTTTGTGGTGGCGGATCTGCCGGGGCTGATTGAAGGTGCGAGCCAGGGAGCGGGACTGGGAATTCGTTTTTTGCGGCATGTCGAACGGACACGGCTGCTCGTGCACTTGATCGATACCAGCGATGCGAACGCCGATGATCCGGTGCATGCCTTTGAAGTGATTAACGGCGAGTTAGCCGCCTTCAGCGAATCGCTCACGCAAAAGCCGATGATTGTGGTGGCTACGAAGCTCGACGCGACCACCGACCGCAAGCGACTGGAGGCGCTGCGCAAGTTTTGCAAGCAGCAGGGCCTGGAGTTTCACGCGATTTCCGCGGTGGCGGGAGAAGGCGTGAAGGAATTGGTGCGTTCGATTGCCGACGCGCTGGAAAAGATTCCTCGGGCGACCGCGGAGCTTTCGCAAAACGGGGAAGGCTTGGCCGCCGAGGTCAAAGTTAACCCTTCCGCCCGGCAAGGTGCCGAAGACGGCAATTCATGAGAAGATCGAAACGAGAAGGTCCCCGGGAGGCGCATTGACGACAGCGCAGGTGCACCACACCGCCGCGAAACACCATCCTCGCCGCATCGCGCTCTTTGGCGGTTCTTTCGATCCCATCCACAGCGGTCATCTTGCGGTGGCGCGCGCCGCCGACCGGCGTTTCAATTTTGATGAAATCCATTTCGTTCCCGCCAGCCAGCCACCCCATAAATTAAAGCAACACCTCGCCCCGTTCCCGCATCGATTCGCCATGGTCGCGCTGGCGTGCACCGAACACCCGCATTTTGTGCCCTCGCTGGCCGAGGCGGGCGAAGATTTCAGCGGCACGCAGCTTCATTATTCTGTGGACACCGTGCGGTATTTCCGCCATGTCTACCACGGCCACGGCGACCGTATCTTCTTCATCATTGGCGCGGACGCGTTTCTCGACATTCCCATGTGGAAGGAATACGAGACGCTGCTCAGCCTGTGCGATTTCATCATCGCCAACCGCCCGGGCATTCGCGCCGAGGCGCTGCGGCTGGTGATTCCTCCAGACTTGATGGCGCGCCGGAGTGCCAAGAAAGAAGCGGAAGGCGACAATCCTTCACCAGTGATCGCTCATTTGCACCGGACCACCGTGTATTTGCTGGAGACCGTTTCAAGCGAAGTGTCCGCCACGGACATTCGGCGGCGCGCGCAACGCGGGCAGGCCATCCACGGGCTTGTCTCGGCGCGCGTCGAGGAATACATTCTCAAACAGGGCCTATACCGGTGAAATTCGAAACCTTGCCGCAGGGCGTTCGCCTCGCTGTCGAAGCCGCACTGGAAAAGAAAGCGGAAGCCCTAACCGTGCTGGATCTTTCGGAAGCCGGCGCGTTCACGGAATACTTCGTGATCTGCACGGGTTTCAGCACGCCGCAGGTTCAGGCGATTTGCACCGAAGTGGAAGAGCAACTTTACAGGAAAATGGGGCGGTCGCCGGGACACCGCGAAGGACACCGCTCGGCGGAGTGGGCGCTGCTGGATTTTGGCGGGTTTGTCGTGCACGTGTTCAGCGAGCAGGCAAGAAAGTATTACGATCTTGAACGATTGTGGCGTGCGGCCCCGAAGTTGGAGATTGCGGAAGGTCCAGAGGGCGCTGCGATGCAGGAAGGCCGCGCAGCACTGGGGCGCGGGCATTATTCGGAAGCGCACCATTCCGAGCCACGCCATTCGGAACAGCATCATTCCACACGCGGACATGGCCACCGTTAGCAATATACGAAATATGAGCAGCGAGCGATTGCCATGGATAGCCGAAGATGCAGCCTCGCAGCGGCTCCTTGAACTAGCGCAAAAAGTCGCAGTCGCGCCAACCACGCTTCTCATTACGGGAGAGAGCGGGACAGGCAAGGACCACCTTGCGCGGCTGGTGCATGAGCTTGGGCCGCGGCGCGACGCGCCGTATCTGAAAATCGATTGCGCCAGTTTGCCGCCGCAATTGGTGGAGAGCGAACTTTTCGGACACGAGCGCGGCGCGTTCACTGGTGCGGTCGAACGCAAGCTGGGCCGCCTGGAACTGGGCGGCAACGGCACGATTGTCTTGGATGAAGTGGCGGCGCTTTCGCCGGGAGCGCAAAGCAAGCTGTTGCGCGTGCTGCAGGAACGCGCGTTCGAGCGGCTGGGCGGAACGGAAACGTTGCGCATCGAAGCGCGCTTGATCGCGTTGACCAACGTGGACCTTCCGGCGGCGGTGAAAACAGGGAACTTTCGCGAGGATTTGTACTTTCGATTGAACGTCGTCACGCTCACGGTTCCTCCGTTGCGCGAGCGTCGCGCCGATATCTTGCCGCTGGCAGCGCATTTGCTTGCGACGTTGCGCGCTGTGCATGGACGGCCCCACGCGGAATTGAGCGAAGCGTCGCGGCGCATGCTGGCGGCGTACACGTGGCCGGGAAATGTGCGCGAACTGCGCAACGCGCTCGAGCGCGCCATTGTGTTTTCTCGCGGTGGCCGCGGCGATTCCGGGGCACAGAATGACCTGCTTGAGCCGAAAGATTTTCCCGAGAGCGTGCGGGCGACGGCCCCGGGCGCGGCCAGCCCTATCGCGGGATTGCGCTCGCTCGAAGAAGTCGAACGCGAAGTGATCGCCGCGACGCTGGAAGCCACGCACTACCAAATCAGCAAGTCTGCGGAAGCGCTGGGCATCAGCCGCAAAACACTGCTGGAAAAGCGTAAGAAGTACGGGTTGAAATGACCATCCGATGAGGATGGTCATCCCGAGGAGCGAAGCGACGAGGGATCTCATCCACGCAGTTCACGATTGACATGAAAATTCGCCTCTTGATGCTTGGCAAGACGCGACAGCCCGAGATGCGCGTGATCATCGAGGATTATGTGAAGCGCATCAGCCGCGCGTGTCCCATCGAAGTTACCGAAGTACGCGACGGGAAAGCGGCGGCAAAAAAACTCGATGTGGACCGTGCGGCCACGGTGGTGCTACTCGACGCTGGCGGGAAGGCGTTTGATTCGAGCGCGCTCGCCAAATGGCTTGGCGAACTTCGCGACCGCGGCGCTCGGGAACTGATCGTTCTTTGCGGTGATGCCGATGGCTTTCCGGAGGAACTGCGGCAGCGCGCGCATCACAAGCTATCGCTCAGCGCCATGACATTTTCCCACGAACTCGCGCGCGTGATGCTTGCCGAGCAGCTTTACCGTGCTTTCGCCATTCTTTCCGGCAGCCCGTATCCCAAGTAAGCGAATTTGTTGTATGAATGTAAACGAGTTTCCTTTTTGAGGTTGGCTTGTGACAAAGCCTCCAGAGCTACCTTGTGGCTTGCAGTTGGGGTCCATGGGCTATCGCGTTGTGGCTGCACTCTTTGACTTGGTCGTGGCCGGCGGCATCTGCTATCCGTTTTTTCATCTCTGGGGACATTACATTGAGGGGGAGAACAGCTATCAGGTTACAGGGCTGCCAGCTCTAGGGCTCATGTTTTCTGTATGGGCGTATTGGGTTCTTACGGAATGGCTCTTTGGTGCAACTGTCGGAAAACTTATTTGTGACCTGCGAGTCGTTTCACTTAGTGGCTCAAAATGCTCCCTCGGACAGTCTGTAAAGCGAAACCTTCTGCGTGCAGTCGATTTCTTCCCGTTTTACTTGACTGGATTTGTGGCCGCCAAATTAAGTCCCCTGAACCAGAGATTGGGTGACCAGTGGGCGAAAACGATCGTCATCAGGAAAGACAGGAAGCCGCGGCCTGAAGAGGCAGGGCAGGCTTCGGCGTAGTCCCTTAGCTGTAATACCATACCGTGCATGCCCATTCGCATCGTTCCCGACGAAAACCAGCCGTCCGCAACCATTGAAATTCCCTTGGAAAAGCCCCTGCCGGATTACGACCTTCACGAACTGGAGCAGCCCACGCCTCGCGACATCGACGTCATCCTCGTGACGCAGGGCTTTCGCGATCTCGTGGATGATGCACGTGGGGTGCTCACCGATCTGCTAAGCGGCACGGGTCTCGAAGTCAATCAATTGACCGGCGCGATCTGTCCAGGCGACGACGAAATCTATCGCCCCGGTTTGTGGATTGTGATTCGCGACACGCAGGCTGCGCAGAGCCGCGACCTCTCCCCCGAAGCGCGGACCCGCATTTCGGCTGCAGCGGAAGAGCTAGTCAAACGCTTGCAACTCGCTTAGTTACTTGACGTTTCTCGGGGGACTCCGCAAACTCGAATCTTCTCGCTGCGCGTGAAAAGGCCGTTTGAAGCGAAGGAAAATGGCGGAAGAAAAAGGACTGCTGATTGTTTACACCGGGCCGGGCAAGGGCAAGACAACTTGCGCGCTCGGCACGGCGTTTCGTGCCGTAGGCCAGGGGCTGCGCGTCCTAATGGTGCAATTCATCAAGGGCTCCTGGCATTACGGTGAGCTCGACGCGGCCAAAATGCTGGGCGACGATAAATTTGAAATTCGTCCGATGGGCCGCGGATTTGTAAAGATCGGCGGTGCGGAAACCGATCCTCAAGACATCAAGCTTGCGCAGGAATGCTGGCAGGCTGGGCGCGAGGCCATTTACAGCGGCAAGTATGATCTCGTGGTCCTCGACGAAATCAATTACGTCATCAGCTACAAAATGCTCGATGCCGACGAAGTCGTCGAAGCGCTGAAGAAACGCCCCGAGCGTGTGCACGTCATCTGCACCGGTCGTAACTCCCATCCTAAGCTGGTCGAGCTGGCCGACCTGGTCACCGAGATGCGCGAGGTGAAACACCCCTACACCAAGGGTATACTGGCTCAACGGGGGATTGATTACTAAACCAGAGGTTCGAACTTAGACGTTAGAAGTTAGAAAGAGCAAAGCGAATCTGCGTTTCGTTGGCAATCTCAAGGTCTCAGGTTCTTTACTAAGAACTGATAACTAAGAACTTACAACTTTTCTTATGGCTTGGTTCAAGCGCGAAAAAAAATCGATTGAGCAGACGACCCCGCCCGAGGAGCGCCGCGTGCGCACGGAAGGCTTGTGGGTCAAGTGCGAATCCTGCCGCACCATCGTCTTCCGCAAGGACCTCGAGGGAAATCTTTACGTCTGTCCGAAATGCCAATTCCACTTCAAGATGGGCGCGCGGCAGCGCCTGGAAATGCTGCTCGACGGCCGCTGGACCGAACATGACGCCGGAATGACTTCTACGGACCCGCTGAAGTTCGTGGACACGAAACCGTATGCAGCGCGCTTGAAAGAAGCCAAGAAAAAGCTCGGGATGAATGATGCGATCATTACTGCGGAAGGCCAGCTCAACGGAAGACCTGTGGTACTGTGCGCGATGGAGTTCGGCTTCATCGGCGGGTCGATGGGCGCCGTGGTCGGCGAAAAGGTGACGCGCGGGATTGAATTGGCCATCGAAACCCGCCAGCCGTTCATAGCCATTTCCTGCTCCGGCGGCGCGCGCATGATGGAAGGCACCGTCAGCCTGATGCAACTCGCCAAAGTTTCCGCTGCACTGGGCAAGCTCGACGACGAAAAGCTTCCTTACATTTCCGTGTTGACCGATCCCACGACCGGCGGCGTCACTGCCAGTTTCGCCATGCTTGGCGACCTCAACATCGCCGAGCCCGGCGCGCTCATCGGATTTGCCGGGCCACGCGTTATCGAGCAGACCATCCGCCAGAAACTCCCCGAAGGATTCCAGCGCTCGGAATTTCTGCTCGAACACGGCTTCCTCGACGCGGTCGTTCCCCGCAAAGAGCTGAAAGCTTACATCGCCACCGCGCTCGATTTGTTGATTGGCTGAGATGAATTACGAAGCGGCGGTTCGTTACCTCTTAACTCTCGGCAAGGAGCTAGCGGCGCCGACGCAAGCGACGGCCGCGAAGTTCGATCTCGAAAACATCACCGTACTCGCCGAGCGCCTGGGCCGTCCGGACCGCGCGTACCCCAGCGTGCATATTGCCGGAACGAACGGGAAAGGCTCGACGGCTGCATTTCTCGAATCCATTCTGCGCCACGCAGACTTCCGCACCGGGCTGAACACTTCGCCACACCTCGAACGAATCAACGAGCGCATCCGCGTCAACGGCGAAGAGATCAGCGATGAATTGTTCGCCGAGACCTTCACGCGCCTGCACAGCTTGATCGAGGAGCTTCTTGCCGCGCACAAGCTTCGTGCGCATCCCACCTATTTCGAGTGCATCACGGCTCTGGCGTTCGAAGCATTTGCGCGAGCGCGCGTCGAGTTCGGCGTGTTTGAAGTGGGCCTCGGCGGCCGCCTGGATGCGACGAACATTGTTGCGCCAGTTGTTTCCATCATTACGCGGATTGATTTCGACCACGAAAACTTCCTTGGACACTCGCTAAAGGAAATTGCGAGCGAGAAGGCTGGAATCCTGAAGCCGCACGTGCCGGTAGTTGCCGCGGCACAGAGGCCCGAAGCGCGAAAAGTGATTCTCGAGCGGGCTAATGAACTGGCATGCCCGGTTTTGGACCCTTCGGAAGCATTTCGGATCGAAGAGGAATCCGCGCAAGGTGGATTCTTCCGCGCGCGCGTGACGGAGATTTCCTCGGGCACTGTTTCCCAGATCGCCCCCAGTCTCCCTGGCCGCTTCCAACTGGAAAACGCGTTGAACGCGCTCGCTGCCGTGCGCTATCTCCAGCAGCGCGGCTATCGCATTTCCAACGAGGCTATCACCGATGGCATCGCGCGTGCTGCCTGGCCAGGCCGACTCGAAAAACTGCAATCGAGTCCAGACATTTATCTCGATGGCGCGCACAATCCCGGCGCGGCGCGCGAGCTCGCGGCTTTCCTCGAACAAAACTTTGCCGACCGCAAAATCTGGCTCATTTATGGAGCGCTGCGCGACAAAGCCGTTGACGAAGTGGCGGGCCAGCTCTTCCAGCACGCTACAGAAGTTATTTTCACCGAACCGCGCACTTCGCGCGCCATCTCTGCGGCACGCCTCGCCGAGATTGCTTCGCATCATGCTTCGAGTTTCACGGTGGTTTCTTCCGCTGAGCAGGCGCTTGACCTGGCTCTTTCCGAAGCCGCGCCGAATGACGCCATTTTCATTACCGGTTCGCTGTATTTGGTCGGTCAACTGCGTCATCATTGGAAGAATCGCGTGCAGGTTCATGCCGACTGAAAAATTTAAACTACTAGCTCTTGTTTCTTTGTAGAGGCACGATATATCGTGCCGCTGCGGTTTGAAAATTAGGATGGCATCCAACACGAACCCCAAATCTCCTCTCGCGAAGCCCCTCGTCGGCATCATCATGGGCTCGACTTCCGATTGGGAGACGATGCAGCACGCTTCGGAAACGCTCCGCCGCCTGGGTGTTCCACATGAAACGCGCGTGGTCTCCGCGCATCGCACTCCCGACCTGCTATTCCAGTACGCTTCCTCGGCCGAAGAGCGCGGCCTTGAGGTCATTATTGCAGGAGCGGGCGGCGCCGCCCATTTCCCAGGCATGACCGCCTCGAAAACGGTCCTCCCCGTCCTCGGCGTTCCTGTGGAAACCAAAACCCTCAAGGGTCTGGATTCCCTGCTTTCGATTGCGCAGATGCCGGGCGGCATTCCGGTCGGCACGCTGGCCATCGGCAAGGCCGGAGCGATCAACGCCGCGCTGCTGGCCGCAGCAATTCTCGGCACCAAACATCCCGGCGTTCGGGAAGCGCTGCGAAATTTCCGCAGCGAGCAAACTGGCCGCGTTCTGGCGCAGCCCGATCCGTCCGTCGCAGCGGCACCCGCAAGAGCGAAGTCCAAGAAGAGGAAGCGCCAGTGACGATCGGGATTCTCGGCGGGGGCCAACTCGGCTATATGCTCGCGCTGGCGGGGTATCCTCTTGGCCTGCACTTTCGCTTTCTCGATCCCTCGCCGGAAGCGCCGGTCGGCCGGATCGCGCAGCGCGTCACGGCGGATTATACCGATCACGCGGCGCTCGAAAAATTTTCCAGCGGCCTGGAACTCGTCACCTACGAATTTGAAAACGTCCCCGTTGAAGCCGCCAAATTCTTGGCGCAGCGCGTTCCTGTCTATCCTCCGCCCGCCGCCCTGGAAGCCGCGCAGGACCGGCTGAGCGAAAAAACGCTGTTTCAGAAGCTCGGAATCAGCACCACCGAATTCCTGCCCGTCTCGAAGTCCGCTGAATTTGAAGGAGCCGTAAAGCAGCTTGGCCTGCCCGCGGTGTTGAAAACTTCCCGGATGGGCTATGACGGCAAGGGCCAGTGGATTCTCCGCACTTCGGAGGATGTCTCGAAAGCCAAATCCGAGTTGCCGAAGGTTCTGCTCATCCTGGAGCGCTTTGTTTCCTTTACGCGGGAGCTTTCCATTCTCGCCATTCGTTCTCGCGAAGGCGAAACGGCTTTCTATCCGCTCGTGGAAAATCATCATCGCGGAGGGATTCTTCGTTTGTCGCTCGCTCCTGCACCGCAGCTCGATTCGCGAATCCAGCACGCCGCAGAAGACATTGCCCGGCGCGTCCTCGAATCGTTGCAATACGCCGGCGTCCTTGCCATTGAATTTTTCGAGCACGAAGGGCGGCTGTTGGCCAACGAGATGGCCCCACGCGTTCACAATTCCGGGCACTGGACCATTGAAGGCGCCATCACCAGCCAGTTCGAGAACCATTTGCGCGCGGTTCTTGGTCTGCCACTCGGGTCCACAGGCGCGGCCGGCCACTGCGCCATGGTCAATCTCATCGGGGATCTTCCGGAACCCTCGGAAATCCTGACAGTACCTGACGCGCATCTGCATTTGTACGGCAAAGTCGCCCGCCCCGGCCGCAAACTCGGTCACGTCACGCTACGGGCGGCGTCTCCGGAACGGCTTGCTCTGCGCCTCTCCGAACTCCCCGCTTTTTTCCACCGCCCCGACTTCTGCCTCGACTCGGTGCTCGCCCACGCCCCTTCGGTTCACCGCTGATTCCTGAGGGCAAGTCCGGTAAGGCACCAGGTCACCTGCACTCGCGTGTATCTTGGCAGATCTGGGCAGCGATCCAGCTGTCAACCGAGTCTTACGGCTTGCTGGCTTCCTTTGCGGGAGCTGGCGCGGCGGCTGCCGTTTTCTTGTACAGGATCTTCTTGGTCCCACCTTCGCAGGTACCGACGACTTTGGCGTCCCCGGCATCCGCGTCCTTCGCCACGATGTCGAGGGTATAGGACTTGACGCCCTTGGCATCCAGCTTGGCCGCAATTTCGGACTTCAGCTCTTCACAAGGCTTGGCGGCTTGCGCATGCGCGCATACAGGTAGAAATAGAG
>Ga0187780_10004844_pt1 | contig 10070 bp, 7 predicted proteins | sample 1015_Q2_SP10_20__FD_132429 | JGI IMG/M metagenome (GOLD analysis project Ga0187780, IMG submission 132429) | Tropical peat soil microbial communities from peatlands in Department of Meta, Colombia - 1015_Q2_SP10_20_MG | ecosystem: Environmental > Terrestrial > Soil > Wetlands > Peat | place...
GCGCCAAGATGGCACCCGTCTCGTCCATCAAGACGCATTCGGTCTTCGTGCCGCCGCCATCAAATCCCAAGACAGAGCGCATACCAAGAGAATAAAGGAGAACCGGGCAATTCGGGTTGAGACTAAAGGAGAATGTGCGATTTCTTTCAGCGTCGAATTTCGGCTGGATCTAAATCTCTGTGGTAAATCAAACTTTTTTCGCGCATGGTATGCTCTCGGAGCGTTTGGAAGAACCTGTGTTGTGCTCCACAAATAAGGCCCTAAGGCGCAGCATGGTGCGCTTTTCGGACCACCTCAGAAGGCGGTGCCTACACACAGGTGAGACGTCCTCCATGGCACAACCGATGCAAACCCCGAATCTCGAAGCGCAGCGCGAGGCAATGAAGAAGCTGCAATTCTTGGTCGGCAGATGGTCTGGAGAGGCTCGCCTGTACAGAGGACAAACTGAGCCTTACGTATTGGCGCAGACGGAGGAAGCACAATACAAGCTCGGCGGGTTGATTTTGTTGATTGAGGGTATCGGTCAAAGCAAGGCCGATGGGAAACCAGCTCTGCAGGCGCTCGGGATCATCTCCTACGACGACTCAAACTCAACCTACAGAATGCGAGCCTTCAACGATGGTCGGTTTCTCGAAACGGGGGTTCGACTTCTGGAAGATGGCGCAGGTTTGCAGTGGGGCTTCGCGTTAGGGGAGATTCGGACCAGTTCCGTGCTGCGGATCAATGAAAGAGGGGAATGGACGGAACTTACCGAAATCGCCATCGGCACGCAGCCCGCTAGAAAATTTATCGAACTAATGGTGAAACGATTGGAATAGCATTGCGTGGCAGATGACCCAAACCCCAACACGCTCTGGAGCGCTCCAGGAACACAAAGCGGCTCGCTTACTTCCCTCAGCGGCAATCACCTCGATGAGAGAACCATTGTATGCAGCCACAATTTTTCTGAGCGCGTTTCTGTTATTTCAGCTGGAACCACTCATTGCGAAAATGATTCTGCCGTGGTTCGGGGGAGTCGCGGCGGTTTGGACCGTCTGCCTGCTGTTTTTTCAAATCGTCCTTTTGCTCGGCTATCTCTACGCGCATCTGCTTGCGCGGTACCTTGGCGGGCAAAGACAAGGGTGGCTTCACGCGGGGCTTCTAGCGGCCAGCCTGCTGGTGCTGCCCATCCTTCCGAAAAACTCTCTGAAGCCCGTGGGAGCGGAGCATCCCGCGCCGCACATCTTGTGGGTGCTGACGCTGACCGTGGGCCTTCCCTTTTTCTTGCTTTCCGCCACAAGTCCGCTTTTGCAGGCATGGCTGGCGGATTCCGGCAAGGACAGCAGGGTTTACCGCTTCTATGCGCTTTCGAACGCGGGCTCGCTTCTGGGACTGCTGAGTTATCCCGCGCTGATCGAACCGCGACTCTCCACCTTGCGGCAGGCGTGGAGCTGGTCGGTGGGGTACGCCGTGTTCGCCGTCGCGTGCGGAGTCGTTGCATTTTCACAGCGCGGACGCAGCGTCCTCCATCGGCGCGAAGGAAATACTCGGCTATCAAATTGGCAAATGCCGATGCTTTGGATGGGACTTGCTGCTTGCAGCTCGGCTCTGCTTCTGGCGGTCACGAACCACATTACGCAAAACATCGCAGCGGTGCCATTCCTGTGGATCATTCCACTCGGCTTGTACATGCTCAGCTTTATTTTGTGTTTCTCAAGTAGCCGGTGGTATCCGCGAACCTTTTTTTTGCGGTTGCTGGGTGTGGCCCTTGGCGGCATGGCATACGCGCTGTCACCGTCACTCTCTGCGCTGCCGTTCCGGCTGATGATTGCGCTCTTCTGCGCCGGCCTCTTCGTTTGCTGCATGTTTTGTCACGGCGAACTGGCGCGGCTCAAGCCCGATCCCGATCAGCTTACGTCGTTCTATTTTTTCATTTCGCTGGGCAGCGTGATAGGAGCGGCGTTCGTGGCCCTTCTGGCGCCGCGGATTTTTTCGGCATTTTATGAATTGCATGTGGCGCTGGCGGCCTGCACCCTGCTTGTGATTCTTGTGCATCGCCTGGATGACGGCAGCCCGTTCCGTCAGCCAAGCTGGCGGCTCGCCTGGGTGGTTTTGAACGTTTTGGCAGCCACGGTGATGGTGTCCCTCTTCGTGTTTGCGCGCGATGAATCCAAGAGCAGCCGGCTGGAGGCACGGAACTTCTACGGCGTGCTGCGGGAGAGCGACGAAGTGGCGCCGAACGTTGTGCTGCTTCAGGGTGACGCGACCCCGCAACGCAGCGACGACTTGCGATTCCGCAGGCTGACCAATGGAACCATCAGCCACGGACTGCAATTTCTGGGGGCAGCGCGGCGCGATCAGCCTACCTCGTATTACTCAGCAAATTCCGGAGTCGGCGTGGCTCTCACCGCCCTGGGACCGCGCGGCCCGTTGCGCGTGGGAGTCATTGGCCTTGGCGTGGGCACGATTGCAGCCTACGGCCGCGCGGGAGATGCCTACACGTTCTACGAAATCAATCCGCTGGTCGTGCGGATTGCGCAGCGAGACTTTAGCTTTCTTCAGGACTCGAAAGCACACATTGCATTCGAATTGGGCGATGCGCGGTTGACGCTGGAACGCCAGCCGTCACAGCAGTTTGATTTGTTGGCCGTCGATGCGTTCTCCAGCGACGCCATCCCGGTCCATCTCTTGACACTCGAAGCGTTTGAACTTTACTTCCGGCACCTCAAGCCGGATGGCATTCTGGCCGTGCACATTTCCAACAAGTACTTGTATCTCGAACCGGTCGTGGCCGCTGCGGCGCAGAAGCTTGGCAAGGAAGCTGTGCTTATCAGCAATCCGGATGACCAAGCCAATGGAATCTCCCTGGCCAGATGGGTCCTGCTCGCGGACCGCCGCGTTTTCGCGGAAGTTCCGGGCGTCGCGAAAGCGGGCAGGCAGGTCACCGTCAGCGGCCGTGAAAAACTCTGGACCGATTCGTACAGCAGCCTGTTTGCGGTCTTGAAATAGAGGCTTCCACAGCGCGAACGGAACATCCAAACCCTGAGTTTGATAAGATGCTCGCGAAATGGCAGAAGCACAATCCCTAATCGGCCAGGCCGTCGCGCACTATAACGTCATCGAAAAGCTCGGTGGGGGCGGCATGGGCGTCGTCTATAAGGCGGAAGACTCGCGCCTGCACCGCTTTGTCGCATTGAAGTTCCTGCCCGACGAGGTCGCCAAGGATCCGCACGTTTTGGCACGCTTCCAGCGAGAGGCGCAGGCCGCTTCGGCTCTGAATCATCCGAACATCTGCACGATTTACGACATCGGCGAGCACGAGGGGCAGTCCTTCATCGCCATGGAGTATCTGGAAGGCGAGACGCTCAAGCAGGCTACTACGGGCAAAGCACTTCCCCTGGAGAAGGTTCTGGAATTGGGGATCGAAATCGCGGACGCCTTGGAGGCGGCGCATGCGAAAGGCATCGTGCATCGGGACATCAAGCCGGCTAACGTGTTTTTGACCCGGCGCGGTCACGCCAAGGTGCTGGATTTCGGTTTGGCCAAGCTGGCCCCGGCCCGCGAAATCGCCGAAGGAGTAGGCGTTTCCTCGATGGCCACGATCACTTCGGCGGAGCTGCTGACCAGTCCCGGCGCAGCGGTCGGCACGGTGGCTTTCATGTCGCCAGAACAAGTACGCGGCGAAGAACTCGACGCGCGCACGGATCTGTTTTCCTTCGGTCTCGTACTGTACGAGATGGCCACGGGACGCCACGCGTTTCCGGGGCATACGTCCGGAATTATCGCGGAAGCTATCCTCAATCGCGCTCCTGCGCCGCTAACGCGGCTGAATCCCGACCTGCCGCCGCGCTTCGAAGAAATCGTCAACAAGGCTCTCGAAAAAGATCGCCGGTTGCGCTATCAGCATGCCTCCGAAATCCGCACTGACCTCCAGCGCCTCCGGCGCGACAGTACTTCGGCGAGTGTCGCGGCTATGCCTGCAGTTCGAGCGAAAACTCGGATTCGTTGGGTCCGGGCGGCGGCGTCTATCGCGGTTCTTTTGGTAGCCGGAGTCTTGGCATGGTCTTATTGGCCGCGGACTCCTCCGAGGGTTCTTGCCACCACGCAGATATCCCACGACGGCATGACCAAAAGTGGGCTGCTCACGGACGGCTCGCGTGTGTATATGATAGAGACCAACGGCCCGAGCCGTTTTCTCGCGCAAGTGTCTGTCGCTGGCGGAGAAACGTCTCGAATCCCCACGCCCTTTGCCAGCCTTAGCATCGAGGACATCTCTCCCGACCGCTCCCAACTTCTCGTCGAGGTGGGCACAGGCACGGGCGGTTCCGCGGATGTTTGGACGGTTCCTCTTCCTTCCGGAGCTCCGCGACGCATGGCTGACATTTCGGGTTACGCAGCAAAATGGTCGGTCGACGGCAAGACCCTCGTCTTTGTCAAGGAATCGGACGTGTACATTGCCGGTGGTGACGGGACCGGCGCGCGCAAACTGTTCTCAGCCCCCGATGGATTCTCTGATCCTAGTTTTTCACCCAACGGGAGCCGCATTCGATTCACCTCCTCCAAGAACAACACGGGGTCCCTCTGGGAGATCCGGTCGGATGGCACGGGGCTGCGGCCCCTTTTGCCAGGCTGGCACAATCCACCAGTGGAATGCTGCGGAGTTTGGTCACCCGACGGCCGCTTCTATTTCTTTCTGAGCGGCACGCAACTCGGAGGCGACATCTGGGTGTTGCGCGAATCGAGCAACCTGTTTGGCAGGAGCACCACCCAACCCATCCAGCTCACAACGGGGCCCACGCGGTTTGGCGCAATCACGCCAAGCTTGGACGGCAAGAAATTGTTTGCAAAAGGCTTTCAGTCACGTGGTGAACTGGTGCGTTACGATGCCGCGACTCGCGAATTTGTGCCCTTTCTCGGGCGGATTTCTGCCAGCGACGCGAGTTTTTCCAAGGACGGTCAGTGGGTCGCTTACGTCTCTCTCCCTGAGCGCAATCTATGGCGCAGCCGTGCGGACGGCACGGAACGTCTCCAGCTCACATTTCCGCCGACCGTGGCCGGATTGCCGCGCTGGTCGCCTGACGGCACGCAACTCGCCTTTGTGGACATGCAGTTGGGACGACCATGGAAAGTTCTTCTGATTTCTGCGCAAGGCGGAGCGCCCCAAGAGATGCTCGCCGAAAACTCTTACCAGGTCGACGCAGAGTGGTCTCCCGATGGCAAACAGATGGTCTACGGCCGCAGTGTGATGGCAGGCGGGGGGGAGTCAACCATCCAATTGCTGGATCTAAATTCCAAGCAGTCCTCAACAGTCCCGGGTTCCAAGGGCCTGTTCGGGGCGCGTTGGTCTCCGGATGGCCAGCATCTCGTTGCGCTCTCCAGCGATTCCCGCAAGATTGCCCTGTACGATTTCAAGACCGGAAAATGGTCGGACTGGCTCACCGGACCTGGGGCACGTTCCTATCCGAATTGGTCAAAGGACGCAGCCTATTTGTATTTCACGACATACGCCACGGATAGCCCCGGGTCTTATCGAGTCAAGCTCGGCCAGGCTCGCCCCGAATTATTGGTCGACTTGAGGGAGCTGCAACAATTCGCCGGCATGCTGGGCACGTGGAGCGGCACGACTCCCGACGGCTCGCCGCTTTTCGTTCGCGATCTCAGCACGGATGAAGTCTACGCACTCGATCTGGACTTACCTTAAGCCTGAACGAGTGGACAAGGGCTCTAAAGATTCGTGCAAAATACCTGGACTGGGACGGGACGCCGCCCGACGTGCGTAACTTCTGAACCGCAAGCCCAGATGAAAACATGCCGGCCAAACTGCCGGCTGCACATATAATCTCCCGGCGATGCGGATTCATCCCGTTGACTTGACGATTGTCATTATCTACTTACTCGGCGTAACGGCGCTGGGGATGCGCTTTCGCCGCGGTCAGCAACGCGCGGCGGAAACTGGCAGTGAAGCAGCTGGGCGGGAATATTTCCTGGGCGGGCGGACGGCGCCGTGGTGGGCGCTGGCGTTTTCCATTGTCGCAACGGAGACTTCGACTCTCACCATCATCGGCACGCCTGCGATTGCTTACGCCGGAAACGTCACGTTTATCCAATTGGTGTTTGGCTACCTCATCGGCCGCGTGCTGATCGTGCTGCTGCTCCTTCCCGGGTATTTTCGCGGTGAATTTTTCACCGCGTACGCGCTCATCGAAAAACGTTTTGGCGAAAAAATGCGCGCGGTGGCGGCTTCCGTGTTTTTGGTGACGCGCGCCATCGCCGAAGGCGTGCGTGTTTCCGCGATTGCGCTGGTCGTGAGTGTAGTGCTCGGCACTTCCGAGCGGCTCGCCGTCGTCATCGTCATTGCGCTGACGATCTTGTACACGTTCGAAGGCGGGATGAAAGCGGTGATTTGGACGGACGTGGCGCAACTACTTCTGTATCTTGCCGGCAGCACGGTGACGTTTTTAGTGCTGCTGCACCGCATTCCCGGGGGATGGAACGAGGTAACGCAAGTCGCCACAGCCGCAGGCCACAAATTGCAATTCCTCGACTTTTCCTGGAATCTCGCGACGAAATACACTTTCTGGTCCGGTGTCATCGGCGGGACGTTTCTCACCATGGCCACTCACGGAACGGACCAGACGATCGTGCAACGTCTGCTCGCGGCCAAAAGCGAACGCGACAGCAGCCGCGCGCTGCTGACCAGCGGCTTCATCGTGCTGGTCCAGTTCACCGTGTTTCTGCTGATTGGCGTGCTGCTTTTTGTGTTCGCGCAGCACTGGCCGCTGCTGGCTCCGGGCGAAAAAACGGATCGCATTTTGCCGCTTTTTCTCGTGCGCGAAATGCCAGTGGGACTCGCGGGCCTACTGTTGGCGTCGATCATGGCTGTCGCGATGTCCAACGCCAGCGGTTCGCTGAATTCGCTGGCCGCTTCGAGCGTGTTGGATTTTGCCAAACTACGCGGCCGGACCACGGACGCGAGCCAATTCCTGTGCTTGTCGCGCCGGATGACGCTGATCTGGGGGATCGTGCTTATGGGCTTCGGCCTGGTGAAGTGGGGACCGCTGCTCGAAGCGGGACTGACCGTGGCATCGCTTCCGTTCGGCAGCCTGCTCGGCCTGTTTCTGCTGGGCACATTCGACCGCGGCGCAAACGCGCGTGGCGCCCTCGTTGGGATGGCCGCCGGACTGGCCGCCGTGTTGAGCGTTTTCCAGTTCACGAAGGTGGCGTTCACATGGTATTTCCTGATTGGCGCTTGCGTGACGTTTGCGGTGGGGAGTGCCGTGAGCCGCGTCACAAGTGAAAAAGGCAAAGTGGCGACCTAAGGCCGCCGCTTCCGAGGCGAGATGAGCGAGAAAAAACTGGAGTTGGTGCGCGGGCTTGGTCCCGCTGCGGCGATGGCCATGGTCGTCGGCCACATCATCGGCACGGGCGTCTTCCTCGTGCCCAGTTCAATGGCTCGCGCGACCGGCTCGGCGGGCCTTGTCTTTCTGGTGTGGATTGTGGGTGGCGCGCTTTCGCTTTTTGGCGCGCTCACCGTTGCGGAACTCGGCGCCGCCATGCCCCACGCCGGGGGAGCGTACGTTTACCTGAAGCGCGGCTTCGGTCCCGTGTGGGGATTCCTCTTCGGTTGGATGAACAATCTGGTCGGCAAGCCCGCTTCCATCGCCACGATTGCCGCGGGCTTCCTGATCTTCGTGAGCTACTTTGTCCCGGCGGTGCGCACTCCCATCTTCACGCTGCACCTTCATCTGCCCTTCACGAGCCTCAGTTCGGATTTCGTCTTCACCTGGGCTCAGCCAATTGCCGCCGCCGCGATCGCCTTCATGAGTTTCATTAATTATCTTGGCGTGCGTCTGGCAGGGCGTCTCCAAGTCGTTCTGACCTGCATCAAGGTCGGCGCAATCCTTGCCGTGGTGATTCTAGGCTTTTTGTTTGCGGGCAAGCGCGCACCGAGCGAGCAGCCGATATTTCCAGCCACGTTGAATGTAAGTCTGCTCACGGGGTTTCTCACCGCAATGGTCGGAGCGCTTTGGGCCTACGACGGCTGGATGGACTTAACGTTTGCCGGTTCGGAAATTGTCGAGCCGCAAAAAAATATTCCGCGAGCGCTGGTGGGCGGCACCATGATCGTCGGCGCGATTTATTTGCTGGCGAATGCCGTTTATTTCCGAGTGCTGCCGCTCGAAGCGGTCGCCGCCGCGCACAACGTAGCTTCGGAAACCGTGCGGGTCTTTGCGGGCGAACGTGCGGCAGCGTGGATTACTGCCGCAATGGTCGTCTCCGCGTTCACCACGCTGAATTCCTCGGTGCTCACGGGGGCGCGCGTTCCTTACGCCATGGCTCGCGACGGCTTGTTTTTTCGCGTGGCTGACGGAATCCACCCGCGCTTTCACACGCCATCGGGGGCAATTGTTTTCCAGGCAGTGATTGCGGGAATCATGGTGCTGACCGGGCAGTTCGAGGATCTGTTCTCGCTGTTCATTTTTGTGCAGTGGATTTTCTATGCGCTCACGGTCGCAGCGGTGTTCGGTTCGCGTCGCAAGGAACCGGACCTGCCACGGCCATATCGCGCCTGGGGCTATCCGGTCGTGCCGGCAATTTTCGTCGCGGGCGCTCTGGCATTAACCGTTAATTTGTTCCTTCAGCGCCCACTCCGGTCTACGATTGGATTGTTCCTGATTCTCGTCGGGCTGCCGTTCTATCGCCGATGGAGCCGCACCAGCTTACTGGCCGGCGATGTGTCTGGAAGTTGAGTGCCGCGAGAGAAATAGATACACAGGAAGCCCGCCAATGAGCAAAGCTGCCGCGGGAACGAACACCCACCCGAGAATTCCAAGAATGAAACCAGTCGCCACAATGCTGGGGTCTATGTGGCGGTCCACGATTAAAGCCACGGGCAAGACAAAGAGAAACAAGCCCAGAATCGCGAGTGCCGGAAACAGAACCGTAGAGAACACAACACGCGACGTACCACCTGACCGGTGCGAAAGATAAGCGGCCATTGCACCGATCAGCGGCAGAGTCAGTAGCCAGGGAACATAGAATTGTAAGACCGCAAGATTCCCGCTCCACGCGAAAATCATGGGCTTGGGACCGAACTTCTGCAGAAGCCCTAGCAGGCCCTCCGCAACAACAAAGGTCACCATACTTGGAATCCAAAACTGCGTGATGCGACTCGTCATGAGGTGCTCCTTAGCGCGCGCCGCTTGGATTCGCCGGCGCAAAATCATCCAATCGCCAACCTGACCTAAGGCAAGCTGCGCTGATTCGCTTTCGGTCCGGCCTTCTCTGCGGAATTGCTCGAAGGTCTCCTCGAGATGAGCTGAAAGCTCCTCAATGACCTCGCGGTTTTGCTGCAGATCGAGAGCGAGGCCCGCGAGCTCTTGGCGAACGAGTTCTTGCCAATCAGCCATGCGCCACCTTCGTGAGCCGGTGCAGGGCGCGAAAAAGCTCCGCCCACTCGCGGCGCAGCGGCGAGAGCTTTTTCTTTCCCGCCGGAGTCAGCCGGTAGCAGCGTCGGCGCCGGCCGTTCGCGCTAGTTTCCCAGCTCCCGCGAATCCATCGCTGCTGTTCCATGCGGTAGAGCATTGGGTAAAGGGCGGCGAGCGTGAAGCGCAGCGCGCCTTCCGTCTGTTGCTCGATGCGGCGCGCCAGTTCGTAGCCGTGCAGCGGCCCGTCTTGCAAAACGCTCAGAACCGCCAGCTCGGCTGTTCCCCGCTTGATTCCTGAACCGATCATAAGGTTCTCCCTTACATATAGGATTCTTATATACGAAGCGGATTCTGTCAACTGAACCGAGGTACAGGTGCGACTAAGCCCACCACTGGCTGAGAAAACGACATAAAGGCCAATCCCAAGGGGAGCTGTCATTCTGAGCCCATCCGATAAGGATGGGCGAAGAATCTCAACACACACTTCAAACGCGGTGGATCTGAAATGAGAGAAAGAGTCTATACGGAAGCGGCGCGAGCGGCAGTTCTCTGTGTGGGAATTGAAAGTATCGAGAGCGCCGCTTCGAGCGAAACGTCGACGGTCGGCTCCAAAACCTTTGCCAGGATTTCGATGCCCGTGAAAAGCCGCGGGCCGGGCCGCGA
>Ga0187780_10004845_pt1 | contig 10070 bp, 10 predicted proteins | sample 1015_Q2_SP10_20__FD_132429 | JGI IMG/M metagenome (GOLD analysis project Ga0187780, IMG submission 132429) | Tropical peat soil microbial communities from peatlands in Department of Meta, Colombia - 1015_Q2_SP10_20_MG | ecosystem: Environmental > Terrestrial > Soil > Wetlands > Peat | place...
GACGTTCGGCCCCAGGCTCTGGTGCGCGGGCGTGATCTCAACGCGCGGGTCGCAAGCCGGAACCAGCCCCTCTTTCTTCTCGCCGACGACTCGCTCGCCCCAGATTCAGGCCGGCCGGAACTCGAGGCGCTGGCTCGAGCCTACGACGCCCGTGTCGAAGCCGTTGCGCCGGGTTATTTGGGAGCGTTGATTCCCTTCGGACCCGCGCCCTGAGCGTCCGGCGCTCGACCACACCCATCTTTTCGGGCTTTACACCCGGCCCGCGCGTGGTGTAAATGCGAGTCGGGGGGTCCGCGCGCCTCGAAAGTGTGAGTGAGTGACTCGCCGCCGGGGGGGCTCGGGATGGCGAGACGTTTGCTCCCATCGGACGCGCGGCCCTTTCATTTCATTTTAGTGGTCGGGCCGGCGGGATTTGAACCCACGACCTCCTGAACCCCATTTCGCGGGCGACTCAAAAACTCCTTCTAAACCCGGGTGGCTAGCGAAGGCAATTCGCCACGTCCGCTTGGCGTCCGCACGGGCGAACCCGTTGCGAGAGCTATCCGCCAGGGCTCGGCGCGGCGCCGGACTAGTCGACGCCGATCGCCGGTGATGACGACCACTCGCTATGCCGCGCCGACTTCTGCAGGCCGGAGGGTTGCCCTTGAAGGGCTCTTCACACCTCGCGCAGAGAGGGAGGCGAGCGCCCGCTAAAATGGCCGCCCGTTGGGAAGTCTCCGGCCCACATCGATCCTTCTCGGCGTTTTCGTCGACAAGGGCATCTTCGTCGCCTTCGCGATCGTGCTTGCAGCCGTTCTCGGTCTTTCGTCACCAGCTTTCCAGATCATGGCCTTGGCTTGTGGCCTCGTCGCGACGCTTCTAGGTGGTTTTGTTGCTGCATGGCACGCGCGAGGCGAGTACGTGCTGCACGGCTTTGGAGTGGGCTCGATGGCTGTTGCCATCTCACTCAGCCGTTTTCTGGTGAACATCGTTTGGCCTCCTGCCCAAGCCGCAGCTGTGCATCCGATATGGTGGGAGTTGATCGGCTGGACCGGTGCGCTCTTCGCCGGTCTCACAGGTGGTTGGTTCGCCCATTTGGCAGCGCGGCGATCTCTGGTGCCTTTGACTCCGCGGCCTCATGAGCTGAGGCGGGGCCTGTGGTCGATCGTGCTCCTAGCCGTCATCGTCTTGTTCGCAATCGCCGAGCACCTTTAGGCCAGCGATCCATCAGGGCACGGGGCAAAGTCGGAGTCGGCTTGGCGGCGGTTTCTGGACCTCAACGGGATTTGAGTGGTCGGGCCGGCGGGATTTGAACCCACGACCTCCTGAACCCCATTCAGGCGCGCTACCAAACTGCGCTACGGCCCGACCCTTGATGTTGAGTAGCGAGCCGCGGGCGGTCTGTCGACTCGTCAGGGCGCCTCCTACTGGAACGTCACGTAACGCGTCTCGGCCCCGATCTGCACGGTCTTCTCGAGGATTCGACCATCGGGCATTCGTGCCTTGAAGACGTGATTTCCGGGAACAAGAGGCACGCCGGCGATGGGGGTCTCTCCTAACTGCCTACCATCCACCTCAATGGTGGCCCACGGTGTGGCATTGATGTGCACGGGGATCGGGGAAGGGGGAACTTCCGCTACGCGCGGAGCTCCGGCCGAGGCGCTCGAAGGCTCATGATCGGCCGCCCCCGAATCGGGCGCGGTGGCTTCGGCTTTGGGCAAAGGAGGAGGTACTGGTTCCTTGGCAAGCGATTCGGGGGCAGCGACGCTCGTTGGAGGCGTAGCGCTCGGCGCGGTCGGTGGTTTGGCGGACTCCGGAGAGCTCGTCTCGAGTCCGGGGGCGGAGGTCGCCGGAACTACCGATGAGTTGCGCAGGAAGAGAGTCGTAAGCACAAGAATTCCGCCGAGGACGAATGCACCCACCAACGTCGTTCGGCTGTGGGACCGTTTGCTCTGAGGTTCCGGTGTCGTCGCCGCCGCCGCAATGGGCGAGGCTGTGGGACTCCTCTTCACATCAGCAGGACGCGCAACGGGTCCCCACGGTTTGAGCTCGGGAGCTTCTCTTGCCGGGACTGATGTCATCGCGGACGGTCCCGGAGATGGTTCTTGAGCCCGGAACTCCCGCCTCGCCTCCAGGGAGAGCAAAGGGAGAGAGGTCACTGGGGGTTGCGAAGGGGAAGGAGTTGCCAGAGGACGCAGCGACTGCGGCGGTTGCGGCTCGGAGGCAGTGGAGACAACCGCGGAAGCGCTGGGGGGCGTCGTGGCGTCCGACCGCGCCCTCGGTTCGAGCGGCGCGACCTCGCGAGCGCGAATCCTTCCCGCCACACGATCCGCGAGCTCCGACGTGTCCTCTCGGGCGAGCAGCGCCTCGAGCGCCTCTCTCGGAAGAGCCGCCTCGCCAATCCGCAGGAACTCGCTCGTCAACGCCTGCACCGCGCGCGGAATGCCGCTTGACCGGCGAAAGATCCGATCAATGGCTCGAGCGTCGAGGCGGCTGCGGTCAACGGGCGGTACGGCTCCCCGCTCAAGGCGCGCTCGGATGTAAAGCGCCGTCTCTGCTGCGTTCATGGGTGCCTCGAGCCTGACCTGCTCTACGTGCGTGCCAAAGCGAGTGACCCACGGTTCACAGGAGGCATCGTCCATGTCCGCGGCCACAACCTGGAGCGCCCCGCGCGAACCCGCAGCGAGGGATTGAATGCGCTCGGCGGTCTCCGGGGGAACGGCGCTCGCATCGTCGATCAGCAGGGCGAGGGGTGTACCCTCCTGAGCGAAGGCGTTCGCGACCGAAAGAAGGGCCCCTTCTGCATCACCGTTCGCGGGCAGAGGCTCTCCGAGGAGACCCAGGACCCAGCTGCACAGCTCTGCCGGGGAGAGCGCGCCATACGCGACATAGACGCAGCGCACTCGCCCGGCGAGCCTTCGCTCTGCGACACGCAGGAGGAGCGTCTTTCCGATTCCCGCGGGCCCCGTCAGCGCGACGGGGAACTCCCCAGCAAGAAGGGCCCGCTCGAGCTCGGCAAGTGCCCGCTCGGTGGCTGCGCGCGGCATATAGATCTCCGGATCCGCCGTCATGCCAAACGGATCGGGAGTGGGAAGCCTCGCGCTCACCGGGGAGCAGCCGCCTGGGACAGGTCCGCCGGCGGCGCGGTGGTCTCGAGCCGCCACTCGCGCACGGGCGGCGAAGCGTCCGGGAAGTCGATCACGCGCAAATGCAGAAGCGCTCCAGGGGAAAGCACAACGGGTAGCTCAAGCGGTGGCGTGAGAGCGAGCTCAACCATCGCGGGTCCAGGATCCACACGCATCGGGCGCTCCCCTGCGACACCGGCCGTCGGTTCTCGCGCCGGCCCAGCTGGGGCGGCCAGCAGGCGAAAGGGAACCGGATCCACCTCGGTCCGGCGCGACACCGAGCTCGGGAGCCCGCTCGGCAGTGCAGGAGACCGAAGACATGCTGGGATCTGGCCTCCTCCCAGGAGGACGAAATCCAGGGTGGCGCCGGTCGCGAGGAGCTTCTCCCCGGCGGCGCAGAGATCTCCGCCGCATTGTGTAGCAAGGTCCGTGAAGACGACGACCCGTGTGCGCTCGGCACCGCCGTCTGCGGCAATCGCAGTCGCGACATGATCGAGCGTAGAAGCCAAGGACGCCTCCGCGACAGGAGCCATCCCTTCCGCGCGAAGCGCGAGCACCGCTGGGCGCCCACTCTCGGGTCCAAGAACGAGCGGGGGAGCCTGACACTCCGGACCCGTGGCCCCGAATGCGACAAGTGTTGCAGGGACGTCCGCGGGGAGGCGGCGAAGCAGCTGTGCCGCGCCCGCCCGGGCGGCGTCGAGATTGGAACGCTGTCCCTGCGCGGTGACCGCCATGCCCGGGGTCACGTCCAAGACCACCTCGACCCGAGCGGGTGCGGCCGCCCCCGCTTCAGGGGAGAGGCCACGGGCCACATCCACTTCCAGCCACGCGTTGGGCGGTGAAGTGGCGAGGCACCCGGCCACCCCGAGCGATACGCAGGCGGCGAGGGTTTGCGGCCAGGCCCGCGGTCTCATGGTGTACCTCCCGAAACGGCTGCGCGCGCCGCATCAAATGCACGCACGACCTTCGGGGAGGTGGTGGCGGGATCAAGGCGCAGCCTCGGGTCGGTCTGGAGGGCGCGCTCAAAGCTCGCTCGTGCGTCCGCATCCTTGCCGAGCGCCACCTGCGCCGTGCCGGCGATGACATCGGCCCGCGTGCGACGCTTCCGCAGGGCGGCCTGATCCCCGGTGCGAGGAAGGGTTTCTCGCGCCTTCGTGGCTTTATCGAGCGCTTCCTCGAAGTGCGCCTCTCGAACGAGCCCTTCGGCCTCGTCGAGAAGTCCATCGGCAGGGAGCAGGAGCGCGTTCGGGGCGGCATGAAGTGGCGCCTTCGCCGCCGGCTGCGCCAAAGCTGCTTTTGCCGCCGAAGTGGTGACAGGCTTTGGCGCTGTCTTGGGTGCAGTGCTGGCCAACACCACGGGGATCGGGTCGTCCAGCTGCCCGAAGGCCGAGGCCACGTCGGGAGCCTCGGCGGTGGCTTGGGCCGGCTCGCGCACCACTTCGGGGGCGTGGACCCGCATCGGCACGGTTCGCTCCACGCCGGCTTTCGCGTCGTCGCGTTCAGGGTCCAAACATGCGACGTGCAGCCACAGCCTGTGGGCGTCACCGGGAGCCACGGCTTCTAGCTCGTGCGCGAGCGCCACCAGCTCCTCCGCACGCAGCGCTGCGTAGCGCGCAGCCAGCGGGTCGCTGGACGATGTCGTGGCCAGCGGACTCGGTTCTCCGGGCCACGGCTCACAGTCTGCAGACGCTTCATACCCGGCAAACGCCGGCGAAGAGAGCACAAGGCCGATGCATAGAAGCGGACCGCGAGGTCGCATTCCGGCGATTCTAGGGCAGTCCTCGTGGCTCGGGTGTGGCTTGACCCCGGCTCTCCCGCCCGCCTACCCTCCGCGGAGTCGCGTTGCGCAACGGAGGATCCTGAAATGGCCGAGCCGGACGGGCAAGCGCGGATCCGCCGAATTGTCGTGCGCGTCCGCGTCGGAACCGACCTGCTTGCTGCGTCCGATGATCCGCTCTTCCTGGAGCTCCATGGACCGGTCGGCCGGGAGTTCCGTCTTGCGCTGGCGCACGGCCGATCTCTGCGCCGCGGCGCGGACGATCGATTCATTCTCGCCGGCCCGGATGACCCTGACACCAACGTGGCCCATCCGGAGCTCAACGATCCCACCTACCCGCCGCTGAACGCCAACGGCATCACCGGCGTCACCTTGCGCAAGGGTCTCGATCCCATCCCGAATGTGCGTGGACACGGCGAGCTCGACGATCGATTGGAGATCACCGAGACCGAGGTCGAGATCTACGCGGACGAGGAGCCGAAACCCCGTTGCTACGTGAGAATCGGCCCCATCTGGCTGGGCCTTATCTGCGGGCTGCGCGTGTCCCTTCCTCCGGCGGAAAGGGCGTAATGCCCCTGGTCCTGCGCGCGAGTCTCGGACTCGCGCTGCTGGCCGGTTTCACCTGCTCGGACGAGGGAAAACCCAGCGCGGGAGCCTATTGTAAGCTCCCTGAGGAGGGGCAGGCCCCCGCCTGTCTCCAGTTTGCACAACACACCTATACGGAATTCTTTAGCGGTCTCGCACAAAACAAAGTGAGCGACGCAGAAGCCCGCCGGTTGGAAGCGGACGTTGAAAAAGGCGCCCAAGCCGACCGGCCCTACGAGGCACTTTCCACGCTGGCCTACGGCTACTACCGCCTTGCCCGTGCAACCTCTTCTCAGGGCACAGCCGACCCGGAGACGTTGGCTCGCCTCGAACACTGGAACGAGCTCCTTGCAAAGGCCTACGCGACAAGCGCGCGGGACCCGGGCTACCGCGAGGCCGTTCGAGAGGCGGCCTTGGACGTGCATCGTCGTGCACCGCCCCTCGGTCTTCACTGCACCGACAGCGGCGGCAATCCCGCGCGCTGTGACTCCACCGAGGCAGTGGTTCGGGCCATGGGCGAGGTGCGTGACACGACGGGCGTGCGAGGAGAGATCGGCCGTCTGTTCGATCGACTGTTTGGGACCCGGCCATGAATCAGCCTGCAGCCCACCCTTCGCTCGTCCGGCGCATGATCCGCGCCAGCCTGCTCGAGTCCGATCTCTACGAGGAGGTTGAGGCCGATCATCGATCGATCGGTCAGGCGTTTCTCGTGGTGCTCTTCGCCACCGCCGCCGGCGGGCTCGGAAGCGCGCTCGGAGGACACGGTCCGCGGCACGTCGCGATCGATCTGATGGAGCCGTTCGTGTTGTGGCTTGCAGGCTCGGTCTTTTCGTACATGGTGGGCGCTACGTTCCTCCGCGGGCCGGAGACCGTGACCGACTATGCGGAGGTGCTGCGCACGACCGGCTTCGCGTTCTCGCCGGGAATCTTCCGTGTGCTCACCGCGGTGCCCCCTCCCCCCTTGGGCTTCGCCTTCACGGTGGCCGCGGATTTGTGGATGTTGGTGGCAGGGATCATCGCGGTCCGCCAAGCCCTCGACTTCACAACGCTCCGGGCCATCGCGACCTTCGGAGTGTCCTACCTGCTCCTGTGGCTCACGCTGAGCGGGCTCCTGATTTCCCTCCCGCTCTAGGATCCTTTTAGATCATCGCGCGGATCGAGGCGAGTTCCGCGCGGATGCGTCGGTAACGGTCCCGGTCGTCGACTTCGAGTCCGAGATCGAGCTGCGGCGTCTCGAGGGCACGGCCGACGCCCAGCTCTCGCAGCCGACGGCGGGCGCCGGCAATCGTGAAGCGCTCCTCGTACAAGAGGCGCTTGATCAGAAGGATCATCTCGATGTCCCGTCGGCGGTACAGGCGTTGCTGCGAACGAGATTTTTGGGGTGCCATCCAACGGAACTCGGACTCCCAATAGCGGAGCACGTAGGGCTTCACCCCGGTGATCCGGCTCACTTCGCCGATCCGGTAGTAGAGCTTGCCGTCCTCCGGCGCCGGCAGGCCGGCCGCGACCCCAACCGCCCCTTTGCGCACCCGCCGTGCGGGCTTGGCGCCCACGTTTCGGCGCGCGCGTGCCCTGCTGCTTCTACTCGTCGTCGGCGTCATCGTCGTCATCCTCCGCGTCCGGGTCCGCTCCCGCCGCATGACCCTCGTTGAGGACGTTCTTTAACACGAGACTTGGCTTAAAGGTGAGAACTCTTCGCGCGGCCAAGCGAATTTCCTCGCCGGTTTGCGGGTTGCGACCCTTGCGCGCGTTCTTCTCGCGGACCACGAAGTTCCCGAAGCCGGAGATTTTCACCTTCTCGCCTGCCGCCAGCGTATCCTTGATGATCGCGAAGACTTTCTCCACGAGCTCCGCCGACTCCTTCTTCGAGAAGCCGACCTTCTCGTAGATATGCTCGACGATGTCCGCCTTGGTCATCTCTGCCCTCCCCCCTGCGAATCCCACCCTACGCTGCGCGGCCCCGCGCTAGCGCAGTTCGCCCCCAAATCGGTGCCCCAGCATCTGCACCACACGATCCGTCATACGCACAATCTCGTCATCCGTAAACGCCCGGTCCAACCGTCGGAAGATCAGGCGGAAGGCCAGGCTGACCTTTCCTTCCGGGATGCCCCGGCCCTCATAGCGGTCAAAGATCTCCGCCGACACGAGATGGGGTCCCCCAGTCTTGCGGATGGCCTCGAGCACGTCGCCGGCCTGCCAGGTGCGGTCGAGCAAAACCGCGATGTCCCGTCGCACCGGGGGTTGGTTCGAGACCTCCTGATAGCGTGGCGACTCGGGGGTGAGCTCCGCCAAGAGCCGCAGGTCGAGTTCGACCACCGCGCACGTCGGCTCGATTTCGAAGGCGGCCGCGACCTCGGGGTGGAGTTCCCCCACACAGCCCACCACGGTTTCACCCACACCGATATCGCAGGCGGCAGCTGGATGCAGATAGGGCTCACTGCTGCCGGCGCGAAACCAGACCGCGTAGCCCAGTCCGCGCAGCAGGAGTTCGACCAGCCCCTTCGCCTCAAAGAAGAGCGGTACCGGCTCCCTCGGCTCCCAGAGACTTGTCCGCTCTCCCGAGGTGAGCACGGCAGCGAGACGCAGCGGCTCAGCGGGCAGGGCCGTTTCTGCATCTTCCTGCTGAGCGTCTGCCCAGAAGACGCGGGAAACCTCGAAGAGGCGCACGCGCTCTACGCGCCGTGCGAGGTTTTGCCGTGTCGCGCGCAGCAGCGACGGCAAGAGCGTGCTGCGCAGGCGCGATTCCTCTTCAGAAACAGGATTCAGCACGCGCAGCGTGCGCCGGCGGGGGTCATCGAGGGAGAGATCGAGCCGGTCGAGGTCACCCGGGTTCATGAACGCAAGCGTCATGGTCTCGAGAAGGCCCGCCGCAGCCAGGGCGTCGCTCGCGCGGTCGCGCAAGAGGCGCGCCCGCGTCGCATGGACCGGCCGCACCGGCCCTTCCGGAAGGGTCGCCGGGATCCGCTCGTAGCCGTGGATCCGGGCTACCTCTTCGACGAGATCCTCGGGGAGCACGAGGTCGGGGCGGTAGCTCGGAGCGACACACGCGAGTCGCCCGTCGCTCCGTTCGGTTACCGCGATCTCGAGACGCTCGAGAAGCGCACGAATCTCCTGCCCGGAGAGCTGGGTCCCGAGCAGACGCCCCACCCGCGCCGGGTCGAGAACGATCGCCTGCGGTGCGTCCAGCGCACCCGGGCTCCGCACCTCCACCGCCCCAGCCGATACCGTCCCGCCGGCCACTTCCGCAATGAGGAGCGCCGCGCGATCCGCGGCCCGTCGCAAGCCCTGTGGATCCACACCCCGTTCGAAGCGGTAGGACGCTTCGGAGTGGATCCCCGTGCGGCGCGCGCTGCGCCGGATGCGCGACGGTGCAAACTGGGCGCTCTCGATCAAGAGATCGCTGGTGCGCGCGGAGACTTCGGTCGCAGAGCCGCCCATAATCCCGGCCAGCGCGATCGCACGCTCCGCGTCGGCAATCACGAGGTCTTCGGGCGATAGCTCTCTGCGTTGTCCGTCGAGGGTGACGAGATTCTCTCCGGCCCGGGCGCTTCGCACCTTCACGAGTCCACCGCGGAGCGTCGACAGATCAAAGGCGTGAAGGGGCTGCCCGAACTCGTGCAGCACGAGGTTTGTGACGTCGACCACGTTGCTGATCGAGCGCGCGCCGATCGACGCGAGCCTGCGCTGGAGCCAGTCCGCCGATGCGCCGACCCGCACCCCACGAACGACACGGGCGATGTACTGGGGACAGCCGCTGGCGTCCTCCACCTCGACGCGCACCTCTTGGGTTGCCGGCCGGCTCCCCTCCTTGGGCAGGTAGGGAGGAAGGCGCAGTTCGCCACCGAAGAGCGCGCGCACTTCTCGCGCCACCCCCAAGAGGGAGGCGCAGTCGCCACGATTCGGGGTGAGCTCGAGTTCGAACACGGTATCGCCTACGGGGAGCACGCTCGAGAGGGGCGCACCGATGGGAGCGCTCGGGTCGAGCACCAAAATGCCCTCATGGTCCCCACCGAGACCGAGCTCTCGAGCCGAGCAGATCATCCCGTTCGAGACCAGACCGCGGATCTTGGATCGCTTCAAAACCGTGCCGTCGGGAAGGCGCGTGCCGGGAAGCGCCACCGCCACCCTTTGACCCACAGCGACGTTCGGCGCGCCGCAAACGATCTCTACGGGTGCTCCTTCCCCGACGTCGGGGCCCACCTCGACCTGGCAGACGGAGAGTCGATCGGCCGCGGGGTGAGGAGCGCAGGCGCGGACCAGGCCCACGCGCACCGTGGAGAGGTCCGGCCCGACCCGTTCGATCGAGTCAACCGCGAGGCCCGCCAAGGTGAGCCGCTCGGCCAGGGCCGCCGCCGGCGGGGCGACGGAGTTCCACTCGGCCAGCCAGCCCAAGGGCACGCGCATCAGGTCGCTCCCCGTTGCGTGCGACTCATAGTTGCTCCAACACGCGCGTGTCGCCGTCGAACAGCAGGCGGATGTGCGGAATGCCGTGGCGCAACATGGCCGTTCGGTCGAGGGTCATTCCAAAGGCGAACCCCTGCCATCGTTCGGGATCGATCTTGCAGTTGCGCAGCACGCTGGGATGGATCATTCCGCATCCCCCC
>Ga0187780_10004847_pt1 | contig 10068 bp, 4 predicted proteins | sample 1015_Q2_SP10_20__FD_132429 | JGI IMG/M metagenome (GOLD analysis project Ga0187780, IMG submission 132429) | Tropical peat soil microbial communities from peatlands in Department of Meta, Colombia - 1015_Q2_SP10_20_MG | ecosystem: Environmental > Terrestrial > Soil > Wetlands > Peat | place...
CTGCCATGGCCATGCCGTTCCCCGTGCCCCTGCCTGCGGCGCCGGTACCTTGGAGCCTAGGCGCAGGTGGCACAACCGCTTGCGCGCCGCCGCTCCCTACCGAACTTGCGGAATGGCCTCTGCGATGCTCGAGACTGCCGATGGAGGGGGCAGGAGGCACGACTAGAATGGCCCCGCCATCGGGCGTGTCAATAAGGTAGCTGCCGGCAATTTGAAGCAAAGCAGGAGGCGGCGGCACAACGTGCGTGTCAGCACTGGGTCGTGAACCCATACGCTGCCCAGAATTCCCTAGACCCCCAACCGACGGCGCAGGGGGCACGACCGGCGTTGCCGCTCTGCCCAGAGTCGCCTGGATCGTAGTTGAACGAGAGCGCTGTTCCTGAAGGGTTATTTCGGGTGCTGGCCCGACGACCTGCAAGCGGCCAAGGCTGAGGCTCTCCATCTGGTGAATTGGCTGATGCACAGACGGGGGAGGAGGCACGACGGTAGTGGATGCCTTGCCCAGAGTCGCCTGGGCCGTACTTGTAAGAGAGCCCAGTTCATGAATCTCGGGTGCCGGCCTGACCACCTCTATGTGGCCTAGGCTGATGCTTGCTTTCTGGCGAACGGACTTATCGACAGACGGCGCAGGCTGAATGACCTGTGGTGTTGCAAGCGTTAGGTGCTGTGCTCGGGACACCGACAAGACGTCGGGGGGCGGAGCCACCACGGCAACGCCCGTGGCAGGAGCACTGCGTTGACTTCGCGTCGTCGCCGAAAACGGCACCGTCGGCGAGGTCGGATTCCAGACCATCATGCGGAATCGCGAGTCCGGTTTCAGGTGGAGAGCAGGGGGTGTAATCGACTTCCGCCTGCGGCTCGCCGCTTCCCGGTGCACCGAGATGAACGGGTGCTTGACGCCTTTGGGTCGCTGCTGCGACGCCGATAGCTCACTTTCCCTCCTAAGTGACTCCATATACTCCGGAGGTAAGTAGTAAATGACATCGGATTTATTGAAGGCCATCTGGTTCTGGCGCAGCCGGGGCCGTTGCGAGAGTCCCAATTCAACCAGACTCAGCACAGCGATCATGATCATGTGCAGCAGCATCGACTGAACAAATCGATCCCAAGGCAGTGGCGAGGGTACGAGAACATCCGGCCAGAACGATGCCGGCCGCGAAGTCAGCTTGAGCGGTGCGGAGCGCGGGGGGAACAGAAGGTCGATCAGGTTGCCAAAGAAAACTTGCCCTGCCGGTTCCAGTTCGAGCAGCAGGTTCGGCGCTGGCGTGGCCCGAGCTACGGTTGGGGTCTGAACGGTTGGCGTGTTGTGAACGACGGGCGCCTGAACTGTTGGCGCGTTCTGAACTACGGGTGCGGACCGAACTACGATTGGGGTCTGAACTGTTGGCGTGCTCTGAACTGCGGGCGTGGCCTGAACTGTTGGCGTAGTCTTAGCAGAAGGTGGAACCACGAATACGCTTTGCGCCAGGTGTTCGACGACCGCCACATCGCCATCATGAAAATTGAATCGCTGGGAGGAGAAGACTTCCAAAATACCGACTACCTCGCCGCCCAATCGGATCGGTGTTGCCAGAATGGAGCGGATACCATAGCGGCGGCAGTTGTTAGCGTCAACTCGGGAGTCGCTGTCCGAATTGTTGCAGAGCACAGTCTTACCGGTACGTATACACTCTCGGGAAAGACCGCTGCTTACATCCAGCCGGGCGCCGAGCGTAGGGGCGTTTCCTACACTGGCCCGGCAAATCATATGCTCCATGTGGGCGAGCGCGATGGCAGCGCCGGTGCCGCGCGTAACCACCCGTGCGTGCTGGCTGATGGACTCCAGCACACTCGGATCCGAACCGTCTGTTGGCGACACAAAATGCATCGGCTTGCCTATGCTAGCTCACAAACTTCCCTTTGGGCGCGCCTTTAGGACCCCTTAGCGGTACCTAGCCCATCTAGATTAAGCTTCTGGGTGCGGCGGGATCTCCGACCGATCGCGCTCACTCGGTCGCCCCGGCGATCTTGTCAAAATGCAAAAATTGCACGTGTTTTCTCCTTAGTGCTTGATGAGCGCGGACGACTGACTCACGTTAACTGTAGCGAAACCGATTGGCACGCTAGTGTCTCCGGCTCCTTGACCCTGTTGATCGCTTACTGTGAAACTCCAGACGATATCCCTGCGAATACGGCCTCCGAATTGGTCGCCGATTCCAGCTTTGAGGGTGGCTGTATACTCACCGCCCGGTAGGAAAACTTCGTTCGGGAACAGTCCCCAGGTACCATCACCGATTTGATCTACCGCTGCCGAGATACGGGCACCATGACTGTTGGTGAGAATGAAGGTTTCTGCACTTACACCCTGAACTGGTACGGAGAAGGTTACTTTTACAACCAAGTCCTGATATGCATTGAGCACACCTGGTTTTGGATAGGTCGCGACCGCAGGAGCTTGCGTCTTGGCCGGCGCGTCATTCACTGCAATCACCCAGTTACGAAGCGCCATAGGCACGGGCGGCGCGCCCTCGACCACAGCCGGTTCAACGTTGGGTCTTCGTCCATCGCAAAGACCGCCGAGCACGCAGGGCTGGAGAACGCTATCGCCATTGAGGTCGGCGAGATTGCCCAGGAATTTCTGAGCTACAACGGCTTCGACCGACTGATAGTAAACCGCCGCTGTGACTGCAATCGGGCCGGCGGTTCCGGTAGGCACAACAACCGAGTAGCGGTCCAGTGTCACCGTGGCGCCGGGATGTGGCATCGGCTTTAGGCGAGTGTCTTTGAGATAAGAGTCATCGAATAAGTCGCCGTTGCCATTGACATCCTTAAATAGTGGCAGACCAGTCGGGTTTGTCGGATCGATGACCCGACCATTTTGATCAATGGGCAGTCCGTCACTATTCGTTGCGATGTTCAATGGAGTGGCATATACCAAGTCGAGCGTCGGGCATCCATCGCCCTGCGAAGCTACGGCTTTGAATTGCACGGAGTAGGGATCGGCGGAGCCGGGCGGAATCTTCCACTGACAACTCGCTGGAAAATTGGGATCAACCATCTCCTGTGTGGTAAGGCGGCCAACTCCGAGCGAGTCGCGATTCCAGAAGGAATCGTGAATCTGCAGCTCCTTGCCTGTGGCCAGATCATAGGCACGAACAGCGAGCCATGCCGTGCGTCCTTCGGGGAAGCCGGTGGGAAAGTTATGTCCGCTACCTGTATTTGCGACCTGGATCGAAATCGGCACGGATGATCCGCTTGGCGCGGAAACCGGACCTTGAATAGTGAGGCTAAGGACATGGCGCAGACGATCCCAGGCAAAGCGCGCCTGCTGCACGTAGCTTCCGCGCTTGTGCACCTGGGTCCAGTAAGCGTTCGCGTAGGGGCTTTTCTTGTCCGCTGAGGAGAAACTGAACACCGACAACTCCGGATATGGCGACACATTGCCCGTTTGATCGACATCCGTTCCGATCATCCTCGTCACATACGCGTTGCCTCCGACAAAATGATGAGTGAAGAAGGGATGAACCGCGCCGTTTGACGCCACTTGATCTTCCGGGGGCGGCAGTGGGACTCCGTGTTCGTAAAGCGTCTGTGCCGTGCCCGGCTGGCCGTAGTCCTGCTGCATGTGGCAGGTCTGACAATCTCGCTTGAAATGCGGATCGAAGTTGGTGTTGCCCGGCCGATCAGCGTAACGGCTGTTGGCCCATTCGGTGTAAGTGCGCTCAATCGGAAAACCGCCGACCCACTTCCCCAACGGATTCTTGATGGGGAGAGCATTCGTCACATCGTGGCAGGCGGCGCACATTTCTGCGCGGGCGATCATCACTTGGTGATAACCCTTGTGGCTGACAGGATCCATGTGCTGGAAGTCAATGGGATGATCGAAGACCTGACTGACATAGGAATCGGCAGGATTCGCCGGGATGTTCGCAGCCAAGGGTCCCAGCCGTTCGGGAAATCCGATCGCGTGCGGTGATAGCTGATACGCCCCGGCGCCGATGCTGTAGCCTTGATTGCGCACAGCCGGGTTGGGAACCAGGAATGTGTCTTGCTGCGTGGCAGGCAGCAACTCGGAGCGTGACTGCGTTCCCAAGGCTGGCATGTATCGCGAGGTGCTTCTGACGTAGTTGTGAAAAGGCGTATCGCGCGTGTCGGCAAAGGTATGACAGATTGCGCAGAAGATCCCGCTTCTCCCGCTGTCGGTATTGCGAAGCTGCGAGGCGAGTTCCGCGAAAGCTATACCGGTTCCGTTGTCGGAAGTGGGATTGAATTTCGGGTCGACAGTTGCACTCTCCATTCCATTGCGCGGATCAATTTTCACGTTGTGCAAGGGAACATTGTCGGTGTAGTTACTCGGCATGTGGCATCGCGAGCAGAAGCCATCGAGTAGCGAGCCGGGGCGTGCAACCGTGAATCGTTCAGTGCCGAGGTTAAAGGTTGACGAGCATTCGCCTTTCCTGGCGAACGGATTGTGTTCAGCCTTCGGCGTGCCGTCGGGAGGCTGAGGCGTATCACATTCTCCGTAAGCAGAGGTCTCGCGAGCGGAAAGCAGAAAAGCCCCGCGCCAAACCGGATCTCGCCAAGAGTTGGACATCATGGAACCGTTCCATTCATCGAAAATCTTCTGATGACAATTTCGGCACTGGCCAGGGTTGTTTTCCTGAGCCCAGTGCTCTTCGAATGGCGGAGGAAAATATTGCGCCTCCGACGTGATGTAGGGTGGCGCCTCAGGTATCCGATTGGGTAGGTCGTTCTGGTTTCGCGGAGAACGATACACCAGCGCCAAAAGGCCAACCGTCGTCAGGCTGAAAGTGGCGGCTCTGAAGAGGCGCATTCGCCCTGCAATCAGGTCTCGCACGTTGTCCCTGGTTCGATTCGAGGTCATCGGAAATTCCCAATGGCTTACGTCAATCGCGTCGGCCAGGAATGGATCGTTCCGCGGCACTAGAGACGCGTTGGTCAGACTACGCAGGAAAACGAGGCCGAAGAGGCCGGCATAGCCGAACGCGATCAGAGGCTCGAGAAGGCCAATTCTGGGAGTACCAGACAAGGAAGGCATGATCAGCAGATAGAGATCCAGCCAATGTCCGCAGAGCAAAAGTACGCAGACGAACTTGAGCACGCGAGGATTGCGCTTGGCGTCCGCGGAGAGTAACAGAATGAACGGCACAACCCAATTCGCGACTGGATTCAACACGAATAAAAAGAGCCAGGGCCCGTTCACGCGCCTCACGTAATAGGTAACTTCATCGGGAAGGTTCACGTACCAGATCAGCAGGTACTGGACAGTCCAGATGTAGGCCCAAAACGTCGAGAAAGCAAAGAGCAGTCGGCCGAGGTTGTGCAGTTGCTCGCGGGTGACATACTCCCTCATGAAGCCACGTTCCCTGAGCAGAACGGCAGCCAGAGTTACCGCAGACAGGCCCTGGACAAAACACCCTGAAAAGACGTAAATCGCGTAAACTGTGCTGAACCACTCAGGTTCGAGAGAGATTAGCCAGTCAAAGCTACCCAAGGTGAAAGAAACGGCAAAAACAACGACGAAGATTGCCGAATAACGATTCAGTCGCTGATGGTGGATCAAGTCGGCATCGCGGTCTTGTTGGAGAGAAGTTTTGCGAAAAAGCCATGCAAACATGATCCACGAGGCAAGAATCGCTACCGCACGCTCAATGACAGCCGGCGTCTGCAAGTAAATCACTTTGCCGGCGATGGCTGGCGCGCCGGCGAAGGCCCCTGCCCGACTCCACGGATAGATCCATTGGCGGCCGAGAAAAACCATCAACATGAGCACGGCCGCAACTGGCATGACGGCCATGAATGCTTCCGGTATTCTGCGCAGGCTGGCGGACCAGCGCGCACCGCACAGGCGTTGCGATGCGATGAAGAAAATGGCAGCCACTGCGAGTGAGAGAAGATAAAAACTGTCTACCAGAAGATTCGGCCAAGTGCGTTCAGGTGCATGAAATGTCCCAAGTATGGCGGCGCCAGCGCCAGTACCTACGAAAAGGAGAAACACGAGCGCTTTTCGCTGCCGCCGGGGAATGCTAAAAAAAATCTCGTCGATCACTGAGAGCCTCCTTGGGGGGATCTCTGTAATGAGCGAATGTAGTTGATAATCTGCCATCGTTCGTCATTTGAGATTTGGGAAGCGTAGGAAGGCATCTTTCCCGAACCCTTTGTGATGACGTGGAATATTTGCCCGTCGGGCATTGCGAGCAGACGATTGGAAGTGTAGGAGGGAGGATTCGGAATCTTCGGGACCAACGGTCCATCGCCCTGACCGCGCGCGCCGTGGCAAACGAAACAGAATGTTTCATACAAACGTTTTCCTTCAGCAACCGTGTCGGGAGTGACGGCAATCGGATTCTGTAATTCTCGCCCCGCGCGTTCTGCTTCTTGAGGGTTTGCGCCGTAGTGAAATGGCTGGTAACCCCGAGCAATCGTGTTGGGAGCCGGGCTTTGCAATGTAAGGCCATCGCGCGTGACAGGGTTGGCCGAAAAACTCTTGTACGCCGGTGTTCGCGCCATGTCGGGCATGTACTCATAGGCTCGTTGGTTCCGGCTTGAGCAGGCCGTCCCCAGCAACATGATGCCAACTGCGAGCGACGGCCATAGATAGCGTCTCACTGGCTCTCCGTTTCGCAAATATCATCGGCCCCGCAGGCGTCCAGGACCTTCCGTACATCGGTCGGCCACGGGGCACCGGCCACGACTCTTAAGTCTGATCGCCGCAACACGAGAGCGAAGACATCATCAGTTACACCCTCGGCTAGCAGGTTCTCCTGTTTTCCGGGAAACAGGCGCGTGCGGAGCAGCAGCGCAGCGACCGTGATGAGACCTCCAAAGAGAATCGTGAGCTCAAACGTGATCGGGATAAAGGCGAGTGTGGAATTGTCGGGCTTTCCGCCGACATTCAAAGGCCAGTCCAAGACGTTTGCGTAAAACTGAAAGCCAATTGCCACCAACAAGCCGGTTAGCGCTCCGAATAAGGTCGCCAAGGGCAGGCGCGACTTGCGGATTCCCATCGCCGCGCTGAGTTGGTGAATGGGATAGGGCGCGAAGACGTCGTACACTTTCAATCCCATTGCGCGAACGGCTCGTACCGCGGTCAGCAGGCTCTCTTCTTCCCGGAAATAGGCTACGAGGAATCTTCTAGGCACAGGCCGCCTCCCGAGTTTCCTCTTCCCGGTCAGCGCGCAGAGTGCGCATATTCGATAGCAGACGGTGGTGCGCGCTGTGCTCTCCTACCAAGCCTTTGACTTCCCACATAGCAATCATGGGAAGCACGCGGATGAAGATCAGAAAGCAGGTGAAAAATAAGCCGAAACTGCCGATGAGAATACCGACGTCATAAATGGTCGGAATAAACATGCCCCACTCGGAAGGCAGAAAGGCGCGGTGGAGAGAGAGAACAATAATGACGAAGCGCTCGAACCACATCCCGATGTTGACCAGGATCGAAGCCACAAACAGCGCAGCTAGGCTGCCCCGGATTTGCTTGAACCAAAACATTTGTGGCGTAAGCGCATTGCAAAGCACCATGATGCCGAAGCACCAGGCATAGGGACCTGCTAAGCGGTTGCTGAGGAATGTGTAGCGTTCATAGATATTGCCGCCGTACCAGGCGCTGAAAAATTCTGTCAGGTATGCATAGGCGACGATCGATCCGGTCAGCAGTAGCACCTTGGACATCGCCTCCAAGTGGCGCATCGTGATGTAGCGTTCCAGGTTCATGGTCTTGCGAGTGATGATCAGCAACGTCATCACCATGCCGAATCCCGAGTAGATGGCGCCTGCCACGAAATAGGGCGGAAAAATTGTCGAGTGCCAGCCCGGCAGAACCGCCGTAGCAAAATCCATGCTGACAACGGAGTGAACGGAAACGACCAGAGGTGTCGCTAACCCTGCCAACAGTAGCGAGACGATTTCGTAGCGCGACCAGGTTCGATGAGAACCGTTCCAGCCGAGACTTAGCACGCGAAAAATCAGCTTCCTGACCCTATTCGTAGCGCGATCGCGAATCGTCGCAAGGTCGGGAATCATGCCCAAATACCAGAAGACCAGCGAAATCGTGAAATAGGTCGAAACCGCGAACACGTCCCATACCAGCGGCGAGCGGAAGTTTACCCATAGCGGTCCGCGCTGATTGGGATACGGGAACAGCCAGAAGGCCAACCACGGCCTGCCAACGTGAATCGCCGGAAACAGGCCGGCACACATGACGGCGAAGATCGTCATAGCCTCCGCAGAACGATTAATCGAAGTACGCCATTGCTGCTGAAAGAGAAGCAGGATGGCAGAGATCAAAGTACCTGCGTGGCCGATACCCACCCAGAAAACGAAGTTGGTGATGTCGAATGCCCATCCAACACTGTTATTTTCTCCCCATATTCCAATGCCTTTGTAGAACAGGTATCCGATCATGGAGAGACCCATTGTCAGAGCAGCGGCCGAAAGGGCGAAACAAATCCACCAAGCCCTTCCGGGCAAGCCTTCCATCGGACGCAGGACATCATCGGTGATTTCTCGCAGCGAAGGGTGGCCTTCAACCCACCTCGGCAGAGGCAACCGGGGAGTCTCGGGTGCGGGTTGCGATCTCGACGGGTACCACACGGTAATCATAAGTTGTCCAGTATCTCCATCAGTGCCTCACCGGCTCAATGCAATTGGTGCTACGTAATGAGCGGGTTGCGCACTTTGGCAAGGTATCCGACATTCGGCAAGGTTCCCAGACCTTCGAGCACATGGTAGTAGCGCGGATTGCGACGCAATCGCGACGCGCTGCTGTCAAGATCTTTGAGATCGCCAAAGACGATCGCTTGCGTCGGACAGACCTGCTGACAAGCAGTCTGAATGTCTCCGTCTCGTAGGGCTCGTTGTTCCCGGAGGGCGGCAGTCTTGGCGGATTGAATTCTCTGCACGCACATACTGCACTTTTCCATGACTCCGCGTGAGCGGACCGTAATATCTGGATTCAAAACCATGCGGCCCAACGGGCTTTCCATGGTGTAGTCGTATTCGGGATTCTGCGAATATTCGTGCCAGTTAAAGCGGCGCACTTTATAGGGACAGTTGTTCAGGCAATAGCGCGTCCCCACGCAGCGGTTGTAAACTTGCTGATTGAGCCCGTCGGAACTGTGCGTAGTGGCCAGGACCGGACATACCGTCTCACACGGAGCCCTTCCGCAATGTTGGCACATCATAGGCTGCTGAACACTCTCGGGATTTTCTTCCGAACCGTTGTAGTAGCGGTCGATGCGGATCCAGTGCATCTCCCGATTGCGAATCACTTCGCTCTTGCCGACCACCGGCACATTGTTTTCCGCTTGACAAGCGATCACGCAGGCTGAGCATCCCGTGCAGGTATTGAGGTCAATGACCATTCCCCAGGAATGATCCCCCTGCAGTCGCGCAGGCCAAAGCGAAGGTGCTGCTTCTTCCTGTGTTTCTTGAACGGCGGTATGAACGAGCTGCGCCACTGTCATCTCGCGAATGATCGGTCGGCCCTCGATCGAAAAATGAGACTGTGTCGCGGCCAATGTTTCATGTTTTCCCGTCTTTTCAATCGCGACGTTCTTTGCAGAATAACGTCGGATTCCATTAACGATACGTGCGAGCGGAAAGGCATTTACACCGACATTCGTTCCGGCTTTCCCTACCTGCTTTCTTCCATAGCCTAGAGGGATGGATAGAGTCCGGGCTTCTTGTCCGGGCTGAATGAAGACCGGAATCTCGAGCTTCGCGTCGTCTGTCCCGAGCACAACCACGTCGCCGGTTTCGAGATCGAGCTTCCTGGCAAGGCCGGGAGAAATCGCAGCCGCATTTCCCCAGGTCACGCGAGTGATGGGATCGGGCAACTCCTGCAGCCACGGATTGTTCGCATGGCGCCCATCGCGCATCCCGACGCTCTCGTACAGGTGCAGTTCGTACTGGTCATTGGTTTCGGTTGATGAAGGGCTTCCGGTTGCAGAAGACTCAATGATCTTATGCACCGCTTCTCTCCATGGCCCATGAAACGCTGTAGTATCATCACTCGTTCGCGAAGGCAGTTCGGTTACGCCCGTTCGCAGTGTTTGTTCCCAGTAA
>Ga0187780_10004849_pt1 | contig 10067 bp, 13 predicted proteins | sample 1015_Q2_SP10_20__FD_132429 | JGI IMG/M metagenome (GOLD analysis project Ga0187780, IMG submission 132429) | Tropical peat soil microbial communities from peatlands in Department of Meta, Colombia - 1015_Q2_SP10_20_MG | ecosystem: Environmental > Terrestrial > Soil > Wetlands > Peat | place...
CCCCTGCACAAACCAGTGACTGCTTATGCGATGAAGGATCTGAGGGCCGCGTCTGCAAACCTGACGTCGGCATTCCTATTCGCATTGCCTGCATTCGAGACTCTCGTCATTCTCTTGACCAGAGCGTTCCTGCCCACCTTGAGAGCGTCAACCCTGCTCGTAGCGATGACCCTAGGAGGGATGTTCTCACTCATCCTCCCGCTGGTTCTCGTCAGTTCCGAAGGGACCGGTTTCGACTTCGCCAAGACGATGCCCCTGAGGATGAAGACCATCGTCTTCTCCAAGGCGCTAATCGCCACGGCTGTGTTTCTCTCTGCAGTCGCCGTTGTGTACGTCGAAAGCCTGCTAAAGCCCATTGCTTCGCCCTTCTCGATATTGATCCCCCTCGCTTCGATTCTGGCCGTAGCTGCCGCAAGTCTACTCGAGGTCAGGCTTTTCCTAGGATTCGCTCCTGGCGGGCGAATGACGTTTGCCCTGCAGGAATTTGCCAGGATGGCGGCCGGAGCTGGCGTGGTTCTACTCCCGGCAACGGTCTACGCAGCAGCATACATCCTTACGTTCAACCACGCCCTCGCAGCGGGAGCAATGATAGCCGTCGCCTCGTCCGAGCTGCTTGCGGTCGCCAAATTTGTACGCCAGTCCTGAGCTTCGGCTTGGGCGAACCAGAGCAAAGAGCCTTGGAAAATGCGTAAGACCAGCACAGGTGGCTTCAAATCCGACTCCTTTGACGAAAGCATTGGATTTCGAAAGAAACCAGGCCTGTCGTACGGAAGAAGTTGCGATGACGCAGTCACCGAAGCAGAAACTTGATCCGGCTGAGACCGCCTTCTTCAGCGACCTTCAGGGACTCCTCTCGAGGAAGAAGGTGTCTCTCCCCCATGACGTTTCAAGGATATGCGCCGTCGACGCTGCTTACCAGGGAGACAATGCCGTTGCAGTGGCGTCGCTCTTCGATCACGGATTGTTGAAGGAGGCGAACACCTACTCTGGAACCTGCAGCCTTCCCTACCAGAGCGGACTCTTCTATTTGCGGGAAGGCCCATTCGTCGTCCAGGCCGTTAGGGGGCTGAATGCCAAGCCCCAGCTGGTCTGCTTCGACGCCCAGGGAGCGGCACACCCTAGATTCAGAGGCTTGGCCACCGTAGCAGGCATGGCGCTAGGCATCCCAAGCGTCGGCATCGCCAAGTCCCTCTTGGTTGGGGTACCCATTCCGACCGGAGTTCTCCAAAAAATCGTGTACGGAGGGAGAACAGTCGGGTTCGTCAATCGGACGAATGGCAGCAGGAGATACTGGAGTCCTGGCTTTGCCGTCGACATCAAGGAGCTTGCTTCGTTGATCCGCGATCACGCACAGACCTGCCTTTCGGCCATGTCGTACTCCCATAGGATGGCGACGGAGCGCCTACGCCACCCATTCAGGGCATAAGTTCCGCCATCCACCTGGCGCGGCTATGATGGGGTCTCCATGAAGGAATGAGACCTTCCTGGGCTTGGTGGTCTCGCAGTCTAATATACAGGCGGCACGCTTCGTAATCTGGTGTCGTTCACGTCCAGCCATGAAGACTTCCTGCCAGTCAAACTGGAGAAAGTGGGATTCGCCGACGAGAACGGCGTCGAGGGGGTCGCCGTCCTGGCTTCCATTTCCGACGGGCAAAAGAAGCTGTACATCAGGGCCTTCTCTGGAGAAGTGGCGACCCACATCGAAAGGTTCTCGAGGGGAGACAGGTCGTCCCTGCCTTCCATCTACAACGTTGTCGAGGACTTGGCCGAAAGGAACGGATTCCACCTAGCAAGAGTCCAGATCTACAGCTCGAACGACGTACTGCGGGGGGACATCTACCTTGACGGTCGCAAGGGGCAGATTATGCTCCACGGATACAGGGCCTCTGACTGCGTCGCACTGGGAGCTCTATACGACGCTCCGATCCTAGTGCAGTCGTCTCTTCTGACTCCTGAAAGCTCAAGCGGTTAAAGAACGGAACCAACCGATTAGCTTATGCTCTCGCTCTGCCGCCTTGACTTTCTTCCCGACATTCCAGGATATCGGCTGGGTGACCAGGCAACCAGGGCACGCCTGCGCTACGCGCTAACTACATGGTAGTTCGGATTCCTGACATAGGCCTGACACGAACAGCCTTCGATTGTGCATCTCCCTCGCCTGGTGGCATAGATCGTCTGGAACAGAATCTCGTGAGCCTCGGCCAAGTGCCGACAGTTGCACACTCCTGTCCCCGTCTTTTCTCGAATCCTACCCAATTTCTCTACTCCCGCCATTTATCGGCTGTACTGCGACCCCCATGGCCACGGGTAGCCTATAGAACGTTACTTGGTCGGTCCCGACCCTGGCTTGGAGGTTGCGGGGCCAACTCGAGAGGGTCACTCTTTCTTCTGCTTGGACCCGATCTCGACGAGCTGGAACTGACATTGGTATCTCTTCCCATTGATCTCAAGCTTCTGGGTTGCCCAGTAGCCGATAGAGCCAGTGCTGAACTTCTTCTCCGGGAGTCCGATGTCTGCTATCTTCTGAGCGCCTTCATAGAGCTCTATTCGAGGCATATGCCCGCAACCGGATTCGGAGATAATTAAGGGTGAGCGGCGTCTAGGCCGATGCTAGGTTCTGGTGACCTTCGAGAACCACGCTTCCCCTCCTCTTTCGTCGAAGGCTGACTCGAACTTCGCGGGACGGACATAATCTACACGCCATCCATCGGCGAAGCTTGACAGAATCTCGCGTTTGAACACTCTCCTCGGTCCTCCCCAGCCGACGGGCTCTTTGTCCGAGAAGCAGAGCATGTAATATCGACCTCGGGGCCGGAGCACGGCCCTGAGGCTCTCGACATAGGCTACCCTCTCTCTGTCGGAAAAAACATGAAACAGCCCCGAATCAATCGCGACATCAAACTGCCGGCGCAGCAGCTCGGCGAGATGGAGGGCGTCCGCCACCATGAACTCCGCCTTCGAGCCTCTCTGTGACGCCTTAGTTCTGGCCTTCTCTATTGCAAGCGGGGCCGAGTCAACCCCCAGAACCTTGTACCCGCTCGAAGCGAAAAGCATGGCATGTTCGCCCGTCCCACACCCGACATCGATTATCTCATTTCCAAGATTTTCGCTGACAGCGAGCTTGGCGAACACTGGTTGAGGCCGGCCGATGTCCCAGGGCGGGACGCCCCGATAGGCCTCGTTGAAGAAATTCATGGTAACACCTCACCATCTGGCTTCAAGGGCGGGCCCCTAGAGGAGACTTTTCCTGAACACTGCTCCTGCCAACAGACTTTGCAAAGTGTGCCGATCAAGCCCGGCCAGTCATTTTACGTGGTGGGGCATCTTTCTTGGAAGTTCAATGACCAGTTGCACAACCCCACTTACCCGTCCTCTCTTCTTCCACTGGCACTGATAGACGAGCTTTTTCTTCCTCATCTCCTCTGTCGTGTAGACGTTTGGTCGGCCCGAGGCAAGCACCTCCCTGAGCTTCACCTGAGCGTCTGGAGGATGGCACTTCATCAAGTCAGTCCCGACAAGGGCCCTGCCTCCGTCGTCGGCGTGGTCTTCTGCGGCCTTGTCGTTCATGTAAAGTATCTTGTACTTCTTATCGCAGACCATTACCGAACAGGGAAGCTCTTCAAACCACTCGAGACGGTTCGAACTCGCCATTGGCAGTGACCGGCATTGTAGTATCCCTTTGATTGGCTTAAGCCTTTCCCGACAGCTGACCTGCTTGCGTGCTACGAGGAACTCGTGCTGTTAATCGTAAACGCCTCGGTGATGTTTACCGTCGTAAGCCGCTCCAGCGGCATGACTATGTGAGCCCCGCAGTTCAGGTTGGCGCCCTCGATCCAGACGACGTAGGTGCCGGCATGGATGTCGATGGCAAAGAGGGATGTGTTCTGGAGACCAGTCGAGTACATCCAGCTCGAGGGGTGGCCCTGGAAAACGACCGACGCCTGCTGGGCGGTAGCCACGTACAACGTCACTCCGGGAGCCTCGGCGCTAAACCCACCGGTGAGCAGCGCCTCATCCTGCGTGCTAAATGGCAACGAATAGTGCCCTGCGACGCAGTCATAGCTGGAGGAGACCTGGATGGCAGTGCCCGCTGGGAGAATGACGGTCCCTCCAGGCTGCTGGGCGACGACCTCGAAATGTCCGAATACGAGCGCCCCCCATTCGTCCCCAGCCACGACCGTGTAGACGCCGGGGGGAAGAGACACTAGGGACCCTTTACTCCAGTTTCCTTCGACCGCGGCTGTCGTGTTCATTTCCTCGGTGAAGCAGGGATTCTGGTCGCAGCTCCCTATTACATCTGCCCGGTCGCTCAGCGGGTAGAATGAGTAGGAACTGATTTTGCTCAGGATCATGGGGCAGAAGTACGGCCCGGACCCGTAGAGTTGGACCTTCGGGGCCGAATCTAACCCTGCCGAACTGTTGTAATACCCTGAGAGGACCTCAAAACCAAACGGATAGTTAACTGGACCGCACGGGCCGACGCCGAGCTCCTCGATGGGCCAGGCCATGGACGCCTCCACATTGTTTTGGGCGTTCAGGCTATTCCACTCCACGACAGTCAACGAAACTGAGCCACCCTGCGAAACGACAGAGGTGTTCAAAACGAGGCGGAGGACCAGATTGTTTGTGGAACTAGTGCTTGTTGAGGTGGTTGATGTTGACGAGACAGGCTGGGTTGCGGTCGGCTTCAAAGGGACGAATGCCACAGCGGCCCCTACAACGAGGATAGCAAGAATCGCGACTCCGGCGAAAAGCGGGGTGCTCCGATCCATAGACGTGCCACAGAACCATTGGTGGTTAAGACTACTGATGAGAACGCCCTGTTTATACTCTTGGAAGTTCCCTATGGCCGAAATCTATCGTTTTACGAGGCAAAAGAGGCTGTGGGAGGGGCGGGATGACCCTAGACGAACGTCCCGCCCGGCCCCAGTCCGCCGCGGTGTTGCGCCAAAGTGCGCAAGCACCGTGCTGGATTGAAGAAGCGGATTAGGGTAATAACGAAGATGGACGTGCGCTACAGAGCCTTGATACTATTCGTGCACTCTGCATGCTCCGGCCCGCCCGATGACGTATAGATCAGATTTCCCACGAGCAACGCCATACCCGGCGTAATGCCAATCAGAAGGAGGAGGCCCTCCTCGCCCAAACCTAAGAAGGCCCACGCAAGAATGATGCCCCCAAGGCAGCCGCCACATCTGCCAGAAGGACCAGACTGGCCCCCCTGTCGTTTCGGGTCGACCGGCACTCGTTCAGAACGCTCATAGTCAAGAGGCTTTGCATACAATCACCCTCGGCGGAACTAGAGAAGAAGTCAGCTAAGTAACTCGAGGGCCTTGCTGGTCAGTTTGTTGTCCTTGGTGATGTAGCCGTTTGAGGCGAGAGCAGACGTCTGGGAGTCGACTTCTTTCCTATCCATCGAGAGGGCTTTGCTCACATCCTTCGGGCTCTTGTACCCCTGCCTGTAACTTCGAAGGATGACAAACTGCGACTTGGTTATGTCCGCGGGTAGCGTTTCAGGAACTCCTCTCGAGACGTTCATCCCCTGCATCATGTTTGGCACGTTCATCATGCGCATCATCTCACTGGATGACGGCATGCTCGGGGCCGTAACGGCTCTCGTGACGGAGCCCATCCTCCTCATGACCGTGAAGGCCAAGAGTCCGGTGATACCTCCGGGTATCAAGGGCGCGTAGGTCCCCGTCAGCATGGACCCGCCGCCAGGCAGGGTGCTAAGAGTTCCCCCGAACAGGGAGGCGTAGGACGGGCCGAGAAGCTTAGCAGGATCGAGACCATAGGGGCTCAGATAGCCATACAGAAACAGAATGACCAGGACAGAGAAGAATAGGGGGACAACTGCACGGACTATCTGGGCTTTTCTTCCCAACCGGCGGAATCCTAGAACTGTTCGAATATAACCATTAGGGCATTGTCCTTCGCCGTCTCCACCGTCGTTCACCAGGTCCGACCCGCTTGTGCGACATGTTGCTCCCGGTCAGACCAAGTTGAATGGTCGGTCTCCAGCAAAACCATTCAATCTCCTTAAACGCACTTCAATGGCATGTTGCAAAATGCTGGTTCATACCCGGTCCAGGCCAAGTAGGGGCAATGAAAACGAAGACTGTCGTAGCGACCGCGCTGATTGCAATCCTTCTCTCAATTGTCGCCACTGCCGCAGTGGCGAACTCAGGCCAATTCGGATTCTCTGCCAACAGCCAAAACGGCAACAACCAGGCCAATATGTGGCACGGGGGCCGCTTTGCATGCAACAGCCTGACTGTGGGCCAAACATTCACACTGTCAGGGCTCACAGGGCACTACGTAAACGCCAGCAACAGGCAGCAGGGCGGGGATGCGTCAGGCACACTCACATTCAAAGTGACAGCCAAGTATGTCCAGGGCTGCACCCTTTCGATCACAGGGGGTGCCTTCAAACTCGGCTCCACAACCTACACGGTCACAGGGGGCTCCATCGTCATCAGCAATGGAGGGCGCTCCGGCGAGGGGACTGGCACCACATCCACAGGGACCTTCCTCATCTCGCTCTCAGTCCTTCAGAGCAACTCCAAATCGACCAACATGGGTGCGGTCAGGCTCGACTTCCAGACAGGCAAGAGCGAGTTCCTGGTCCAGCTACACTCTCCGATAACCACCGGATGACGAGAGTACCTAGAGCGGCCAGGAACGGCCCTACTTTTTCACGAACGAAAGATGCTTTCCTGGTGGGTACGCGACGAACCACAGCAGGGTTGCCGTCAGCCGTGTGGAATAGCTGAAGGCTGCCATCTGGCCAAGCCAAATTAAGTGGTCTGTCCGCGCCAGGTGCGTGCCCGGAGAGATTCAACAAATCAACGTGAAACCGCAAACCAAAGGGGAACACGGCCTCCCAAAGAAGAGGATAGATTCTGCATTCGTGACTCGCGCAGGCATTGAAGGGGACTTCAACGTCTACAGGCACGAGGAACGCCAAGACGACCCTGACCAAGCGCTGCTAATCATGCCCATCGAGACCATCAGAGAGCTGAACTCGGAAGGCTGGCCGATTAAGCCAGGTGACCTCGGAGAAAACTTTACCACCCGCGGGATCGCATACCAGGCGTTTGGCGTCGGGAAGATCTTCGGAGCGGGCAAAATGCGTTTTCAGATCACAAAGGCCTGCGATCCTTGCGATAACCTGTTTCTGCTTCACTACGTAGGAGTGTCCAAGGGGCCGGCCTTCCTCAAAACAATGCTGAGGAGACGAGGTTGGTATGCGAAAGTTCTCGCAGAAGGCCAGGTCAAGACAGGGGATCGTTTGACAGAAGAGAGCAGAGCGTCGGCGAGCGACTAAGCGCCAGAGTCAGATTTGGAGCTTTCCGAGCAGGGCAAGAACCTGGTTTACGCCGTCGTTGGAGGGTTGGTGATAGGCACTGCCCTTGCTTTCGTGGCGATAGATGGCTTCCCCCTGACCTACTATCTCCTTCAGGACAATGGGGATGTCTTGGCGGGACGGGTTTGGCAGCTCGTTACTTCAATCATCGTCGCCCCTCCAGACGTTCCGGGAATTGCCGATGTGGCCTTCAACGCCATGGCCCTAGTTTGGCTGGACGGCATCCTTTCTTACACCTACACCAAGAGGCAATACTACGCAGTATTCCTAGCCACGGGAATTGCGGGGAATATCTTCAGCTTGGCCAACGGCCCGAAAGTGCTTAGTTTCGGCGCCTCAGGCGGGATTTTCGGGCTTCTTGCGGGGGTGATTTCATTCGACCTGGAAACAAACAGGCGTGTGAACCTGGGTTTGATGCTGTGGTTCGGAGTTATTTTCATCTTCAGCAGCTTCTTTTTCGGGAATGTAGACTGGATAGCACACGCCGGGGGAGCCCTGCTTGGGTTGCCGCTGGGGTACGTGATTGGCAGGCGCAGGGGCGCAGACCAGGGTTGACGAGCACCCGAGTGAGCGAACCTACGATGAGGCTCATTATTGCCTTCGGGGACAGCCTCACGGTGGGTTACCAATCGCCGACGGAGGAAGGGGAACTCCCTCAGCCCGCCCCATACACCACCTTCCTGAGCAAGAAAATCGAGTCGTTGCTCCTCAAAAGAGCGGCCGGTCTCAGAGTCGAACTTCTCAACCGGGGAATCGTCGGCGAGCTCACCGACGACATGAAGGTTCGTTTCGGCCGCGACGTCTTGGGGCTTCGGCCTGCCGCTGTGATAATCCTGGGAGGGTCGAACGACTTGGGATGGGGAATTGAGCCGCCGTTGGTAGCAAATAATCTTGCGGGCATGTATGACGAAGCGCTGAAGAATGGAATACGCCCTGTCCCCTGCACCGTCCCGTCCGTGCGCGGTTACGATGAAGGCATCCAACCAAGGTTGCAGCTCAATGGGCTCATCAAGAGGTACAGCGAGGCGTTCGGCATCGCATCCGTGGACCTCTTTACAGCCACCGCCGACTCGGAGGGAAGGCTGCGTGAAGAATTTTCGAACGATGGGCTACATCTGAGTCCCCTGGGTTACGAAGCCATGGCCAGAGCGATATTCTCGGAGGCAGTGCGTGGGATGATTGAGGCCTATCTTCCGGTCGGCGCGAATTGACTAGACGATGACTTCCTGCGCCTCATCCCAATAACAGGTTTGGGATTCGCCGGCAGCGTTCGCAAAACATAAACTCGGCTGAGGGAGGTTCGACAGGCGCTCCACAGTTAGGGCAGCGGGCTTCGCTCCGATCCTCCATTAGCACGTCCAAGAAAGGCACTCGGCTAAGAAGGATGTCTCCGGGGTATCATGTGGCCTCATGAGAGTCATGATTTCCTTGGGGAGTCTGCCGCGTGGCGAGACTTTTGCTTTCCGGGATATCTCTCCGTCAGAGCTTGTTTTCCGGCTTGATGGTGTTGAACTATGTATGGGGCGTGGTAGGAGTCAGGTCCGGATGATTCCCTCTGTGGTGCCCCGCATGACCTCCTTTCCATCCTGATTGCGGCACACGAATGACAGGGTGACGTTCAGGCGCCCCTCGGCGGGCTCCACCTTCTCGACCTTGCCATCGCATGTTATCGTGTCTCCCACGAAGACAGGACGTGCAAAATCATAGACGATGTGTCTGGCGATGTAGTTCATGTCTCCGCCTAGCTTTGTGGGTATGGTGGCCGTCAACAGCCCCTGAACCATGATCCTCCCCTGTATGTCGGCCACCACATGGTGGATTCCCTTGTCCCCGGAGAGTTCGGCGAAGGCATTGACGTCCTCTGCTGTGAAGGTCCTCTGATATGTCGACTTCTGGCCCGCTTCGAGCTTGTTCGTAGGCTAGGTCTGGATTACGCGCTAGATTGAGTTTGCCCTCGCGTCCTGGAATGGTTGGCAATGCTTATTACAAATCACAAGTAACAATGGGCCGATGATTTCGAAGGCCACCCAATTCGTAGTTCCTTTAGCCAACAAACCTGGAACACTTGCAAGACTCTGCTCAGTGCTAGGCGACGCCGACGTCAACATCGTTGGGGTCTTCGTCCCAGAGGCCAAAGGGAGGGCTCAGGCGGCAAGGGTGATGGCTGTCGACGTGGCGGCGGCAAGGGCAGCCCTTAGGAAGGCGAAGATTCCTTTCTCTGAGGAGGAAGTGCTCAACGTAGAACTGGACAACAAGCCCGGCGCGTTTGGTGAGTTCGCAGGCAGGCTCGCCAAGAAGAAGATCAACATCACACACGCCTACGCTACAACTGCCCCGTTTGCCAGGGCCGGTGTGGTGGTGGCGGTCTCGGACGTCGACAAGGCGCTGGCGGCGCTGAAGCAGAAGAAGATTTGGGATTTGAGCCCACCCAAGTAAGATCGAAACCGATTCGCAGCTCCAACGAATCCTTCCCGCCGGGCGCGAGCGGCGGCTATGCTTCGAGCCTCGAAAGGCCGAGATTCGAAGCCCTCCTTTGGGCTTGAGACAGCGAACAGCCAAGCTTATATCGGCATTATTACATATGTTATAATATGGTTGAAGTGTACGCTCACCCCGAAGTTCTGGTCACGGCCCAATGGGTTTCCGAACACCTTGAGGATCCCAAGGTCCGCATAGTTGAGGTGGACTACGTTCCCGCCTC
>Ga0187780_10004850_pt1 | contig 10066 bp, 10 predicted proteins | sample 1015_Q2_SP10_20__FD_132429 | JGI IMG/M metagenome (GOLD analysis project Ga0187780, IMG submission 132429) | Tropical peat soil microbial communities from peatlands in Department of Meta, Colombia - 1015_Q2_SP10_20_MG | ecosystem: Environmental > Terrestrial > Soil > Wetlands > Peat | place...
GGCCGCGATTGCCGAGATTATTCGTCAGAAGATCGACCACCTGGCGGTGATAACGGCCCTGACGAACACAAACACCCTCATCGGCGAAGGCCTGGTGGACAGGCTGATAACAGGGTACTCTCAACTCGATGAGAAGAGGTCCTACGCGCTGCAGAAGGCAAGGGCGAACGGCAAATTCCCGGTGGTCGAGGAATCCTCTCACTTTGGTATCGCTCTGATGCTGTACGCTGGCTACATTGGTATCCCGTTCATGCCGACCCGGTGTCTCGTTGGGTCGGACATGATGAAGTACAACAGCGAGAACCTCAAGTCAATCGAGTGTCCCTTCACTCACACGCAGGTGGGGGTGGTGCGGGCGGTGGTGCCCGACGTCGGCATCCTGCATGTGCAACGGGCGGACGCAGATGGGAATGCCCAGAAGTGGGGCACTCTCGGCATAGACCTCGAAGGCGGCAACGCGAGCAAGAAGATCATCATCACCACAGAGAAGATCGTTGATCCCGACGTAATAAGGCGCGACCCGAACCGCACCATCGTTCCCGGCTTCCGGGTCAGCGCCGTGGTCGAGCAGCCCTTTGGGGCTTACCCGAGCCATCTCGCGGGCTGCTACGGCGACGGGCCCATGACCCTCGGCCCGATGATGGGTGGCAAGGAAGCCTACGAGGCGAACCTCCAGGATTCCGTCTACGGCGTCAAAGACTGGAACGAGTATCTGGAAATCCTGAAAAAGAAGAACGGTGCCGATTTCCTCGACAAGCTGCGGCTAAAAGACCCGGCTATGAGCGACCCGGTCCCGTACGGCTACGTGACCGTCGGAGGAAATGACAGATGACGCAGGAACGCAAGAATCCTGGTTATACCGCCTCGGACCAGATGGTGGTCGCCGCCGCTCGAGAAATCAGAGACGACGACATCGTATATGTGGGAGTCGGCCTGCCCATGCAAGCCGGCTTATTGGCAAAAAACTACCATGCTCCGAACTGCGTCATTGTTATTGAAAACGGGATCGTCAGGTCAAACCTCTTCCCAATACCGAGGGCCACAGATACGCTCGGGTCACAGTCATTTGCCGACCAATTGAGCGGCCTGTTCCACGTGATGTGCCTCGGCCAGGCCGGACACATCAGCACCGGGTTTCTCGGGGCGGGGCAAGTCGATAAGTACGGCAATTTGAATGACACCTGCGTCGGCGACTACCGCAAGCCAATTCACAGGTGGCCGGGGAGCGGGGGTGGCAACGATATCATGAGCTCCTGTGCGCGGACCATTGTCATTCTGGAACAGGACAAGAGGCGGTTCCTTGAAAAGGTGGATTTCATCACCTGTCCCGGCTATCTGGATGGCAAACCGGGGCGGCGGGAAGAAATCGGTCTGCGGCCGAACACGGGGCCCACGGCGGTGATAACCGACCTGGGCATTTATAGCTTCGAAAACAGAGAGATGGTGCTCAAGTCGGTGCACACCGGTATTGGCGTTACTCTCGACAAGGTAAAGGCGGAGACCAGCTGGGACCTCAAGGTCTCGCCGGACCTGAAAGATACCGAGCCCCCCACCGCCGAAGAGCTTCGCATATTCCGCGAAAGAATTGAATGGGTTAGAGCCGCGCGCGCCGAGATGAGGGGCGAAGCCCCTCCTCAGCCCCGAAAGATCTAGACCCGAATGCAAAACCCAATTTGCGGATATTTCAAGGAGGTTAGCGGATGCCACCACGCGCAGTGAAAGACAAGGTCTACAAGTGCCTTAATCCGGTCGGGAACGTCGTGCCGGTGGAAGTCCATTCCCTGGCGCCAAGAGTCGACAAGCTCGACGGGAAGGAGATCTGGCTCAGTATCACCGGCGAGCCAGACGTCACCATTGCCCTCGAGCGACGACTGAAGATGGACTACCCCAACGTCAATTGGAAGACAAAGAAAACCTACACGATCAGCCCGGTCGAGCTCTCCGAAGAGGAGATGAAGACTGCACAGGGTCTCATACAAGCCGTCTGCTGGTGAAGCGGCGCAGTATGGAGGCAGTTGCCTTACTTAGCCAAATTGGAGAAGAGGGGAATCCCCACTGTAATTGTCGATTTTGAAGACCAGGATAACATGGTCAAAGAGGAAGCGCTGGTCAACGGCGTTCCCGAAATCAGAATCATTCACGCCTCGCGCACCCTCCCCGGTCCGGTGGACATTGAGAACTGGATGGCGGATATGCTGGGCGCACTGACGAAGCCGTTAACGGCCAAAGAAAGAGAAACAGGAACTTTCGATCCGGGGCAGCCCCGCGTATTGTTCGAAGGTACGCTTGATGAGGCGGAAGAATTCTATCAACAGACCAAGTACATCCCGATGCCGGTCGAAGCGCCGCTGGCTGTCTACAGCGACGGTTTCCCCGTGGTAATCCCCACCGAGGAACGCGTCGCGAAGATGCTGAAGGGTACGAGTCATAAGCCGGACGAAATCATCATTCTGCACCATGATACGCCGGTGATGGAGGGGATGGGCTCTCCGACGAGAAAGAAGAGCGATCGGGTGCTCTTCCAGCCTTTGAAACGGACGGCGACGGTGGAACAAGTAGCGGTAAATGCAGTCATGGCCGGCTGTAAGCCGGAGCATCTGCCAGTCGTCCTGGCGATTGCAGAATCGGGCTGCGGCATCAGCACAACCAATTTCCCGTCCCAGGCCGTCTGTGTTAGCGGCCCGATCGTCAAAGAACTTCAGATGAACACCGGCGTGGGCCACCTCGGCCCGGGAAGCACTGCAAATGGCCCCATTGGTCGTGCCTATCAGCTCATGGCAATCAATCTGGGTGGGGCCATCCCTGGCGTGAACCGTATGGGCTGCCATGGCAACCCCATGAACAACGGCGGCATGTGTTTTGCGGAGACCTCTGACAAGCTGCCGGTCGGTTGGGACCCGCTCAACGTGGAGTCCGGGTACGACAAGAACGAGAGCATCGTTATGGTCATACAAACCGGCGGCGGCATCGTCGGCTCTCAGTTCTCGCCGGGCGGGTATCGCGCCTTGCAGAAGAGCGGGCACGGCGGACTTGCGAGAAGGTTCGACGTCAAAGGGATGCCCGGTCCGCACAACTGGCTCAGGTACCTGGTGCCTGGCATATTCTCCGGCCGCGAAGGCGGCATTGTCCTGATGATGGTGCCGGAAATGGCGCAGCATCTGGTCGATGTGGGCTTCAAGACCAAGGACCAGGTTTACGATTGGCTCTGGAAACAGAGCTTCGAGCCGCTGAAGACTTACCGGAACCGCTCGTGGCCGGACTTCCGCCGCAACGGCTGGATGGGCATCGAAAAGACATCCGGCAAGCCGTGGAAGGAACTACCCGATGACTATATGGTTCCATCCCAAGGCGACGACCCATTCGAGAATGTCGTCATCGTTGCAGGCGGTCAGGAAGAGGCGGCTGTGGAGGTGTTCGGAGGCCGGGGTGCCACCTTCAGCGTCGACGCCTGGAAGTAACGCCCTGCGGGCGACCGCAACCAAGAACATCAGGCCAGCCCCGCATCGGGGCTGGCCTATCTTGAGAATATGCGCGTGCGGAGACGTCAGTGACCAAGAAAGAAATCGCGATGCCTTCTTGAAACTCGCCTTCTCCGGCATCATCCGATTCGAGGGCAACCTCATCAGTGAAGAATGGAAAGCATCTCAGGAAGTGCCAAAAGAACTCACCAATCAGAACTGCCCGTTCTGAGCCGGCGGGCGATACGGTCCCTGACTAGAGGTGCCGCAGGAAAGCCTGCGGGTTCCCAAGGAAGTCCCTTGTGATTCTCACGTGTTCGAGTTGTTCGTACGAGGCTTCATGAATCTTGCCGCCGTCGAAGCTCCATATCGTTGCACCGGGGAACGCGAGGATGATCGGAGAATGCGTGGCGATGATGAACTGCGAGTCTCTTTCCACCATCTGGATCAGCGCTGTGATAAAACTCAACTGCCGGGTAGGCGAAAGGGCAGCTTCAGGTTCGTCGAGCAAATAGAGTCCCCCTGGGACGAAGCGGCTCTGGAACAAAGCCATGAAACTCTCGCCGTGCGACCGGTTATCGAGGCCTTCCCCGTAGCGGTTATGGATCGCTGAAATCTCCTTGGCATAGGCAGACCGGGTCTGAATCTCGGCAAGGTGGGAGCGCTTGGCTGCCGCGGCCACCTGCTCGGCCATCTCTGCATTAAGCTGTTCCTGTGTCTGCCGCATCGCCTTTGCATAGCCGAAGAAGTCCTCGGCTCGCAGGAAGAAGCCTTTGTGTGTAGGTTTGACCCACGATAGCCGGAAATGCTTTGACAGTTTGCGCACCGAGGCGAGCGATTTGTCGGTCTTGACGCTCTCGCTGCCGACGGTCACCGAACCTGTGGCGCAGGCCAGCGCTTCGAGAATAGTCGATTTGCCTGAGCCGTTCTCTCCGACGAAAAAAGTGACCGCAGAATCGAGCTTGATCTCCTTCAGCGACTGCACAATGTGGAGTGAGAACGGGAAAATGGAGTTTTCACGATGGTCCCACTCGCGGATGGCAATCGATTTGAGATGGATCACGGCAATTTCCCCGCAAGAGCATGGTGGGCTTCGCATCAGCGAAGCCCACCCATCTGTACTGCTGCTAGCTAGCCGCTATTGCAGACGGCTAGGCGATTGGCTACTTCCACGCATCTATGCTGTAGAAGGGCGAAAAGCCGAACATCCCGCGCGGGCCGCCGGTGATCTGGAAGCAGACTTCCTCATCCGACCCGCTCACGAGTATGCAGTTGTCCATTGGCTGGTCGCCGGCAACGGCGATCATGTAGTCGTCGGGTAGCTCTTTCCATTGCTTGCCGGACTGGCGGTCCACGCCCATCCAGCCGTTGGTGGTCAGGTCCACCCAGGATCTCTTGCGATATTCGCTCAGCGGTTCCTTGCTCTTTTCCCAGACGTATTTGTAGACCTCTTCCTTGGTCTTGTAGCCCATGTCGTAAAGGTGCCGGGCCATCTCATGGACCATGATGAACGTGCGAGGGCCTTCGCGCCCGCCCTGCCAGATTCCCGGCAGGATGAAGTCGAGAAAGTTATGCGGGCCGGGCTGGCCCTTGACGCCGAGGCGCCGGGCGATGCCGCCGTGGCCGCTCTTCTGGAACGCCCGGTAGCCACCCGGAGAGAACTGGGCAGCGTCGTAGCCCCCCTCCGTCCCCATGACCATGACAACGTTTTCTTCTTTCTTGAAGCCGCGCTCTTCTCTCAGGGTCTTCCATCCAGGCGGCATCTTGTCTTCGTATTCGGTAAAGGCCATGCCGCCCCGGTTGAAGGGGCTGCCGATGCTGCTCATGCGGTTGACTCCTGTGACCGCGCCGCCGAGGTTTATTGCCATGAGCTGGTAAGCGCGGCCGATAGCTGAGTTGGCCCGGTTGCCCGGTCCGAGCATGCCGACCCCGGCGTTCATGCCTATTTGCTTGGCAATAGGGCCGCTGACGACAACCCACTGGTTGTTAAAGACAGTCGTCCCTGTCTGACAACCTGACTCGGCGATCGCCAGTATGATGGGCAGGTACTCCGGCTTGCAGCCGGCCATGACGGCGATCGTTGCGATCTTTTCGATCGTCGCGGTGCGCTTCATCGGCTGGAACCGGACAACGTCGCCTTTCCTAACCGGCTCACCCATGCGCGTGCCCCGGTCTCTCTGGTGCACGACCATCTCGTCAGCTTTGTGGTTCGTTCCCTTGAGCATCTTGGCCACGCGCTCCTCGGTCGGGATAACGACCGGAAGACCGTCCGTGTAGATCGAAAGAGGAGCGTACAGCGGGCGGCCGATGTACCTCTCTTGCTGGTAGAACTCTTCTGCATCTTCCAGCGTGCCCTCGAATACGACGCGGGGCTGCGGCGGGTTGAAGACGCCTCCTTCCTTCTCCTTGTCGGTCAACGGTCGGAGCAACCCGTCGATGATCGGTGCGATCAGGGAATCCACGTCTGCGGGTCCGGCGAGGGTCCGGGACGCAGGCAGGAAGCGCACATTGGGCACACCGTTGACGAGCGCTTCCTGTTTGACCATCTCATGCTGGTCTTCTAAGTCGACAAGTACGGTCGGGATGCCTGCTTTCTCAAGCTCCGCCATATAGGGCAACTGCCCCCATACGGCGCCGCTTCACCAGCAAACGCCTTGAATAACCGCATCGGCGGTCTTCATCTCCTCATCCGAGAGGGGGACCTGGACCGGGCCGTAAGTCTTCTTGGTCCGCCAATTCACGTTCGGATAGTCCATTTTGAGTCTTCGTTCCAGGGCAATGGTGATGTCCGGCTCGCCCGTTATGCTGAACCAGATTTCTTTGCCATCGAGCTTGTCGAGGCGGGGGGCCAGGGGGTAGGTAGTGACCGGAAGCTGGATTCCAACAGGATTGAGGCATTTGTAAGTCTTGTCTTTCGCGGCTCTTGGCGGCATCTCTTTGCTCTCCTTACTCAATTCTGATTGTCTCAAGTGTCAAGCAGTGCCCATGATAGCACTGTAAATAGCAGTCGTTCAACAAATCAAAAAGGGGCTGCCGCGTATAGCAGTCCCTTTGCAGGTTTTCTGGTCCGCGTAATCTAGCAATAGCCCGGCTGTTCGCACCAGAAAGCGTCGGCAACTTCGTCCAGTTCGTCATGCGGGGCCTTGCTCAGCACCTCTTCCTTCGGTGCTTGGCATATGTAGAGCGCAGAATCCTGGCAATCCAGAGTTGCGCAGGCTCCGCGTTCCGTTCTTACCTGGCAGCGTAGGTCTTGCTGATAATGGCGTTTCGCCTCGCCGATATCAGACACCTCCATACAACCGAAAGTCCTCTCAACAGCAGACATCTTGGTTCCTCCTCCAGGAACTCTCGCCCTTCAGCATTCTTCGCATTCAGGACCGCCGCAGCCGACCCCGGATGTCTCGTCCAGTTTCACGCTGGGATTCTGACAAATGCGTGAGCTACCGGTGGGGCAATTCACCATGGCACATTTCCCGCCCTCATCCAGCTTTACCGTGCAGCCGAGCATTTCCCGATAATAAATCTCGCGGTCGATATCCTCGACTTCAAAGCGATTCAAATCTCTGACCTGTGCATCCATCTCCGTGACCTCCTTTTCTTTCTCAGGAACCACTATTTTGGACGCACAAAATGTCTGAGTCTGTGACTTTTGTTGCAGACGCTAAAACGGGAAAAGACAGGGTGCCACGTCCGTCGGGCGTTGGAGGTCGCATCAGCAAGGACGTCTGTGCCACTGGCAGTTGGAACGTGCGTTCAGCCCTATGCAGTGCCTTCCTTCATGCGGTAATACTCGACCGCATTTCGCAGCGCGCGGGCGCCGCGTTCCATGCCCAGGAACGCCGGAATTCCTGTTGTTTGGAGCTTGCCCATCAGCTCCAGCGCGACCCCTTGGCTCTGCGCTGACGATGAGCCGGTAATGATGGCCATGACTGGCTTGTCCGTCCTCTGCTTAATATTTGCGAAGGGGCTAAGCTGGCCTTCGCTGGGGCCGCGCCCACCGGGACCGGCGTGCCCGGCTGCAAAGAGCGCCACGATGTTGTCGGTGTTCGCATCCCTGGCCAGGATGTCCAGGATCCGTTTCATCTCCCGCCGGTTCGCGTTGTAAGTATCCACGGGGTTCTTGTAGCCGCCTCCGATATTGACCCAGAACGAGGCGAATTCGTCGTAGGATGCTTGAGAAAACGGCGGCAGCTTCAGGCCGGCTTCGGCAAATGTGTCGGCGACGGCAACCGACCCCCCTCCCGACCCGCCCACCGCGGCTACCCGGTCGCCTTTGACCGGCGGCAGGTACAGCAGCGCTTTGAGGGTGTCGATCAGCTCCTCCTGTCCCGGCACCTGGACGGCGTGGAACTGCCGCATCGCCGAATTCCAAACGGACTGCGATATGGCCAGCGAGCCGGTGTGCGAGTTTATGGCGCGGACTCCCTCGTCGCTGCGTCCTCCCTTCCAGACCACGACAGGCTTTCTAGACGCTGCGTCCCGCAGCACATCGAGAAACCTGCGGCCGTTCTTCACGCCTTCCACGTACATGCCGATTATTTTGATCTCGGGGTCGTTGGCAAAATACGCAAGATAATCGGCCGAATCCAGGACAATGCCGTTGCCGTAGCTCGCCACCTTGTTGACTTCTACACCCTGGATGTGGGCTTCCTGTATGAAGTTCACGGCGTGGTTGCCGCTCTGCGAGATGAAGCCAACGGGTCCCACGGTGTCCGATTGCTCGGCGTTCTGTTTGACTCCCGCCTTGGGGCTGAAGATGCCCATGCAATTCGGGCCGACGATGTGGAAGCTAGCCGCCGAGGCCATCTCGGTCATCTTCTTCTCGAGCTCTATGCCTTCCTGCGTTCCTGTTTCTGAGAAGCCGGCGGTGAAGAAGAACGCGGCGCCAACATCTTTCTTGATGAGGTCGGCAAGGACCCTGAGAGCCGCGGCGCGGGGCACGGCCACAATAGCGTAGTCTACAGGTTCGGGGATATCTATGAGGCTGGTGTAGTTCTCGATGGCCATTGCCTTGATGCCCTCGATCTCCGCCGGGTCGATCTGAACGGAATAGAGTTTCCCTTTGAAGGCCTTTTGGGCCCGCAGCCACATGTAGTTGGAATCTTTCTTGTCGCCGATCACTGCCATGACTCTGGGATTGAAGGCCCGGTCCAGCTTCTTGAAATCAACTTTCAATCTTCACCTCGATAAAGACCGTTTTGTCGATCAAAACATATCGTTGGCATGTCGTTGTGAGACCATTCACCACGAAGCGGTGAAGGCGAAGCAATCTTAGTCACTGAGATTCAGATTGCTTAGTCGTACTTCGGTCGAAGGACTCCAAAGACAGTCTGGTCGAATTCATTCGCTTCCTATCGCCCATTGGATGACGGTTAACGGCTAGAACAAACCTCTCCTTTTCAGGCTGACGAAGTTATCACCGCCCATGATTACGTGGTCCAGGACGTCGATACCGACCAGTTCTCCTGCCTTGTCGAGCCGCCGGGTAATCTCGGTGTCCTCCGCTGACGGTTCCGCGTCGCCGGAAGGATGATTGTGCACGAAGACCGCCGACGCAGCGCTCGCCGTTATGGCCTCGCGGAATGCCTCGCGCGGATGAACTATGCTGGCGTCGAGGCTGCCGACCGAGACTTGCGAAATCTTGATGAGGTGCCCTCGGGCATCAAGGAGAATGGCGAGGAAGTGTTCTTTCTTCTTGCCTCTCAACCGGCCCCGGACCAGGTCCACCGCGTCTTCCGGAGTCTTAATCAGCGGCCTCGCTCCGTTTGGCCTGCTTTCTAAGCGGCCGGCGAGCTCAAAAACTGCCTTGATCTGACAGGCTTTGGCTGGCCCGATTCCTTTGACCTCGCTCAATTCCTCCACGGTTGCGGAGGCGACTCCGCGCAGGTCGCCGAACCGGCGCAGAACGCGCTGCACTGTAATCGTCACGGACTCGCCGGCGATGCCGCGCCCGAGAATAACAGCAATCAGCTCAGGGACCGAGAGAGACTCTGCCCCTAGCTCCTGGAGCCTTTCCCTCGGCCTATCCGATACGGGCAACTCGCGAATGGTGAAGGCTTTCTTCAACTGAGCCCTGCGATTCCTGACGTTCCGGCCGTGGCCGGACATTTCATCACTCCTCTTGCCCCACTCTGCTCCTGAGGTAAGCGCGGATGAACTCGTCAAGGTCTCCTTCAAGGACGCCCTCGGGGTTTGTCGTCTCGCAATCGGTGCGGTGGTCTTTGACGAGCTTATAAGGGTGAAGGACGTAGCTGCGTATCTGGTTCCCCCAACCCGCGCTAATTCTCTTGCCCTTGATTTGTGCGCGTTCCTCCGCTTTTCTGGCGAGCTCCTTCTCCAGTAGGCGTGACTGCAGCAGCCTCATCGCTATTTCTCGATTCTGGTGTTGCGAACGCTCGCTTTGACAGGTGACCACCATCCCCGATGGCAGGTGAGTAATCCTCACCGCAGTGCTGGTCTTCTGCACGTTTTGCCCACCGGGGCCGCTGGAGCGGTAGAACTCGATCTTCAGGTCTTCCGGTGCGATCTTGATGTCAACATCCGCTTCGGCTTCCGGCATGACCTCTACCAGCGCGAACGAGGTGTGGCGGGCGTGGTCGGCGTCGAAA